>Ga0268299_1000123_pt1 | contig 305975 bp, 265 predicted proteins | sample NOBtaG_FD_193484 | JGI IMG/M metagenome (GOLD analysis project Ga0268299, IMG submission 193484) | Activated sludge microbial communities from bioreactor in Nijmegen, Gelderland, Netherland - NOB reactor | ecosystem: Engineered > Bioreactor > Aerobic > Activated sludge | place: Netherlands... | reverse complement strand
CGAGGCGCCCCGCTGGCAAGGCGTCGCGACCGAGTCGCACTTGTCGGTGCGTTGCAGGGAGCGCAACGCAGCCAGCGGGGATGGATCGGCCGCCCAGCACGGCACGAACTTCCGGGCTGTCGTACCAGCTCACTTCACCCGTCTTCCCCGGGTTCGGCCGGCGCCTTCAGCGCGCGCAGAGCCTGGAGCCGCTCTCGCACCTCTCGCTCTTCACCGCTGTCGGACGGGTGGAAGAACCGCTCGGTGCGCAGGCCGTCGGGCAGGTGGTTGCCGGGCGCATAGTGGCCCTCGAAGTCGTGTGGGTATTGGTACCCGCTGCCGTAGCCGAGCGACTTCATCAGCTTCGTGGGGGCGTTTCGCAGGTGCAGCGGCACCGGCTGCGGCCCGTGCCTCGTCACGGCCTCGCGCGCGTTCGCGTACGTCGTCAGCGCGGTGTTCGACTTCGGAGCCATCGCCAGGAACGTCACCGCCTGCGTCAGCGGCAGCGTGCCCTCGGGCAGCCCGATGAGCTCGAACGCCTGCAGCGCCGCCACCGCGACCTGCAGCGCGCGCGGCTCGGCGTTGCCGACGTCTTCGCTCGCGAAGATCACCAGGCGCCGGAGGATGAAGCGCGGGTCTTCTCCGGCCTCGAGCATTCGCGCCATCCAGTACACGGCCGCGTCGGGGTCCGAGGCCCGCATCGATTTGATGAACGCCGAGACGACGTTGTAGTGCTCCTCGCCGCCCTTGTCGTAGAGCAGCGTCTTCGTCTGCAGCGCCTCCTCGGCCGCCTTCTTGTCGATCGGGCGCCCGGCGGCGTGCTGCGCCGCGACCTCGAGCGCGGTCAGCGCGCGCCGCGCATCGCCCGCGGCCGACTGGGCGATGAACGTCAGCGCCGCGTCTTCGGCCGTGACGCCGGGCAGCCCGCGCGGGTCGCTGAGGGCGCGCCGGAGCAGCCCCTCGAGCTCGTGCTCCTCCAGGCCGCGCAGCGTGACCACGCGCATTCGCGAGAGCAGCGCGGCGTTGACCTCGAACGACGGGTTCTCGGTGGTGGCGCCGAGCAGCGTGACGGTGCCCTTCTCGACGTGCGGGAGCAGCGCGTCTTGCTGGCCCTTGTTGAAGCGGTGGATCTCGTCGACGAAGAGAATGGTGCGCTTGCGGCTCATGCGCCAGCGCTCCTCGGCCTCGGCGACGGCCTCGCGCAGCTCCTTCACGCCCGAGAGCACGGCCGAGACCGCGTGGAAGTGCGCGCCGGTCGAGGCCGCGATCACGCGGGCGAGCGTCGTCTTCCCGGTGCCGGGCGGGCCCCAGAAGATGATGCTCGGCACCCGGTCGGACTCGATGGCCGTCTTGAGCAGGTGGCCTTCGCCGGTGAGGTGCTGCTGGCCGGCGAGCTCGGCCAGCGTGCGCGGGCGCATGCGCTCGGCCAGCGGGGCGCGGCCGAGGGCGTCGTCCTGCGCGGCTTTCTCGAAGAGGTCCACTGCTACTTCAATTGCCAGCCGCACTGAAAATTCGCGAGCTGGTTCATCGACTCTTTGCTGCGCAGCGCCGCGACGTCGTTCAGCTGAAACGACTTGCCGGCGACTCCGTCGACGGAGCACGTGCAGGGCGTCGGCTGGCCGGTCGGGGGAGCTCCGCGCACGACGCCCTGGCACTTCACCTGGCGCGTCTTCTTGTCGCCGCACTGGCCCCACTCGGCGGTGCCGTCGTTCGAGGCCGCGAAGCTCTTGCACTCCTCGTCGCCCTGGCAGCTGCTGAGGACGAGCACCGCTACTGCGAGCGAGATCCTCTTCATGCTGCTCCCTTACTCCATGCGAGGCGGATCAGCAGCACCGCCATCACGGCGTCGAACGCGCCGACCGCCGCGAGCGGCACGTTGACGCCGTAGACCCACTGGCAGGCCGCGAAGCCGGCGGCGGCGCCGATCTTCTCGACGCCGAGCAGGCCCGCGGCGAGCGCGTGGCGCTGCGGGTCACGAGCGGCGACGAGGCCGCCGAGCCCGAACGTGAGCAGGTACCAGGCCATGATGCGCGACAGCACGGGGTCGACGGGGGCGACGCCGAAGAAGCTCCAGAACGGGCCGGGGGCGACGAGGCCGCCCAGCGCGAAGGCCACGACGGCGACGGCGTTCGCCAGGATGAACGTGCGTGCGGACACGGCTGTGGCGGTAGCGTAGAACGCTTCACGTGAAGACGCTGGCGCTGGTCAGCAAGGTGGGCAGCCCCGAGGCCGTGAACCTCGCCGCCGCCCTGCGCGAGCGGTACCCCGACCGGAAGCTGCTCGCCGAGAAGGCGCTGGCCGATCAGCTCGGCTGGCCGGTCGCGACGGAAGACGAGCTCGGCGCCGCCGACCTGATGATCGTGCTCGGCGGCGACGGCACCCTCATTCACGCAGCGCGCGTGCTGCGCGGCAAGCCCGTGCCGATTCTCGGCATCAACCTGGGCTCGCTGGGCTTCATGACCGAGGTGCCGCGCAGCGAGGCGTTCGCGCTGCTCGACCTGGCGCTGCAGGGCAAGGCGAAGACGACGTCGCGCATGAAGCTGCAGTGCCGGGTGTTCCGCGAGGGGAGGCTGCTCCTGCAGGACGAGGTGATCAACGACGTCGTCATCAACAAGGGCGCGCTGGCGCGCATCGCGGACTTCGAGACGTGGATGGACGGCGACTTCGTCGCGACGTTCAAGGCCGACGGCATCATCTTCAGCACCCCGACGGGCTCGACGGCGTACACGCTGTCGGCGGGCGGGCCGATCGTCTACCCGTCGATCGACTGCGTGATCCTCACGCCGATCTGCCCGCACGCGCTGACGCAGAAGCCGATCGTGGTGCCGGGCGACCAGGCGATTCGCGTCGAGCTCAAGCGCCACGTCGAAGACGTGTGGGTGACCATCGACGGGCAGGTCGGCCAGCCGCTGAAGCTCGGCGACCGCGTCGAGGTCGAGCGGTCGCCGACCCGGGTGCACCTGGTGAAGAACCCGGGGCTCGATTACTTCGCGATCCTCCGGCAGAAGCTCCGCTGGGGCGAGCGCTAGCAGCGGTTGACCGGGGCCTCTCTCGGGGCTACTGGGCCAACGTGGCCCGGCCTTCCAAGCAGCTCATCCGGCTCGACGTGAACGGCGACTCGCACGAGGTCGCCGTCGAGCCGCGCATGACGCTGCTCGAGGCGATCCGCTACGTGCTGGGGCTCACCGGCAGCAAGCAGGGCTGCGACAAGGGCGACTGCGGCGCCTGCACCGTGCTCGTCGACGGCCGCCCGACGCTGTCGTGCATCTCGCTCGCGGTCGAAGGGCAGGGGCGCAAGATCACCACCATCGAGGGCCTCGCGAAGGGCAACCGCGCGCACCCCGTACAAGACGCGTTCGATCTCTGCGGCGCGCTGCAGTGCGGCTTCTGCCAGTCGGGCATGATGCTGAGCGCCGCCGCGCTGCTCGAAGACAACGCGCGCCCGTCGCGCGACGAGATCAAGGAGGCGCTCAGCGGCAACCTCTGCCGCTGCACCGGCTACACGCAGATCCTCGACGCCGTCGAGGTCGCGAGCGGCCAGCGCGACGTGCCCGAGCGCGACGAGCGGCCCACCACGGAGCGGCGATGAAGAAGAAGAAGGCACTGCCGCCGCCGAAGAGGAAGAAGAAGGCTCCGGCGAAGAAGACACGGGCCGCAAAGACACCCGTGGCGATCGACGTCGACCCGCTGCCTCCCATCGTCACCGCCACCGGCCGCGCCAACGCCGGCCAGGCGATCGCGGCGTTCGCGCGGCCGTCGCCCGACAGCCCGTTCGAGGCCCCGGTCGCGCTGCTCGGCAAGAAGCAGATCGCGAGCGGGGCGTCACCGAGACCGAGCGCGCCGACGCGCCGGGGCAAGCCGCCCGCGGTCGTGGGGCGAAGGCTCCGCAAGCTCGACGGCCTGCTCAAGGCCACCGGTCAGGCGGTCTACGCCGACGACATCGCGCTGCCGCGCATGCTGCATTGCAAGATCCTGCGCAGCCCGCACGCGCACGCGCGCATCAAGCGCATCGACTTCACGCGCTGCCTGCAGCACCCCGGCGTCCACGCGGTGCTCGAGGGCTCGGAGCTCCCCGCGAAGTACGGCGTCATTCCGTGGACGCCCGACGAGAACGCGCTCGCCACCGACAAGGTGCGCTTCATCGGCGACGAGGTCGCCGCCGTGGCCGCCGACGACGAGCTCACCGCCGAAGAGGCGCTCGAGCTCATCGACGTCGAGTACGAGGTGCTGCCCGCGCTCGTCGAGCCCGAGGCCGCGCTGGCCGAAGAGACGATCAAGATCCACGAGCACAGCAAGCACGGCAACGTCAGCAAGCACGTCGACCTGAGCTTCGGCGACGTGCCGGGCGCCCTGAACGCCAGCGCCGCCGTCGCCGAGCAGGAGTTCTTCTACGCCGGCTCCACGCACACGCCCATCGAGCCGCACTGCGCGATCGGGCACTACGACGGCGAGGGCAACCTCACGGTGTGGAGCTCCACCCAGATTCCGCACTACGTGCACCGCGAGCTGAGCAAGGTGCTGCAGCTCGACCCCGCGCGCATCCGCGTGATCCAGCCGTTCATCGGCGGCGCGTTCGGCGGCAAGTCCGACCCGTTCTCGCTCGAGTTCGTCGTCGCGAAGCTGTCGATGAAGACGGGCCGGCCGGTGAAGTGCCTGTGGACGCGCGAAGAGGTGTTCTGGGCGCACCGCGGGCGCCACCCGATGAAGATGCGCTTCAAGGTCGGCCTCTCGAGAGAGGGGCGCATCGAGGCGGTCGACTCGAAGATCCTGATCGACGGCGGCGCGTACTCGAGCTTCGGCCTCGTCACGGCGTACTACTCGGGCCAGCTGCTCACCGGCCCGTACCAGTTCGGCACGTACCACTTCGACTCCACGCGCGTGTTCACGAACAAGCCGCCGTGCGGCCCCAAGCGCGGCCACGGCAGCGTGCAGCCGCGCTTCGCGTTCGAGGTCGCGCTCGACATGGCGGCCGAGAAGCTGGGGCTCGACCCGATCGACGTGCGCCGAAAGAACTTCATCGGCGAGCAGGTCAAGACGGTGAACGGCCAGACCATCACCTCGAACGGGTTCCTCGAGTGCCTGGACGCCGTCGAGAAGGCGTCGGGCTGGCGCGAGAAGAAGGGCAAGCTCGGCTTCGGCCGCGGCCTCGGCGTCGCGGGCTCGATGTACATCTCGGGCACCGCGTACCCCATCTACCCGAACGAGCTGCCGCAGTCGGGCATCCAGGTGAAGCTCGACCGCAGCGGCAAGGTCACCATCTTCTCGGGCGCCTCGGACATCGGGCAGGGCACGAACTCGCTGCCGGCGTACCTGATCGCCGAAGAGATCGGCTGCGACCCGCGCGACTGCACCGTCGTGGTCAGCGACACCGATCTCACCCCCGTCGACCTGGGGGCGTACTCGAGCCGCGGCACGTTCATGGTCGGCCTCGCGTGCGTCGAGGCCGGGCAGCGGCTCTGGCAGCAGCTCGCGCAGGCGGTGGGCGAGAAGTGGAAGGTCTCGCCCGCGGCGATCGAGGGCCGGCTCGGCACGATCAGCGGCCCGGGCGGCCTCGCCATGACCTTCCGCGAAGCGGTGCAGCTCGCTGAGGCGAAGTTCGGCACGCTCGGCGCCACCGGCAGCTACCGCACCCAGAAGCTCGGGGCCGACTACCGCGGCGGCACCATCGGCGCCTCGCCCGCGTACAGCTTCACGGCGCACGTGGCCGAGGTGAAGGTCGACGTCGAGACCGGCATCTGGACGGTCGAGCGCCTCTGGGCCGCCCACGACTGCGGCCGGGCCATCAACCCGACGCTGGTGCAGGGCCAGATCGAGGGCAGCGTCTACATGGGCTTCGCCGAGGCCGCGATGGAAGAGATGACGTACCACCCGAGCGGCCTGCACAAGGGGCCGAGCCTGCTCGACTACCGGATCCCGACGTCGCTCGACACGCCCGAGATCAGCTCGATGATCGTCGAGAGCGTCGACCCCACCGGCCCGTTCGGAGCGAAGGAGGCCGGCGAAGGCCCGCTGCACCCCGCGATCCCGGCGATCTCGAACGCCATCTACGACGCCGTCGGCGTCCGCCTCACCGAGCTGCCCTTCCACCCCGGAAAGCTGCTCGCCCTGCTCAAAGAGAAGTCACGACCCGAACCGACTCATGTTGACCCTCCCGCCATTCCAGTACCATCGGCCTACGAGCGTCGCTGAAGCGGTCGCGCTCCTCGGCGCGCACGGCGGCAAGGCGAAGCTGATCGCCGGCGGCACGGACCTCGTGCCGAACATGAAGCACCGGCTGTTCACGCCGGAGCACGTCATCGGGTTGCGCGACGTCGCCGAGCTGCACCGCATCGGCGAGCGCGACGGCGCGCTGACCATCGGCGCGATGGTGACGATCGCCGACCTCGCGCGCGACGAGCGGGTGCGCACGATCTTCCCCTCGCTCTCGAAGGCGGCCTCGCAGATCGCCGGGCCGCAGCTGCGCGAGATGGGCACGCTCGGCGGCAACCTCGCGCTCGACACGCGCTGCGTCTATTACAACCAGACGTACTTCTGGCGGAAGGCGCTGGGCTACTGCCTGAAGAAAGACGGCACGGTCTGCCACGTGGTGAAGGGCGGGCAGAAGTGCGTGGCGGCGGCGTCGAACGACACGGCTCCGGTGCTGCTGGCGCTGGGCGCGACGGTGCGGCTCGTGTCGCCGCGCGGCGCGCGCGAGCTGCCGCTCGATCAGTTCTACGTGGCCGACGGCATCAAGAACACGGTGCTCGAGCCCGACGAGCTCCTGACCGAGGCGCGGGTGCTGCTGCCGCAGGGCCGGCTCGTCAGCGGCTACCAGAAGCTGCGCATCCGGGCGTCGATCGACTACCCGGCGCTGACGGTCGCGGTCGCCGCGTGGCTCGAGAAAGACGGCAGCGCCCAGTGGATCCGCATGGTGCTGTCGGCGCTCGGCTCGCGGCCGCACCCGGTGAAGCGCATCGAGCACCTGTTCGGGAAGCCGATCGACGCGGGCGTCATCGAAGAGCTCGGGCAGGCGGCGTACAAGCAGTGCCACCCGCTGACGAACATCAACGTCGACCCGGGCTGGCGCCGCCAGATGATCCCCGTGTTCGTGCGGCGTGCGTGGGCGCAGGCGCTCGCCGTTCGCTCGTGAGCAGACAGGAAACGGCGGGCTTCTGCGCTCGCAGCCCGGCGCTCCACCGCTCTGCCGTCGAGCGCGCACGGCGGAATTTTCACCGTCGCCGTGCATCGATGCTCCCGAGCGCCATCCGAAACGTGCGACCGCACCGGCGGCACTGGGCGTTCTGGGCACCCGAGGTGGCCGACAGGTGGACGAGCCATGAATCCGTTGTCAGTTGTCACGAGTTTCCTGGTGACAATCGACAACTGATCCGTCGCTTCGCTCCCCCGCGCCCGGCGGGGTCGCTTCGGTTCGCCGAGCAGGTCACGCGCTGGTGCCACCCGGGGAGAGCATCGAGGCGCGCGCGACGGTGAACCCGAGCCGTGCGGCGGAGCAGGGCGAGGCGCCTCGAGGTCATCGGCGAGCGGGGAAAGCCGAGCCGCTTCCTGTCGGCCGTCGTGCAAGCGTCAGCCGGCGATTGGCAGCGACTGCAGAATGCCGAGCCTCCACCGTCGCCGTGCATCGATGCTCCCGAGCGCCATCCGAAACGTGCGACCGCACCGGCGGCACTGGGCGTTCTGGGCACCCGAGGTGGCCGACAGGCGGACGAGCCATGAATCGCGCCCGGCGGGGTCGCTTCGGTTCGCCGAGCAGGTCACGCGCTGGTACCACCCGGGGAGAGCATCGAGGCGCGCGCGACGGTGAACCCGAGCCGTGCGGCGGAGCCGGGCGAGGCGCCTCGAGGTCATCGGCGAGCGGGGGAAGCCGAGCCGCTTCCTGTCGGCCGTCGTGCAGGGTCAGCCGGCGATTGGCAGCGACTGCAGAGTGCCGAGCCTCACCGCATAGAACGTCTTCCCGTCGCGGCTGAACGCACCGGCCGCCGGCCACGCCGGCCCCGGCCACGGCAGCTTCGCGATCGTCTCGAACGTCGCCGCGTCGAGCACGTCGAAGGAGCCTTTCTCGGCCTGCACCAACAGCCGCCTGTCGTCGCGCGAGCGCACCAGCCACTTGAGGTCGCCGTGAAGCACGCGCGAGCGCAAGAGGCGCCCGGTTGCCAGCTCCCACGCGCAGACGCGCTCGTTCGTGCGCCCGATGAGCTCGCCGCCCGAGAAGCGCGCCTGCCCGAGCGTCGTTGCGTGCTCGAGCGGCACGCCTTCACGAACCCCCGGCCGGTGGAGCGTGTACGGCGCGCCGTGCTTCACCCAGCACGACAGGTCGGGAGCGAGCAGCATCACGTTTCCCGCGCCGCGCGGCGCCTTGCACTCCTCGTTCTTCGCGAGGTCGAACACGCGCGAGCCGAGGCTCACGCGGCCGGCTCCGAACGAGAGCGTCAGGTCGGCGCCGTAGCCGATGATGCCGATCGCGCCGGACTGCACGACCGCGCCCGACGCGACGTCGCGCAGCTCGACCGCCTTGTGGGCCACCGTCAGCAGGCGGCCGTCGGGCGTGAGGGCGGCGGCGCGGATCCCCGAGACGGGCTCCTCCTTCAGCTGCAGCTGCTTCGCGGCGTCGGCCCAGACCAGCCGGTTGCCCGCCAGCACGATCAGCGTGCCGTCGTCCAGGACGACCATCGCGCTGCTGCTCTCGAGCTGCCCGAGCGGCTGAGGCCCGCTCTTCATGGTGCCCGCGGCCGGCAGCACCGGCGCCTGGCCGGCCTTGCGAACCTTCGCGAGGTACGCAGCCTCGGCCTGCTCGAAGCCCTGGGGGGCATTCGTGCGGTCGAAGTCGACCGATTCGAGCGCGCCGTCGGGCAGCCGCGCCGCCATCTCGATCGCCATCAGCGGGTTGGAGCCCGAGTGCTTCACGTGCAGCTTCGAGAGCGCTGCATCGGAGCCGCGCGTGAAGATGTGCTCCGGCCCGATCTCGAGGCGCTCGAGCTTCAGCGCGCTCGCCTTCGCCAGCACACCGGGTGCGCGGGTAAAGCGCGGCAGCGCGAGGGTGCGGATGTGCTTCGGCCAGTCAAGCCCGTTGAGCCACGCGGCGTCGACGTGCTGAAGCGACACACGCTCGAGCTTCGGCAAGCTCGTCGCCGCGGTGAGGGCCTTGAGCTGGTCGGCAGGCCCCCCGTGCACGATGAGCGACTCGAGCGCCCAGGGCTGCTTCGCCGCGATGAGGTGCGGCACCCACGCTCCGTCGGCGATCTTCAGGGCTCGCATCGTCGGCCCGACGAAGCAGCACCACGGCTCCTGGCCTCGCGGAATGGGGTTGGGGTGGCTCCAGGTGAGCTCTTCGACGGTGCCCCACTCGGGCAGCGACCCGTACTTCTCGGCGTCGGCCTGGTGGCGGAACTTCACCGTCGCGACGGCGAGGAAGCCGCGGCGAAACCCGTAGCTCTTCCCCAGCACCGGCCCGATCGCCCCGAGCCACTTCTTCCCGTGCTTCTTCAACAGGGCGGCCTGCCGCTTCGGGTCGCGCCCCTCGAGCTGCAGGGCGATGAACTCGCCGCGCTCGTCACCCTTCTCGAGCAGCGCGTCGGCGTAGGCGCGGCGCGGGCCGTCGTCGAACGGCGCCGCGTAGATCGCGGCGAGCAGCGCGGCCTCGGTCTTGCCCGAGCCGCCCGCCTTCGCAGCCGGCGGAGCGATCGGGCCCAGCTCTTCGAGCAGCTTCAGCGTGGCCGCCGAAGCGGGTGGCGCCTCGCGAGGCAGCTCCGCGACCGCGCGCGCGAACGCGCTCTCGAGCCACGACCTCATCAGCGCCCGCACCTTCCACCTCTGCGGCAGCTCGCGGGCCAGCTGCGCGAACCGCGCGTCCCGCGACGCGCTCACCAGCTCGAACGCCGCCCGCCACACCGGCTTCGACGAGTCGGCGGAGTAGGGCACCTCGCCGAGCAGCGCTTCGATCGCGGCGTTCAGGCGCGGGTCGGCGGGAAACGCCCGCGCGTGCGCGAGGCGCTGCTGCGTGTCGGCGACCTTGGGGCCCTTCAGGGCGAGGAACAGCGCGCCGCGCTCTTCGACGCCGGCCGTCGCCGCGCGCTTCACCCACTCGGCGGTCGTGCCCTCGAACGGCGCGCGCTTCGCCGCGGCGTCGAGCGCGAGCACGGCGGCCCGCAGCTCTTCCGACCTCTCGTTCGTCCACGCAGCGAGGAGCTTTCCGAGCACGTGAGCGGTCATACCGCGCGAAGTCCGTTTGGATCAGAGCTCCGCCACGGGCAGCAATCGCGGGCGCTTGGCGCGGACTCCTTCGGCCGACGATCGCCCCTGGGCGCGTCGCGCCAACCACGGAAGCAGGTGCTCGCGCGCCCAGGCCACCTCCGCGCGCAACAGGCCGCGCACCCCGTCGGGCGGCAGCGGCGGCAGCGGGTCGTTGTACGAGTCGTCGCCGGGCACTCCGAGCGTGCGGGCGAGCGCGTGAGCGATGCGCTCGTGGCCGAGCGCGCTCGCGTGCAGTCGATCGGTCGCCCACAGCCGCCGGTCGGCCGTCAGCGGGTGCACGGCGAGATCGAACAGCACGCCGCCGCTGCGCAGCGACGCCGCGCGGAAGCCCGCGTTCAGCGCCGCGGTCCGCTCGCGCACGAGCCGGCCGAGCGGCATCACCTTCGACAGATCGGGCAGCGTGAACGTCAGCACCGTCGCGCCGGCCGCGACGAACGCGCGCTGCATCTTCTCGAGCTCGCCGACGACCTCCTCCACCACGAAGCGCGGGCGGATGAGATCGTTCATGCCGACGACGACGGTCGCGAGATCGGGCTTCAGGGCCAGCGCGGCCTCGAGCTGCGACTCGCGGATCTGCCGGGAGGTGAGCCCGCGCACCGCGAGGTTCGCGTAGAGCAGGCCTCCTTGCGCGCGCGCGATGCGCTCGGCGAGGCGGTCGGCCCAGCCGCGGTAGCCGCCGCGCCCGTCGGGATCATCGAGGCCCTCGGTGCTGCTGTCGCCGACGGCGACGTATCGCTCGAACCGTCTCATCAGTAGTGCGGAGGTTTCTCGACCTGCTTGGCGTCGACGACGCCCGGCTCCTCGACCTTCTTCGAGAGCTGCGCGAGCGCGGCCTTGAGCGCGTCGAGCTCCTTCTGCTGCCGGTAGATCACGTCGGACAGCTCGTCGATGGTCTGCTGCTGCGCCATGCTCCTCAGCTCGAGGTCGACGATTCGCTCTTCCATGCACGCCTCTCTTCAGCCGTTCGGCCCCGGCATCGGCTCGGAGCCGGTCTGCGGGGCGCACGAGTACTCGATGTCCACGAGGTTCACGAACCCCAGCGTGACCGCCGAGAGAATCGAGTAGCCCCAGTTCGTCGTGAACCGCACGTTCATCAGATCCGTCTTCGTCTCGGGGCACGGGTTGTTCTCGGCCCACGTCTCGACCGGGCTCGCGCGCACGCGCTTCAGCTTCACCTGCGCGTCGGTGCTCTTCTCGTTCATCCGGTAGTGGATGCAGCTGCTGAAGCACATGAACCCCAGCACGGCGAACGCTCTCGTCATGTCGTGAGCCCCAGTGTGCGCGTGAGCGCGTTCGAGAAGACCTTGCCGGTCGGACACGTCGTCTGGCGCGCGGCGACCCACGCGGCGACGTTGCCGGCGCCGAACATGTTGCGCAGCCGCTGCTCGTTGAGCCACGACTGGCCGTTCGCGGTCTTGCCGTGCAGCATGCCGAGGTGCACGGTGAACGGCACGCCCTGCTGCTCGAGCTGATCGAGCAGGCCGCCGAGCAGCTCCTCGACGCCGGGGACCTTGAGGCAGCCGAACTCGAACGTCGTCGTCGGGTCCCACTGCGCCAGCGAGAGCGTCGCCTGCGAGCGCACCGTCTGGCGGATCGCGACGATGCCCGGCAGCTTCTGGGCCGCGCCCTGCACGTAGCTCAAGATGCGGCCGAACACGCCGCGCGCGAGCGGGCCGGGCACGCCGATCTCCATGCCGACCGTCGGCGCGTGGGTCAGCGCGAGCGGGTACGAGACCGACATCGGGCCCTTCGCGTCGCGCAGCCCGTACATCTGGTTCATCAGGAACCCGACGAGCGGAGGGATCGCAGCGGGGATCGCGTTCGCGGCCTGCGCGAGCAGCGGGGCGAGGTCCTGATCGTTGAGCTGCAGGTTCGAGCCCGGCGGGTCGACCGGCGTCTGCGCAGGAGCCGGGTCGATGCGCGTCGGCACGCACGAGCCGGGGCCGCCGCGCCACTTCCCGTTCTGCAGCGTCATCGCGTACGGGTTCACCACCACCGAGTAGTCGAGCGGCGGCTGCGGCCCGAAGTCGCGGTCGAAGACGAGCTTGTCGATCTCGTCGTCGAACGCCGCGCTCTCGCGGTGCACGTGCACCCAGTACATCGGCAGCGTGTCGATCGTGACCGAGTACACCATGCCGAACGCGCCGAGCGAGACGACGGCGTGGTTGAAGAACAGCTCGTCTTGATCGTGCACGCCGATGCCGGCGTTCTTCCACAGCGCCTTCGTGGCCGCCGACAGCACGGGCCGCGAGGGCCGCTCGACCCAGTGGCGCTTGCCGTCTTCGCCGATGAGGTGCAGCGCGCGCACCATGTCGGGGAAGCCCGGCCGGCCGATGAAGCCGCCGTGCGTGCCGGTGGCGACGGCTCCGGCGACGGTCTGGCCGCAGTTGCCGCCCATCGCGATCAGATCGCGCCCGGCGTTCTCGGCGTACGTGATGAGCTGCTGCACCATCGTGCCGCCCTGCACCTGCAACAGGCGCGTGGCGTCGGCCGGGTTCGCGAGATCGGCGGGCGCGAACGTGAGCTGCTTCGCCATCGAGCGCACGTCGAGCATCGCGTTCGGGTTCATCGCGACCTGCGAGAACGACCAGCTCGAGCCGACCGCCGACGCGCCGCCGCCGTTGAAGGCCGCGTGCTTCACCGCCCACACGATCGCCTGCAGGCCGACGGCGGCCTGGTTCGCCGGCCCGTTCGACAGCCGGTAGAGCGTGCCCGTCGGGGTCGTGAGGTTCGTGCCGTAGTTCGTCCAGTCGAAGTTGTGGGTCAGCTGCACGCCCGGAGGCGGCGGGCCCGGGTCTACCGGCGCCGGAGCGGGCGGCACCGGGGCGCTGAAGGGCGTCAGCGCCGCCGCGAGCGCGCCCGGCGCGATCGTCGTGCCGATCAGCGGCATCGGCGTCGGCGCCGGGGCCGGAGGGTTCGTGACGGGGTGGGGTGCCGGCGTGAACACCGGGGGGGCGACCTCGATCACCGCGGCCGGGGCCGTCGTCAGGGCTTCGTTCGAAGCAGCCTCGTTCGAAGCAGCCTCGTTCGAAGCAGCTTCGTTCGAGACAGCTTCGTTCGAGACAGCGGCGCGGGTGCGCGTGAAGGCCGCCGCGCGCACGGGGCTCAGCGTCGCCGCTGCCGCCGTCGTCTTCTTCCTGGCCGCCTTCGCTTTCGGCTTCGCCTTCGCTTTCGGCTTCGCCTTCGCCTGGGTCGTCTTCTTCTTGACCGGCCGCTTCTTCGTCTTGGTGACCATGAAGGGCGCGCAGTGTAGCCGAGTGCGTGTTATTCCCAGCGATCCACCTTGGCGAACCCCAACATCGACGACGGCTCCTGGCTCGTACCGCTCAAGCGCGAAGTGCAGCCGATGACCTTCAAGAAGGGCCGCGAGTACGCGGAGGGCCGTCGTGTCTCGATGGTCCAGCGCAACGACGACGGCTCGATCACCGCGCGCGTGGCCGGCAGCGAGGCCGAGAGGTACGACGTGCGGCTGCAGGCCGGCGCGGGGGGCGGGCTCGTCAGCCAGTGCAGCTGCCAGAGCTGGAACAAGTACGGCCCGCACTGCAAGCACGTGGTCGCGATGGCGCTCGTGTACCTCGCGCGCCTGCGAGCCGCCGAGGCGAAGCCGGAAGGAGCGGCGCCTCCGGAAGAGGCCGTGTCGCTGCCGGCGCTCGCAAAGCTCGAGAACTGGCTGGGGCTCTCGGCGCTGCCCGACTTCGAGTTCCTCTACCGGCTGTCGGCGGTGCCGCAGGGGGCCGGCGCGCGGCACTGGGTGATGGACGTGCGGAGGCTCGACGCACAGAGCAAGGGGCCGATCAACGTGAAGCGGACGCTGAGCGCGGGCACGCGCATCGCCCCGGCGGACGAGCGCGTGTTCCTGCAGCTGCAGCGGCACGAGGCGCGCTACGACTCGCGCGTCGTGCTGTCCGACGAAGACCTGTCGGACCTGCTCGAGCTGCTGCGCGCGCGCCGTGTCGTGTACCGCGGCACCGGCCTGTCGTTCTCGCCCGAGCCGGCGCGCCCCACCGTGCGCCTCGAGAACCGCGACGACGGCGCGACCGCGCGCATCGATCTCACCATGCCCGACGGCGCGTCGGTGACCCTGAAAGACGCGACGGTGCTCTCGGGCACGCGCACGTGGGCGCTCGTCGGCCAGACCGCGTACACGCTCGAGCCCGACTTCCCGCCGCGGCTGTTGCGCAAGTGGCTGCTCGAGCCGTCGATGGCGTTTCCCGCCGGGCAGATCGATCGGGTGCTGTCGTACTTCGCCGCGCACCTGCCGCGCTTCCGCCTCACGCTGAAGGCCGACGGCCTCGACGTCGCCGAGGACGTGGAGCCGAAGTTCGTGCTCACCGTCGAGGGAACCCCGGAGCGCGTGAAGGCGAAGCTCGCGGCGCGCTACGGCCCGACGGTGACGGTGCCGGTCTCTCCGTCGGCGCAGCACCTCGGCTACGCGAGCGGCGCGGGCGCCGACGGGCGGAGGCTCTTCCTGCGGCAAGAGGTCAAGGAGCGCGCCGCCGGCCGCCTCCTGTCGGAGGCCGGCTTCCGTCACGACCCCGCGACCGAGGCGTACGAGGCGGTCGGCGACGCGGCGCTCGACTTCTGGGCGAAGGGCAAGAGCGCGCTGCCGAAGGAGTGGGACATGTTCGCCGCGGCGCCGCCGAAGGTGCGCATCCGCCCGCGCGTGAAGCCGCGCATCCGCGTGAACATGTCGGCGGTGAACTGGTTCGAGCTCGACGCCGACTTCGTCACCGACGATCAGTCGGTCGATCTCGGGGCCGTGCGCATGTGGCTCGACAGCGGGCGCCGCTACGTCGCGCTCGCCGACGGCACGTTCGCCGAGGCCGATCTCGGAGAGCTGAAGGTCGCCGCCGATCTGCTCGAAGAGGCCGGCGCCATGCCGGGCAAGAAGACGACGCGGCTGCCGCTGTTCCACGCGCCCGCGCTCGATCTGCTCGGCGGGCTGTCGGACGTCGAGATCGACGCGAAGGCGCGCCGCGCCATGCAGGAGCTGAAAGAGATCGACGGCATCCCCAAGGTGAAGCCGCCGAGCACGCTGGAGGGCACGCTGCGCCACTACCAGGAGGCCGGCCTGTCGTGGCTGTGGTTCCTGTACAGGCACGGCCTCTCTGGGGTGTTGGCGGATGACATGGGCCTGGGAAAGACCGTGCAGGCGCTGACGCTCTTGCTCAAGGCGAAGGAAGAGGGGAGCAAACCGTCGATGGTGATCGCTCCGACGAGCGTGCTGGCGAACTGGGAGCGTGAGATTCAGCGGTTCGCTCCGACGCTGACGACGGTGATGTGGCACGGGCAGGATCGGCGCGAGAAGGCCGAGGCGCTGAAGGGCGTCGACGTGGTGCTGACGTCGTATTCGCTGATCCGCCGCGACGTGAAGGAGCTCGAGGGCCTCGAGTACCGGCTCGTGGTGCTCGACGAAGCGCAGAACATCAAGAACGCGGACTCGGCGACGGCGCAGGCGTGCAAGGTGCTGAAGGCCGACTCGCGGCTCGCGCTGACCGGCACGCCGCTCGAGAACCGGCTGAGCGAGCTGTGGAGCCAGTTCGACTTCCTGATGCCGGGCTTCCTCGGCTCGGCCGACGCGTTTCACGACCGCTTCGAGCACCCGATCATGGTGCAGGGCGACATGGAGGTGCGCGACCGGCTGAAGCGGCGCATTCACCCGTTCGTGCTGCGGCGCTTGAAGACCGAGGTCGCGAAGGATCTGCCGCCGAAGACCGAGACCGTCACGTTCTGCGAGATGGAGCCGGGGCAGGCGGCGCTGTATCGCGAGGTGCTCGAGGAGTCGAAGAAGAAGGTCTACGAGCACATCGACAAGATGGGCTTCAACCGCTCGCGGGTGTCGATTCTGGCGGCGCTGATGCGCTTAAGGCAGGTGTGCTGCGACCCGCGGCTCTTGAAGCTCCCTCCCGGCACGATGCTGCCGCCCTCGGCGAAGCTGCAGCGGTTCGCGGAGCTGGTCGACGACCTGGTGGCCGAGGGGCACCGGGCGCTGGTGTTCAGCCAGTTCACCGAGATGCTCTCGATTCTGACGGCGCAGGCAGACGAGAAGAAGCTCGGGTACATGTACCTGGACGGGCGCACGAAGGACCGGATGTCGAAGGTCGACCAGTTCAATGATCCGTCGGGGCCGCCGCTCTTCTTCATCAGCTTGAAGGCGGGCGGCACGGGCCTGAACCTGACGGCGGCGGACTACGTGATCCACTACGACCCCTGGTGGAACCCGGCGGTGGAAGACCAGGCGACCGATCGCACGCACCGCATCGGGCAGACGCGCGCGGTGTTCTCGTACAAGCTGATCACGAAGGGCACGGTGGAAGAGAAGATCCTGGCGCTGCAGCAGCGGAAGCGGGAGCTGGCGGCCGGCGTGCTCGGCACCGATGCCGAGGTGGGCAAGGCGCTGACCGAGACCGACGTCGAGGAGCTGTTCCGCTACGGCGATTGAGGCGTGCTGCAGCGCCATCAGCGAGTCCCCTCTCCCCCGTAGGGGAGAGGGACAGGGTGAGGGGCGCAGTCGACATCGGAAGCCGTCGCGCAGGTGAAGTAGCCTGAGCCGATGCTTCTCACGCTGGCGCTGGCTCGTCGCCGACACGAGCCGGGTCCCGCGTGACCCACCCCCGGTGAAACCTCACCCGTTGCGGCCGGGTCAGAACGCGCCCACGATTCTCCCGATGGTGCGCTCTCAGCGCAGGCTGCTCCTCGGCATCCTGGTGGTCACGGCGGCCTTCCTGCCGCTCGACCTCATCTTCGGCGTCCCGCAGACCGCGGGCCTCGTCGCGTCGCGGGCGCTCCTGTTCCTCGGCTTCGGCGCGGCCGCGCTCTTTCTCCCGCGCCTCGAGCCCAGGGGCCGCACGCTCGCGCTCACCGGCCTCGGCGTCGTCGCGCCCATCGCCGTCGCGCTGATGTGCTGGGGCACCGGCGGCACCACGAGCCCCGCGTTCTCGTTCATGTGGGCCGTGCCCGTGCTCGTCGGCATCGTGTGCCTCGAGGAGCCCACCGCCGATCTCGCCGCCACCTTCGTCACCGCGGCGTGCGGCGCCGTGCTCCTCTCGGCCGAGGCTCGCGGCCTCGCGCACACGCTGTACTTCCTCATGGTCACGTTCACGCTCGGCGGCATCAGCACGGCGGGCACGTGGCTGCGCCGCAAGAACCACCGGGCCGAGCTGAAGGCCGCGCTCGACTCCGAGGCCGACCGCAGCCGCGCCGAGGCCGCGCTCGTGGTCGCGCAGCAGCGCCTCGCCCAGGCCGATCGCGTCTCGTCGCTCGGCATGCTGGCCGCCGGCGTCGCGCACGAGATCAACAACCCGCTCGCCGCGGTCGTCGCGAACGTCTCGTACGTCGCCGAGGCGCTCGGCAAGCCGAACCCCGATCTCGTCGAGATGGGCACCGCGCTCAGCGACGCCCAGGTCGCCGCGATGCGCGTCCGCGACATCGTGAAGGACTTCAAGGCGTTCGCGCCGTCACCCGAAGACCGCCGCGAGCGCATGCCGCTCACCCGCAGCCTCGAGGTCGCCCTCGCGCTCGTCGGAAACGAGCTCAAGCACCGCGCGAAGCTGGTGCGCGAAGGGCCGGGCCTCCCCGACGTGCTCGCGAACGGGCCGCGCATCGTGCAGGTGTTCGTGAACCTGCTGCACAACGCGGCGCAGGCGATTCCCGAGGGGCACGCCGACGCGAACACCGTCACGGTGCGCACCTCGGTCGACGCGCAGGGCAGAGCGGTGGTCGAGATCTCGGACACCGGCGCCGGCATCCCCGCCGACGTGCTGCCGCACATCTTCGAGCCGTTCTTCACCACGAAGCAGCAGGGCGGCGGCGGCGGCGGGGCGGGCCTGTCGGTCTGCCATGCGATCGTGCAGCAGCACGCCGGCGAGCTCGAGGTCGAGACCGTCGAGGGCAAGGGCTCGACGTTCCGCGTGAAGCTGCCCGCCGCTCCCGCGCTCGTGAAGCCGGTGGTCGCGGCGATTCCCGCGAAGTCCGACACCGGCCGCGCCGTGATCGCCGTCATCGACGACGACGACATCGTCGGCAAGTCGGTCGAGCGCATGCTGGCGCGCCACTTCACCGTGCATCGCTTCACCGAGGCCCGCGCGGCGCTGCAGTGGCTGCAGACCGGCGAGCGCTGCGACGCGGTCGTGTGCGACCTCATGATGCCCGTCATGGGCGGCATCGAGTTCCACGCCGAGCTGAACAAGGCGTGGCCGCAGCTCGCCGCGCGCACCGTGTTCGCGACCGGCGGCGCCTTCACGGCACGCGGCCAGGAGTTCCTCGCCTCGGCCCGCTTCACGCTCGAGAAGCCGTTCGAGCCCGGCCTCGTCGTCAGCATCGTGAAGAAGGCGCTCGCCGCCTAGATTTTCCCTTCCAGCACCTTCGGCACGATCTCGCGGTGAAACGGCTGATACGGCTTCGACCGGTCGTGGTCCTGCAGCTGGAACATCGCGTTCGCGAGCGACGCCGCGCCGTCGATGCGAACGTTCACGCCGCTCACGAACGCGGCGGCGTCGGAGAGGAGGAAGCAGATCACCGACGAGACCTCGGCCTCGCGGCCCAGGCGCTTGAGCGGGATCGCGTGCCTCAGCTTCAAGATCGTCTCGCGCGCCGCCGCGTCGTACGTGTCGAGGCCCGACGTCATGATCCAGCCCGGCGCCACGGCGTTCACCCGCACGCCGCACTGCGCCCACTCGAGCGCCGCGGTCTTGGTGAAGTTCTCCATGCCGGCGCGGGCCGCTCCGCTGTGGCCCATCATCGGCATGCCGTTGTGGAAGTCGGCGGTGATGTTCACGATCGAGCCGCCGCTGTCGTTCATGCCCTGCATGAACACCTCGCGGGCGACCAGGAAGCCGCCCACGAGGTTCGTGCGCACGACCGTCTCGAAGCCCTTCTGCGAGATCATCGCCAGCGGCGCGGGAAACTGCCCGCCCGCGTTGTTGACCAGGCCGTGAACCGTCTTCGCCTCGGCGAAGATGCTCCCGACCATCTCTCTCACGGCGCTCTCGTCGCGAATGTCGCAGACCCGGTGGCGGGCGGTGCCGCCGTCTTCCGCGATCTCTGACGCGACCCGCTTCAGCTTCTCTTCGTTGCGGCCGACCAGGTACACGGTCGCGCCCAGCGACGAGAGCTCGTGAGCGGTGCAGCGGCCGATGCCGCTGCCTCCGCCCGTCACGATGATGTTGCGGTCTTTGAACGTGCCTGCGCGGAAGATCGACTGGTAGGGCATGAGCCCCGCGCTAGCACGCTCAGTACTCTTTCTTCACCTGCATGTTCCGGAAGCTCATGTACTCGGTCTTCACCGGCTTGTACTGGTCGCCCTGGCCGCCGAAGAACGTCGAGAACATCATGAAGTCGATCGACTTGTACGGGTAGTACAGCTTCTGCCGCGCCTTCTCGACGCCGTTCAGGTACCCGATCGTCTCGCCCGTGTTGACGTCGTAGACGACCTCGATCGTGTTCCACACGCCGGGCTTCAGCTTCGCGTCGGTCGCCCACATCCAGTGCGTGCCGTAGCCGCCGGTGTCGATGCCTCCCGTGCCGCCCTTCACGTTGTAGAAGTAGAAGCTGAGGCGCCCGCCGGTGTTCCACATCAGCCGGCCGCTCCAGCCGCTCGTCGCCGAGCTGCCGCCCGTCGGGCCCGTGCCGCCCGCCATGCCCGGCAGCTTGCCGCCCGCGCGGAAGTCGAAGTTCCCGATCGGCATCAGCTCGTACTTCATGCGGTACCGCTTGCCGTTCGTGGTGTCGATGTTCTGGAACGCGCCCTTCGCGAGCTGCCACGCCGGGTAGGTCACGTACTTCGTGCCCGAGGGCAGCGAGGTCCACCCCGTCGTCGGCGCAGGCGCCGTCGTCGACGAGGCGCCGCACACGCGCAGCTCCGTGACGCTCGCCCAGTCGTTCACCGTGTTGCCGTTGACCTTCACGCGCACGTACCGCGCCGGGCGCGCCGTGAACTTCTTCGTCTCGAGGTTCAGCGTCGTGCCCGAGCTGGAGGCCGACGCCGCCCAGGCGAAGTTCACGCCGTCGGTCGACGTCTCGAGCACGTACGCGCTGGAGCGAACGTTGCCCTGGTACCAGGCGATGGCCGCTCCGTCGATCGACTTCGAGCTGCCGAGATCGGCGCGGAGGTACTGCCCCTTGCCGAGCGCCGACCAGCGGCTGCCGAGCTGCGCGTCGAGCGTGTTCTGCGGCACGTTGCCGTCATTCGAGCTCGCCGTGACCGAGGTCACGGTGACGGGCGTGCAGTTGCTGGGTGCCGGTGCAGTCTGCGCGAGAGCGGTACCGCTGACGGAGACTGCGAAGAGGGTGGTGAGCCAGTACTTCGAGAAACCAGACTTCAGGTGCTGCGACTTCAATGCGACTCCTACTGCTGGGGTTGAGGGCCGCGGAAGTCACCAGAGGGTGACGGTGCGATGTAAGGGGCAGTAGGTGCGCACCTGTGCCGCCATGTGCCGACCTGTGCCGCTCTGTGCCGACCTGTGCCGACGTTCAGTCGGCGACCGGCTCGAAGGTCAGCTCACTTCAGCCCGGCGACGAGCGCGTCCATCGACGCCTTCGCGTCGCCGAACAGCATGCGCGTGTTCGGCCGGGTGAAGAGCGGGTTCTCGACGCCGGCGTAGCCCGCGGCCATGCCTCGCTTCAGCACCACCACGGTCGTCGCGTGCCAGACCTCGAGCACGGGCATGCCGTAGATGGGGCTCGCGGCGTCGTCGAGCGCGCCGGGGTTCACGATGTCGTTCGCGCCGATCACGAGCACGACGTCGGTCTTCGCGAAGTCGGCGTTGATGTGCTCCATCTCGAGCACGATGTCGTAGGGCACGCCGGCCTCGGCCAGCAGCACGTTCATGTGGCCGGGCAGGCGGCCCGCGACGGGGTGAATCGCGAACCGCACGTTCACGCCGCGCGCCTTCAGCGCCTTCGAGAACTCGTGCACCGAGCCCTGAGCGCGGGCGACCGCCATGCCGTAGCCGGGCACCACGATCACGTTGCGCGCCTCTTTGAGCTGCGCGACGAGCTCGGCCGCCTCGATCTTGATGACCTCTCCGGCCGCCTGCGGGCCCTGCGCGACCTTGCCTTCGCCGGTGCCGAAGCCGCCGAACACGACGTTCAAGATCGACCGGTTCATCGCGCGGCACATGATGATCGAGAGGATCGCGCCGGAAGCCCCCACCAGCGCGCCGGTCATGATGAGCAGGTCGTTGGCGAGCATGAAGCCCGCGGCCGCAGCGGCCCAGCCCGAGTAGCTGTTGAGCAGCGACACCACGACCGGCATGTCGGCGCCGCCGATCGCCAGCACGAGGTGGATGCCGAGCAGGCCCGCGAGCGCCGCCATCAGGCCGAGCAGCACCAGGCCCTCGCCCGGGTCGTGCGTCTGGATGAACGGCACCGCGAGCGCCGCGATGCCGCCGGCGATCACCGCATTCACGAGGTGCCGGCCGGGGATGAGCAGCGGCTTGCCCGACAGCGACCCCTTGAGCTTCGCCCAAGCGATGATCGAGCCGGTGAACGTCAGCGCGCCGACCGCCACGCCGACCCAGATCTCGACCAGGTGCACCAGCACCGACGCGCTGTCGCTCTTGGTCACCGACAGCGAGACCATCGTCGTCTCTGCCCCGTGCGGAGCGAGGTACGACGACATGCCCACCAGCACCGCCGCCAGCCCCACGAAGCTGTGGAGGATCGCGACGAGCTCCGGCATGCCCGTCATCTCGACCCGCTTCGCGAGCACCGCGCCGATGAGGCACCCGATCGCGACGGCACCGCCGAGCACCAACGTGCCCGTCGAGCGCGTGGCGAACGTCGCGAGGTCGCCCTCCGTCCACCTCAGCGCCGTGACGCCGATCGCGAGCGCCATGCCGAGGATCCCGTAGAACGCCCCGAGCCGGGCGGTCTCCTGCTTCGACAGGCCGCCGAGCGAGCGGATGAACAGCACGCCCGCGAGCAGGTACGCGATCGAGAGCGTGCCCGTCACGAGTCGCCCTCGCGGTGGAACATCTTCAGCATGCGCCGCGTGACGAGGAACCCGCCCGCCACGTTGATCGCCGCGATCAAGACCGCCGCCGCGCCCAGCAGCGTGGGCACGTCGAGCGCGCTCCCGATCTGCAGCATGCCGCCGATGATGATGATGCCGCTGATCGCGTTCGTGACGCTCATCAGCGGAGTATGCAGCGCCGGCGTCACCGCCCAGATCACCTGCCAGCCCACGAAGCACGCCAGGATGAACACGGTGAAGTGCTGCAGGAAGTCGCCGGGCGCGAAGCGGCCCAGCATGAACAGGCCGCCCACCAGCACCAGGCTGCCCACCGTCGTGCCCCAGGCGCGGCTGACCGGGTTTCTGATCTCCTTCGCCTTCACCGCCTTGTGCTCGGCGGTCTTCGGCTTGCCCGGCTTCGGCGCCGGCGCCTGCGGCTTCTGAGGGGCCGGCGCCGCCGTCGGCTCGACCCTCGGCGGAGGCGGCAGCACGTCACCGCCGTGCGTGAGCAGCGCCGGCCGCACGACGTCGCTCTCGAGGTGCACGTGAAACGCCTTGCCGCCGCCCATCTCTTCGAGCAGGTGCAGGACGTTGTTCGCGAACAGCCGGCTCGCCGATGGCGCCATGCGCGAGAGCAGGTCGGTCGCGCCGATGATCTTCACGCCGCGGTGCTCGACGACCTCGTCGGGCCGCGTCAGCTCGCAGTTGCCGCCCTGCTCGGCGGCGAGATCGACCACCACCGAGCCGGGCTTGAGCGCCTCGACGACCTTCCTCGGCACCAGCACCGGAGCCTTCGTGCCCGGCACCAGCGCCGTCGTGATGATCACGTCGACCTCGCGCGCCTGCGCCTCGAACAGCGCCATCTCGGCGGCGATGAACTCGGGGCTCATCACCTTGCCGTAGCCGCCCTGGCCCTCGCCCGACTCCTTGACGGTGACCTCGAGGAAACGGCCGCCGAGGCTCTCGACCTGCTCGCGCGCGGCGGCGCGGGTGTCGAACGCGCGGACCTCGGCGCCGAGCGCGCGGGCGGCCCCGAGCGCGGCGAGGCCGGCGACGCCGGCGCCGATGATGAGCACCTTCGCGGGAGGCGACGTGCCCGCCGCCGTGACCTGCGGCCCGAGGAAGCCGCCGAAGCTCGCCGCCGCCTCGATCACGGCGCGGTAGCCCGCGAGGTTCGCCATCGAGCTCAGCACGTCCATCTTCTGCGCTCGCGTGATGCGCGGAATGCGCTCCAGCGCGATCGCCGACGCCTTCTTCCCCGCGAGCGCTTGCGGCAGCGTTGGGTTCCGCTCGGGGTGGAGCAGCGAGATGAAGACCGCGCCGACGCGCAGCTTCTCGACCTCGTCTGCTTCAGGCGGGCGGATCTTGATGACGACCGCGGCGTCGAACGGCGTGTCGGTCAGCGTCGCGCCAGCGGACTCGTAGTCGGCGTCCGCGAAGCCGGCGCCTGCTCCGGCGCCCCGCTCGACGCATACCTTGAAGCCCGACGCGACCAGCTTGCGCACCGAGTCCGGGGTGGCCGCGACGCGCCGCTCACCAGGCTTCCGTTCTCTGACGACTCCGAGCTCGACGATGGGGTGGACTCCTCTGACGAGCACTGTACGGTAAGGCGTCCGCAGCGATTAGAAAGATCTTCGATGCTCGTCCTCCTCGCGATTGGGTTGGCTGCAGCCCCACCGGCGAAGGCCGTCCTCGTCGATCGCATCGCGGCGACCGTCGAGGGGCGCGTCATCACCGCCTCCCAGGTCGACGCCCGCGCCGCCCGCTTCAGAGAGACGCGCGAGCAGGCCCTGAACGCGCTCATCGAGCGCGCGCTCGTGCAGCGGGCCGCCGGCGGCCTCGCGCTCACCGCCACCGAGAAAGAGATCGACCGCGCGATCGACGACGTCATCGCGAAGAACCAGCTCTCGAAGGAGCAGTTCCTCGACGCCCTGAAGGAGCAGGGGTGGGACCTCGCCGCCTACCGCGCCGAGATCGGGCTGCAGCTCGTCGAGATGAAGTGGCTGCTCTCGAACCGGGAGCGCGACCGCCAGCAGCTCATCGACGCCCTGAAGAGAGACGCCGTCATCGAGGTGAGGCGGTGACCCGGCTGAGGCTCGCGGCGCTCCTGGCAGCCGGCTGCGCGACGACTCCGCCGCCTCCTCCACCACCTCCGGAGCCCCCGCCCGCGGCTCCCGTCGAGCCGAAGTGCCCCGCGTCGCTGCCCGAGACCGGCGGCGCCCCGGCCGACGTGCTCGGCTCGACCATCGCGATGGTCTGCATGGTCGGCGCCGCCGAAGACTCGTACCTGCGCCTGCACGAGCTCGTGGCTCCTCAGGAGGGCCAGGTGCTCGACGCCGAGACGGTGCGCGAGACGATCGGGTCGCTGTACGGCCTCGGCAACGTGAAAGACGTGTCGGTGGTCGCGCAGCCGCTCGGGAGCAAGCGCGTCGTCCTCAGCTACCACGTCACCGAGTACCCCTACGTGTGCAAGGTCACGTTCGAGGGCGCGAAGTCGATCGTGGTGCGCGAGCTCGAAGAGGTCGCCTCGGCGGGCACGCGCGCGAACCCGCTCGAGCTCAAGCGCCTCGAGCGCGCCGTCACGAAGACGTACGTCGAGCAGGGCTTCCAGGCGGTGAAGGTGAAGCTGCGGGGCGTCGAAGACGTGGTGCTCGAGATCGACGAGGGCCCGCGCTCGGTGATCCGCTCCATTCGCTTCCCCGGCGCGCAGCGCGTGCCCGAGGCCGAGCTCACGAAGGTGGTGAAGTCGATCGTGGGGCTGCCGTTTCGCGAAGACCGCCTCGAGGCCGACGCCATCGCGGTGTCGCAGGTGTACTACGACCGCGGCATGGTGAACGCGAGCGTGAACCCGTCGTTCAACGCCCTCGCGGCGCCCGGCGCCGTCGAGCTCGTGTTCACGGTCGTCGAGGGCCCGGTCTTCAAGCTCGGCAAGCTGACGGTCAGCGGAGTGGAGCTCGGGCCGCAGAAGCAGGTGATGAAGGGCTTCGAGTCGAAGCCCGGCGGCGTCTTCTCGCGCTCGGCGCTGCGGCGCGACATCGAGCGGCTCAAGGACCGCGCGAAAGAGAAGGGCCTCGCCGTCGAGGTCACGCCGCTGACCCAGGTCGACTCGGACAAGAAGCTCATCGACATCGAGCTCGCGCTCGAGAAGCGCCTGGGCGGCATCGAGTTCTGACCGTGCGTCGATGGCTCGCCCCGGCCCTGCTGCTCTTCTGCGCCTGCATCGTGCAGAAGCTCTCGAGCTGGCACCTCACCGGCCCCGTGCCGAGCGACGCCGACGGCTTCTCGAACGCCATCTACCAGGCGAGCGGCGTGAAGCTCGTGCCCGGCAACCTCGTCGAGCCCGCCAATGACGGCAAGGTCTTCGACCTGCTCGTCGACGACCTGAAGGCCGCGAGGCAGAGCATCGAGATCGTGATCTTCATCTGGCGGCCCGGCGACCCGGGCGACCGGCTGCTCGAGGCGATCCGCGAGCGCGCGAAGGCGGGCGTTCAGTGCCGCATCGTCGCCGACGCGATGGGCTCGAACGGCTTCGCCGAGCAGGTGCAGCCGGCGCTCGAAGGGGCAGGGTGCCAGGTACGGCTCGCGCGCGATCGCCTCACGTGGTCGCGCAACCACCGCAAGATCTTCGTCATCGACGGCCGCGTCGCGTACACCGGCGGGGTCGGCATCGGCCGCGAGTGGGCGGGCGGCGCGGTCAACCAGAAGGAGTGGCGCGACTCGAACGTGCGCGTGCGCGGCCCGGTCGTCGAGCAGCTGCAGCGGGCCTTCGCCGAGAGCTGGCTCGAGGAGGCCGCGGCGCTCGTTCCGCCAGGCAGCTTCCCCGAGCCCGAGAAGGCGGGCGACATGAAGGCGGCGTTCGTGCCGAGCTCGGCGAGCAACACGCTCACCGAGGCCGAGCGGCTGACGCAGCTCGTGATCGCGTCGGCGAAGAAGCGCGCGTGGGTCGGCAACGCGTACTTCGTGCCCTCGCCGGGCCTGAAGGCGCTCTTGCAGGCGAAGGCGCGCGAGGGCGTCGACGTGCGCATCATGGGGCCGGGCGACACGACCGACCACCCGGAGATCCTGCTCGTGCAGCGGCGGCACTACGAGTCGCTGCGCGAGGCGGGCGCGCGCATCTTCGAGTACGGCGCGTCGATGTACCACGCGAAGACGATGCTGGTGGACGACGCCATCGCCGTGGTCGGCAGCATCAACATCGATGCGCTCAGCCAGGACGTGCTCGACGAAGGCACGCTCGTCGTTCACGACGAGGGCTTCGCGAAGCAGCTCGAGCAGGCGTGGCTCGACGACGAGAAGCGCTGCACGGAGGTCAGGCCGTGACGCTACGGCGAGCTCCGGCAGCAGCGGAACCCGACGTGTCCGTTCGAGCCCGCTGGGTGTGCGCCGGCGAGGAGCAATGCGGGCGCCGTCGGCGAACGCGATACTGTCCGCTGAACCGTTCAGGCGCCGATGCCGTCTTCCGTGATCCGCAGCTGCAGCCCGCGCTTCGACACCTCGAGCTTCGCGGCCGCCGCGGTCACGTCGCCACCGCACGCCGCGAGCGACGCGACGATCTCCTCCCGCGGCACGTCGCGCGCCTTGCGGATCCGCGTGGAGCGATCGATCAGCGCATAGAGCGTGGTGCGCGAGATGCCGAGCTCCTGCGCCGTCGCCGACGTCTTCCACCCGTTCTTGCGTAGCACCTCGAGCAGCCGGTCGTCGCCGAGCTCCTGCGCCGGCACCACAGGCCCGGCGGGCGGCGCCGCCTCGCGCGCCTCGGCCGGCCGCGGCGGCAGCTCGTCGACGAGCTTCGAGAGCGTGGCGTCGACGCGCGCCTGCTCGAGCCCGCGGCTCGAGATCACCAGCTGGCGCACCACGTTGCGCAGCTGCCGCACGTTGCCGGGCCAGTCGTGCAGCGCGAGCCGCGCGACGACGTCGGCCGGCAGCCACGGCGCGTCCGTCGTAAGCGGCCGGTCGAGCTTCTGCGCCTCGCCGATCGCCGTCATCTCTTCGCTCAGGAAGTGGTGCAGCAGCCGGCCGATGTCGTCGCGCCGCTCGCGCAGGGGCGGCACGTGCAGTTGGTACCCCGCGACGCGGTGGAACAGCGGCTCGCGGAACGAGCCCTCGGCGATCAGCTCCTCGAGATCGGCGTCGGTCGCCGCGACCAGCCGGACGTCGACCTTCTGCGCGCGGTTCGAGCCGAGCGCCTGCACCTCGCGCGTCTCGAGCGCGCGCAGGAGCATCGCCTGCACCTCGCCCGTCACCTCGGCGATCTCGTCGAGGAACAGCGTGCCCTGGTGCGCCTCGACGAAGTAGCCGTCGCGCGCGCGCACCGCGCCGGTGAAAGCGCCGGCCATGTGGCCGAACAGCTCGGAGACGGCGGTCGACGAGGGGATCGCGGCCATGTTCACCGCCACGAAGGGCCGCGACTTCCGCGGGCTGTGCTGGTGAACGGCGCGCGCCACGAGCTCTTTGCCCGAGCCGGTCTCGCCGCGCACCAGCAGCGGGACGTCGAGATCGGCGACGCGCAGCACGTCGGCCCTCAGCTCCGCGAGGCGCTCGCTGGCGCCGACCATGCCGAGCCCTTCGGCCGCCTTCACCGGCGGCCCCAGCCGGTGGAGCAGCAGCGCCACGCGCCCGGCCAGCGTCAGCACCACGCCGGCGTCGACCTGCGCGCGCGTCAGGGTCACCGCTTCGACCGCGTGCCCCTGCACGGTGAGACCGGCGCCGGGCGCTTCGAGCGTGACGCCCCCGTCGCCGGCGCGCTGGATCTTCAGCGGGCGCTTGTCGCTGAGGTACGGGTCGAGCAGGGGCCGGGCCTGCCCTCCCGCCACGGGGACGAACTGGAGCGCCGAGCGCGACAGGCTCACGTCGCGGCCACCGGCGAGCTCGCTCAGCCGCGCCACCTCGCCGACGCGCGACCGGTCGACGTGGTGGAGCACGGTGAGCGCCGGGATCTTGAGCAGAGCGCGCGTGGGCCGGGCCGCCGCGGGCTGCAACGTCGTGTCTGAGCCGCCCTCCATCGGCCGCGAGTATAGACCTCGGGGCGCTCAACCCCCGTCACGAAGAACGCAGTGAGGCTCGGGAGCCGGCTCGCACTCCGCGCCCGGCGCCCGGCAATCTGCCGCCACGGCGCACCGCTGGCCGCACAGCCCGAGGTCATCGCCGTCGCCGTCGTCGAAACAGACGCCGTTCTCGGGGCAGCCGGTTCGCACCCGCGAGCACTCGGCGGTGCAGAGCCCCCGGCGGCAGGGGCCCCGGCATTGCGTCGAGCTGGTGCACGCCGAGCCGATCGGCAGCCGGGCCATGTTGGGCACGGAGTCGCACCAGCCGCGGTAGGGGTTGCACGGGCCGGTCGTGCAGTCGGAGTCGGCCTGGCAGAGCGGTACGCAGCCCCTGACGGAGGAGCAGACGCGGAACGGCGGGCACTCGGCGGAGCTGGTGCACTTCGCGGCGCACGCGCCGCCGGGCACCCCGATCTCATAGGCGCACACGTAGGCGTCTCCGCCGCAGGCCATTTCTCCCGGGACGGCGGCCACCCCGCTTGGAATCGGGCACCGGCGCACACAGATTCCTCCCGGGCTCTGGCTAAAGGCCTCGCTGATGCACGATGCCCCGAACGCGCAGTCGGCGGCGCACCCGCAGGGTGCCAGCTCGGTGATGACCGTCGTTCGCCCCTTGCACGTCGGACCGACGGGCTTGAGGAAGCACACCCGGGCGTTGTACGGCTTCGAGACCTGGACGCAGTCGAGGCCCTGGCAGTCGGCCGTCTGCGTGCACGACGCCAGGCAGATGCCGACCTGGGGGAGGTTCGGGTCGGAAGGTACGCAGTGCCCACCCGCGGGGCAGCGGTTGATGTCGGCGCCGCACAACGTGACGCACCGCTCGCCGTAGCAGAAGCCCGACCTGCAGTCCTCGTTGCGCAGGCAAGACTCGAAGAGGCCCTTCCCCGTCACGGACTGGGTGACGCACCGGCCGGAGTACGCGTTGCAGCTTCCCGAGCTGCACTCGTCGTCGCTCGTGCAGGCGTATTGGCACGCCGTCCCGTCGCAGTACTGGCCCGCGCGACACTCGGCCGAGGTCAGACAGCTCTTGCGGCAGATGCCGAGCGTGAGGTCTACCCCCGTCTGACGGCAGACCGAGCCGCTCGGGCACTCCGTACCGCCGTCGGGAGGCATCACCCGGCACGGCGTCGTACAGGCGCCCCGCGGGGGACCGTCGGCTTCGGGAATGCAGAGCAGATCGCCGGCGCACTCCGACGTGCACGTGCAGGCGCCGTTGAGCTCGACCGAGTCGGTGGCTCCGCAGGGGTCGGGCTTGATCGTCCCCAGGATCGGCTCGAAGTTCGGCACCAGGTCCGATGGAACCGGAGTGCACGTGACGGCTCCGACGCCCAACAGCAGCAGCCCGCTACGGAAAGGGAAGCAGCGTGCGCGGTTCATAGGTCGCTCCGAATACCGCCGAGCCACTGCGGTCCTGCATCGATCGTCCCTCGTCCGACCAGACCACGAAGAGCGCGCCGTTCGCCAGCACCGCCGCTGCCGGTTCGCGCTGATCGCCGGCCCGGACCGACGTCAGCACGAAAGGCGTGTCGCCGCACGACGTGTTGTTGAACGCGGGGTTCCCGTCGACGTCCAGCCACAGCGCGCGCACGCCGCGCCCATCGCCGTCGCCGTCGTCCTCGGTCCACCCCACCAGGAAGAGTGGCCCCTTCGGCCCGGCGACCACGGTCGCGGTGGGCCGATCTTGGCGGGCCTGTGCGGGGGCGTCGACCTCGCGCTCGATGCTGACGGGCGTGACCTCACCGTCCGCTTCGAGCTCCAGGATCCGGGTGAACACCGCGTCGACCCCCGTCCGGTTGCGTTGCACCCACGCCGCCAGCAGCCGGCTGCCCGTCATCGCCAGCGCCACGCTCGTCAGCTCGGGGCTCTCGGCGGTGCTGGCGGCGATCTCGAGCTCGCTCGAGAGCCGGTCGAAACGATCGTTGGTGATCCGGATCATCGTGCGCAGCGGCCGGCCGACCGACCGGTCCTGCCAGGCGAGCGCGATTCGGCCCTGCCCGAGCCCCAGCGCGGCGACCGACGACGGCCCGCTGCCCGGCTCGGTGAGCCGGGCCGGCGTACCGTTGAACGCGAGGCTCGTCGCCAGCGGCCGGTGGCCCTGAAAGTCCACGTCGAAGACGCGCCCGAAGATGCCCGAGTCGAAACCGAGCGGCCCGACGCTGCGGCTCGACAGCCAGAACACCGCGAAGCGGTTCGGCTTGACCTGCACGGTCGAGGGCGTGACGACGCAGTGAAACGAGGCGGAGGATTCGCACGGCGTCCCGTCGGGCTCGTCGCTGATCTCGAACGGGGTGGTGGTGCCGATGCTGCAGCCCTGCGGGCTCACCAGCTGGCCCATCACCTCCATCGAGACCTGCGTCCGGTCATAGCGGACGAACGACACGAGCCCGATGTCCCCCAGCGCCTCCGGCAGCGTGACGGCGGCGTGATTGTGGAAGATGCGGTCGGAGGGCCCGACGTCGACGAGCGTGTACTCCGAGGCGGCGTTGCAGGTCCGCAGCGGTGTGCCCGCCGCGTCGACGAGCACGGTTCGCAAGACGCTGCGTTCGTCATCGACGGCGCCGAACACACCCGAGCGGAAGACGACGAGGGCCTCGCCCGTCGGCACGGCCGCGACCGCCCTCGGCGAGCCGACGCGCTGCGGGCCGTCGGTCAGGGCGTTGAGCTCCCGGCCCTCGGGGAGCGGCCGCTCGCACACGTCGATCTTGTTGGCGAGCAGACAGCCGCTGAGCAGCGCCCCCACCACCCCCTGCGCCGCGACGCGTACGCCGATCATGGCCTATCGCACCACCTCGACGGTGCCGTGCGTGCGCGGCGTCGGCACGATGATCAGGTCGAGCAGCGCCGTCGCGGCGGCGACGGCCAGACCCGAGATCATCAGCGCATCGGCGACCGGGTTCAGGGCGCCCACGAGGTCGAGCGAGCGGCGGTTCGGCTCCCCCCAGAAGCCGTTGCGCTGCGCGATCGCGACGCCCGCCACCACCAGCCCGGCGCCGAACCCCACGGCTCCCGCCCCGTAGCCCACCCACCTGAGCCATCGCCAGCGCGTGTCGTTCGGCCCGACCAGCCGCACCGCGACGCGCGTCGCGCCGCCGGCCTCGAGCACCAGCGTGTGCCGAAACGGCTCGTGGTTGGGCGACTCCACCACGAGCTCGAACACGCCGGGGGGGAGGCCGGTGGTCGTCAGCGGCACGGCCCCCAGGTCGCGGCCCGCGAGCAGCACCCGCGCGCCCTGCGGCGTACCGGTCACCGTCAAGGCCGCCACGCGGCTCGCCGCCTGCTCCAGCTTCACCTGCACCCGCGTCTCGGCGTCGGCGCGCACCGCCGCGACCCTCTGCTGGTCGACGTAGCCCTCCGCCGAGACGATCAGCCGGTACTCGCCGGCGGGCAGCGTCAGGCGCAGCGGCGTCTCGCCGAGGGCCTCGTTCGTGTCTTCGCGGCGCACCGCCGCCGGCACGTTGGTCTCGATGGCCAGCGTTCCGACCAGCGCGCTCAAGCCCAGCTCGACGGCGGCGGTCGCGCCCAGGCTCGCGACGACCTCGGCCTCGGCGTCGTGATGACCCATCAGCCGCGCGATGACCTTGTGCGGCCCGGGCGCCACGGCGAGCTTCCGGGGCGAGACTCCCACGGAGCCGAGATCGACGCGATCGACGAACAGCTCGGCGCCGGGCGGCGAGGTCGTCACCGCGATCACCGCTACGCGCGGCGCCAGCGCCGCGAGCTCCGTCCTGGCCCTCGTCTGCGCGGCCTCGTCGACGTTGGGAAACCTCAGAAACGTCTCGTACCAGTTGAACGCGTCAGCAGGGCGGTTGAGCAGCCCGTAGGTCAGCGCGATGTTGAAGACGACGTTCGCGTTGGGCACCAGCCGGTTCGACGCGATGAAGTGCTGGAGCGCCTCCTGGAACTTGCGCTGCTTGTACAGCTCGGTGCCGAGCAGGTACTGCAGCTCGGCCTCGCTCGCCGTGTCGGCGCGAGCCGTTGCGGCGGTCACGCAGACCCCGGTCACGACGAGTGCCGCGCACAGTCGGGCCAGAGATTGCATCGCGCGGCGAAGACCCTGCCGCGCTGGTCCGAGCCTGTCAACGCGCGATGAGAGTCACCGCGGCAGCAGCGGCGGCGGCGCCTCCTCGCGCGGCGGCGGCGGCTTCGTCGCCCCGCGACCGCTCGCCGGCTTCTGCGAAGGCGCGGGGGTTGCGGCCGTGAGCTTCACGCCGGCGTCCACCGGGACGACCGGCTCTTCTTTGGGAGGCTCCGCGATCACGACCTTCGGCACCTGGGGCGGGGCCAATGGCGGCGGAGCCTCGGGAGCCGGAGGTCGCAGCGCCCACAGCGCCGCTCCCGCCCCGATCATCGCGGAGACGCCCATCACCGTGAACAGCGCCACCCGCCGCTTGCGCACCGCGGACGGCACCGTCGCGTCGAGCCCGACCTGCGACAGCGGCGTCGCTTTCGTCTTCCACGGGCCCACGTACGTCTCGGAGGGCAGGTCGCCGGGAGCGCCGACCGCGGCGTCGAGCGCCTGGCTGAACTCGGCCGCCGTGCGGAAGCGCTGGGCCGGCTCCTTCTCGAGCGCCTTCTCGAGCACCTTCCACACCGGCTCGCTCACGCGGGTGAGCGGCTCGGGGCGCGCGTAGACGTGCGCTCTCAAGACCGAGTCGTTGCTGTCGACGTCGAACATGCGGCGGCCGGCGAACAGCTCGTACAGCACGACGCCGAGCGAGTAGACGTCGCAGGAGGCATCGACCTCGCGGCCCTGCACCTGCTCGGGGGGCATGTAGCGTGGAGTGCCGATGAGGGCGCCCGTCTGGGTGAGGCTGCTGTCGCTCTCTCTGGCGACGCCGAGGTCGAGCAGCAGCACGCGGCCGTCGTCACCGATGAAGATGTTCGCGGGCTTGATGTCGCGGTGGATGATGCCCTGCGCGTGGAGCGCGGTCAGCCCGCTGCACACCTGCCGCGCGATGCCGGCGACGTCGGTCAGGGTGAGCGGCCGGGCGCGGGCCCACTCCGAGAGCGGCTGTCCGGACAGCAGCTTCATCACGATGAACGGCACGTGCTTCCACCGTCCGACGAAGTACACGGGCACCACGTTCGGGTGGTCGATCTTCGCCATGAGCCGCGCCTCGCGCAGGAAACGCTCCACGAGCTCGGGCTCGTGGCACAGCTTCTCTGCGAGGAGCTTGACCGCCACCTGGCGCTGCAGCCCGACGTCTTCGGCGAGCCAGACCGCGCCCATGCCGCCCGAGCCGATCAGCCGGATGCGGCGAAAGTTGCCGGCCAACAGCTCCGGGTCGGTGGGACCCGGCTCCGACACCAGCGCGCCTTTGCACGCGGGGCACGAGCTGTCGGTCTCGCCGACCGTCGCGTGGCAATGCGGGCAGCTCTTCATCGAGAGCGGATAGTACAGCGCCGCACACCCGGGGGCTGAACAGTTCATGGACGCTCTCGGCCCGTCGCGGTGCGCCCCAAGTGCGCGACGCGACGAAGCAAGCGCGGGGCACAGCGGCTGCTCTGTGCGCGGCCATGATCAAGCTCTCCGCCGGTCTGGTCGCCTTCATCCTCCCGGTCGCGGCCGCAGCCCAGGCCGACGCGTGCTTCCCGGGCTGCCGCAGCGGCTTCGTGTGCGTCGCGGCCCAGTGCGTCTCGGCCTGCAACCCGCTCTGCGCCGCCGGCGAGACCTGCACCGCGAACGGCGAGTGCGTGCCGAGCGCGCCACGCCTCATCGCCGCGGTCGCGCCGGTCGTTCAGGCTCCGGTGATCGAGCTCGAGCGCACCGAGCCGCGCCCGACGGCCGGCTGGGCGCGGGGCGCGGCGGTGATGGGCCTCGTCTTCGCCGGAACGCTGGCCGGAGCGAGCGCCTTCAACGAGCTGTTCCTCGACGAGTCGTCGGTGCAGCTGCCCGTGCGGTACGTGCTGCACGGCGCTGGAGCGATCATGGCCCCCATCGTCGCCGGCGGCGCCGGCTCGGCGCGTGACGTCGGCGACGTGAGCGGCAGCCGCGGCAGCCGCGCGGTCGGCTGGCTCTCGTACGTGCTGTCGCTCGTCTCGGGCTCGAGCCAGCTCATCCTCGGGGCGTTCGGCCTGCGCGTGCCGTACGGGCCGTTCCTGACGCAGGGGCTGTCGTCGCTCTCGATGGCGTTCTTCGCGATCGACGGCTTCGTGGCCGCGTCCCAGGCCGACAGCGCCTTGGCGCACGACGCTCGCGAGCAGAGCCGCCTCCGCATCGCACCCGTCGTGTCGGTCAACGGCAACGGCGGCTCCGTCGGCTTCGCCGCCTCGTTCTGAAACCCCAACCCCACCCGGAGAAAGCCCCATGACTGCCCGCCATCTCGCCGTGCTCGCGGTGTCGCTGTTCGTCGCAACCTCGTGCGGAGTGCCCTGTCCCGTCGGGAGCGAAGGCTGTGCGTGCACGCAGGGTCTCAGCTGCGACCGCGGGCTCACCTGTCGCGGCGGCATGTGCGAGGAGCACAGGCCCGGCGGCGCCGCCGGTGGCAGCGGAACCGCCGGCGGCCTCTCGACCGCGGGCGGAGACGCCGCCGCAGGCGGAATGGCCACGGCGGGAGGAATGGCGACCGCGGGAGGAATGGCGACCGCGGGCGGCTCCGGCACCGCCGGCGGCAGCGTGATGACCGGCCCGGCCGCGCCGACGCAGCTCACGGCCGCCGCGATGACGAGCACCGTCGTGCTGCTCAGCTGGTCTCACCCGTCGAACGACGAGACCGGCTTCGAGCTCGAGCGCGCGACGTCGGCGAGCGGCCCGTTCGCCGTCGTGTCCACTCCGGCGGCCGGCATCTCGAACGACGCCGACACCACCGTGCTCCCCGCCACCAGCTACTGGTATCGCCTTCGCGCGGTCTCGAGCTCCGGCTACTCGCTGTACAGCAACGTCGCTCCCGTCACGGTGCCGGCCGCGCCGCAGCCGCCTGCCGCGCCGGGCAACCTCGCCGCGAGCGCGGGCACGACCGGCATCACGCTGAGCTGGAGCGACAACTCGAACGACGAGAGCGGCTTCAAGATCGAGCAGAGCTTCGCCGGCGGCGCGTTCGTCGAGATCGCGCAGACCGGGGCCAACGCGACGATGCACACGGCTCCGTCGGCCGGCGCGGGCGCGTATGCCTTCCGCGTGCGCGCGACGAACGCGGTGGGTGACTCGGCGTACTCGAACACGGCGACCGCCACGATCTCGGCGCCGACCTTCCTGCTCACGATCGCGAAGGCCGGCATGGGCACCGGCGTCGTCACGGCGACCGGAATCAACTGCGGCACCGACTGCACCGAGGCCTACGCGAGCGGCACGATGGTCACGATCAGCGTCGCCGCCGACCCGGGCTCCCAGGTCACCGCCTGGAGCGGCTGCCCCGTCGCCTCCGGCATGCAGACGAGCTGCACCGTCAGCATGACCCAGGCGCGCACGGTCACCGTCACGCTCAGCCCGCGCCCGCCGGCGACGGCCGTGTCCGTCCCCAGCAGCTCCACCACCGGCAGCTACAGCGTGACCGTGACGTGCACGGCCTCGATCTGCTCGTCCTTCATGGTGCTCGAGGAGGACGACAACATGGCCTTCACCTCGCCGGTGGCGCAGTCGCAGAACTCCGGCTCGCCCGCGGTGTTCAGCTTCACCGGCAAGCCCGCGGGCACGTACTGCTACCGCAGCCGCAACGGCACCGCCTCGGCCGGCGACCCGTGGAGCGCCGTCGACTGCATCACGGTCTCGACCAACCCGTGCCCTTCACCCACGCGCTGCGTCGCCGGCTCGCCGACGCAGGTTCAGACGTGCTCGAACGGCACGTGGACGACGTCTTCGTGCAACGCCTTCCAGATGTGCACCGACGGAGCGTGCCGCGCGGTCTGCGGCATCAACATCATCCCCACGCAGCCGACGATGTGCGTGATGCCGAACGGCGACGGCGTGAACGGCAGCCTCCTGTACTTCACGAACAACACGCAGCTCTTGAGCTACCCCACGCAGGCCACCGGCTTCGCGATCACGGGCGGCTCGACGCTCGCCCCGGTCAACCGCGACGCGGCGAGCACGTGGCCGTACTACTGGACGGTGCCGCACAACGGCGGCCAGGGCTACGCGGGCTTCCAGTTCAGGCTGAACCAGTTCGCGGGTCAGCGCTCGGTGACGCTCGGCTACCGCGTGAGGCGGCGCGGTCTTCCGGCGGCCGGCCCGACCGACCTGTTCCGCGCCGCGTTCAGCCCCACCGCCAACCTGCACGCGAGCTACCAGACGATCAGCAGCACCAGCTGGCTCGTGAGCTCGCTGGTCATGCCGTCGACCGCGGCCTTCAGCTACTCGGGCGGCGTCAACGAGATCGCCATCGCGCCGAGCGGCGGCGGCACCACGTTCGTCGACAGCCTCGACGTCAACTACATCCGCCTCACCATCAGCCCGTAATCCACGGAGGGGAACATGAACGCACGAATCGTCCTGCTCGCGGTCCTCGCTGCACTCTCCTCCTGCGCCTCGTACAGCTTCCAGCTCCACGGGGCGGAGACCGACAAGAGCCACTACGTCATCATCCGCTCGAGGCCCGGCGCGACCGATCTCATCTACGACTGCTACAGCAGGCCGGCTCCCGAGGCGGGCTGGGGTCCCACGTGCCGCGAGGTGCGCCTCCAGGATCTGGACGAATGGAGCCGCCGATGAACTGTTCAGCGACCGCGCCCGGCGGGCAACCCCCTGACGGCGCTCTCGGAGCGCGGGGCACGCCGCCTGCTCATCGTGGCCTCATGACCACTCATCTGAAGCGCATGCTGGCGTTGCTGGGGCTGTTGGCAGGCTGCGGGCTCGATCTGTCGGAGGGCTCGGGCTCGAAGGGCCCCCTCAAGTGCGAGTACGAGCAGTCGCGCACGAGCTGCAGCGGCTACGGCTACGGCCCCTGGGAGCAGCGGTGCCTCGACATCGAGTACCCGAAAGACGGCCTCACCGCCGATGGCTGGTGCGACATCGTCGTGTCGGACAGCTCCGAGTGCGCGAGCTCGTGCTGCGTCAGCTACCGCTTCCGCAACGCCGTCGGCTCGAAGGGACGCTGCCCGTGAGCGCGCTTCAGAAGATGTGACCGAAGTTGAAGTAGATGCCCCAGTCCTCGCGGCTGAAGCCGACGTCGCACATGAGAATCGTCGCCTGGTTCCACGAAACACGCAGGCCGGCGCCGCCCGAGTACTTCCAGTCGGTCAGGCGGATGCGCTCGACGCGATCGAACACGCTGCCGGTGTCGAAGAACGGCGCGAAAATCAGGCCCCACTGCTGCGAGAGCAACGTGAAGCGCACGAACGTCCACCGCACCTCGAGGTTCGCGAACACCATGTTCGCCGCCACGAACCGCATCGCCCGGTAGCCGCGCAGCGTTCGGTTGCCGCCGAGGCCCAGCGTGAACGTCTCGAGGTAGGGGATCTGCTGCATCGAGAACAGCGGCACGCCCTCGCTCTGGAGCACCATCGTGAAGCGCCCCGCGAGCACCACGTCGGCCCACTCGGGAAACGGGCTGTAGTAGCCGCGCACCGCGCCGGTGAACCGCACGTACTCGTACTGGCTGCCGAGCGCGCGCGTCGCGAACTGCACCGACGCCTCGTGGAAGAAGCCGCTGTTCGGGTCGGGCTCGAAGTCGCGCGTGTCGTACGAGAGGCCGAACGTGATCAGGTTGTCCCAGCCGCCCGCGCAGCCGAGCAGCGTGCCGGTCGCGCAGTCGTCGGCGAGGCGCGAGGCTCCGAGCGGCGCGTGAACCGTGCGGCCGTCGTCGTCGTACGCGTTGATGAGCGTGCCCGGCTGCACGTACCGCATCGCGCCGCGCGAGAAGTACAGCCCCAGCATCACCCGCACGCGCCCCTCGAAGAACTGCCGCTCGACCCGCGTGTCGAGGTAGGGCTTCTCGGCGTCGACGAAGTCCTTCAGGCCGTACGTGCGGCCGTCGGGCTGCACCGAGGTCAGCTCGCGCTCGTAGTCCGCGAACCAGTCGTAGCGGCGGCCGTCGAACACGAGCGGCCCGAGCGTCGCCTCTCCGCGCCCGAAGTACGGAGTCGTCTGCGCCCGGATGTACCCGAGCTCCGCGCGCACGCGGAACGGCGAGCCGAGGAAGAACGGAGAGTCGTAGTCGAGCACGTGGTACTGCAGGCCTTGCGTCGAGAAGAACCCCTGCACGAAGAGGCGGTGCCGGTACGGCTCGTACGCGAACAGCTCGTCGCCGCGTTTGCCGTCGAAGAAGAGGTAGCCGCGCGCGCCCAGCCCGAAGCCGGTGTTCGGGTCGTAGTTGAAGATGGGCAGCCCGGTGACGTACCAGCCCTCTTTCTTGCGGGCGTAGTCCTCGTCGGTGAGCGCCGGTTTCCACGCGAGCCACTCGGGTGGTGGAGGCACTCCGCCGTCGGCTTGCGTCGCGAGCATCGCGACGAGGAGCGAAAGGCTCAAGCCAGCTCCATCTGCAGGAACACGCGGCCGGCCTTCGCTTCGGCTCCGGGCTCGACGAAGGCGCCGGCAGCGCCCTGCCGCCCCTCGCGCTCGTACGGCTGCAGCACGATCTCGAGCGCGTCGCCCGCGAACGACGGCTTGCGATAGCGCACGTCGAGCCGCCTCGAGAGCAGGTCGCCGCGCCCGAGCGCTTTGAGCGCCGCCTCCTCGAACAGGCGCGGGTAGACGAGCGAGTTCACGTGCTGGTTGCTGTCGGTGTGTGCGAGCCCGAAGACGTGGCTGAAGCCCGTGCGCGCGAGCGGGCCGAGCGGCTTCGCTCCGGGTGGAAGCTCGAGCAGGGCGCGCGGCTCGGCCCACGGCACGATCGGGGCCGTCGCGCCGAAGTCGGAAAGCTCGGTGACGCGGCGCTTGGGGCCCTCTTCGAACGGGCGGGTGAAGACGTGCTCGGCGATCACCGAGCCCACGCGGGCGCGCACGCCCGCGTGGTCGGGCGGAGGCAGGTTCGTGCGGCCGATCGGCGCGTGCAGCTCGGTGCGCAGCGTGAGCAGGAAGTACTGCGTCGCTCCGCTCGCATCGAGCGTGCGCTGCACCTCCCAGGAGCCGGCCGCCTCCATCGGGTTCTCGATCGCGAACGGGCCGTCGCCGCCCTCGAACACGAAGCGGGTGGTGATGGGGATGATGCCCTGGGCTTGAGCCCACGGGTAGAGCGGGTGCCGCACGAGCTCGTCGCGCCAGATGAGGCCGAGCGAGGCGGCGAGGGCCTCGAGGCGTATGCGCCCGTCCATCGCGACGTCCTCGAAGCGCAGCGGCAGCTGACCGGTGACCATGGCGCCCCTATATGGCAAACAGCTCTCGATGCAGCTGAGAGAGGTGACGCCCGGAGACGTCCCGCAGGTCGTGGAGCTGGTCCGCGCCACGCTCGCGGAGTTCGGGCTCGAGTTCGGCAAGGGCGCCGTCACCGACGAGCAGCTGCACGCGCTGCCGGGCTCGTACACGTCGGAGGGCGGCGCGTTCTTCGTGGCGCTCGAGGGCGGCGAGCTGCTCGGCACCGCGGGCGTGGCGCCGGTCGGCGAGGGCGTGTTCGAGCTGCGGAAGATGTACCTGGCGCCGTCGTCGCGCGGTCGCGGGGTGGGGCGGCAGCTGCTCGACGCGTGCCTGCGGCACTGCCGCGCGCGCGGAGCGAAGCGCGTGGTGCTCGACACGACCGAGAAGATGACGGCGGCGATCGCGTTCTACGAGAAGCACGGGTTCGTGCGAGACGACACGCAGGTGCGCGGGTCGCGCTGCTCGCGCGGCTACCGGCTGGAGCTATGAAGACGGCGGTCGTGACCGGCGCGAGCACCGGCATCGGGCGGGAGGTCGCGAAGGGCCTCGCGCGAGCGGGCTACCACGTGCTGCTGGCGAGCCGGGACCCCGAGCGTTCCGTCGCGGCGCTGGAGCACGTGCGCGCGGCGGCGGCGCCCGGTGTTTCGGTGGTGGGGGTGACGGCCGACCTGTCGTCGCTGGCCGAGACGCGCAAGGCGGCGGAGCAGGTGAAGCGCGACGCGGGGCAGCTCGACGTGCTGGTGAACTGCGCGGCGGTGGTTCCCCAGAAACGCACGGTGACGGCCGAGGGGTTCGAGGCGGCGTTCGCGACGAACGTGCTGTCACCGGTGGTGCTGGTGCACGAGCTCAAAGGCCTGCTGTCGAAGGGGCCGTCGTCGCGCATCGTGAACTTCTACGGGGGCAACGAGAAGACGTTCGACTTCGACGATCTGCAGGCCGAGAAGGGCGCGTACGACGGGTTCAAGCAGTACGGGCGCACGAAGCTGCAGGTGGCGCTCTTGACGATCGAGATGGCGCGGCGGCTGGTGGGCGCGGGGATCACGGCGAACGCGGCGTGGCCGGGCGTCGTGAACACCGAGGGGATGCGGGCGCTCAAAGGGGTGATGGGGTTCATGATGCTGCTGTTCCGGCCGATGATGCGGACGGCGGAGCAGGGCGCCGCGACGGCGCTGTGGCTCGCGATGGACCCTGGCGTAGAGCGCGTGAGCGGCAAGGTGTTCGGCTCGATGCGCGGCGACTTTCGGCAAGAGGTCGCGCTGCCGCCCGCCGCGAGCGATCTGGAGGCCGCGAAGCGGCTGTACGAGACGTGTGAGAGGCTCGCGAAGATCTGATGCGGCTTGCTCCCGCGCGGGCGCCGTAGTGTTTTCGTCCGGGTGAGAACGATCGGGCTCGCCGCCGTGGTGTCGTTGGCCTCACTGCACTGCGTTCCCCAGGTGCGGATGTGCACGGAAGGCTGCGTGAACGGAGCCGTCTGCGACGCGAAGACGAACGTGTGCGTGTACCCCGGCGCTGGCGGCGGCTCCGCAGGCGGCTCGGCAGGCGGCGGCTCGGCAGGCGGGTCGGCAGGCGGTTCGGCCGGCGGTTCGGCCGGCGGATTCGCAGGTGGTGGCGGTGGCGCGGCTGGCGGGACCGCAGGCGGCAGCACGGCCGGTGGCACGACGGTGCGTGAGGCATGGGTTGCGTCGGCGATCGAGCTTCCGCTGAGCAACGCGATGGCCACCAGTCTCGGGCACGATGTCGACGGCGACGCCCAGGTCGACAACCAGCTGGGCACGTGGATCGCGGGCCTCTCGCAGAGCCTCACCGGGGCGGCGATCGAGCAGCCCGCGAGGGAGGCGATCGACGACGGCACCGTCGTGCAGCTCGCCGAGACGCGCACGGGGGCCTCGATGACGATCGCCTTCACCACGGGCAGGCCCGACACGGCTCCCTGCACCGACGGCGGTATCTGCCGCCAGCACCTCGACGGCGGCACGAGCTTCACCGCGGACGCCGGCGTCGATGGGCCGCTGCCCTGCTCGGGAACGGCGGCGAGCTTCACCTGCGGGCCGGGGGCGGCGACGCTCGTGGTGCCGATGTTCGGGGGCCGCGGCGTCACGCTCCCGCTGGAGCGCGCGAGGGCCACGTTCACGCGCTCCGGCGGAAAGCTGTCGGGCAAGATCGGCGGCGCGATCACCGAGGACACGTTCTTCGTCTCCGTGCTCCCGACCCTGCGATCATTCCTGCAGGCCGCCATCGACCGCGACTGCCCGACTCCGAACACGTGCACGCAGGGCTCGGTCGGTGAAAATGCCGAGTCGATCTTCGACACCGACCACAACGGCGTGGTCGACATCAACGAGCTCCAGAGCAACATCATCGTGACGTCGACTGCCGCGCCGGACGTTTCGCTCGATGGCGGAACGCCGGACCTGCTCTCGGTCGGCTTCGGCTACGAATTCGTCGGCGCAAAGTTCTGAAGCGCACGAGACAGTAGCTCTCGGTGGCCCCCGATACGGCCGTACCCATTGATGATAGAACTCGGCACTTCCCATGCAGCCACGGTCGAGGTTCCCAATGCGCATCGATCTCCGCTGGCTTTTGCTGCCCGTGTTGGCAGGCGTCACGCTCGTCGCCTGTCCGCTGAACTACGAAGGCGCTTGCGTCAACGATGACAACTGCCCCAGCGGGCAGATCTGTGTCGACGGCAAGTGCAGGCGCTCGGACGGCACCGGCGGCAGCGGTGGTAGCTCCACCGCCGGAGGAGACACCGGCGGTGGCTCCACGGGCGGCGGCGCCACGGGCGGCGGATCGACCGGCGGCGGTTCGACCGGCGGCGGCTCTGCCGGGAGCAGCGGCACCGGGGGCGGATCTGGCGTCGGCGGAGGCTCGACCGGAGGAGGCACCGCCGGTAGCGGCACCGGCGGCGGCACGGCGATGGGCGGCGGCAGCGGCACCGCGGGCGGCTCGACCGTAGAAGGTCCCGGCACCTGCGCCGACGGCATCGACAACGACAGCGACACCCAGACTGACTGCGCGGACTCCGACTGCGACAACGAGGTGTGCCGCACTGCCGTGGGGCCGTGCGACGAACCCGAGACGTGCAGCGGCAACATGTGCCCGATGGACGCGAAGAAGGGCCCGGGCACCCTGTGCCGCCCGGCCGTCGACGGCGGCTGCGACAGCCCCGAAACCTGTGACGGTACGAGCGACACGTGCGGCCCTGACGGCGGCGTCGACGTCGTCGCGCCCGCGGGCACGACGTGCCGCACCGCCTCCGCACAGTGCGACGCCCCCGAGTCCTGCGATGGCACCTCGCCCGTGTGCCCCAGCGATGGGCTCCTCGACGCCGGCACCCTCTGCCGCATGCCCGGTGGCGACTGCGACCTGCCCGACTACTGCGACGGCGTCTCGCGCAACTGCAACGACACGCTCCGCAGCAGCTCCGAGGTGTGCCGCATGTCCGGAGGCGACTGCGACCCCGCAGAGAACTGCAACGGCACTCTCAACTGCCCGGCCGACATCCGCCTGGACAACTCGACGGTATGCCGGCCCGCCAGTTCCGGCGGCTGCGACGTCGAAGAGCGGTGCAACGGCGGCACGTCATGCCCGATGGACGGCTACCGCGGCATGGGCGCGCCCTGCCGGCTCGTGAACGGCCTGTGCGATCTCGAAGAGCAGTGCACGGGATCTTCGCCGGATTGCCCGATGGACCGCTTCGCCCCGATGGGGACGGTCTGCCGGCCCGACGCGGGCGTCTGCGACCTCACCGAGCGCTGCCCGGGGAATAGCGGTGCCTGCCCGATGGACTCGTTCGCCACGAGCGGCATCTGCAGGCCTTCGGCGGGTGCCTGCGATCAGGCGGAGAGCTGTAACGGCGCCGCAAGCTGTCCAGCGGACGTCTCGTCCTGCCCCGCGATGCAGTGGTGCTCGCCGACGGGTTGCCAGGCGCAGAAGGCGAACGGCCAGACCTGCATGTCGGGCGTCGAGTGCACCTCGGGGCACTGCTTCGACGGCCGGTGCTGCAACCGCTCCTGCGGCGGCGACTGCGAGTTCTGCAGCACGGCGGGCACCTGCACGTTCGAGCCGATGACCACCATCTGCCGTCCCGACGCCGGCACCTGCGACATCACCGAACGGTGCACGGGCTCGACCTCGACCTGCCCGAGCGACACGCTCGTCCCGATGAACCAGGCGTGCCGGCCCAGCGCCGGCGTCTGCGATCCGGCCGAGGTCTGCAACGGTACCTCGCCGGCGTGCCCGCCCAATGCCCTGCACGGAGGCTCCGTGACCTGCCGGCCGGCCCTGCCCGCGCCGAGCTGTGACGTCGAGGACGTCTGCGACGGCACGAACCCCGGGTGCCCGGCCGATCGCGTGCTCCCCTCGATGACGGAGTGCCGCGGATCCGCCGGCACCTGCGATCCCGCCGAGCTCTGCGATGGTGGCTCGCCGGTCTGTCCGGCGAACGCGTTCGCGCCGGCGAACACGGCCTGCGGCCTGGCGTTCTGCATCAACGGCCAGCTCACGCCCGCGCCGCGCTGCACCGGCGGCTCGAACACCTGCCAGATGTTCTCGCAGGTGTCGTGCGGCGGCTTCCAGTGCAACGCCGCCGGCGACGCGTGCAGAACGTCCTGTGCCGACAACACCGAGTGCATCTCGACGCACTACTGCCAGAACCCCGGGGCCAGCGGCTTCTGTACCCCGAAGATCGCCGACGGGCAGCCCTGCGTGAACAACGGCGACTGCGTCAGCGGCAGCTGCCTCACCGGCTACGTCGACGCCGACAATGACAACTACGGCACCGGCGCACCCGCGCGCTTCTGCACGATCCTCCCGACGAGTCCGACGCGGTACGTCGCGACGACCGGCGACTGCTGCGACAGCAACGCGAACGTGCGCCCGAACCAGACCGGTTGGTTCAGCAGCCCGGTTCCCGCCCCGTGCAGCGGGCTCGGTTACAACTACAACTGTTCGTTCGACATCCTCGGGAACCCGACGATTCAGCACGAGTACCCCGTGAGCGGCTGCACCGGCTACGTTTGCACCGCTTCGACAGCAACCCACTGCAACTACTCGTTCCAGGTCGGAGGCTGTCAGACATCCACCGGCTGGTCGACCGCGAGCTTCCCTGGGTGCGGCAACGGCGGAACCCTTCGCAGCTGTCCGACCTTTCAGATCAACTGCAACGGCCTGCTGGTATGCGGTTGCGGTACCGCCACGACGTCCACCGTCACCGATCGTTGCCGCTGAAGCCATGATCCTACCGCTCATCGTCCTGCTCTCGGTCGCCTCCGCCGCCCCCGCGAAGGGCAAGCCCAAGGACCCGCCGAAGAAAGTAGAGCCCGCGCCCGCCGACCCCGCCGCCAAGGCGAAGCAGATCTTCTCGCGCGGGCAGACGCTCTACTCCCAGGCCCGCTACCAGGACGCCATCGCCGCCTTCGAAGAGGCGTACCTGCTCAAGCCCCACCCGGTGATCTTCTTCAACATCGGCAAGTGCTGGGAGCAGCTCGGCGAGACCGCGAAGGCCTTGCGCGCCTACCGCGACTACCTGCGGCTGCTGCCCGACGCCGGCGACAAGGACACCGTCTCCGACGCCATCGCCAACCTCGAGCGCCGCCTCAAGGAGCGCGGCGTTCAGCAGCTCATGGTCTTCGCCGACCCGCCCGACTCCAAGATCGAGGTCGATGGCAAGGCGCTCGGTACCTCGCCCGCCTCGGTCGAGCTCAGCGCCGGCAACCACAAGCTCACCGTCAGTCGCGAGGGCTACGACCCCGTCGAGCGCTCCTTCGTCATGCAGGTGCAGCGCGCGACCGAGATGACGATCACGCTGCGCCCCGCCGGCTCCAAGAAAGAAGAGCCCGTCGCCACGACGCAGGGCAGCAGCAGCAGCACCACCACCACCGCCGCCCCGGCGGCCGCCACCGACACCACGCAGCCCTCCGCCACCACCACCACGACCGCGCAGCCGAAGAAGGGCGGCCGCGTCTTCACCTGGGTCGCCGCTGGCCTCGCCGTCGCCGGCCTCGGCAGCGGCATCACCTTCGGCGTGCTCACCATGGGCAAGGTGAAGGAGTTTCAGACCGAGGACCCGATGCGCACGCGCATGCAGGCCGACGCTCTGAGCTCGAGCGCCTCGACCTACGCGCTCATCACGAACATCTCGTGGGTCGTCGCCGGAGTCGCCGCCGCCGCCGCGGTCGTGCTCTTCATCCTCGGCGCTTGACGCTTCAGTCCGGCAGGTCCTTCAGCTCTTTCACGCTCGAGTACGGGTCGTCGTGCAGGCCGCTCGGCTTCTTCGCCGGCGCACTCCCGCCGCCCGCCTTCTTCTCTCGCTCCAGCTCGAAGCTCACCGTCTTCTCGCCGCCCTCGAACCGCACCTTGCGCGAGAGCGGCTTGTAGCCCTTCATCTCGAAGCGCAGCGACACCACCTTCTCCCGCTCGCGCGACACGCTCACGGGCGCGTTCCCGAGGAACACGTCTTCTTCGTAGACCTCGGCTCCCGGCGGCGTCGTCTCGAACGTCAGCGTCAGCTTCTGCACCGCTACGGGCTCAGGGTCCCTGTCCGGTAGCGGCGTGTCGGGCTTCGGTTGCGGAGGCGGCGGCACCACCACCAGCGGCTGCGGGTCCGGCGGGTTGTTGATGAACGCCGCGGCGCCGACCCCCATCACGCCCGCGAGCAGAATGCAGCCCACGAAGATGAGCGCGATCTTCTTGCCCTGCCCCTGTGGCGGAGCCGGCTGCGGCGGCAGCGTCGGCGACGCCGCCTGCGCCCCCGTGATCGGCGCCGGCGCGGTGATCGGCGCCGTCGGCTGCACCGGCAAGAGCCCCGGCGTCTGAATGTCCTGCTGCGTCCCCCCGCGCGGCACCGGCGTCGCCGTCAGCGGCAGCAGCGCCGACTGCCCCGGCACCGGGTTCGCGCCCGTCGCGCGGAACGTGCCCGACGACGACGTGAACGGCTCGATGCGGTCGACCACCTCGTGCATCGAGGCCGGCCGCGTCTCGGGCTTCTTCTGCAGCATGTGGAAGATCAGCTTCTCGAGCTCCGGAGCCACCGGGATCTCGATCGGCCCCGGCGCCAGCGGCGGCGGCGCCGCCGTCATCTGCATCGCCATCATCACCGACGGCGTCTCGCCCTTGAACGTCGGCCGCCCCGCCAGCAGCTCGTACAGAATCAGCCCCAGCGAGTAGATGTCGGTGCGCGGGTCGACCGGCAGCCCGGCCGCCTGCTCCGGGCTCATGTACTGCGGCGTGCCCACCACCATGCCGATCTGCGTCAGCCCCCCCGAGCCGTGGCCCGCGTCGACCTTCGCGATGCCGAAGTCGAGCACCTTCACGAAGTCTTTCTGCCCCGGCCGCTGCAGCAGCATCACGTTCTCGGGCTTCAGGTCGCGGTGCACGATGCCGCGGTCGTGCGCCGCCGCCAGCGCGCGCGCGATCTGAATCGTGATGTTCGCGGCCCGCTTCTGCGGCATCGCGCCCTCGCGCGCGTGGTGGGCGAGCGTCTTGCCGTCGAGCAGCTCCATCACGAAGTAGAAGCGGTTCTCGTTCGTGCGGCCGAAGTCCGAGATGTCGACGATGTTGTGCTGGCCGATGCGGCTCGACGCGATCGCCTCGCGCTTGAAGCGCGCGACGAAGTCCGCGTCCTTCGAGAGCTCCGGCAGCATCACCTTCACCGCCACCGGCTTGTGCAGCTCGACGTGCTCGGCCTGGTACACCTCGCCCATGCCGCCCGCCGCCAGCCGCTTCACGATGCGGTAGCGGTTGTCGATGATGTCGCCGGGGTCGAGGTGGCGCTTCGGCTGTTTCCCGGGCACGACGCGGCGCTGCTGCGAGGTGCGCACCGGCGCCGACTGGGCGGTCGGCACGTCCGGCTCGCCGTCGTCGCCGAGCTTCACCGCCGGGTTGCTCTGCGACCGGCGCATCACGGTGCCGGAGCCCGCTTCGCCCGACTCGCGCACCGACAGGTCGATGTCGCCGACCGAGAGGAAGCTGCCTCCGGTGAGCTGGCCCTCCCAGGTGGCCGCGCCGTCGACGCGCACCGAGCCGGAGCCCGAGATGTCGCGCACCCACCACGTGCCGTCGGTCTCCTGCATCACCTCGGCGTGCTGCGGGCGCACGTCGGCGCCTTCGAGCAGAATCGCGCAGTCGGGGCCGCTGCCGATGATGAACCGGTCAGCAGGGAAGGGGATGACCTGCTCCCCCAGGATGAACTCGAGCCGCGTCATGGAAGCTGCTTGCGGGGTCACCTTATCTCATAGGCTTGAACGCCACAGCCCACCCCCGAGGGTCCGGCAGTCACAGAAACCGGCAGTACACCGTGTAGAAGCCCGCCACCGCGAGCGCCGCGAACGCGAGGCCGCCGACCGCGCGCCCCCACGCCTGCGGGCGGCTCCACAGCCAGGCCACCGCGAGACCGAACAGCGCGTACAGCACCGGCGCGCAGAACTGCATGTAGACGCCCTTCACCGGGCCCATGCCGTCGACCGGGTAGCCCCACGCGAAGTGGAGCTGGCCGATCAGCGCCACCAGCGGCACGAGCAGCAGGGCGAGGAAGCCGTGCTCGCGTGCGCGGACGGCCCACCACAGCGCCGCCCACCACGCGACGAACGTGATCAGCGAGATGAAGCTGCCCGCCACCGCCGCGTTCTGCGACGGGGCGACCGTGCTCTCGCGAATCGGCCGCGAGTTCTTCTCGACCGTCGGGCCCGTGTAGCCCGTCGGCGTGCCGAAGCCGTGGTTGTAGTAGTCGACGAACGCGCTCGCGATCAGCACCGGGAAGAAGCGCGAGTCGGGGATGACCGAGGCGGGCCAGTACGGGCTCTGATACGCCGCCATCGACCAGCCGAACACGAACGAGACCGGGCGCCGATCGAAGTAGGGCCTGATGAGCCAGCCCGCGGCGTGGTGCGCGTCCTGCCCGTCGTACCCCGACAGAAACGCCTTGCCGTAGAGGCTCTTGTTCCGCGCGAAGTACCAGCCGCTGCCGGCGACGACGACGGCGAGCCCGATCGCGAGGGCTCCGAAGCGCAGGAGCCTGCCCTCCTTGCGCAGCGCGAGCTCGACCAGGGCGGCCACGCCGACGCCGGCGATCAGGGTGAGCGCCGAGACCTTGGTGAGCAGGTTCAGCGCGACGACGGCGCCCAGACCGGCAGCGAGCAGCGCCCGCCGCTTCCCTTCGGCGCGGAACACCAGGGGAATGAGCAGCAGCGCGACGGCCGCGAGCAGGTTGCTGAGGGCCTCGCCCGTCACCATGCCGTCGATCTGCACCGACGACGCGATCACCGCCGCGAGCGCGAGCGCCGTTCGCCGCGCCATCGTCTTGCCCGGCAGGTACAGCTCGAGGCCGGCCCAGATGAGCAGCAGGCGCACGCTGCCCAGGAACACCGAGATGCCCTGAATGAACGGCACCGAGTTGTACGCCCGCGCCGCGAGCCCGGTCAGCACGTAGTAGAGCGGTGGGTGGTACGCCTCGCGCGAGAACATCAGCGGGGGGATCTCGAAGCGCTGGCGCCACCAGTCGACCACCAGCCAGTGATCGGGGAAGTCGTAGCCCCGCGTGACGTCGAAGTTCACCAGCATCGCCACGCGCAGGGCCACGCCGAGCGCCACGATCGCGAGCTCCGGCCGGCGGGTGCGCGCGAGCTCGCGGAGCCTCCCGCCCAGGCGTACGCCAGGCGCTTTCTTTCCCGTCTCTTCCATGATGTCAGACCCTACTGATACTGTGTTCAGTGTCAGGAGGGACCATGCTGCTTACCCTGCGGCTCACCGATTTTGGAGTTCTCGAAGAGGCGGAAGTGACCTTCGGCGCGGGCCTCACCGTGCTCACCGGCGAGACGGGCGCCGGCAAATCCATGCTGCTGGGCGCCCTCGGGCTGTTGCTCGGCGGCCGGGCCGAGGCCGACGTGATCCGCGCCGGCGCCGACGAGGCCGTCGTCGAGGGCGTGCTCGAGCGCACCGATGCCTTGCGCGACCGGCTCGAAGAGCTCGGGCTGCCCGATCTCGGCTCCGAGGTCGTCATCCGCCGCGTCGTCTCGCGCGCCGGCCGCGCCCGCGTCCACGTCAACGGCGCCCTCACCGCCGTCGGCGTCCTCGCGAAGCTCATGCGCGGCCAGGTCGAGCTGGCCGGCCAGCACGAGCACATGGCGCTGCTCGAGCCCGAGCAGCACCTGCCGCTCATCGACCGCTCGGGCCGGGTCTCGACCGCCGAGCTCCGCGAGCAGTGGGAGCGCCTCGCCGCCCTCGACGCCCAGCTCCTCGCCCTGGGCGGCGACGAGAACCAGGCCCTCGCCCAGGCCGACTTCCTCGAGTTCCAGATCGACGAGATCGACAAGGTGAACCCGTCGCCCGGCGAAGACCTCGAGCTCGAGGCCCTACGGAAGCGGCTCGCCGCCGCCGAGAGATTGAAGGGCACGGCGCACTCGGTCGAAGACGCACTGTCTTCCCGCGAGAGCTCGGCCACCGAGCTCGTCGGCTGGTGCATCGGCCAGCTCGCCGACGCCGAGCGCAATGATCCCGCCATCTCTCCGCTCAAGGAGCGCCTCATCGCCGCCCAGAACGAGCTCGACGAAGCGGTGCGCCAGGTCTCGCGCTACTCCGCCGCCATCGAGTCCGACCCGAACCGGCTGCACGAGGTCGAAGACCGGCTCGAGGCCCTGAAGCGGCTGTGCAAGAAGCACGCGGCTCCGCTCGAGGCGGTGGTGCAGAAGAAGGCCGAGCTCCAGGCGAAGCTCGACGAGCTGCGCTCGCGAAAAGAGCGCCGCGCCGGGCTCGAGCTCGAGCGCGACGAACAGAAGAAGAGGGTGCTCTCTGCCGCCGGCCCGCTCACGCAGGCGCGCAAGAAGGCCGCTCGCGCCGTCGAGCAGGCGGTGCGCGAACGGCTCTCGCGGCTCGCCATCGGCAAGGGCGTGTTCGAGGTCCGCGTCGGCCCGGCCGAGCTCGGCCCCAACGGCGCCGACGCGGTCGAGCTGTGGTTCTCGGCGAACCCCGGCGAGCCGGCCCGGCCGCTGCACAAGGTGGCGTCGGGCGGCGAAGCGTCGCGGCTCATGCTCGCGCTGCGCTCGGCGCTCGCCGACGAAGACGCGTGCACCTGCGTGTTCGACGAGGCCGACGCCGGGGTCGGCGGCGCCGTCGCCGACGCGGTCGGGCGCCTGCTGCGCGAGGTGAGCCAGAGCCGGCAGGTGCTCTGCGTGACGCACCTGCCGCAGGTGGCCGCGCACGCCGACCAGCACCTGCGCATCGAGAAGGGCACCTCGCGCGGCCGCACGCGCTCGGTCGTGTCGGTGCTGAGCGAGCCGCAGGCCCGCGAGCGCGAGCTCGCCCGCATGCTGTCGGGCGTCGAGATCTCGCAGCAGGCGGTCGGGGCGGCGCAGGCGCTGCTCCAGGCGGCGCGCCGGGCGCCGCGGGCGCGTGGCCGTGCGGCATGAGGGCGAATACACTGCCGCCGATGGCGGCTCACCTCACCCTCAAGCAGTGGGCAGAACTGCCCGACGACGTCGAGGGCGAGCTGGTCGATGGCCAGCTCGTGGAGGAAGAAGTGCCGAACCTTCCGCATGAGCGCTCGGTCGCGTGGCTGCTCACGCGCCTGCTGGTCTGGCTGGAGCCGCGGGGCGGCGAGGTCGTCGGCTCCGAGCTCAAGTACGGCGTCGCGCCAAAGCGCGGGCGGAAGCCTGACCTCAGTGTCTGCCTCCCCGGCGCCCAGGGCCGCGATGCGGCAACGATGGTCACCACCGTGCCGCCGGACATCATGGTCGAGGTCTTGACGCCGACACCGCGAGACATCGCCCGCGACCGCATCGAGAAGGCCCGCGAGTACGCTCGATTCGGCGTGCGCTGGTACTGGCTCGTCGACCCCGCCGCGCGCACGCTCGAGATCTTCGAGCTCGGTCCTGCCGGGCGCTACGTCCAGGCGAAGGCCGCGAGCACCGGGAAGCTCGGCGTGCCCGGCTGCCGCGGCCTCAAGCTCGATCTCGACGCCCTCTGGCGCTACGCGCATCGCTGAATCGCGAAAACGCATTCGCGAAAACGCATCCTTGCCCTGTCACTTTCGCTCGCTTAACGTCGCGCGACTGTGAGGCGGAGGGCGCATTGGCGATGAAGGTCTTGTCAGCCGGCCTGACGGACGTCGGCCGGAAGCGCAACCACAACGAAGACAGCTTCCTGATCGACGAAGACCTGCAGCTCTTCGTCGTCGCCGACGGCATGGGCGGCCACGCCGGCGGCGGCACGGCTTCCCGCATCGCCGTCGAGACCATCGACCGCGAGCTCCGCTCGGCACGCGATCAGCCCGACAACCCGTTCAAGGCCGAGACGAACCTGCAGGACTCGCCGCTCCCCGAGTTCCTCCGCAGCGCCGTCGAGAAGGCCTGCATCGAGATCTTCAAGGCCGCTCAAGACGACCCGCGCCTCAACGGCATGGGCACCACCGTCATCTCGCTGCTCGTCCGCGGGAACCACGCGCTCTTCGCGCATGTCGGTGACAGCCGGGCCTACCTCGTGCGCGGCGACCTGATTCAGCAGATCAGCGAAGACCACTCCCTCGTCAACGAGCAGATCAAGGCGGGCATGATCACGCCCGACGAGGCCAAGCACAGCCGCTACAAGAACATCATCACCCGCTCCGTCGGCTTCGAAGAAGAGGTGCAGGTCGACGTCATGGGCCTGCTCACCGAGTCGAACGACGCCTTCATTCTCTGCTCCGACGGTCTCGCCAACCTCGTCGACGACAAAGAGATCAGAGAAGTCATCGCGGGCTGTAGCGACATCAAAGATGCGCCGAAGAAGCTGATCGAGCTCGCGAATGAACGGGGCGGTGACGACAACATCACCGTCATCGTCGTAAAAACCGTAGCCTGAACCGGTGTTTATACTTGCGTCGTAACGCGGGTTGCGACACTCTGCGTCACCAAAGCTGTCACTGAGCCGTAACCCCAAGCATCGAGGAGCGTTGGTGGCCAACGAGACCTTCACGCTGATCGTCGTACCCGATCAGGCGACCGCCGAGGTCCGTCGGTATCACTTCAAGAAGAAGTGGCTCCTGCAGGCGGCGATCGCATCCGCCGTCGTGCTCGCCGTGATGATCGCAGGCGCCGTGCACTACGTGTTCGTCGCGCGCGACGCCTCCGAGAACCGCACGCTGCGCGACGAGAACCTCGCGCTCAAGGCCGAGCTCCGCGCCATCGGCGAGAAGGTCGAGCACATGGGCGGTACGCTCGATCGCGTCGAGCGCTTCGACCAGAAGCTGCGCGCCATCACGCTGCTCTCCGACCCGCAGCGCAACCTCGCGATGGGCCCCACCGAGACCGAGCCGCAGAACCAGGTGCCCGGCACCGGCGACAACCCGTTCGTCCGCCCGAAGCCGACCGAGACGCCCAGGGCGCTCTCCGAGAAGCTCGACAAGCTCTCGGCCGAAGCCACCCGCCAGGAGCAGAGCCTCCAGGAGCTGCAGGCCTACTTCCAGGATCAGCGCTTCTTGCTGGCCTCGGTGCCGAGCGTCTGGCCGACCCGCGGCTGGGTCACCAGCGACTTCGGCGTTCGCCTCGACCCCTACACCTCCGAGCGCGTGATGCACGCCGGCATGGACATCGCCGGCCCCCACGGCAAAGAGGTCATCGCCCCCTCCGACGGCACCGTCGTCTTCAGCGGCCTCGAGGGCGGCTACGGCAACGTGCTCGTCATCGACCACGGCTACGGCATCAAGACCCGCTACGGCCACCTCGCCACCGTGAAGGTGAAGGCGGGCGAGAAGGTGAAGCGCGGCGGAGTCATCGCGCTCCTCGGCAACACCGGCCGCTCGACCGGCCCGCACCTGCACTACGAGGTGCGCGTCAACGGCATCGCGCAGAACCCGCGCAAGTTCATCCTCGACGACTGACGTACGGTTCACCGATGCGCATGGTGGACATCGGGGGGAAGCAGGCGACCGAGCGCGTGGCGGTCGCCGTCGCGCGCGTGCGCATGCAGCCCGCCACCCTCCAGAAGATCCGCTCCGGCACCGTCGAGAAGGGCGACGTCATCGCCGCCGCCCGCCTCGCCGGCGTCATGGCCGCCAAGCGCACGCCCGACGTCGTGCCGCTGTGCCACCCCATCGCGCTCTCGTCGGTCGAGGTCGAGGTGACGCCCGTCACCGTCGGGGTCGAGCTCAGGGCCGTGGTCAAGACCGTCGACCGCACCGGCGTCGAGATGGAGGCCCTCACCGCCGTCAGCGCCGCCGCGCTCACCGTCTACGACATGCTGAAGTCGTCCGACCGCGGCATGGTCATCGAGCACGTGATGCTCGAGCACAAGAGCGGCGGGCGCTCCGGCACGTGGACGCGCCGCGAGCGGGGCGAGGCGAAGCTCAAGAAGAGGCGGGGAACATGAAGCGCGCCGTGCTGGTGCTGTTGTTGGTCGCCTGCAAGCAGCCGGCGGCGACTCCTTCGGCCGTCCCCGACGCTGCGACCGCCGCGGCTGCGGCTCCTCGGGTGCCCGACGCCGGCCCCGCCGTCGCCGTGCGCCCCACGCCCAGGGCCGGCGAGGTGAAGACGCTCGGCGACAAAGGCTTCGAGCTCCTCGGCCACACCGAGGCCATCATCGCCGTCGCGCTCGACAAGACCGGCAGGCTCGCCGCGACCGGGGGGCTCGACCGCAGCGTCCGCCTGTGGGACCTCGAGGCCCAGAAGCAGCTGTGGGCGGCGGGCCCCGGCGACGAGGCGGTCACGACGCTCGTGTTCGACCCTGAGGGCCAGACGCTCGCTGCGGGCGACCGCGCGTTTCAGGTGCGCCTGTTCTCGGTGAAGGACGGCGAGCTCCTGCAGCGCCGCGCGCACCCCGACGCCGTCGCGGCGATCTCGTGGAGCCCCGACGGCAAGTGGCTCGCGGTCGCCGGGACCTCCGGCAACGCCGAGGTCTACCCGCGCGACGACGGCCCGTCGAAGTGCGAGCTCCGCGGCCGCACGGTCGACTTCACCGACGACGGAAAGAAGCTCGTCAGCGCCACGCAGACCGGCATGCTGATCACGACCTCGTTCCCCGAGTGCAAGAAGCTCAAAGAGACCTCGACGCTGCCGCAGGCGCCGCAGAGCTCGGCGTCGGCGAGCGCGAAGCAGGTCGCCACGTTCAACGGCGGCGAGCCGCTGGTGATGCTGTGGGACGCCGCCGCCGGCCGCATGCTCGGCAAGCTCGACAAGCAGGGCGGCCCGGTGACCACGGTGGTGCTCAGCCCCGACGGCACCCGCGCGCTGGTGGCGTCGGCCGATCGCCGCGTGCGGCTGTACGACACGGCGAAGCTCGAGGTGCTGCGCTCCTTCGAGGTCGCCGCCATGCCGTTCGCGGCCATGACGCCCGACGCCACGACGCTGCTCGTCGCCGACAACATCGTCGCGCGCGTCATCCCCCTCACCGGGAAGGCCGAGCCGTAGGCAGCGCGCTTCGACTGCCGCGCGGCCTCGCCCCGGCCTCGTGGCGCGCCAGCACGATCGTCGACGCGCGCGGCACGGCGCGGGCGAAGCGCCCGGCCGCGAGCATCACCCGGCGTTCTCTTTCATCCGCCAGAAGTACAGCGCGGTGACCACGAGCGAGTGGTTGATGGCGCCGCTGCGCACGAGCTCGTCGATGCGCGCGACGGGCTCGAGCAGCACCTCGATGTCTTCGCTCTCGTCGAGCTCGCCCTCGTGCACCTTGGTGCAGCCGGTGGCGAGGAAGTGGTGCAGCCGGTTGTTCTGCGTCGCGGGGTTCGGCTCGGTGATGCCGATGGGCACGACGTGACGGGGCCTGAAGCCGGTCTCCTCCTCGAGCTCGCGGGTGGCTGCGGTGAGGGCCGCCTCGCCCGCGTCGACCATGCCGCCCGGGATCTCGAGCGTGTTGGCCCAGGTGCCGAACCGGAACTGGCGGATCAGGATGACGCGATCGTCGGGCGTGAGCGCCACGACGTTCACCCAGTCGGGGCAGTCGAGGGTGACGCGGGGCCATTCTTTGCCGGTGCGCGGGTCCTCCACGGTGAGCTCGCGCAGGGTGAAGATGTGGTGGTTCTTCTCGTACGCCACGCCGAGCTTCTTCCACGCCTTCGGGCTCACGACGGGCTCGCCCAGAAGTCGTAGAAGTTGAACCACTGGTAGGGGTGCTTCTTCACCATCTCTTCGAGGCGCTTGCTGTAGCCCAGCACCCACTCCTGGATCTGGGCGTCGCGCGGCTTGCCGCGCTCGAACTTGTAGGTCTTCGGCGGGTCGGCGACGAACTCGTACTTGCGCGGCCCGACCTGCACGCCGAACGTGACGATGACCGGGCAGCCCGACATGGCCGCGAGCACGAACGGCCCGACGGGGAACGAGGCCACTTCCCCCAGAAAGGGCACGCGCGCGACGCGCTGATCGACGGTGCGATCGCCCTGAATGGCGACGACGTAGCCGTCGCGCAGCGCGTGCAAGATGTCGAGCGCCGCGAGCTCGGAGTTGCCGACCGCGAGCAGCTTCGGCACCGGGCCGGTGTGCTTCTCGATGAGCTCGCGAACGTGCGCGACCTCGTTCTGAAACGCGACGACCGCGAGCGGGGCGCCGAGGCGGCCGGCGAGAATGCCTCCGCCGACGTCGTAGTTGCCGAGGTGCGCGGTCACCATCAGCATGCCCTTGCCCTGCTTGCTGGTGTCGATGATGTAGTCGACGCCGTTCTCGACCATCTGGAACGCGTCTTTCCCCGCGGCCCCGAGGATCAGCCGGTCGACCATCACCCGCGCGAACGCGAGGAAGTGCCGGTAGCAGCGCGCCCACGCCTTCAGGCCCTTCGCGGGGCCCATCACGCGATCGAGGAACTGCATCGACGCGCGCCGGTTCTCGGGGGCCGCGAACACGAAGTAGAGCGTGATCGGGTACAGCGCGAGGTACGTGACCGAGGGCCCGAACACGCGCACCACCACCACGAAGAACAGGTGCCCCCAGTAGCCCCCGCGGCTCGGAGCGCCCCACTGCCGCTTCGTCAGCGCGTACGCCTTCCGCACCATGCCGTTGCGCGCCGAGATCTCGACCAGGCCGAACACGAAGTAGCCGAGGGCCAGCACCGTCGCGGCCTGCCACGTCACGATGCCTTGCGCGCCGAGCAGGCCCAGGCCCCACACGGCCAGGGCCGTCGGAGCGGCGCCGGCGCCCGCGACCGCCGCGGCGAGAATGCCCCACGGCCCGAGCAGCGCGGCGAGCAGCACGCACAGCGGTCTCCAGAACGGGCCGGGGCCGCCGAGCCACGACCAGCGGCGCAGCGCGTCGCCCGACAGGCCCGGCTTGCGGAACCGGTCTTTGATGATCGGCGCGAGCAGCACCGGCAGCAGGAGCTTCAAGCACGTGACCGTGTTCAACAGCGAGATGCGCGCGTTGTCGGCGAACGCGCGGAAGTGCGTGACGCGGTCGGCCGGGTACAGCACGCGAATCGGCACCGAGCGAATGGGCAGGCCCGCCCACGCGGTGCGCAAGAGCACCTCGACCTCGAAGTCGTAGCGCGAGCGCGAGCCGGCCAGCAGCGGGGTCTCGGGCAGCGGGTACGCGCGGAAGCCGCACTGGGAGTCGGCGACGCGCTCGCCCGACTCGAACCACACCCAGAAGTTCGAGAAGCGGCGCCCGAACTGCGAGCTGCCCGGCGCCCCGGCCTTCGCCAGATCTCGCGACCCCACCACGAGGCAGCCCGGCTCCTTCTCGGCCTCGTCGACCAGCTTGGGAATGTCGTCGGGGTAGTGCTGCCCGTCGGCGTCGAGGCAGATGGCGTACTTGAAGCCCCGCTGCTTCGCCTCTGCGAACAGGGTGCGCAGCGCGGCGCCCTTGCCCCGGTTGCCGTCGTGCCTCAGCACCGTGGCGCCCGCGGCCCGGGCTGCGTCGCCGCTGCCGTCGGTCGAGCCGTCGTCGCACACCAGCACCGTGTTCGCGTGGGCGAGGCTGCCCTTCACCACGTCGCCGACGGTGCGGGCGTGGTCGTACACGGGGATGATCACACATGCGGTGATGCGCTCGCAGGCTTTGGTGGTGCTCACGCTCGACGTCTCTCTTCGGGCCCGCTCGTTCAGCACGCACCCGCTAACAGCGTCAACCCTTGTGCTATTGCCTTCGACAGCCCGTGCAGGAAGTCAGCGCCACACCTCCATTGCCCTGGAAGGGGCTCACGCGCTGGGTCAAGCGGGCCTGGCGGCAGCTGAAGCGGGAGCAGCTCTCGCCGGGCCGGTTCGGCGTCGCGATCGCGGTGGGGCTGTTCTTCGGGCTCTCGCCTTTCCTCGGCTTCCAGATGCTCGCCGCGCAGGTGCTGGCGGTGATCTTCCGGCTCAACAAGCTGGCGGTGGCGGCGGCGGTGACGATCTCGGCGCCGCCCTTCCTGCCGTTCGAGGTGCTGGCGTCGGTTCAGCTCGGGCAGCGGCTCCTGTACGGCACGTGGGCGCCGCTGACGCTCGACGAGGTGAGGGCCAAAGACGCGCTCGAGCTCGCGAAGTTCTGGGGCTCGTCGTACTTCGTCGGCGCGCTGATCATCGGGGTGGTCGTCGCGATCCCCGCGGGGTTCATCGCGGCCTCTCGCATGAAGAAAGCGAACCTGCACCAGCGGCCCGAGCTCGCGATCGACGCGCTCGAGGCGCTCGACGACGCGCTGCCGAGGCTGTCGCGCAAGCACCGCCTGTACGTGGCGTGGAAGGTGCGGCTCGACCCCGTCTACCCGATGGTGCTGCCGGCGCTCGTGGGGCGCCGCGAGGTGCTCGACCTGGGCGCCGGCTTCGGCGTGCTGGCGTTCTTCCTGAAGCAGGCGTCGCCGGACACGCGGATCCGCTGCGTCGAGTGGGACGAGAAGAAGGCCGACGGCGCGCGGAGGCTGCTCGGCGAGAAGGCCGAGGTGGTGAGCGCCGACGCGCGCTCGGTCGAGCTCGGCAGCCCCGACGCGATCGTGCTGCTCGACGTGCTGCACTACAACCCGGTGGAGGAGCAGCGGGGCTGGGTGGAGCGCTGCGTGAAGGCGCTGGCTCCGGGCGGGGTGCTCGTGGTGCGCGAGCTCGACCTCGAGCGCGGCGTCACGGCGACCCGCGTCGAGGAGCGCGCCGTGCGCACCGGCTGGAACAAGGGCGGTGGCGTCTTCACCCACCCGATCGGCGAGCTGCACGCCTGGCTCTCGTCGCTCGGGCTCGAGGTGACGCGGACGCCCGTGGGGCGGGGGCTGTTCCGTGCGAACTCGATGCTGGTCGCCACCAAGCAGGGGGTCGCCGCGGCGGCGCCTCGGTGGCCTTGAGCCCACATCGACTGTGCTGCTTTAGTCTTCAGGCTTCATGCGCTCGAGATCCCAGCGACTGGCAGAGATCGCCGCCAGGGCTGCCGAGGGCTTCGTGGTGCTGGAGCTCAAAGAGAGCTACGGCGTGGGGTTCGTCGCGGCGCCCGGGCGCATCGTGACGACGCTGCACGTGGTGAGCGACGAGGCGCACGTGACGGCGCACCTCTCGAGCGGGACGACCGTCGAGGTGCCGGGCGTGGCGGGCATCGACCCCAAGCGCGACGTCGCGGTGCTGCTGGCGCCCTCGATGGAGCTGGCCCCGCTGCCCGCCGCACCGAAGCGGCTCGCCGAAGAGGGCACCCAGGCGATCACGTTCTCGCTGAGCCGCGACCGCACGCGCACGCAGTGGCTCGACGTGAAGATCTCGGCGATCCAGGTGCTGAACGACTCGCTGACGGTGTACCGGCTCGACGGCGACTTCCCGCCGGATCTGTCGGGCGCGCCGCTGATCTCTCCCAAGGGCGAGGCGCTCGGCGTCGTGACGCTGGCGCAGGGCGACGATGGCCCCATCGTGCTGGCGGTGCCGTACAAGTACTTCCTGCCGCTGCTCTCGACGCCCGACCAGCGCCCGCTCTCGGTGCTGACCCTGCCGAAGAAGGCGCGGCGGCGCCGCATGGTGCCGCAGCACCCCGTCGCGCTCCTCGACGGCTCGAGCGCGAAGAGCCTCGAGCACGTGGCCTCGGTGCTGAACGGGGCCATCAACGTCGCCGCGAGCGCGCTCGACAAGGGCGACACGACGACCTGCTGGCGGCTGTACTCCGAGACCGCCGAGCGGCTGGTGCACGACCGGCACGACTGCCCCGGCCCGATGAAGGCGCTGCAAGAAGGGCTCGAGCGGGCCCGCGCGATCGAAGACCTCGAGGGCCGCGTCTGGGCGCTGCGCGACACGTTCGACGCGCTGCTGATGCTGATCGAGAAGTTCTCCCGCGCGCGCGTCGCTGCCGCACGCGGTGGAGGACGAAAGCCCTCGAAGCTGCTGAACTGAGCGTCATGGGTCGTACGGCGTCACTCCTCGTGGTCTTCGCGCTCGGCTGCACGGCCTCCGATCGCTATCGCGGCCACCCCGTGCCGGCCGAGAAGCTGATCACGGTGCTGGTGCCGGGGTACCGCGGCTCGTTTCTCTACGATCACAACCGGCTCGCCTACCTCGAGCCCGCGGCCGGCTTCCGCATCGGCGGCGAGTCGCTGGGCACCTGCCGCGGCGGCATGAAGCCGCTCGACCCCGGCGGGCCGGTGACGAAGTTCACGATCTGGCCGTACGCGTTCGACGTCTACGCGGGCTTCATGGAGTGGGGCGAGAAGGCGCTGCCCGGCTTCACCGCGTACGGCTACGACTGGCGAACGGATCTCACGTACAACGGCGCGCAGCTGTGCGAGTTCATCGGCGAGCGGCGCGCGAACGTGGTGGCGCACAGCATGGGCGGGCTGGTGACGATGCTCGCGGTGCAGAAGTGCCCCGAGAAGATCGCGTCGGTGGTGTTCGCGGGCGTGCCGTTTCGCGGCGCGCCGGGGCTGTTCAGAGATCTGTTCTTCGGGGCGCCGACGAACCTGAACGTGGCGCTGCTCAGCCCCGAGGCGCTGTGGACCTTTCCGGCGACGTGGCAGCTGTTGCCGCGCACCGACGACTTCTTCGTCGACGAGAAGGGCGAGCAGGTGACGCTGCCGATCTCGACGCCCGACGCGTGGCAGCGGTGGCAGATGCCGTGCCGGGAGCGGCTGCGCGAGCGGCTCGCCGACCGCGCAGCGATGCCGGTGGACTTCTCGACCGAGCCTCGGCGCTCGATGGCCGTGGTGGGGCGGGGCATCGCGACGACGGTGGCGCTCAGGGTGACTGCGGGAGGGCTGCTCGACTTCGATCGGCCGCTCGAGAAGGACGGCGACGGAATCGTATCGCTCGAGAACGCGACGCCCCCGTTCGAGTCGGAGCTGGTGTACACGAGCGCCGAACACGTGAACCTGCTCGACGACCCGAAGGTGCGAGAGGCGATCGGGGCCTTCCTCAAGTGAGCACGTCTCGAGGAAGCGCAGAGGCCTTCGTCTTCACCTTCAAAGACGGGCTGCTCTCGCCGCTCGCGCACGACCTGAAGATCCGGGTGACGAAGCTCGAGATCGCGGACAAGCGCGCCGTCTTCGATGCGTCGTCGCTGCGCGTGGAGTCGGCGGGCGGGCCGCTGCCGAAGCACTTCTACGGCGAGATCGAGAAGAACATCCGCGAAGACGTGCTCCGCTCGGCGAGGTTTCCGCAGATCGTGTTCGAGGCGAGCGAGGTGGGCGAGACGGAGATCGTGGGGAAGCTGACGCTGTGCGGGGTGACGCGCGAGATCCGGCTGCCGCGGCGCGGGAACCTGGTCGAGTACGAGCTGAACCAGCCCGACTTCGGCATCAAACCGTACACGGCGATGCTGGGCACGCTGAAGGTGAAGCCGGTCGTGAAGGTTCAGGTGACGCTGTAGAGAGCGCGTCGCGAGGTGGCGACGCGGTGGCCCGCGGCGTTGCCGCGCGGCTCGCGGTTGCGGCATCAGGCTCCGCATGCGCTCCTGGCTCAGCGCCGCCTCTCTCTGCCTCGCCGCTTGCGGCCGCCCACCGCTGGACGGCAGCGTCGATCGCAACCTCAGCTGCCGGGTGACGAGCAACGAGCTGTTCAACCGCCAGGTCGAGGTCGGCGTGAGGGCGACGTTCGAGGGCGGGCAGGGCGTCAACGCCGCCGCGGGATGCTGAGCTGCGACCTCGGGCTCTACGTCAACGACGGCCCCGAGACGCCGTGAGAGGATCGACGGAGCGCTGGGCGCGAGCTGCGACCTCTCGACGCTCTGACCGGCGCCGGGCTCACGCGCCGCGCCGGACGAGCTGTCTGACCGTCTCGGCTTCGGCCTTGCCTCGGCCGTAGCTGACCGTGCACGCGAAGACGCGCGAGCCGTCGTTCAGTATCAGGTCGAGCCGGTAGAGCGAGCGCACCTGCGTGAGCTGAACGTCGCTGATGGCGCTCCGCGGCAGCTCGACGGTGCTGCGCACGAGGCTGAACCACCGGCGCCTGACGACGAGCTTCTCGTTCGCGGCGGTGAACATCGCGTTGCGCCCGGCGCCCCAGAAGACGAGGCCGTAGAAGACGAGCGCCAGCAGGGCCATCATCGCGGCGGCAGGCCGCGGTACGTACAGGCTCAGCGAGAGCGGGCCCGCGGAGGGGTCGCCGGCGAGCGCGGTCATCTTCTCGGCGGCGGCGGCGAGGTCCGCGTCGGCGATCTCGTTCGACCTCGGCACCGGCACCTCGACGTCGCCGCCGGGCGTCTTCCACACGAGCTGCTTCTTCACCACCTCGGCGCGCTCGGGCGCGCGCACCGCGACGAGGCGCCCCGATTCGGCGAGCAGCCACCGATCGGTCACCGTGCAGTTGACGAACCCCTCTGCGTGCTCGCAGCGCAGGTCGGCGGGCGACGCCATGTACGCAGCCGTCAGCGGAAGCGGGAGCAGCGCGAACAGCAGCAGCGCGACGCCGGTACGGCCGACCGACCAGGTGGTGTGGCTCACGGAATGGGCTTGCGCTTCACCGCGGGCCTGATCTGCGTCGAGTCGTCGTCGGCGTCGGCGGCCATCTCGGTCATCCGCGCGTTCGTCGTCCGCAGCCTGCGCGACAGCTCGCGGCAGATGTTCTGCAGCACCATCACGTAGCCGGGCACGTCCTCCTGGTAGAGCTTGTAGAGATCTTTGTTGCCGAGCGAGTAGAGCGTCGAAGGCTTCTCGACGAGCACGGTCGCCGACCGCTTCTGCACGTCGATCAGCGTCATCTCGCCGAAGAACTCGCCCTCGCCCATGCGCACCATTCTGATGCGCTTGCCCGTCTCGGTGAGCCGCGTCACCACCACCTCGCCGTGCCGCACCAGGAACATCGAGCGCCCGACGTCGCCCTGCTTGCAGACCTCTTGCCCCGGCTCGAGCTGGTGCTCCTGCAGCATCGAGATGATGCGGTTGAGCGTGGCCTCCTCGAGGCCGCCGAACAGCGCGATGGTCGGCAGAAACTTCAGCGCGTCTTCGGGGTTCGAGACGCCGGCCATGGGCTCTAGACCCTCCCGCCCTTGGTGAGGTGGTTGACGGCGTCGCCCAGGCCCTCGAGCGTCAGGGGGAACATGTTGAACACGCGGCGGATCACCTCGATGGTCGTCTGGAACCACGCGCTCACCGGCTCGGGGTTCAGCCACACCGCGTGCGGGTACATCTCGGCGAGCTTCATCAGCCACACGATGCCCTCTTCGTCACCGCCGGAGTGCCAGCCGCTGCGATCCATCAGCTCCCACGGGGCCATCAGCGCATCGCCGACCATGATGAGCTTGTAGTTCCGGTTCGTCTCGGCGAACAGCTGATCGATCGGCACGGCCTTCGACAGCCGGGCCGTCTCGTACACGCGGCCGTAGATGCAGTTGTGGAAGTAGTACGTGCGCAGCTCGCGGAAGTGGGTCGCCTTCTTCGCGGCCGTGAACAGCCGCGAGGCGAGCTCGGCGTACGGGTCCATCGAGCCGCCCACGTCCATCAGCAGGATCACGCGCGTGTTCGACTTGCGCGGCGGGCGCACCACCACCTCGAGATCGCCCAGGTTCTTCGCCGTCTTGTCGATGGTGCCGTCGAGATCGAGCTCGTCGGGCGCGCCCTCGCGCGCGAACGCCCTCAGCTTGCGCAAGGCGAGCGCCAGCTGCCGCACGTCGAGCACCATGTCGTCGCGGTAGTCCTTGAAGTGGCGCGCCGTCGCGACCTCGAACGCGCTGCGGTTGCCACCCTCGCCGCCGACGCGAATGCCGTTCGGCACCGGCGCGCCCGAGTGGCCGAAGGGCGACTTGCCGCCCGTGCCGATCCACTTGTTGCCCCTGTCGTGGCGCTCCTTCTGCTCGCGCAGCCGCTGCTCGAACAGCTTCTCGAGCGCCTCGCGGTCGAGCTGGGCGAGCAGCTGCTTCTCTTCCTCCGTGAGCGTGGGCCGGCGGGCTTGCGCCTCTTTCAGCCAGTCGAGCAGCGCCTCGTGGATCTCGAGCGCCTTCACCTCGACGCCCTTGAAGTGCTTCGAGAACGCCTGGTCGAAGGCGTCGAGGTGCGCCTCGCTGTGCACCATCAGCGAGCGCGCGACCCAGTAGAAGCCGTCGAGCGAGCTGTCGTGCAGGCCCTTCTCGAGCGCGGCGGCGAGGCCGAGGGCCTCTTGAGTCCCCACCGGGACCTTGCGGGCGCGCAGCTCGTAGAGGAAGGGCACGAGCATGACTCACGCGCGGGTGCGGCGCCCTCCACCGAAGGTCTCGGCGAAGACCTGCAGGTCCTGCTCGCGCTTGAGCAGCGCGCCGAGGAAGGGGAGGTTCTCGTCGAGCTTGAGGCTCGTGATGCCGCTGGCCTTCAGCGCCGCGATCCAGTCGATGAGCTCGCTGGTCGAGGGCCGCTTGCGCAGCCGCGTCAGGTTGCGCAGCTCGTAGAAGATCGACATCGCCTGGTCGGCGAGCCGATCGTGCAGGCCCGGGTGGTGCACCGCCACGATGCGCTTCATCAGCTCGGCTTGCGGGAACTCGATGAAGTGGAAGACGCAGCGGCGCAGGAAGGCGTCGGGCAGATCTTTCTCGTTGTTGCTGGTGATGACGACGACGGGGCGCTCGCGCGAGACGATCTCTTCGTCGGTCTCGATCACGCGGAAGCGCATGCGGTCGAGCTCGTGCAGCAGATCGTTCGGGAACTCGAGGTCGGCCTTGTCGATCTCGTCGATGAGCAGGACGCGGCGGGACGCGGACTTGAAGGCCTCACCGAGCGGGCCGAGCTTGATGTACTTCTTGATGTCGCGCACGTCGTGGTCGTTGAACCGCGAGTCGTGGAGCCGCTGCACGGCGTCGTACACGTACAGGCCGTCTTGCGCCTTGCTGGTGCTCTTCACGTGCCAGGTCAGCAGCGGCAGCTCGAGCCCTTCAGCGATCGCCTCGGCCAGCAGCGTCTTGCCGGTGCCGGGCTCGCCCTTCACGAGGAGCGGGCGTTGCAGGGCCAGCGCGCAGTCGACCGCGGCGCGCAGGCCTTCGTCGGTGAGGTACTTCTCGGTGCCCTTGAATCTCATGGCGTCAACCTATTGCAGCTTCACGGAGGAAAGCGACAGCTCGAACTTGTCGGCCCGCTTGTCGAACGCGTGCTTGCCGGTCGTGATCGAGAACAGCAGGTACTTGTCCTTCGCGGGCAGGTAGTAGAGCAGGGCGCGGTCGTCGGCGTACTCGAGATCCCACCGCACCACCGGCCCGAACGGAATCGTACCGTCCTTCGCGCTGCGCACGTTCGACGGCACCTGCAGCTTCGACGCTTGCAGCAGCTGCGCCTTGAGCGCGTCGTGATCGCCCGACGTCGGCAGGGCTGGCGAGGGCACCATGCGCACCTCGACGCCGCCCGAGAAGATGGCGACGGCGACGTTGCCCTCCTTCGTCTCGCTCATCAGCTTCACGCCTTGAGGCGGCTTCCAGCGCACGCCGAGGGCGCCGTCCTTGTATTCGTTCGAGGAGCAGCCCGCCAACAGGACGAAGAGCCATGCTCGTTGCATGGGCGCGTACTATCAAGCCGGCATGCCGAAGCCGATCTTGCTCTTGGTCTTCCTCTCGGGGTGCGCGGCCCAGCTCAGGTACGTCGAGAAGTGGCCGCTCAAGCAGCCGGCGGCCCGCACGGTGCGCGTCGACGTCAGCGACGAGCGCCCGCCGGACCAGGGCGGCGACAACCCGCGCCAGGTCGGCATCGCGCGCGGCGGCTACGGCAACCCCGTGCCGTTCGAGAACGACGACCCGCTGCAGCTCACGAAGATCATCAAGCAGGCGACCGTCGACGCCCTGCACGGCGCCGGCGTCGAGGCCGCCGAGCAGGCGCCGTTCGTGCTGCGCGCCCGCATGCGGCGGTTCTGGATGGACGGGTACGTCGCCTACTCGGCGGAGTCCGAGGTGCACTACGAGCTTTTGGGCGCGGCGGGCACGGTCGTGTGGTCGCAGACGGCGAAGGGCAACGCCGCGGGAGCCGTGTTCTCGTACGGCGCGGCCTCCGACCTGCTCAACGAGGCGGTCGATCACCTGGCGAGCTTCGCGAACGCCCAGTTCCGCCGCGACGAGTTCCAGAAGGCGCTCGCCGGCGCCGCGCCCGCGGCGCTCTGAACCCGTCGCTCCCGCGTGTCGCATGAGACACACAGCTCAAAAAATTGCGCTCCGCGCTGGCTGCAACATGCTCGTAGCGCCATGTCCTTCGAGCTCGCCTGGCCTTCCCGCAGTCACCGTGTCCGCTTCAAGAAGGCGGTCCGCGTCGTCCCACTCGTCGACGGGCCGCCGCGGGCGTACCGCGTGCTCTCGGGGAACCTGTCGAAGCAGGGCATGTTCCTCTCGACGCCCGAGCCGTTTCCCGAGGGCACCCGCGTCGCGCTGTCGATCGAGGCCGGCGGCCGGGTGCTGCCGTTCGCCCAGGGCGAGGTGATGTGGCGGCAGGTCTCGGGCGCCGCGGCGCTGCCCGGCAAGCCGTGCGGAGGCGCCGGCTTCGGCGTCCGCTTCACCGGCTTCCTGCACCCGAAGGCGCACGAGCTGGTCGACTACCTCGTCGCGAACCTCGACACCGGCCGCCCGCTGTCGCTTCCGCCGAAGAAGCGGTGGAAGAAGATCGCGCTGTGGGCCGGCGGCGTCGCCGCGAGCCTCTGCCTCGCCGCCCTGGGCGTCGTGCTCGCGCGGCAGGTGACGTTCGACCCCGCGCAGTCGGCGCAGCCGGACGCGGAGGAGGCCGTCGCGGCCGCCCCGGCCGTCGAGCCGCCTCACCCGCCGCTGGAGCCCGCCGCCGCGGCGCCCGTGATCGAAGCGCCGGCGCCTGCGCCCGTTCTGGAGGAGGCGCCTCCTCCGGCCGAGCCGGTGATGGCGGCGGCTGCGCCCGCGGCCGCGGCGCAGCCTCCGGAGCCCTCGCTGTCGTCGACGGGCCTGCTGCCGCTGCCGAAGTGCGGGGCGTCGAGCCTGCGCTGGTCGCAGCGGGGCACGCACACGCAGCTCGAGGTGGCTCCGGCGTCGGGCGGCAAGGTCGCGGCCGCGTTTCGCATGAAGAACCCGGAGCGGCTCGTGATCGACCTGACCGGGCCGGCGCCGAAGCGCAGCTTCGTCGTGCAGGCGGCCGAGATCCCCAACGTGAGCGCGCTGCGCATCGGGAAGCGCAAGAGCGGCGGCACGCGGCTGGTGCTCGATCTCACGAAGCCGGCGACGCTGAAGGTCGAAGGCAGCCGGCTCGAGCTGAGCTATTGAGCGGGAGTGCTCCCGCGAGTCGCCGCCGCCTGCCTCGCCCTCGCGCTGTGCGAGAAGAAGACGGACCTGCGCGGCTTCGCCGAGCGGACGGCTGACGGCGGAACGCTGATCGTGGTCGACGACGACAACGGCGGCGGGTGCCCGCTGACGATCGACGGCGCGCGCGTGAAGGCCGGCCACGCCCTGGCCGTGAAGCCCGGCAAGCACGTCGTGATGTGCGGCAGCGGAAACGACTTCGACGTCGTGGTGCCGCGCGGGCACACCTACCACTTCACGTACTGGGGCCCGTGAGAGCGCTGCTCCTGTCGATCGCGCTGTGCCTCGCGGCGTGCAAGAAGGCTCCCGGCTGGGAAGAGCGCTCGCCCGACGGCGGCACGATGCTCGAGATCGACGCCGACTGCGGCGGCCAGCCGCTCGCCATCGACGGCGAGCCGGTGCTGAAGGGCATTCCCAAGCCGGTGAAGGCCGGGCGGCACCGCGTCGAGTGCGGCGACGCCGGCCGCGAAGTCGAGGTGCACGACGGCCGGCTCTTCCACTTCAAGTTCTGGGGCATGGGGCAGTGACCGCCACGCTGGCGATTCTGACGGCGGTCGCGTTCGCGGCCGGGCTCGTCGACGCCATCGCGGGAGGAGGCGGCCTGCTCACGCTCCCGGCGCTGCTGACGGCGGGCCTCGCTCCGCAGGCGGCCCTCGCCACGAACAAGGGCCAGTCGGTGTTCGGCAGCGCGGCGGCGCTGCTGCGGTACGCGCGCGGCGGCCTCGTCGCGAAAGATCGCGCGCGCGTCGCGTTTCCCGCCGGGTTCGCCGGCAGCCTGCTCGGCGGGCTCGCGGTGCTCGCGCTCGACCCGAAGGTCTTGAAGCCGCTCGTGCTCCTGCTGCTCGTCGGAGCCGGCCTGTTCGTCGCGTTTCGCCCGCAGCCGAAGCAGCACACGCCCGTGAAGCGGCCGGCGCTCGTCACCGCGCTGATCGCCTCGGGCATCGGCTGCTACGACGGCTTCTTCGGCCCGGGCACCGGCACGTTCCTGATCGTGGCGTTCGTCGCGGTGCTCGGCGACGAGCTCACCAAGGCGACCGCCGAGGCCAAGGTCGTCAACTTCGCCTCGAACCTGGCCGCCGTCGCGCTGTTCGGGCTGCGCGGCCTCGTGGTGTGGGAGCTCGCGCTGCCGATGGCGGCGGCCCAGTTCCTGGGCGGCCTCGCGGGCGCGCAGCTGGCGATGAAGGGCGGGGGGCCGCTCATTCGCCGCGTCGTGCTGCTCGTCGTCGTCGCGCTGGTGGCGAAGCTCGGGTGGGATCTGCTGCAGGGCTGAGCCTGGCTCGCCGGCGACCGGCTTTGCAGCCGGCCGCGCCGTCGGGTACGACGTGGCTTCGAAGTGGCCGAGATTCTCATCGAACGCCCCACGCTGAACCGCGCCGAGCGCCTGCGCCGCAGCATCGGCGCCGCGCTGACCGACGGCATGTTCGAGGGCCTCACGCGGACGACGCGGTTCCTGCCGATCGCGCACCCGCGCATTCACGGGGTCGAGGTGATCCGCGACGTGCCCTACGGGGCGAGCGGCGAGCACTGGCACCTGTGCGACATCTGGCGCCCGATGGAGCGCAGCGGCCCGCGGCCCGTCGTGATGTACGTGCACGGCGGGCGCTTCGCGCGGCTGTCGAAAGACACGCACTGGATCTTCAACCTGATCTTCGCGCGCCGCGGCTACGTGGTGATGTCGATCAACTACCGGCTCGCTCCGAAGCACCGCTTCCCGGCGGCGGTCGAAGACGTGTGCCTGGCCTGGCGCTGGCTGCACCAGAACGCCGCGCAGTACGGCGGCGACCGCGACCGCATGATCGTCGCCGGCGAGTCGGCGGGCGCGAACCTGTCGACGGCGCTGACGCTCGCGGCGTGCTACCGCCGGCCCGAGCCCTTCGCGCGCGCGGTCTTCGACGAGACTCCGGTGCCGCGCGCGGTGATGCCGGCGTGCGGCATGCTCCAGGTGTCGAACCCCGAGCGCTTCGCGGTGCGCAGCGCCTTCATGATGGATCGGCTGCACGAGGTCGCGGAGGACTACCTGCACGGCGTGCGCGTCGACGCCGAGCGCGGCCTCGACCTCGCCGACCCCGTGGTCGCGCTCGAGCGCGCCGAAGCGCCCGAGCGCCCGCTGCCCGCCTTCTTCGCTCCCTGCGGCACGTGGGACGTGCTGATCGACGACACCCGCCGGCTGAAGGCGGCGCTCGAGCGGCTGAAGGTGCGCTGCGAGGCCCGCTACTACCCGCGCGGGTTCCACGCGTTTCACGGCTTCGTGTTCACACCTTCTGCCCGGCAGTGCTGGCGGGAGGCGTTCGGCTTTCTGAGGGAGGAGCTGGGACCTCGCCCGTGACGCGCTCCTTCTCTTTCAGCTTGATCTGGTAGCGGTTGCAGGCCGACTCGACGATGCGCCCGATGAGCTGCGTGTACGAGAGACCGCGGTCGCGCGCGGCCATCGCGAGCTCGCTCTGGTTCTCGAGGTAGGGGTTCGGGTTCACCTCGAGCACGTAGGGCTCGCCGGTCTTCGCCGAGATGCGCAGGTCGACGCGCGCGTAGTCGCTGATCTTGAGCGCGCGGTAGGCGAGCAGGGCGGCGCGCTCGATGCGCGCCTTGAGCTCGGCGCTCAGGTCGGTGGCCATCTTGAGGCGGGGGGAGCCCTCGGTCTCGGGGCCGAACTTCACGTCGCGGTCCGAGACCTTGGGCTCGGTGGGGCTCCAACGCCCGAAGTCGAGCTCGACGATGGGGAGGATCTCGGCTCGCGTCGGAGTGCCCAGGACGCCGACGTAGACCTCGCGGCCGTCGATGAACTCCTCGGCGAGGGCTTCGTCGTGCAGCTCCTTGCGAATGTCGCGCACCCGGGCGGTGAGCGCGTCCCAGTCGTGCACGACGCTGTGCTTGCCGATGCCGATGCTGGCGTCGCTCTTCGCGGGCTTCACGATCAGCGGAAACGCCATGCGGCCGTTGGTCTCGAAGGTCTCGCCGTCGAAGGTCGCGAACGCCGGCGTGGGCACCCCGTGGTACTCGAGCAGCTGCTTGGTGAGGATCTTGTCCTGCGCGAGCAGCAGGCCCGCGGTGCCCGAGCCGGTGAACCGCAGGCGGTTCATCTCCATGACGGCGGCGACGTTGACCTCGAGGCGGTAGTCGTCGGCGAAGGTCTCGCAGACGTTGAAGACGAGGTCGGGGTTCGTCTTGTCGAGCGACTTCAAGAGATCGAAGACGCGGTCGTGGACTCCGACGGTCTTCGCGTTGTGGCCGAGCTCTTCGAGCGCCTTGACGATGTGCTCGACGACGGGATCCATCGGCTCGCCCGACGGCTGGTAGTGCAGCACGGCGATCTTGAGTGAGACGTTCTGAGTCGCCATGTGCAGCGACTGATCTAACACGGTGAGGTCGCGATCAGCGCGCGGGTTTCGTGATGACCAGCGGGCCGGAGATCCTCTCGGTCTCGATCAGCAGCGCGCGCGCCTCATTCGTCGTCAGCTGCGAGAAGTCGTAGACGTCGAGCCGGCAGCGGTCGCAGAAGCGCACGGCCCCGTCGCCGCGCATGCTCTCCCACGGCTCGTCGCAGGGGGTGGCGGTCTTGACCGACAACGGCGCGGGCCCTCCGGTTCCGAGTAGGCTCCAGACGCATGAGCTGCCGGTTCTGCGGCACGCTGCTCCAGCCGGGCACCCTGGTCTGCGAGATCTGCGGCGGAGAGCAGTCGGTGCAGTGGTCCGCGCGCCCCGAGCCGGCGCGGCAAGAGGCCCAGGTCGACTTCGCCGAGCCCGACGCCCGCCCGAGCTGCCCGGAGCACGCCGGCATGCCGCTGCTCGGAGCCTGCCCGCGCTGCCAGAAGCAGGTCTGCGTGCGGTGCGCGCCCGACGCGGTAAACGACAACCTCGCGTGCACCGACTGCTACGGGCTGACGGCGGCGCACCGGCCGGCGCCGGCGCACGCGCTGTGCGCGGTGCACCCCGACAAGAAGGCGCGCTTCGTCTGCGAGCGCTGCGGCACGTTCGCGTGCAACGACTGCCGCCGGACGAACGACACCAGCGGGCGCTGCCTGAAGTGCACGCTGCCCGTGGGCCAGCTCGCGGCGCGAGGTGATCGCTTCGTCGCGAACCTGGTCGATCACGTCGTGATCTTCGTGCCGGCGATCCTCGCGGGGGTCGTGGGGGCGGTGGGCGGAGGACACGGCGCCGAGCTCCTGCTGCTCGGCGGCATCTTCGGCGGGCTCTTCATGGGCGTCGTGATCCAGCTCATCGCGCAGATCCAGTGGGGCCAGTCGATCGGCAAGCGCCTCACGCGGATCAAGGTGGTGCGCACCGACGGCTCGCCGATCGAGCTGTGGCGCCTGCTCATCTTGCGCAACCTGGTGATGACGGTGCTCGCGAACGCGTTCGGCCTGATCGGGCTCGTCGACGCGCTGCTCATCTTCACCGACGCGCGGCGCTGCATTCACGACTACCTGGCCGACAGCATCGTCGTCGACGTGCCGAGGCCCTGAGCCAGCGGCGACCACCGACCACCGACCACCGACCACCGACTCAGTCGAGCTCGAAGAACCGGTCCGTGTACAGGTAGTTCATCGCGAGCGTGGTGAGCAGCGACGTCACGCGCGTCATGTACTCGTGCGCCTTCTCGCGGTGCACGGTGAGGTTCAGCGTCGAAGTGCGCTCCTGCAGGTGCTCCAGCACCGATCGCACGACGGCGCGCGAGACCCCCGAGTACTGCGTCACCGCCATGATCAGCGACTGCTTCTCGGCGCGCAGCAGCGTGTCGGCGCGCACCGGCGAGGCGTCGGGCGCCTCGAACAGGTGCGCGAGGTCGAGATCCAGGTGCTCGCCCAGCTGCAGGTCGACCTTCTCCGCGAGGTTGCGCTCGCGGTAGTGGTCGAGCACCGTCTCCTCCATCTCGTCGACGTCGAGATCGTGCTCGAGCCCGGACACGGGCGGCTGGGTGCGGCCCTGCGCCGTCGCGATCGCCTGCACGTACTGGAGCTTCTTCATCGCGCCCCAGTTCTTGTAGCGCTTCTCCCAGTCGGAGCCGGGGGTCAGCCACACCGCGAACGTCTCGGCGAAGTCTTCGTCGGGGTGCTTCTGCGCGTACCAGCCCGAGATGTGCACCACGTACTTCTTCGAGAACGGCTGGGGCTTGTAGTCGTCCTGGTACGGCTTGCTGTAGTCGCCGAACAGCTTCCGCCACTCCTCGGTCTCGTACAGCTTCCAGGCGTAGTTGAAGCAGTGCCCCGCCTCGTGGCGGAGGTACATCATGATGTCGCGCTCGGTCTCGGCGCCGGCGCCGAGCGCCTCTTCGATCGAGTGGAGGTGCGGGTCGGCCAGGTAGAACGGAATGCCGATCACCGGCACGCCCGACGGGCAGCCCCACTGGTCCGAGAGGTAGCACTCGGGCTTCATCGAGATGCCCTTCGCGTCGAGCTCGGCGTACAGCTGCGTGATCAGCCGCTCGAGCACCGTGCCCGACAGGTGCAGCTTCAGATCCTTGATGCGCGCCTGCAGCAGCGCGGCGCTGTCGGCCGGCAGGCTCTCTCCGAAGTGGAGATCGGAGGTCTTCTCCCGAAAGACTGGGGCGGTGGCGACAGCGGCGGTCATCTCCCCCCAACCATACCCGGAGCCCCCCACACGTGAAGGGGGAGCGCACGAGCGCAGTCAAGTCGCTGTAATCATTGGCGCTACTTGGGCGCGGGTGCAGGAATGTAAGGCTTCGGAACAGCCCCTTTCACGAACGATTCGCCGTTCCAGGCGAAGTAGCCCAAGGGGAGGAACTTCGCGTAATCGCCGCTGCGTCCGTCGAACGAGTCGATGCTGAAGCGCGCGAAGAAGGCGTCGCCGCGCGGCGAGCGCTCGACGGCGGCGACGCGCACCCACATCTTGCCGCCCATCATCAGGGTGAAGCGCTCGTCGAGCTTCTGGTCGAGCAGCTTCGTCTTGCCCTTCGCGGTCGTCAGGTAGACCCGCACGCGGCCCGACAGGTTGCCCTGCATCGCGCCCTCCTCTTCGGTGATCGACGTGCCGTTTTCGAAGATCAGCTGCTGGCCGTGGCCGACGTCGCAGCCCGAGTCGCACGGCAGCTGCGTGCCCTTGTTGCTCAAGTCGATGCCGAGCTTCTTGAACTTCGCCTTCGCCTCCAGGAGCGTCGCCTTCGCGTCCGCCGGCGACGTGCACGCCGGGTAGTCCTGCACCACCCAGCTCTGCACGAGCCTGCCGCGCTCGTAGGCCGCGACGACGAGCTTGCCGACGAACTTCTTGCCCTCGTGGTCGGTGTAGCCCGGGCACTCTTGGGCCTCGTCCGTCGTGTCGAGGTCGAAGCCGCGAACCGAGAACTTCGTCTCGTCGGCCGACCAGCCCGTCACCTGCACGTTCATGAGCGAGTCCAGCGGGTCGACCTGCGAGAGCACGAGCAGCAGCGCCAGCGTCGTCATTCGATCGTCCCTTTCGTGATCTCGACTGCGTGCTCGTACGCCTCGACCTCGAGCTCAGCGTGAAAGACCGTGAGCTCCCACGTCGTGCCCGGCCCGTCGCCGAGGTCCAGCTCGACGGTCACGTCCACCGGCGCCACCACACGCTTGCGCGCCCCGCCCGCCGACAGCATCAGGCGGCGAAACGGGTCGCCCGTCGGAACCGCGTGGCCGACCCCCGGAGCCGAGACCCGCGCCACGATGCGCCCCTTCACCCGCTTCACCTCGACCTGCAGCGCGGCCGCCAGCGCCGCCGCGTCGTGGCCCGAGCGCGAGGCGTGATCGTGGCACGAGCTGCAGCCCTTCCCGTTCTGCGCCGCCTGCGAGGCCCGCCACTCGTCGTACGTGTTCTGCATGGGCTCCTGCGGGCTCTGGGGCACGTCGAAGTCGTGGCACCGCGCGCACGTCTGCTCGCTCACCCTGGCGCCGTGGCCGGCGGCGGGGAGGTGGCACGACGTGCACGTCACCGCGGGCAGGTGGCAGCTCGCGCACCAGCGCTGCCGGTTCTGGTGGCGCTCGAGCGAGGCGAGGAAGAGCGGGTTCGCCGCCGAGGTGGCGTGACGCGACCGGCTCCAGGCGTCGTGCGCCGCCGCGTGGCAGCCGGCGCAGTCGGACGTCGCGAGCACCGCGTACGCGAGCGCGAGGATCATTCGAACGCGGTGATGCTCGGGTCGCTCTTGTCCTTCTTGCCGGGCCTGCCCGGCGGCTTCTTCGCGATCGGCTCGAGCTCCAGCTCGAAGATCTGATCGTCCGACGCCTTGAACGCCTTCTGCACGTCCTTGTAGCCGCTCAGCTGAAACGTCACGGTCTTCACCGTGTTGCGCGCCCAGCGCTGCTCGAGCGGCGTCTTGCCGAGCGTCACCCCGTCTTCGAGCACCTCGGCGCCCTCGGGCTTCGTGACGAGCACCACCTTCACTTCCTGCGGAGCGGCCAGCTCGGGCTTCGCGGGTGCCGGCTCTGCGGGCCGGGTCGCGACGACCACCGGCTTCGGCTCGGGCGGCTTGAGCACGTACGCCACGCCGGCGCCCGCCAGCCCGGCTGCGGGGAGGATGAGCACCGCGAGCTTCACCGCCGCCGGCAGCCCGCGCCGCGCCGGGGCCGCGACGGGCGGCCCGGCCGACTGCTCCTTCGCGACGGGCGTCTCGGGCGCCGTCACGCGGCGGTCGACGGGCACGAGCTTCTCGTCCTGCGGCTTCGGCAGCGGCCGCGAGCGCGACCTCGACGACTTCGACGCCGGCGTCGCCGCGCGCGGGCTCCCACCCGAGCCGTCGTTCGGCTCCTTGACCGTCTCGCCTGACGGCCGCTCGGGCAGCGCGTCGAGCTCGGCGTCAGACAGGCCCGTCAGCGATGCCTCGAGGTCGGCGATGAACTCCTCGCAGCTCTGGTAGCGATCGACCGGGTCCTTCGCGAGCGCCTTGCGCAGGAAGTCTTCGATCGTGTGCGGCACCGGGGCGCCGCGGCGCTTGCTCGCCACCGTCGGCACGGGCTGCGTCAGCGCCGCGGTCAGCGCCTTTCTCACCGAGTTCGCGCCGTAGGGCGAGCTGCCGGTGAGGCAGAAGTGGAACACGGCTCCCAGCGAGTAGAGATCGCTGCGCGCGTCGACCGGCTCGCCGCTCGCCTGCTCCGGCGCCATGTACTGCGGAGTGCCCAGCACCTGGCCGGTCGAGGTCAGCTGCTCCTCGCCGCTCTCCTCGCTCGCCTTCACGAGGCCGAAGTCGAGCACCTTCACGTACTCGGCGCCGTCGACCGACGTGACCATCACGTTGTGCGGCTTCACGTCGCGGTGAATCACGCCGTTCTTGTGCGAGTGCTGCAGCGCCAGCGCGATCTGCTCGACGACCGCGGCCGCGCGCCGCAGCGACATCGCGCCGTTCTTGCGCACCATCTGGCGCAGCGAGTCGCCCTCGAGCAGCTCCATCGCGATGTAGCAGAGGCCGTCGGGCGTGCGGCCGAAGTCGAAGATGGTGACGATGTTCGGGTGCTTCAGGCGGCTCGCGACCTCGGCCTCGCGCTTGAAGCGCTCGAAGAACGTCGGAGCCGCCGCCAGCGCCGCGTTCAACGTCTTGATCGCGACGTCGCGCCCGACCGTCGTCTGCGTGGCTCTGAAGACCATGCCCATGCCGCCGTAGCCGAGCAGGCTCTCGAGCCGGTACCGGCCGTCGAGCACCTTCCCGAGCAGCTCGGCTGCATCGAGCGACTGTGCGTCGCGGGGCTTGTCGGGTACGTCAGCGGGCATCGTCTTCGGGCGCGAAGTCTACGCTATAGGGGCACCGTGAGTTTGGTCATCGTCAGGGGACTGTCGCTCTCGTATGGCGCGAATGTGCTCTTCGACAATCAGTCGTTCACGATCGGTCCCACCGACCGCATCGGGCTCGTCGGCGCGAACGGCACCGGCAAGTCGACGCTGCTCAAGGTGCTCATGGGGCTCATCAAGCCCGACTCCGGCGAGCTGGTGCTGCGGCGCAAGGCGCGCATGGGGTACCTGCCGCAGGACCTGGTGACCGTGGCCGAGGGCAGCGTTCTCGACAACGTGATGCGCGCCGTGCCGGGGCGCGACGCCCTGTCCGACCGGCTGCACGCGACCGAGGCCGCGCTCGCCGAGGCCCGCGAAGAGGCCGAGCAGCTCGAGCTCGCCCAGTCGCTCGCGGACCTCCACGAAGAGCTCGACCACTTCGAGGAGCACTACGGCGCCCACCGCGCCCAGCGCATCCTCACGGGCCTGGGCTTCGAGCCCGAGCAGCTCGACGAGCCGCTCGCCACCTTCAGCGGCGGGTGGCGCATGCGCGCGGCCCTCTCGGGGCTGCTCCTGCAGGACCCCGACCTCCTGCTGCTCGACGAGCCGACGAACCACCTCGACCTGCCGACGCTGACCTGGCTCGACGGGTTCTTGAAGCGCAGCAACAAGGCGCGCGTGCTCATCTGCCACGATCGCGCGTTCCTCGACCGGCAGGTGAACCGCATCGTGTCGCTCGAGATCGAGGGCATCCGCAGCTGGCCCGGCAACTACGAGGCGTACCAGCGGGCGCGCGCCGTCGAGGCCGAGGTGCTGATGAACGCCGCGGTGAAGCAGGAGCAGCAGCGCGAGCACCTGAAGAAGTTCATCGAGCGCTTTCGCTACAAGGCCTCGAAGGCCCGGCAGGTGCAGAGCCGCATCAAGCAGCTCGAGAAGGTGCAGGCGGTGCAGACGCTCGAGGAGCGCGACGTCGTCTCGTTCCGCTTCCCCGAGGTTCCGTCGTCGGGCCGCGAGGTCGCGACGTTCAAGGGCGTGTCGTTCGCCTACGGCTCTACGAAGGTCTACGACGGGCTCGACGCGACGCTGCTGCGCGGCCAGCGCGTGGCGGTCGTGGGCCTGAACGGCGCGGGCAAGACGACGCTGCTGAAGCTGCTCTCGGGCGAGCTCAAGCCCGATGCGGGCGAGGTGAAGCTCGGCCACGGCGTGGTGCCCGGCTACTACGCGCAGCACCACGCCGACACGCTCGACGCGCGGTCGACGATCCTCGACGAGATCTGGAAGCTCGCTCCGGACAAGGCGCAGAGCTGGGTGCGCAGCGTGCTCGGCTCGTTCTTGTTCTCGGGCGACGACGTCGAGAAGAAGATCGGCGTGCTGTCGGGCGGCGAGAAGGCGCGCGTGGCGCTGGCGCGGCTGCTCGTGAAGCCGGCGAACCTGCTCGTGATGGACGAGCCGACGAACCACCTCGATCTCGACTCGTCGGAGGCCCTCATCGACGCGCTCGAGGGCTACGGCGGCACGCTCATCTTCGTCACCCACAACCGCTCGTTTCTCGACCGGCTCGCGACGCACGTGTGGGACGTGCGCGACCGCCGCGTCGTGCCGTATCCCGGGAACCTCGCCGAGTACCTCGAGCACCTGGAGCTCGAGACCGCGCGAGCCGACCGGCCCGCGACCGCCGCGGCGGCGGCGGCGGCCGTGCCCGCGAAGGAGCGCAAGCGCCTGGAGGCCGAGGCCCGCCAGGCGAAGAGCGCGAAGACTGCCCCGCTCAAGAAAGAGATCGCCTCGCTCGAGCTGCGCATCGCCGAGCTCGAGAAGTCGCAGAAGGAGCGCGAGGCCCAGCTCGTCGACCCCGACTTCGCGAAAGACTTCGCGCGCGCGAAGCCCGTGATGGACGCTCACCGCGACGCCGCCGAGGAGCTCGAGGCCGCGCTCGCCCGCTGGGAGCAGGCCCAGAAGGAGCTCGAGGCCACCTCGGCCTGAGGCCTACCTGACCGGAACCCCGGGGCCTGAGCGTCATTGCACTCGTGCCCGCGCTGACGGTTAGATGGCTGTCGATGCGTCTCGCCCTTCTACCGTTGCTCGTCCTGGCCGCCGGTTGCCCCGGCGCGCGCCAGCCCGGCACGCAGCCGAACGTCACCTACTTCTGGCGGCTGACGCAGTCGGCGGTGGCGTTCAACGAGGCGTGCTCCGACAACGCGAAGTTCCGCGCCGACAACCCGGCCTTTCCGGTCTCGGTGGCGGAGGACACGAACCGCAACGGCAGGCTCGACCCCGGTGAAGACCTCGACATGGACGGCATGCTCGATGGCGCCACCTACGTCATGTACAAGGCGTCGGAAGACGCGAAGCAGGCGACGCTCCAGCGGTGCGAGTTCCTCGACCCGAAGAGCTGCATGCCGGCGCCCGAGATGGTCGTGTTCGACGTCGTCGGCGGCGAGCTGTCGTTCACCGCGCAGCGCAAGCGCCCGTTCGACCCTGGCGACTGCAACCTGCTCGACACGCAGACGTGGCTGTTCACCGACAAGGGCCCGACGCTCGACGCCGAGATCTCGCACACGCTGTCGCTCGTCGACGACCCGGTGGTGTGCCCCCAGATCGAGGCGTTTCAGAAGGCGAACTCGCCGAACGGCCTCGGCTACGAGGGCTGCAACATCACGTTCACGTTCTCGGCCGAGATCGAGCCGTATTACTAGCCGGCCTGGAGGATCAGCTTCACCACCTCGGGTGGGCTGCCGAGCCGGCTCGTCGGGCCGACGAAGCCGCAGCCGCGGCTCACGAAGAGGTGCGAGCCCTTCGTCTTCGAGAGCCCGGCGGAGCGGTCGCCCCAGATCAGCGCCGCCCCGATGGTGCCGGGAAACGTCTGGCCGCCGTGGGTGTGGCCCGAGAGCTGGAGGTCGAGCCCCGCGTCGGCGACCCGGTCGAAGTTCGCCGGCTGGTGCGAGAGCAGCACCGAGGCGCGCGACGGGTCGCGGCCCGCGACCGCGGCGTCGAGATCGTAGTCGCCGCCCCAGTCGTCGACGCCGAGCAGATCGAACGAGCCGCCGGCGTCGCCGATCTCGACGCGCCGGTTGCGCAGCACCGTGATGCCCCAGCCGTCGAGCACCTGAACCCACGCGCCGGCGCCCGAGTAGTAGTCGTGGTTGCCGGTGACGAAGTACGTGCCGTAGCGGCTCTTCAGCCGCGTCAGCGCCTCGACCGACCTGCCGATGAACTCGGGCCTGCCGTCGACGAGATCGCCGGTGATGGCGACGAGGTCGGGCTTCGCCGAGTTCGCGCGGTCGACGAGCTCGTCGAGGAAGCGCCGCTGCAGCACCGGGCCGATGTGCACGTCCGACAGCTGCACCAGCGTGAAGCCGTCGAGCGCCTTGGGCAGCCGCGCGAGCTTCAGCGGCACCTCGGTGATGCGCGGCGGCGAGAACGCGCGGAAGGCGCCGAACGACGCGAGCCCGCCTCCGGCCACGACGCCGGTCGCGGCCACCGCGCGCGAGAGGAACAGCCGCCGCTCGGGCGACACCGGCGCCTGCAGCCGCCGCTTCGCCAGCCAGGCGATCAGGTCGACGGCGAGCAGCGCGATGACGACGTAGATCACGAACGCGAACCACATCGGCAGCAGCATCGAGAGCGCCGACGGCTCGGCCGAGCGGAACCGCGCGAAGCCGAAGATCGAGGTCGCGGCGACGGCGCCGAACGTCGTCATGGCTCCGAGGCGCAGGGTGCGGTGGTCGGTCACGTCCTTGATGAGGCGCAGGTAGAGGTACCAGTGCAGACCGGCGGCGAGGCCCAGGAAGAGGATGCCGAAGACGATGCGTACCGGTGTGGGCATTGGAGCGAGTGTGGCGCGGGGATCTTCGTCGCGCCGTTAAGTTTTGTTGTCCCGGAAGTCTGCTTCCCGCGCGGGGTCTCCGACGAGATCGGCCTGACGCTCTCCCTCGCCCACGTGGCGCTCCATCACGCGCGCCACCTTCGCCGGGTCCATGTGCCAGTAATACGTCTCGCTCGCCGTGCGCAGCAGCTCGAAGTCTTCTCGCGAGAACGGGTCGCGCTTGCCGCCCGTGTCTTCGCGCAGCACCACGTTGGGCCCCAGGTGGCACAGCCCGAAGCAGCCGCCGCGGTAGACCTCGCAGCCCGCCGGAGCCTTCTCGCGCGCCGTCTCGAAGACGGCGTTCGAGCCTCCCTTCGTGCAGTCGGGGCCCTTGCACACGGCCATGCGGTAGCGCTTCACGTCTGAAGGCACGACGTTACGACCCCTCACGCCTCCTTGGGAATGGCGGGCGAGATGACCTCGCGCTGGTGGAAGGGCGCGATGACGTGGAGGATGAGCAGGCCCGGCACCGCCGCCGCGATTCCGCACAGGAACAGCGCCGTGTAGCCCGAGCCCTCGGCGATCATCCCCGCCGGGGGCCCGGTCGCCCAGCGGCCCAGCGCGAAGATGCTCGAGAGCAGCGCGTACTGCGTGGCGCCGAGGCGCTTCTCGCACGCGCGCAGGCACACCGTGAGCAGCGCCGGGGTGCCGAGCCCGATCGCGACGTTCTCGCCGACGATCGCGAGGTACACCGACCAGCGCTCGCCGTCGAAGTACGAGGCCAGCGCGTAGAAGCCGCTCGACAGGCCCTGCACGACCCCGAAGATCCACAGGGCGCGGCCGAGGCCGAGGCGGGGGATCAGGGCCCCGCCCGCGGTGGCGCCCGCGATCACCGCCGCGCTGCCGAGCGTCTTGCTCAAGATGCCGATCTCGGCGCGCGTGATGCCGTGGTCGACGAGAAAGGGGATCCACATGCTCGAGCTCAGGTTGTCGCCGAACTTGTAGAAGAAGAGGAACGCGGCGAGCCACAGCGCGCCCGGGCGCCTGAAGAAGCTCGACAGCGGCTCGATCACCGCCTTGGCCAGCGAGCGCGGGGCTTCCGCAGGCCGCTCGGCCGGCGGGCAGCGCACCGTGAGCCACAGCAGCGGCAAGAAGAGCAGGGCGATGACCGCGAAGACCCACGCCCAGATGTCGTTCTTGCCGACGGTGACGCCCAGGCCGGCCCAGACCAGCGGGTCGGCCAGAAAGACGGCGGCGCCGGCGGTGAGCAGGAAGCCGATGCGCCAGAACATCGTGCGCAGGCCGCTCGCGGGGCCCTGCTCTTCGGGGCGCAGGTACTCGACGGCGAAGGCGTCGACCGCGATGTCCTGCGTGGCGCCCGCGAACGCGATGAACAGCGCGATGCTCGCGAGCACGAGCAGCAGCGTGCCGTCGAGCGGCGTGCCGCTGCGCACCCAGTAGAAGACGAGCCCGGCGATCGCGATGAAGCCCGCCGCGAGGGCCACCTGGCTGATGAGCAGCCAGCTGCGGCGCCGGTCGGGCCAGCGGAAGGCGTACCGGTCGACGATCGGCGCCCAGAGGAACTTGAGGTTCCAGGGCAGCGACACGAGCGAGAGCAGGCCGATGTCGGTGAGCGAGACGCCGGCGCTGCGCAGGAAGACGGCGAAGGCCCCGGTGATGAGGAAGCCGTACGGCATGCCCGAGCTGACCTGCAGCACGGCGAGCGGCACGAGCCGGGCGCGCTGCTGCGCCTTCTGCTGCGGGTCGACGGCCGGCTCGGTCACTGGCGCGGCACGTTATCGGAGGCAGCGTTCATTGCCATTCTGCGTTGCCGCTGGCGATGAGCTCCGGGCACGTGTACGCGCCGCTCAGCACGTGCTGCAACGGCAGCAGCATGGTCCCGACGACTGGCGCGAGCAGCAAGAGCCCAGCGTCCCACCTGGGAAACAATGAGGACGCTGAACGAGCATCAATGGCGGCTGCGTGCGCAACGTTCTGCGTTCAGTCATGTCGGCCCGGCAATCTTGCTCGAAGGGGCGTGAACGTCGCCATTTCCCGAGTTCAGGGTTGGGGTTGCCGCGTCTGGCGGACATGACGGGACGCAGGGGCACCTTGTCCCGTAAGGGTTGATTCACCACGGCGCTCGACGTATTTTACCGATCGGTATAAACATGGCCGCGCCAGGCAAAATTCTCCCGATCGGTAAAATCGCGGTCGCCGGCGACATCGGGCGATTGATCCGCGAACGAAGGAAGGCGAGCGGAGCGACGCAGGCGGATCTGGCTGCAGTCGCGGGTGTCGGTGTCCGCTTCTTGTCTGAATTGGAGCGGGGCAAAGCGACGGCCGAATTGGGCAAGACGCTGCAGGTGCTGCAGCGCGTGGGCTTCGACGTCTGGATCAAGCCCCGCGGGAAGCCGTGATGGTGGAGCTCGAGGCTACCTTCGATGGCCAGAAGATCGGCACCGTCTCGTGGGCCGGGCGCTTCACCTTCAGCTACGACCGCTCGTGGTCGTCCTTCCCGCTTTCGGTAACGCTTCCTCTCGGTGGGCCGACCAACGATGAAGCCGCCCACGCGTTCTTTGCCAACCTCCTGCCAGAAGGCGGCTTGCGCCACCTCATCTGTCGGCGGCTGGGCCTCTCCGAGGACAACGACTTCGGGCTCCTCAGCGCGATCGGTGGCGATTGCGCCGGTGCGCTGTCTCTGCGCCCGCGAGGCGTGGCTGAGGCAGCCGCTGATTACCGTCCCCTCGACGAGAAGGAGCTCGCCAAGGCCGCAATCGGCAGCCCTTCCGTGCTCGCGGTGTTCACCGGGGTCAAGGGGTTCCGCCTCTCGCTCGCAGGCGCGCAGGACAAGCTGCCAGTCAGAATCGATGGCGAGAAGCTCTTCCTTCCGGTCGGAAGCGCCGCGAGCACGCACATCCTCAAGTTCGCCAACCGAGACTTCGCCCACCTGCCGGCAAATGAGGCCTTCATGGCGTTGTTGGCGAGAGAGCTCGGGTTGGAGGCGGCCCCCATCGAGCTCCGCCGCGTCGGCAAGCAACCCGTCGCAGTCGTCACCCGGTATGACCGCATCGTCAAAGACGGCAAGGTCTCGCGCCTTCATCAGGAGGATCTGTGTCAGGCGCTCGGCCGCGATCCGCGACGCAAGTACGAGAAGGAGGGCGGGCCCTCCGTCCCCGAGTGTGTGAACCTCATCGCCGCACACAGCGCCGATCCATTGGTGGACATCAAGGCCGTGCTCGATTGGCAGGTCTTCAATGTCATCGCCGGCAACTGCGACGGTCACGGCAAGAACCTCTCATTGCTGTACGAACCGACCGGGATCCGCCTCGCCCCGCGCTACGACCTCGTTTGCACTCGGGCGTACCACTCGCTCGATCGCGACCTGGCGATGTCCGTCGCGGGCCTGTTCGACCCCACGAACGTTCTACGTCGCCACTGGGAAGCGTGCGCGGTGGCGGCGGGCGTGAAGCCGGCGCTGGTGATCGGGTCCGTCGAACGCATGGCCATGTCCATGCCCGCGGCCTCGACGGCGGCAGCGAAACGCTTCCGCGCGCAGTGGGGCGATTCTCCAGTGCTTCAGCAGATCCTGCCGGTCGTTCGAAAGCAGGCCCGGCGGTGTCTGAAGCAGCTGAAAGGCTGAGTGCTTCGGCGCGGCGTTCCGACGGAGGGCGATGTGAATCGATCGAAGGAGGTCGACGCGTGGTTCGCCCAGGCGTCGACCTGTTCCTTCCGAAAATAGGATCCCTCGTTGTAGCGGACGGATAGACGTTCGGCGGCGGGTCCTGGGATCCCTTTCGATCGCGAGCCCGCGCGACGAAGCTGTGCCCATGCTCACCGCTGCGCTCAGCGGTCGCGCGGCGCTGCTCGCGGAGAACGTGATGCTCCGGCAGCAGCTCGCGGTGCTGCGCCGACGGACACCCCGCCCCAGGCTCGGCGTCGCCGCCGGGCGCCTACTTGATGAACTTCGTCACCGCGACCGGGTTGCTGGTGTCGACCTCGACGCGGTGGCCGCCGGGCAGCTTGAGCGGCACGAGCCCCTCGCCGATGCGCGTGTGGGCTTCTTTGTGCACGTGGTCGGGCTCTTCCGACGAGCCGCGCTTGTACCAGGGGTCCGACGGGTGCGTGACGGGCGGCCCGCGCAGCAGCCGGGGGATGTCGTAGACGAAGCCCTGGCGCGTGTACTCGCTCGGCGTGTGCGTGTACGTGTCCATGCGGATCGCGTCTTTCGGGCACGCGTCGACGCACAGGCCGCACACGATGCACCGCAGCTCGTCGATCACGAACTGGGTCGGGTACTTCTCGATCACGCGCGACTCGGCGGCGTGATCTTCGTCGGGGTACTCGCCCGCCTCGATGTAGATGCACTGCGCCGGGCAGATGGTCGCGCACATGTAGCAGGCGACGCAGCGCGGCTTCCCGTCTTCGCGCGGCACCAGCCGGTGCAGGCCGCGGTAGCCCGGCGGGTAGATCGGCTTCTCTTCGGGGTACTGCACCGTCGTCACCAGCGACGTGCCGGTGCGGTCGACGACCTGCGGGTTCGGGTCGCGCTCGCCGAAGAGGTTCCTCAGGAACTTCCGCGTCGAGATGCCCAGCCCCTTGATCAGCTCGGGCAGGAACAGCCGCTCGCGGACGTCGGCGGGCTTCTCGGCGTCATGGCTGTGATCGGCATGGCCGTGATCGTGCGAGTGGTCCATGTCAGTGGTGCCCCGCGGGCAGTGCGTGGTGATCGTCGCCCGCATGGGCCTCGGCGCGCACGTGCGAGTCGATGCGCGCCTTCGCCGGCGCCGGCGTCAGGGTCAGCGCCGCCATCACCAGGATCTCGATGATGCCCACGATGGCGAGCCACTTCAGCGTCGGGTCCCACAGCACCAGCGCTCCCGACACGAACACGTTCGCGAGCCCGATCGGCAGGAGGATCTTCCAGCCCAGCGACTGGATCTGGTCGTAGCGGAAGCGCGGGAAAGTCCACCGGATCGCCAGCTGCAGGTAGCAGAGCGCCACCACCTTCAGCCAGAAGACCGTGCCCAGGATCGAGCCGTACAGCCACTGCCAGTCGGGCCCGAACAGGTTCTTCAGCCACAGGTTGCCGAACGGCAGGTAGGGCCCGCCGAAGAAGATCGCGATCAGCACGCCCGAGAGCACCACCACCTCGACGAACTCGGCGATCATGAACAGGCCGAACTTCATGCCCGAGTACTCGACGAAGTAGCCGATGATCTCGCTCTCGCCCTCCGGCACGTCGAACGGCGCCCGCTTCGTCTCGGCGAACGCCGCCGCGAAGAAGAGGATGAACCCGAGCGGCTGCAGGAAGATGCCCCACTGCGGCATACCGACGTCGAACCCGCCGATGTTCGTCGACCAGCCGGGCAGATACGCGGCCTGCAGATCCGACATGCCGTCGGCGCCCGCGAGCTTCACCGTCGAGAACGCGATCATCATGCCGACGAGGCCGAGGCCCAGCGCCACCTCGTACGAGATCATCTGCGACGAGGCGCGCACGCCGCCGAGCAGCGCGAACTTGTTGTTGCTGCTCCAGCCGGCGAGCGAGGTGCCGTACACCGCGAGCGACGCGATGGCGAACAGGTAGAGCAGGCCGAAGTCGGGGTTCGCCGCGACCATGTCGATCGTCTGGTCGAACACCACCACCGTCGGGCCGGCCGGCACGATCGCGAACAGCGCGAACACCGGAGCGAACGCCAGCATCGGCGCCAGGTTGAACAGCGCCTTGGTCGCGTCCTTCGGGACGAAGTCTTCCTTCGTGAGCAGCTTCAGCACGTCGGTGACGACGTGGGGCACGCCCGACAGCGGGCTGTTCGGGAGGAAGGGCAGGCGCGCGCGGTTGGGGCCGATGCGGTTCTGCATCATCGCGCTCCACTTGCGCTCGGCGAGCGTCAGCGCGGTCGCGATGACCATCACGAACACGAGCAGCAGCAGCACCACGTTGACGAGCTTGTGCGCGCCGGCGAACAGGTGCTTGTCGGCGAGGCCTCCGAGCAGGTAGCCGGTCGCGACGCCGCCGAAGATGAGGCCGGGGATGATCGTCAGCGAGCCGATGATGACGTTCCACCGCAGGCGAAGCGGCCCCGAGTCGAGCGCGTCGCGCGGCGGCGGAGGAGGGTGAGCAGTGGCCATGTCTTTTAGATCCCCTTCACGCGCGGAGGCCCGAACTCACGCCAGCCGGGCGGGCGCCCGTCGGCCGCGGCGGCCGAGGTGGTGATGCCCTTCTTCGGGTTGATGGGCGCCTGCTTGTCCCACTCGAACGAGGCGAGCTCGGGAATCGACGGCGCCACCGTGCGGAACACGTCGCGCGAGCTACCCCAGGCCAGCACGCCGCCGAGCTCCTTCGCGAGCTCGACCGCCCACTTCCAGTGGGGCTGCGAGTCGGCCTTCGGCGGGTACGCGCGGCGGAACCGCTGCGTGATGCCGTCGCCTTGAGTGAACGTGCCCTCGTCTTCGACGTGCGTCGACGCGGGGAGCAGCACGTGCGCCTGCGCGGTGACCGGGCCCTCGTTCGTCGCCTGGACCACGAACAGCTCGAGCTTCGCGGCCTTCTCGGCGAAGCCGTCGTCGGGTACCTCGGCGCCGATCGCGTACAGCGCCTTCACCGCGCCGCCGTCGATCGCGGCCGTCAGCTTCGCGAACGGCTCGACGGAAAGGCCCAGCCCCTTGGCGATCGCCTCGAGGCCCTTGCGGTTCGGGTTCTTGTCTTCGCGCATCAGGAAGTGGTCGGCCGCGCCGTTCGGGCGCCCGCTCACGTGCACCACCTTCGCCTGCAGCACGTCGCGCGCGAACGACAGCCCCGCCATCAGGTCTTCGTTCGACGCCACCGGCGAGGCCATCACCGCGACGCCGCCGACGAGCGGCTTCAGCTTCATCGCGGCGTACTTCGCGGCCTCCTGGCGGCCGGCCTCGCGCGCATCGGCGCCCCGGCCGATCACGCACTGGAGCACGCGGCCCTTGTTCAGCGACTTGTACGTGAGCCGGCCCTGGTCGCACATCCAGCTCTCGTTGATCTGCTCGTTCTCGCGGGGCCGCCAGCGGTACGTGTCCTGCCCCATGAAGTCGGCGTACGTCGAGCAGCCGCGCGAGCAGCCGGTGCACACGCTCGGCGCCGCCGACAGGAACCACGCGCGCGCGCGGAACCGGAAGTCGCGGTTCAAGAGCGCGCCGACGGGGCAGATGTCGACGGTGTTGCCCGAGTAGTTCGAGTTGAGCTCGCCGAACTGCGGGTGCACGTCGATGCGCTCGTGGCTGCCGCGGCCGAAGACGCCGAGCTGCGGCTCCTTGGCGACCTCGTCCATGAAGCGCACGCAGCGGGTGCAGAGAATGCAGCGCTCCTGGTCGAGCACGACGTTCGGGCCGAGCACCTTGCGCTTGTTGCGCAGCACCTTCATGCCCGGGCCGTCTTCGACGCCCGCCACGCGCTCGAGCCGCGACGCCCGGTGGTCGTAGCGCATGTAGTAGTCCTGCAGCTTGCACTCGCCCGCCTGGTCGCAGATGGAGCAGTCGACCGGGTGGTTGAGCAGCAGGAACTCCATCACCGCGCGCTGCTGCTCCTTCGTCTTGGGCGACGTGTCGACCTTGACGTTCATGCCCTCGACGATCGCCGTCTGGCACGCCGGCACCATCTTCGGCGACGTCGACGACTCGACGAGGCACATGCGGCAGTTCGCCGCGATGCTGAGCCGCGGGTGGTAGCAGTAGTAGGGGATCTCGACGCCGACCGTCTTGGCCGCCTCGATCATGTTCGTGCCCGGCTTCGCCACGACCTCTCTGCCGTCGATCGTGAACGTCACCATCCCGGGGTTCTTCGGCGGAGGCTTCGGAGGCGGACCCCCGGCAGGCGGCAGCGGCGGAGGCGCCGCCGGCTTCTTCTCGTCAGAACTCATTGCTCGACCTCTCCGCCGATCATGTTGATGGTGTCGAAGGTGGGGACGAGGTCCGCCAGCATGCGGCCCTCGATCATCTTGTTGACGCCCGAGAGGATGTGGAACCCCGGCGCGCGCACGTGGACCTTGTACGGCCGGCCCGAGCCGTCGCTCTTCAGGTACCAGCCGAGCTCGCCGTTCGCGCCCTCGGTGCAGCTGTAGACCTCGCCGGCGGGCACCTGCACGCCCTCCATGACGAGCTTGAAGTGCGCCATGACGCCCTCGATGGTGCTGTACACCTCCTGCTTCGGAGGCAGCACGATGCGCCAGTCGTCGAGAATGACCGGGCCCTCGGGCATCTCTTTGAAGCACTGCCGCACGATCTTGATCGACTGGCGCAGCTCTTCGACGCGGCACAGGTACCGGTCGTAGTTGTCGCCGTTCTGGCCGACGGGCACGTCGAAGTTCATGCGGTCGTAGACCCAGTACGGCTTCGCCTTCCGCACGTCGTACTTCACGCCGTTCGCGCGCAGGCACGGCCCGGTGAAGCCGAAGTCGAGCGCGTCTTGCGTGGTGATGATGCCGGTGCCGCGGCAGCGGTCGACGAAGATGCGGTTGCGGGTCAAGAGCGCGTCGACCTCGCCGGCGAGCTCTTCGGTCTTCTTCAGCGTCTTCTCGACGAGCTCGGGCCACGTCGGAGGCATGTCGCGGTTCAAGCCCCCGATGCGGCCGAAGTTGGTGGTCAGCCGCGCGCCGGTGAGCTCGGTCACGCGGTCCCACAAGAGCTCGCGGGCCTCGACGCCGTAGAGGAACGCGGCGAACGCGCCGAGCTCGAGGCCGAGCGCGCCGGTGGCGGTGAGGTGATCGCAGATGCGGTGCAGCTCGGCGCCGATCGTGCGGATGTACTTGGCCCGCTCGGGGATCTCGATGCCCATCAGCTCTTCCACGGCGTGGAGGAAGCCGAAGTTGTTGCCCAGCGCCGACACGTAGTTCAGCCGGTCGGTGTAGGGGATGCACTGGGTCCACGTGACGTTCTCGCAGCTCTTCTGGAAGCCGCGGTGGAGGAACCCGATCTCGGTGTCGACCTTCACGATGGTCTCGCCGTCGAGCTCGACCTTCATGCGCACCGTGCCGTGCATCGCGGGGTGTGAGGGCCCGAGGTTCACGACCATGTTGCGGGTCTGGAGGTGGGCCTCGAGCTCGTCGTTCGAGGGAGACGGATCGTAGTCGTCGGCGCTCATGTCGCTCCGTTCGTGCCGGGGCCGCGGAAGATGTCTTTGATGGGCCGCTCGGGAATCAGCGGCTGCCGGTCGCGCATCGCGTAGTCCTTGCGCAGCGGGTGCCCCTTGAACTCCTCGTAGAGGAGCATGCGGCGCAGGTCGCCGTGGCCCTTGAAGCGGATGCCGTAGAAGTCCCACGTCAGCCGCTCCGACCAGTTCGCGCCCTGGTACACGTGGCGGATGGTGGGGATCTCGGGATCCTCCTCGGGGCAGCGCACCTTCAGGCGCACGTGCTCGTTGCGGCTCACCGAGTAGAGGAAATACACGACCTCGAAGCGCGGCGTGCTCTCGGGGAGCATCAGCCGGTCGACGGCGTCGATCGACACGAACAGCTTGAAGTCGAGCTGTTCCTTCAAGCACTTCGCGACGTCGGCGATCTTCTCGCGCTTGACGACGCCCCAGTGCCCGCCGGCGCGGTCGACGTATTTTTCCTCCAGCGCGTCGGGGATTCTGGCGGCGATCTGCTCGAGTGCCCACTGGCTCATTTCGCGCGGTTATAGGGATCGCCAGGGGGGTCAGCAACACGTTTGTTGGCCGTCTGGCCGGGCCTGAAAGAGCCCGTCATGGACGCCATTCGCCACAGCCTCGTCGACCTCTTCGGCCGCGCCAATCTCAAGCTCACGCTGGCGCGGGGCCCGCTCGCCCGCACGGACACCGCGGCGATCGTGCAGCTCGACATCGCGCGCGGAAAGAGCCGCTCGGACGAGCACTTCCGCCTCTGGCCCGGAGCGAGCACGAACCGCATCGAGGTCCAGGGCGTCGATCGCGGGCTCGAGCAGCTCGTGCTCATGGTCCACGAGCCTCGCCGGCGCTTCGAGGTCGAGATGGATCGCCGCCGCGCCGAGTCGAACCCGGAGCTCAAGATCGTGCGCCGCAACGTGAAGCGCGCGTGGGTCGAGCGGTTCACCGACGCGAGCAAGCGGCACTTCCTCTGCGGCATGGACGAGCAGCACTGCTTCATCGCGCAGCTGCCCGCGGGCGTGTCGACGGTGCAGCGGGCGCACGAGGTGCTGCGGCCGGTCGCGCTCGACGCGAAGACCGCGGGCGCGGCCGTGCGGCAGGGCGAGTTCTTCTTCGTCGAGCCGACGGGCGGCGAGCTGAAGCGCTACCTGCAGCTCGGCCGCGGCATCGGCTGGCGCACGAACGTCGGCATCGCGCAGGCGGCGGGCTGGGTTCGCGCGGGCCGGCAGCACGTCGCCGAGGCGGTGTGGGTGCTGCCCGAGGGCGTGGTGCTCGTGAAGGGCAACGTCCGCCACCCGGATCACCAGACGCAGTACTTCAGTGACTGGCGGCGGGTGTTTCAGAACCGCGAAGCCTACGAGGCTCCGCCCCCCGGGATCCTCTGGGTCGACTGACGAGAGGCAGCGCGCGCTGGACGCAGTCGACCAGCGCGCGCTCGCTCGGCAGCACGGTGCGGTACTCGGCCGCGAGCACCGTGTTGTTCAGGCCTTCGAGCGCGTAGTGCGCGAGCGCGTGGTCGCCCTGGGCGCACAAGATGAGCCCGACCGGCGGGTTCTCGCCCTCGAGCACCCAGTGCGCCTTCGCGTAGTTCAGGTACACGTGCATCTGCCCGGCGTCGGCGTGGGTGAACTTGCCGAGCTTGAGGTCGACGATCACGAGGCACCGCAGACGCCGGTGAAACAGCAAGAGGTCGACGCGGTACCATTCTTCGCCGATGCGCAGCCGCTTCTGCCGGCCGATGAAGGCGAAGTCGGGCCCGAGCTCCATCAAGAACGACTCCAGCTTCGCGACGAGGCCCTCTTCGAGATCGCTCTCGGAGTACTCGTCTTTCAGGTCGAGGAACTCGAGGAGGAAGGGATCTTTGAACAGGCCGTCGCGCCCGTCAGGCTCGAGACGCGCCTTCGGCTTCTTCTTCGACAGCACGGTGCGCTCGTAGAACTGGCTCTGCACCTGGCGGTCGAGCTGCCGGAAGGTCCAGCCGCCCTTGAGCGCCTCGCGCTCGTAGAAGCTGCGAGCCTCGGCCGACTCGAGCGGCAGGAGCCGCACGTAGTGGCTCCAGGGCAGCGGGAAAGATTCCGCAGACAGCGTCTGCGGAATCGGGTGAGCCAGGAAGAACGCCCTCATGAGCTGGAGGTTCCGCTCCGAGAAGCCGCGCCCGAACCGCTTCGTGAGATCCAGCGCCAGCCGCTCGATCAGCTGTTCCCCGTAGCCCGCACGCTGCGCGCCGTGCTGCTCTTCCTCGACGATGCGCTTGCCGATCAGGAAGTACGTCGTCGTCATCACCGAGTTCACGGTGCGCGCCGCCGCCGCCCGCGCGGCCGCCAGCAGGCGCGAGACGTCGGCGAGCGTGCTCCGGTATGTTGTGGGCTTCATGCTGAACGAGTGTACAGGCCGGGTCTGACGTGGTTGACCCGTTCGGCCCGCTGCTCGCGCACCGGGGCTTCGTGCTGTTCGACGGAGCGCTCGCCACCGAGCTCGAGAAGAAGGGCGCCGACCTCAGCGGGAGCCTGTGGTCCGCGAGGCTCCTGCGCGACGACCCCGAGCTCATCGTGAAGGTGCACCGCGAGGCGATCGAGGCCGGCGCCGACGTCATCTCGACCGCCTCGTACCAGGTGAGCCGCGAGGGCTTCGTGCGAGCCGGGCTGAGCGCAGCCGACGCCGACGCGGCGCTTCGCACGGCGGTGACGCTCGCGCGCCGCGCGGGCCCCGGCCTGGTCGCCGCCTCGCTCGGCCCCTACGGAGCCACGCTCGCCGACGGCAGCGAGTACCGCGGCGACTACGCGCTGCCAGAGGGCTTTCACCGCCCCCGCGTCGAGGCCGTGCTCGAAGCGGGGCCCGATCTCGTGCTGTTCGAGACGCTCCCGTCGCTGGCCGAGGCCGAGGCCGTGGCCGCGCTCGCCGAAGAGCACCGCGACGTCGCGTTCATGGCGAGCTTCTCGGCGGCGGCGCCGTTCGCGCGCGTGGTGCGCTGCTTCGAGGGCCTGCACAACGTCGTCGCCGTCGGCGTCAACTGCGTGCCGCCGCAAGCCGTGGTCCCGCTGCTCGAGTCGGCCCGCCGCACGAACCAGCGCCTCGCGGCCCAGCCGAACAGCGGCGAGACGTGGGACGCGAAGGCGCGCGCGTGGAGGGGCGCGCCCGAAGGTCAGGGGCTCGCCGACTGGGCGCCGAAGTACCGCGCCGCGGGCGCGACCGTCTTCGGCGGCTGCTGCCGCACCACGCCGGCCGACATCGCCGCGGCCCGCGCGGCGCTCAGTGCACGCCCGTGACCGAGGCGTCGGCCGCGAGGTCGAGCGAGAACGCCGCGGGCACCTTCGGCAGCCCGGGCATCGTCAAGATCTCGCCGGTCAGCGCGAGCAGGAACCCGGCGCCCGCCGACACGCGGATCTCGCGCACGGTCACGGTGAAGCCCGTCGGAGCTCCGGGCAGCGTCGGGTCATCCGACAGCGACATGTGCGTCTTCGCCATGCAGATCGGCAGGTTCCCGAAGCCCCACGTGCGCGCGCGCTCGAGGTCCTTCTTCGCTTCGGCGGTGAGCTCGATGCCCGCGGCGCCGTAGATGGTCGTCGCGACGGCGCGGATCTTCTCTTCCGCCGGAGCGTCGAGCGCGTACGGGTGCTTCGGTGCGTTGCCCGGCTTCTTCACCGCCGCCGCCACGAGGTCGGCGAGCTCGAGAGCGCCGTCGCCGCCCTTCGCGAAGCCGGCGCACACCGCCGACTGCACGTCGCGCGCGGCGCACAGCTTCGCGATGAGCGCGTGCTCCTCGGGCGTGTCGGTGGGAAAGGCGTTGATCGCCACGACGGGCTGCAGCCCGTACGAGCGGATGCTCTGAATGTGGCGCTCGGCGTTCGCAAAGCCCCGCTCGATCGAGGCGAGCCCGGGCTGGTCGCCGCCGTGCGCGCGCAGGGCCCGCGCCGTCACCACGAGCACCACCGCGCTCGGCCACAGGTCGTGCATGCGGCACTTGAGATCGAGGAACTTCTCGCCGCCGAGGTCGAAAGCGAAGCCGGCCTCGGTGCACACGATGTCGGCGAGGCCCAGCGCGCAGCGCGTCGCGACCACGCTGTTGCAGCCGTGCGCGATGTTCGCGAACGGGCCGCCGTGCACCAGCACCGGAGCCCCCTCGGAGGTCTGCGCGATGTTCGGCAGGATCGCGTCGTGCAGCAGCGCCGCCATCGCTCCGACGGCCTTCACGTCGGCCGCGGTCACCGGCTGCCCTTGAGGGCTCGTGCCGACGATCAGCCGGCCGAGCCGCGCCTTCAGATCTTCGATGCCGTCGGCCATGCACAGCGTCGCCATCACCTGCGACGCCGCGGTGATGTCGAAGCCGTCTTCGCGCGGCACGCCGTGCGCGGGGCCGCCGAGGCCGATGACCGCGTTGCGGAGGAAGCGGTCGTTGAGGTCGATGCAGCGCCGCCACGTGATCTGCTTGATGGGCACGGTGCCGAAGTTCAGCGCGTTGTCGGCGAGCGTCGACAGCACGTTGTTCGCCGCGCCGATCGCGTGCAGGTCGCCGGTGCAGTGCAGGTTGATGCGGGCCGAGGGCTCCATCGTCGCCTTGCCGCCGCCGGTGCCGCCGCCCTTCGCGCCGAACACGGGGCCGAGCGACGGCTCGCGCAGCGCCGCGACCGCCTTGTGCCCGCGCTTGAGCAGGCCCTGCGTGAGGCCGATCGTGGTGGTGGTCTTGCCCTCGCCGTACTTCGTGGGCGTCATGGCCGAGACCAGCACGAGCTTTCCGCGCGGCGGAGCGGTGCGCAGCTTCTCGTACGTGGGAAACGACACCTTCGCCAGGTGGTGGCCGAAGGGGAGAATGTCCTGGGGCGAGAGGCCGAGGTCTTTCGCGACGTCGCTGATGTGGCGCATGAGGGCGCGCACAATACACGCTAAGAAGCGCGGCGTGACCGACGACCCGTTGAAGGCGATCGCCTTCTCGCTGCACGACTCGCTGATGGTGCTGGCCCCGCCGGGCTGGTCGTCGGTGGAGCTCGACGTCGTGCCCGCGGCGTCGGGCCTGAAGCTCTCGGGGCTGTCGACGCGCGGCGAGGGAGCGAAGGCGCCGCGGCCGGCGCCGAGCCTCGGCATCGCGAAGGAGCACGAGGCGCAGCGCATCAGCGAGGGCCTCGACGAGCTCGCGCATCATCTCTCGCACCAGGGCAAGCGGTGGCTCGGTGGCAAGGCGCGCTGCCGGCGAGGCCCGGAGCACGCGGACTTCGAGCTGCTCGACGGTGACCGGGTGGTGTGGCTCACGCGGCTCGAGAAGGCCGAGCTCGATCAGCTGCTGGTGACCGACGCGCTGCTCGACGCGCTGGTGGGCACCGAGCGCGCGTTCACGGATCTGCAGTCACAGCTCGGCGCGGTCGGCGCGGACGCGAAGCTGCTCGAGCTCGCGCGCTACGACCGCGGCGAGTTCGTGCTGCGGTGGAACCACGCGGACGCGGACGTGAAGCGCATCTGCGCGGTGGAGCACCAGCCGGCCGGGCTCTCGGCGTTCTGGCGGCCGGGGCTGGCCTGCGACGAAGGGTTCGCGTGGGCGCTGTGCAGCCACCTGGTGGTGGCGCTCGGCGCGCGCGGGCTCGTCACCGACGGGCAGGGTGAAGTGAGGCTGTGCGCGGTGATGAGATGACCTGAACCTGGACGTGGACGCGAACGTGGACGGCCTCTTGCGGCGCTGACACGGCCGTCCACGTTCGCGTCCACGTCCAGGTTCACGAGGTCACTTCTTCTTTGCCGGTGCCTTCTCGGGCGCCTTCGTGCCGGCGTCGGGCGCAGCCGCCGGCGCGGGGCTTCCCGCTCCCTTGAGCTCGAGCACCCAGTACACGAGGGCCCACCGCTCCTCCTCCGAGAGGTGCCCGAAGCCGACCATCGCGGTGTTCGGCACGCCGGTCGAGAGGGTCTTGAAGATGTCCTCCGGCTTGTCGCCCTGCTTGAACGGGTCCTTCGCGTAGTTGCGCGGCTTCGGGTTCAGCGCGACCGCGCCGGGGCCGTCGCCGGCTCCCTTCTCGCCGTGGCACGCCATGCAGTTCGTCATGAACGACTTCTGGCCCTTGTCGAGCAGCTCCTTCGATTTGGCGGGCGGAGCGGCGGCGACGAAGACGATGAGCGCGGTGATGAGCATGGCGCCTTCTACTACGCGCACGCGCCAGGCGGATTCACCGACCCTTCAGCTTGAAGCCGAGCTTCTTCACTTCGCCTTCTGTCACCGACAAGGTCTGCGACACCTCGACCTTCGGCTTCTTCGAGGTCACCACCAGGGTGTGCTCGCCCGGAGCCACCTCGACGTCCACCAGCGGCGTCACCCCCAGCGGCTTGCCGTCGAGGGTCACCGTCGCCTTCGCCGGAGTCGTCTCGATCGTCAGCCGCCCGGGCTTCGGCGGAGGCGGCCCGGCATCGGGCACCCCGGCGCCCGCGTCGGCGAGCTCTTCACCCGCGTCGAGAGGCTCGCCGGCATCCGCCACCGGCAGCGGCATGGCGATGGGGTCGATGCCGACCCGCGCGAGCACCTCGTGGGGAATGTGCGCGCGGATCTGGGGCTCGAGGTCGCGCCAGTCGGTGACCACCTTCCACCCGAGCAGGCCGAGCATGGCGAGGAAGACGAGCCGCAGGAAGACGAGAACCGGCCTGCGCTTCTTCGGCCCGGCGGCGGCCTTCGCCGGCTCCATGCTGGTGACGTCGAGGGCGGCCTCGGCCTTCTTCATGCGCAGCCGCATGAGATCGGCGAGCCGCTTCGGGTGCTCGTACGGCTTGATGCGGTCGCCGGCGTCGAGCATGCCCTGAAAGGCCTCGAGCCTCTGGCGCAGCGCCTCGGGGCGCGGAGCGCGGCGGTCGGGGTCATGATCCAGCGCCCAGGCCAGGGCCTCGGCGAGCGCCTTGGGCACGTTGTCGCGCGCGTCGCGGAACTCGGGCAGTCGCCGCGTGCTCACGGCGTCGAACGTCTGTTGGAAGGTGTCCTCGAGGAACAGCGGCTTGCCGAGCAGGGCCTCGGCGAGGATCGCGCCGGCGGCGAAGTTGTCGCTGGCGGCGGTGATGCCGCGGGCGGACGCCTGCTCGGGAGCCACGTAGGCGAACGCGGGGTCGGTCTTCGACTGGGGCTTGACGAGGTGGGTGGCGGCGGCGTCGAGGCCGAAGCCGGTGACGCGCACCTCGCCGATCGGGGTCAGCACGACGTGCTCGGGCGAGAGCCGCCCGTGAAACACCTTCTTCGCGTGCGCGTGCTCGAGGGCCTCGAGGACCTTGAGGGTGAGCCAGGTGCAGTGGCTGACGTCGAGCTTCTCGCCGTTGGCGGCGAGGGTGGTGAGCAGCCCGCGCAGGGTGTGGCCCTCGGTCGTCTGCGAGGTGACGGTGACGAGGCCGCCGTCCTGCCGCACCTCCAAGGGGCGCAAGATCGACTCGGCCTCGAGCTTCATCGCGGCGGTGACCTCGGCGACGATGGCGTCGGCGGCGCCGGCGCCGACCAGCATGCGGCGCACCTGAACGAGGCGGCCGCCGCGAGTCTCGGTGAAGACCTCGCCGAGGGCGTCGCGGCTCATGGCTCAGCCACCACCGACCACCAACCACCAACCACGAACTCGCTTGACCCCAAGGAGATTCGAACTCCTGTTCTTGCCGTGAAAGGGCAATGTCCTGGGCCGCTAGACGATGGGGCCTGCTTCACTCTCTTCATGAGTCGAGGGGGATTTGAACCCCCGACCCTCGGCTTAAAAGGCCGGTGCTCTACCAACTGAGCTATCGACTCGTGCTGCGGGGCTTATTTCTTCGCTCCCTTCGCGGGCTCGACCGTAACGGGCACGGTCGTCTTGACGCCATCGATCTGGACGGTGACGGTCGCGGTGCCGGGGCCCATGCCGAAGACGGCGTTCTGGGCCACCGAGATGACCTTCGGGTCCGAGCCGTTGAAGGTGGCGGTGCGGTCTTTGATCTCCTTGCCGCGCCAGTCGTAGGCCTTCGCCTTCAGCTCCTGCGACTCGCCGTCCTGCACGAGCTTGAGCTCTGAAGGCGTGACGGTGATCTTCTCGACGTACAGCACGTCGACCGGCACCCGCGCCTCGGTGTCACCGTACTTCGCGATGATCTCGGTGTGGCCGCTCTTCACCGGCTTCACTTTTCCGGTGTTGTCGACGGTGGCGATCGATGGGTCGGCGCTCGACCATCCGACGACGACGCGAATGCCCGGGCGCCCCTGACGGCTCTTCCCGTGCGCGACCAGCCACACCTCGTTGTTCGGCTGCCGCAAGATGACCTCGGCGGGGTCGAGCTCGATGTAGTCGATCTTCTCGCAAGCCGGCACGGCCAGGAGCAGAAGACATAGAGACACGCGTCGCATCGCGCGCGCGCAATTACGGTAGAAAGCCCCCGTGAGCAAGGCATTCAAGTCGAACGACGAGCAGCCCGACGACGAGCCGCTGAACTTCGACCCCCCCGAGGAAGACGAGGGCCCCAAGGGCAAGCAGTACATCACGAGCGCCGGCTCCAAGAAGCTGCACGACGAGCTCAAGGCACTGCTCAACGTCGAGCGACCCAAGGTCACCGCCGAGGTGTCCGCCGCCGCCGCCCAGGGCGACCGCAGCGAGAACGCCGAGTACATCTACGGCAAGAAGCGGCTGCGCGAGATCGACCGCCGCATGCACTTTCTGCAGAAGCGCATCCGGGTGCTCACCGTCGTCGACCCGACCGAGCAGAAGGACACCGGCCGCGTCTACTTCGGAGCGACCGTCACCCTCGAGAACGAAGAAGACGGCACGAAGTCGACCTACCAGCTCGTCGGCCCCGACGAGACCGACACGAAGGGCGGGCGCATCAGCGTCGAGTCTCCGATCGGCAAGGCGTTACTGGGCCGAAACAAGGGCGACACCGTTCTGGTGATGCGCCCCAAGGGCGAGATCGAGCTGACGATCGTCGGTATCAAGTACGTCTGAGCCGTCTATACTCGGGGTCCTCCTCACCGACCGGGGAACCATTGGCGCGCAAGAACTTCGTCCTCGACACCAACGTTCTGCTGCACGACCCCCGCTCCATCTATTCGTTCGACGACAACACCGTCATCATCCCGATCTACGTCATCGAGGAGCTCGACCAGTTCAAGAAGGACATGAGCGAGCTGGGCCGCAACGCCCGCATGGTCGCCCGCTACCTCGACTCGTTCCGCGCCGAGGGGCCGCTCGCCGAAGGGGTGGCCCTGCCGAACAACGGCGTGCTCAAGGTCAGCTTCACCGATCACGAGCTGCCGAAGTCGATGGCCGACGGCCAGCTGATGGACAACCGCATCCTCGCGGTCGCCATCGACGCGAAGATCCGCGACCCGTCGACGCCGACGTTCTTCATCACGAAAGACACGAACCTCCGCATCCGCGCCGATGCGCTGGGCCTCGAGGCGCAGGACTTCGAGCCCGAGCGCGTCGAGATCAGCGAGCTGTACTCGGGGTTCATCGAGATCCCCGTGCCCGCCGAGGTCGTCGACCAGATGTACAAGCCCGGCGCCGAGGTCGAGGTCCCGGGCCAGGACACGCTGGCTCCCAACCAGTTCGTGCTGCTCAAAGACGCGGCGAACCCCTCGCACACCGCGATGGGCCGGCTCAACTCGGCGAAGAGCAAGATCGTGCCGCTCGTGCGCACCGGCAAAGAGGGCGTCTGGGGCGTGCGTGCTCGCAACATGGAGCAGAGCTTCCTGCTCGACCTGCTCCTCAACGACGAGGTGAAGCTCGTCACCGTCGTCGGCAAGGCGGGCACCGGCAAGACCCTGCTCGCGATCGCCTGCGGCCTGCACAAGGTGACCGAAGAGACGGCGTACCAGAAGCTGCTGGTCAGCCGGCCGATCTTCCCGCTCGGCCGCGACATCGGCTACCTGCCGGGCGACGTCGAGCAGAAGCTCAACCCGTGGATGCAGCCGATCTTCGACAACGTCGAGTTCTTGATGAACCTGTCGCGCGCCGACAAGAAGGCCGGGCGGGGCCACCACGAGCTGATGGACCTCGGCATCATCGAGATCGAGCCTTTGACGTACATCCGCGGCCGGTCGATTCCGAACCAGTACATCATCGTCGACGAGGCCCAGAACCTGACCCCGCACGAGGTGAAGACCATCATCACGCGCGTGGGCGACAACACGAAGATCGTGCTGACCGGCGACCCCTTCCAGATCGACAACCCGTACGTCGACTCCACGAACAACGGCCTCGTTCACGTCGTGAACCGCTTCAAGAACGAGCGCATCGCCGGGCACATCACGATGAACAAGGGCGAGCGCAGCGTGCTCGCCGAGCTCGCCACCAACCTGCTGTAGCGCTTGAGGTCCCTTGGAGCCGCAACCGGTTCGTATCGAGTACCCGACGGTCTACGCCTTCAAGGTGATGGGCAAGCAGGAGCACGGCTTCAAGGAGTACGTCCGCGCGCTGTTCAAGCGCCTGCTCGGAACCGAGGTGAGCCCCGACTCCATCAGCGAGCAGCCCAGCCGCCAGGGGCGGTACGTCTCGCTGACGGTCTCCGTGTATTTGCTCTCGGAGGAACAGCGTCAGATGATCTACGGCTCTCTGCACAAGGAAAGGCGTGTCCTCTACTACTTGTGAGGTGGGGGCGCCGATGGTAGGCGCCACTCGCGACTCAAATGGCCGATAGTTTTCCCTTCTACCTGCCCGCCGAGGCTCGGCGGCTGTACACGTCTGACCCGGTCGCGAGGCGCGTCGCTCTCACCGCCCACTGGACCAACACGGCCCGCGTGCTGGAGCTGTACGGCTCGAGCGCCGGCATCGCGCTCGCCAAAGAGCTCGGCTGCGACGTCACCCTCGCCGAGGCCGACGACGCCGTGTGCAAGGCGCTGGAGCAGCGGGTGGCCTCGGCCGGCGTCTCCGACCGCGTGAAGGTGCAGAAGGTGTCGATGACGGCGCTCTCGTTCCCCGAGGGAAGCCAGGACGGCGTGCTCCTGCTCGGCCGATTGTGGGCCCCGCTCGACGAGACGGCGTCGAAGCTGCGGCGGTTTCTCGCGCTGCGCGGGCGGCTCGTGATGACCTGGCCGGTGCGCGTGGGCCTGCGGCCCTCCAAGGCCGCGCTCGAGTTCTGGGAGCAGCGCGTCGGGCGCCCGCTGCAGACGCCGCGCGAGTGCCTGATGTCGGTCGAGAAGCACGGCTACGAGCCCGAGACGATCGAGACGCCGAGCGAGGCGGATCTCGACGACTACTACAAGAGCGTCGAGGCGACGCTCGGCAAGGCGCCTCCCGAGGCCGCGAAGTCGCTGAAGGCCGAGATCGAGCTCCACCGCGATGCCGGCGGCAAGACGGGCGTCACGCTCGCGCTGCTGGTGGCGCGGCGGAAAGAGCCCGGCGAGAGGCCGCCGGCGGCCCGCGACGGCGGGTAGGAGCGCTCGGCCGCGCCGCCCGTCGACCACGGCGCGCGGTGGTGGGCTGATCGCGGCCAGAGAGGCAGGGGCGACAACCGCTCGCCTGCGGCGCTGATCGACGGCCAGCGGGCAAGCGTCGGTCGGCTGTGCCGTCGATGGTGAGCTCGTCGCTCGTCGCGGGCGGCGGGCTGATCGCTGCCAGAGAGGCAGCGGCGACGACCGCTCGCCCCGGGCGCCGATCGACGGCCAGCAGGGAAGCGGCAGTCGGGCGCGCGGTCGTTGCCGAGCTCGGGCGCGGTGCCCCGGTGGACCGTGAGGCTGACACGTCGAGCGCTGACTCACGTGGAAGCGTTTGGTGCCCCCCTGTGAGGCGGTAAACGCAACCACGTCGATCGAGGCCGGCCCGGCACCACGCACGCACTCGGCGCCGAACGTGAACCCGCCTTCCGTCGCCTGTCTGCCGTCGATCGGCGCCGTACGTGGCGGTTGTCGCCGGGTATCTCTGGCTGCGATGGTGCAAATGTGCGTTCAGAGCGCAGCAAGGCGATCACCACGCTCAGGCTCCTCGCCGCGGCCGCCCTGATGGGCTGCGGCATCTGCGGCCCCGGCCCGCAGCCACCGCCCACCGACACGTGCGCGAGCCCGCAGACCGGCAACGTCACGAGCGTCGAGCTGGCCGCTCCGCAGCTCGACGGCCGCAGGTTCGGCTCCGACACCGCGCAAGATGAGCTGAAGCCCCGCCTGCTGGGCTCCGGCGACGTCGTCTGGCGCATCCGCGGAGGGCAGGGCGCCGAGATGGTGCCGGTGCGCCTCGTCTACCGCGGCCCCGACGTGCCCGCCTGCGTCGCGCAGGACACGCTCGTGACCGTCGGCGGCCAGCTCGCCGCGCGCAACCGCGACAACGTCGCGACCTACGAGCTCGAGCCCGGCGCGCGGGCCACGAAGACGTTCTGGCTGCCCGGCGCCTACGAACAGGCCGGCACCCTCACCACCGACAGCGCGGGGAAGAAGGCGGAGCTGAGCGTCCGCACCGTGCCGTTCGACAGCTGCGAGAGCGTGCTCGAGTGCCCGTGCTCCTTCGCCCTGTACGTCACCGACTCCGGCGTCGGCCTGTCTGACGCGGGCGCCCGGCTGTGGAGCGCGTACCAGTCGTGCCTCAGCTCCGGCGACGCCGGCTGCCAGACGGCCTGCGCGGCTCACCTGTACTGAGCAGCTCGGCGACGTTGCCGGGCCACGGCCGCAGCATGGCCGACTCGACGCGCTCGGCGGTCGCGCGCGAGCCGAGCAGGAACGGAATCTCTTCGCGCCGCTCGCGCAGCGCCGGCAGCCGCACCTCGACGTCGAACATGCGCGGAGCGTTCTGCGGGTACCGCGTCGCCGCGACGACCCGCACCCCGTGGAGCTCAGCGAGGCCGGCCGCCGGCATCAGGTCGACGTCGTCGAGGAACAGCGTGCCGCCGCGCGCGGACGCGACCTGCTCGCGCGTCAGCGCCTTGCCGCGCACCTCGACGAACGGCCGGTTCCGCGCCGCGGCCTCGTGAAAGACCTTCGCGGCGAGCGTCTTGCCGGTGCCGGGCTCGCCGCTGATGAGCGCGCTCCTGCCCTCGCGCGCCGCGGCCTCGAGCTTGTCGAGCTCTGCCCTCAGCGTGGGCCCGGCGACGAGCTTGCCCGCGGCGACCTTCGCTCCGACGAACCGGCGGATGTCGTCGGAGAGCATCACCACCGTCGCGCCCATGCGCACCACCGCGTGCGTGCCCGCGCGCGCCTCGCCCGGGATCTCGAACGCGTCGACGTGCGTCTCGGCGTGGGGCATCACCGTCCACCCCGGGCCGTCGAACACGAACGTCGCGTGTGCGAGCTTCACGGGGCCCGGCGCCACCGGCACGGCCTTCAGCGCCGGCTTGCCGGAGAAGACGACGACCGCGCCGGGAACCGAGCCTCTCAGAGGCCGACGGAGTTAGTTGACCGCGCCGGTGAAGTCGACGACCTCGATCGGCTCCGACGAGACGGTGAAGCGAACGTCTTCGCGGTAGCCCTCGGCGTCGCCGGCGACCTGGAAGGCCATCGGCTTGTCGAACTTGATGCGCACGTCGCTGCAGAGCACGTCGTGCATGTTCTCGGGGTGCCAGGTGCCCGCCCACAGCCCCTTGAGGTTCGCGAGGATGCCGGCGGTCGAGAGCGCGCCGAAGCGCAGGTTCATCATGCCGCGCCGCTTCGCCGCGAAGGGGAACATCTTCAGCTCGTACCCGTAGAACGGAATCGTGCCGGCGGCCGCCATCATCAGCGGGCCCTTGAAGATCGTCTCGCCCTTCGCCCACGAGCGCACCGGCATGCCGTCGGGGCCGCACTTGTACGCGGTGACGCCCTCGTTCACGATCTCGGCTTCGACCGACGTCGAGTGCGTGAAGTAGTAGGGCACCGTCTTGAACGCGACCGACGTGAAGTAGCCCGCGCCGCCGCGCATGATGGGCTCGAGCAGGCCCTTGCCGAGGCGCTCCTTCACCCAGATGTAGTCGTTGAGCAGCTTGCCATCGAGGCCGAGGCCGGCGAACTGCGCGCGCTTGCCCTCGATCATGATCATGTCGAGCGTGCGGTAGCCCGGCACCTCGCCGGCCCGCGCGCGCAGCACGTCGTCGAGAATGCCCTGGTTCTTCGCCGGCGACGCCTTCACGAGCGAGGCGACCGAGTTGCCGGTGCCCAGCTTGAGCACGCCGAACCGCGGCACCGGCTGCGTGGCGTGGTGACGCCTGCGCATCTCGACCTGGTTCATGATCTCGTTCACGAAGCCCATGAACGTGCCGTCGCCGCCGCCGAGGAAGAGGGTGTGGTAGCGCCGATCGAGCACCGCCTGCGCGATGCGCCGCGTGTCGAGCTCGCTCTTCGAGAGGTACAGGTCGCCCTCGGGCACCGCGTGCGACAGCGTCCGCACCACCTGATCGGTCACCTTGCGCGCGTTCGCGTTGAGCAGCACCGCGACCTTCGCGTTGTCGCTCTCTGTCTTCGGGGGGACGTGTTCGAGGTCGGCGTTACGGAACGGCTGAACCCACATGGTCGGCCTCTCAAGCAGGGTGACGGCACCGCCGTACAGCACTTTCCCTGCCACGATGCTGTGACGCGTCATCCTCAGGAAAGTCATGGGGTTGACCTCGCACGTCACCGTCCAGTTGCAAAGATGCGGTGGCGGATCTGCGAAGCAGGTTATGCAGCGCGCCACCTTGACCTGAAGGCGTCGGCTCTTAGGTTGTGCGCACGAACGGGAGAAGAAACACACATGGGAAAGATCATCGGAATCGACCTCGGAACCACCAACAGCGTCGTGGCCATCATGGAAGGCCGCGAGCCGAAGGTGATCGTCAACGAGGAGGGCCACCGGCTGACCCCGTCGGTGGTCGCGTACACCAAAGACGGTGAGCGCCTCGTCGGCCAGGTCGCCAAGCGCCAGGCCATCACCAACCCCGAGCGCACCATCTACTCGATCAAGCGCTTCATGGGCCGCCGGTACGAAGAGGTCGGCGAAGAGTCGAAGCTCGTGCCCTACAAGGTCGCTCGCGGCCCGAACAACGACGCGCGCGTCGAGATCGACGGCAAGTCGTACAGCGCGCCCGAGATCTCGGCGCAGGTGCTGCTCAAGCTCAAGCGCGCCGCCGAGAACTACCTCGGCGAGAAGGTCACCGACGCGGTCATCACCGTGCCGGCGTACTTCAACGACGCCCAGCGCCAGGCGACGAAAGACGCCGGCGAGATCGCGGGCCTCAACGTGCGCCGCATCGTCAACGAGCCGACCGCGGCCGCGCTCGCGTACGGCCTCGACAAGAAGAAGAACGAGAAGATCGCCGTCTACGACTTCGGCGGCGGCACGTTCGACATCTCGATCCTCGACATGGGCGAAGGCGCCGTCGAGGTGCTCGCGACGAACGGCGACACCCACCTGGGCGGCGACAACATCGACCAGGAGATCATGGGCTGGCTGATCGGCGAGTTCAAGAAGGACACCAACATCGACGTCTCCAAAGACAAGATGGTGCTCCAGCGCCTGAAGGAAGCCGCCGAGAAGGCGAAGATCGAGCTGTCGAGCTCGAGCGAGACGGAGATCAACCTCCCGTTCCTCACCGCCGACGCGACCGGCCCGAAGCACCTCCAGGTGAAGCTCAGCCGCGCGAAGTTCGAGGTGATGATCGACAAGTTCGTCGAGCGCTCCCTCGAGCCCACCCGCAAGTGCATCAAGGACTCCGGCCTCGACGTCTCGAAGATCGACGAGGTCGTGCTGGTCGGCGGCTCCATCCGCATCCCGAAGGTGCAGGAGGCCGTGAAGAAGCTGTTCGGCAAGGAGCCGAACCGCTCGGTGAACCCCGACGAGGTCGTGGCGCTCGGCGCCGCGGTGCAGGCCGGCGTGCTCGGCGGCGAGGTGAAAGACATTCTGCTCCTCGACGTCACGCCGCTGTCGCTCGGCGTCGAGACCCTGGGCGGCGTCGCCACCAAGCTCATCGAGCGCAACACCACGATCCCGACGCGCAAGAGCGAGGTGTTCTCGACCGCAGCCGACAACCAGACGCAGGTCGAGATCCACGTGCTGCAGGGTGAGCGCGAGATGGCGTCCGACAACAAGAGCCTCGGGCGGTTCCACCTCCAGGGCATCATGCCGGCCCCGCGCGGCATGCCGCAGATCGAGGTCGTCTTCGACATCGATGCGAACGGCATCTTGAACGTCACCGCGAAGGACAAGGCGACGAACAAGGAAGCGAAGGTCACCATCACGCACTCCTCGGGTCTCGCGAAGGACGAGGTCGAGAAGATGGTGAAAGACGCGCAGGCCAACGAGGCCGCCGACAAAGAGCGCCGCGGGCTCGTCGACCTGAAGAACAAGGCCGAGCAGATGAGCTACCAGATGGACAAGCTCATCAACGAGAACAAGGACAAGCTCTCGATGGACGCCGCCAAGGCCGTTCAGGAGGCCGTCGCCGAGCTGAACAAGGTCCGCGAGGGCACCGACAAGGCTGCCATCGAGGCCGCGCTCCAGAAGCTCGAGCAGGCGAGCCACAAGGCTGCGGAAGAGATGTACAAGGCCGCCGGTTCTCAGGGTGGAGCGCAGCCGCCGCCTCCAGGCGGACCCACGGCGGGCGCAGGCGCAGCGCCGGGTTCTCAGGCGACGCCGAAGAAAGATGACGTAGTGGACGCTGAGTTCAGGTCCAACTAACGCCAGGCCACGCGAATCGTGGCGATGAGCCCCGCGCGATCCTTCAGTGGACCGGCGGGGCTCAGTGTTTTGGGAGTTGGGAGTCGGGAGTCGGGAGTTCGGAGTAGAAACTCCCGGCTCCCGACTCCCGACTCCCCACTCCCTCAGCTTCCCAGCGCCAGCCGGTACAGCGAGCGGTAGCTTCCCGGGGGAGCCGCGTCGAACTTGTCGATGCGGAAGGTGCGCTTCAGCAGGTTCACGCCTTCGGGCGTCGAGTGCATCTCGAGCAGCGCGCTCGACACCGCGGCCCCGAGCCGCTGGCTGAGCGCCGCCGACAGCACGACGCCGTCGTTCGGAGACTCCGCCGTGTACGCCACCACCCCGAAGTCGTCGGCGTGCCCCGGGAGCGTCTCGGTGATGCCCTCGCTCGCCGTGCCGTCGGGCGCCGCGAACACCGACGACACGTCGAGGCGCTCTTCCAGCACCGCCCGCAGCGCTTCCCGGTAGCTGCCCAGGAAGCGCTGCTCGCGGAACACGCTGCCCGGGTCGATGCCCTTCGTCTTGAGCAGCGCCGCGGCCAGCAGGTAGCCGCCGACGGAGTCCTTGTCGACCCAGGCCGCTCCGAGGCCGCGCAGGCTCAGCGCCGTGAGCTCGTGGCGCGCGTTCTTCCGGCACACCAGCGCGGCGCGGTACGACGTCGCACCGGCGCGGCTGCCGCGCACCGCGACGCGCAGGCCCTTGAGCTCGAGCCGCGCGCAGACGAACGGCGGCGCCCAGGCCACGTGCACCACGCCGTCGATCACCATGCTCTGCAGCGTGGCGTAGTTCGGCGCCACGACCACCGACACCGCCGTGCCCACCTTGTCGGCGAGGTGATCGCCGAAGCCCCGCGCGCGCGTGAGGGCTTCCGCCGTGCCCAGGGAAGGTGGGAGGGCGAAGCGCAGCACGTCGGACCGGACGCTCGGCGGCACCGCTCCGCAGGATATCCGGCTTCGCTGCGTGCGGCTCGTACTAGGGTTGCAGGCACCTTGGGCGAGGCGTGGAAAGAGGGGCGCATCGGCTCGGCACCCGGCTTCGCCGTGGGCGGGGCCCCTCCGCCGCCGAAGAAGCGCCTCTGGCCGTGGGTCGTGCTGGGCGTCGTCGCCCTGCTCGCGGCCGTCTTCGGCGCTCTCGCGTTCCTCGCGCAGCGGCGCGTCGAGACGTTCTCGCTGCGCCTCGACCTCAAGACTCCGCAGGGCGTTCGCACCGTGCGCGTCGCCGGCGGCGAGGTCATCATCGAAGAGACGCCCCTCAAGGGGCCTCCCTCGTCGGTGAACTGCGCGATCGGCATGCGCGAGTCCCTCAAGGTGCAGACCCTCGTGCGCACGAGGCTCCTCGACCAGCGCGCGGCCGAGCCGTTCGTCGGCACGTTCATGACCTCGGCGGGAAGCGGCAGCGACGACGCGAGCAGCGGCGAGGTCGACGCCGAGCAGGCCGCCGCGGTCGCCGATCTCGTCGTCAAACTCGCCACCGGCTGCGTGCACCAGCCGTGACGCGCCGGGGTGCCGCCTTCACCTGGGTCGCCGCCGGTCTGATCGCCGCCGCCGCCGCCGCGGTCGCCGGAGGGTCGGGCGCGCGCGCGGCCGAGCTCGTGGGCTCCGACGTGCTCGGGCTCGCCGGCGCCGCCGCGCTGTTCGCCGTGCTCGGCCTCGCCGCCGCGGCCGCAGAAGATCGGCGCGCCGCGAGACCCCCGCCGCCGGTTCCCGGGCCGATCTCGCTCGACAGCCTCGACCCGGCGGCGTCGCGCGAGATGTTGCTCAAGGTCGCCGACGCCGTGCGGCCCGCGGTCGAGGCCAAGGAGCCCGACGTCGTCGCGATCCTCGACACGCTGCTGTCGTCGGCCATCAACCTCGGCGCGAGCGATCTGCACTTCCAGCCGCTCGAGACCGGCACGCTCGTGAGCTTCCGCGTCGCGGGCGTGCTGGAAGAGGTGATGACGCTGCCGCCCGCGCTCCACCCGCCGCTCGTGATGCGCGTGAAGGTGCTCGGCCGGCTGGTGACCTACTCCGCGAAGCCGCAGGACGGCGCGCTCACGTTCGCGGGGCCGGCCGGCCCGACCGACGTGCGCGTGGCGCTCTTGCCGACGAACCACGGCGAGAAGGTGGTGCTGCGCGTGCCGCGCACGGGCGTGCCGGTCGCGGGGCTGCCTGCGCTCGGCTTCACGCCCGTGCTGCTCGCCCGCTTCCAGGCGCTGCTCGCGAAGCCGCAGGGGCTGTTGTTCATCGCGGGCCCCACCGGCTCGGGGAAGACGACCACCATCTACGCGGCGCTCGCGCACATCAAGAAGTCGCGGGGAGACACCACGCAGATCTCGACGATCGAAGACCCGGTCGAGGTCGACCTGCCGTTTCTGTCGCAGACGCAGGTGCAGCCCGAGACGGGCCTCACGTTCGCCCAGGGCCTGCGCTCGATGCTGCGGCAGGACCCGAACGTGATGATGGTCGGCGAGATCCGCGACGCCGAGACCGCGGGCATCGCGATTCAGGCGGGGCTGTCGGGGCACCTGATCCTGACCACGGTGCACGCCGACTCGACGGCCGGCGCCTTCACGCGCCTCATCGAGATCGGCGTCGAGCCGTTCGCCCTGGCGTCGGCCTCGCTCGCTTCGCTCTCGCAGCGGCTGGTGCGCGCGCTGTGCCCGCACTGCCGCCGGCGGGCGACTCCGTCGGCGCAGCAGGCCTCGCGTGTCGAGGCGCTCGGCGGCCGGCTCTCGACGATGTACGAGCCGGCCGGGTGCTCGCGCTGCGGCGGCCGCGGCTACCTGGGCCGCACCGCGATCTACGAGCTGCTCGAGGTGACGCCGAAGGTGCGCGAGCTGATCCACCAGCGCGTGCCTACCGCCCAGATCATCGCCGGCGCGAAGGGCGAGATGCTCACGCTCGCGCAGGACGCGTTCGCCAAGGTCGAGGCCGGCTCGACCTCGCTCGACGAGGCGCTGAGGTTGCTGTCGTGAGCCGGGTGCTGCTGGCGCTGTCGGGGCTGTCGGCGCTCGCCGCGAGCGCGCTGTTCGCGTGGCGCGTGTGGACGGCGCCCGTCGTGGTGCCGCCGACGGCGCCGCCGGCGGTCTATGCCCCGACGCGCACTCCGCCCGTGGTGAGGCCGGGCGAGGTGTTCGAGCGCGAGACTCCGGCGACCGGGTTCATCTTGTTGATCGAGGCCGAGCCCGAGGCCCAGGTCACGATCGACGGGAAAGAGAGCGGCGAGACGCCGGCCTCGCTCAACTTCGAGTGCCAGCCGGGTCAGAAGTACGCGGTGAGGCTGCAGCGCGCCGGGTACCACCCCATCGAGCGGGCCGTCACGTGCAAGAAGGACGTGATGCTGCTGCTCAAGACGCGGCTCGAGTCGCGGCGGCGTTAGGGCTGCACGCCCCAGCTCGAGCGCCGGCTTCCAGTGTCGGGGGCGGGAAGTGCCGTGTGTTCGAGCGCGTGGCAGTAACATCACCCACTTACCGCGCTGAAAATCTCCCCCGCAGCGGGTGTCCCCAGGACATGCTGAGAGACTCCATGCGAAAGGCGAGGCCATGCGTTCATCCTTGATGGTGGTGGTGGTGTTGCTGCTCACGGGGTGCCTGCTCGAGGAGGAGGGTGGCACCGGCGGCGGTGGTGAGGCAGGCGGTGCGGGCGGCGGCGGCGCTGCGGGCGGCACGGGCGGCACGGGCGGCGGGCAGGGCGGGGTGTGCACCTCGTCGCTCCTCGCCGTGAACAGCGACACCACCTGGAGCGGCACCGTCGACCTGACCTGCGACGCCGTCGTGGGCTTGAACGCGGTGCTCACGATCGCACCCGGCACGACGGTGCGGGTCTCGCCGGGCAGGTTCTTCAAGGTCACGGGCGGGCTCAAGGTCGAGGGCACGCCCGCCGCGCCGGTGACGATGAGCGCGGTCGGCGGGCCGTGGAGCTTCTCGTTCGACACCGGCCCGGGCCGCATGCTGTCGCTGCGCAACGTGACCATCTCGGGCGCGGGCGACACCGTCGCGGCCGAGACGTCGATGACGCTCGGGGCCGGCGTCTTCGCGGACCTGAGGGAGAGCCGGCTGTTCGTCGAGAACGTCACCATCTCGGGCTCGACCGGCTTCGGGCTGGCGATGGTCTCGGGCGCGTTCGCCGCCGGCTCGACGAACCTGCGCATTCAGGGGTCGGGCTCGTACCCGCTGTTCGTGAAGGCGGGTGCGCTCACCACGATTCCCGCCGGCAGCAGCCTCGCGGGCAACGCGAAAGACGGCGTGGTGGTCGAGAGCGCGTTCACCACCCGCTTCAGCACCCAGACCCGGCTCATCACCACCGGCACGATCCGCAAGCTCGACGTGCCGTACGTCGTGGGCCTGGGCGCGGTGAAGACCGACCTGGTCATCTCGACCGTCGAGAGCGGGCCGCCGACGTTCACGAACATTCCCGTCATCACCATCGAGCCGGGCGTCGAGCTCAGGTTCTCGAAAGTGCGCGACCCGAACGCCTACCAGTCGCTCATCAACGTCGACTCGGCGCCCGACAACGGCGTCTGGAAGCCGCTCGGCGTGCTGCGCGCCATCGGCACGGCGGCCGCGCCGATCGTGTTCACCTCGAACGAGCAGACCCCGGCGCCGGGCGACTGGGCCACCATCGCGCTCGAGGAGCTGCCGGCCGAGACCCAGCTCGACCACGTGGTCATCGCGTACGCCGGGGCCGACGCCCGCGCGCTGGGCGCGTGCCCCACGGGCTCGCCTTCGGGAGGCGGCAGCTCTCCGCTCGACGGCGACGCCGCGCTCCAGCTCTTCGTGCAGGCCGCGTCGGGGCCCGGGCACAACCCCCTCACCAACAGCGAGATTCGCAGCAGCGCCGGCTCGGGCGTGTACCGCGCGTGGTCGCAGACCCAGCTCGACATGACGGCCGGCAACACCTTCACCGGCATCGCGTGGTGCCGGCAGACGCCGATCATCGTGGGCACGACGTGCAACCCGATGATGTGCAACTGAGGGCGCCATGATCACCAGCCCATCGACAGCCATCGCGCGCCTGCTGGCGCTCTCGGTCGCCGCCTCCGCCGGCGCGTCATCGGCGCAGACGTGGAACTCGAACGCCGGCGGCTGGAACACCGGCTACGGCACCGTCTACGGCTCGTTCGGGTACGCGATGGCGACCCAGAACATGTACAACACCATGCAGATGAACATGCAGCGCTCGATGATGCGCGCTGCGATGGTGAAGAAGTGGGGCGAGGCCGCCGTCGCGAAGGCCGAGCGCGAGGCGAAGGCCGGCAGGGCCCCGAGCGAGAGCGGGCCCCAGGTCTCGGCGCCGCCTCCGCCGCCGAAGGGCACCGGCAGGTTCAAGACCGACCGGTCTGTCGACGTCGGCAGGCTGCTGGCCGAGAACCTGGGCGGCACGAAGGAAGAGAAGCAGCTCGTCGGCCAGGTGTTCGCGGCGACCAAGCAGGCGTTCGAGAACGAGCCCGACACGAAGCCGATGCGCAACAACGTGGCCGGCGCGCTCGCCTTCTTCATCATCGGCAACGCGACCATCTACCGCGACGCGCCCGAGCCCAGCGACGAGGCGAGCCTCGCGATCTTCCGAGCGGTCGAGCAGGCCGTCGAGGCGTCGCCCGAGCTGGCGAAGCTCGCCAACAAAGAGAAGCAGGCGCTCTACGACCTGCTGATCGGCTTCACCGGCCTGCCGCTCGCGATCTACGCCGACGCGAAGGAGCGCGGCGACGCCGCCCAGCTGGCGCAGGCGCGGGAGCTCGCCGGCAAGCTCATCGAGCTGGTGCTGAAGGTCGACCCTGCGAAGGTCGACCTGGGCGGCTCGTGAGCCTGCCGCGCCGCCGCGCGGCGGTTTCGTAGTAAGCGCGGCTGCCGTGGGTGATCCGGGGAGGACCATCTCGCCGCTGGAGGCGGCCGCCGAGCAGACGATGCTGCGCTCGATCGTCCCCGAGGTGGCGGTCGCCGAGCTCGCGGGTCTGCCGCGGCTCGCCATCGACGAGGGCGACGGCGCCGACGGCCTCGCGGCCGAGCTGCAGATTCAGCGCATCATCGGCACCGGCGGCATGGGCCGCATCGAGCTGGGGCGGCAGCGCGTGTTCGGCCGCGACGTCGCGCTCAAGCGCGTGCGGCCCGACCGGTACTGCACCGAGGCCGTGATGTCTCTCTTGCGCGAGTCGCGCTTCACCGGCTCGCTCGAGCACCCCAACATCGTGCCGGTGCACCAGCTCGGGCTCGACGCCGCGGGCCGGCCGGTGCTCGTGATGAAGCGGGTCGAGGGCTCGTCGTGGGGCGCGCTGTTCCGGGCGCTGCCGCTCGAGAGGAACCTCGAGATTCTGCGGCAGGTCTGCAACGCGGTGGAGTTCGCGCACCGGCGCGGCGTGCTGCACCGCGATCTGAAGCTCGAGAACGTGATGGTGGGCGAGCTCGGCGAGGTCTACGTCGTCGACTGGGGCGTGGCGCACGAGCTGTCGGCGCCGCTGCCGCACGACTTCGCGGGCACGCCTGCGTACATGGCGCCCGAGATGCTCGAGCCCACCGCGCCGCTCGACGCCCGCACCGACGTGTTCCTGCTCGGCGCGATGCTGCACGAGCTGCTCACCGGGCGGATCCGCCACGAGGGCGCCGACGTGCAGGAGGTCGTGCAGAGGGCGCGGGTCAGCCTCGCCGCGGTCTATGGAGCCGACGTGCCGGAAGAGCTCGGCGCGCTGTGCAACCGCGCGTGTGCGCGCGACCCCGCGGAGCGCCCGGCCAGCGCGCTCGCGTTCGGCGAGGCGGTGGGCGAGTTCCTGAAGCACCGCGGCTCGGTCGAGCTCGCCGAGCGCGTCGAGCGGCGGCGGCTCGAGCTCGCGGCCGCGGCCGAGCCGGCGCGCGTGCGCACGCTGCTCACCGAGACGGCGTTCGGCTTCCGGCAGGCGCTCGAGATCTGGCCGCAGAACCCGCTCGCACGGCGCGGGCTGCAGCTGGCCGGCGAGCGGGCGGTTCAGTTCGAGCTGGAGCAGAAGAACGCGGCCGGCGCCGAGGCCGCGCTGTCGGCGCTGCCGGAGCCGCGGCCGGACCTGTTGGAGAAGGTGCGGGCGCTGAGGGCGGAGCTCGAGGAGCAGGCGAGGGCGCAGCGCGAGCTCAGCTCGATGCGAGCAGCGGCGGATACGCGCGTCGGGGCGTGGACGCGCGGGGTCATCGGCGCGGTGTTGATGTACGGGCTGGGCGTGATCTCGCTCGTGCTGAGCCGCCAGGGCGTTCAACTCACCCACGCGATCGTGATTCGGGCGTTCGCGGTGTGCCTCGTGCTGCACATGGTCCTGCTCGCTCTGACGCGCAAGCGCTCGCTGGCGAATCGCGAGGGCCGCCAGCGCGGCATCGCCGTCGCCGTCCTGTGGGCGGGCAGCCTGGTGCTCGCGCTGCTCGGCGACGCCTGGCGGGCTCCCATTCAGTTCACGGTGGCGGCGGGCTACCTGCTGGTCAGCGTCTCGTTCATCGCCGTCGCCCTGTGGACGTCGAAGTGGCTGTTCGTCTCGGCGGGCGCGGCGGCGATCGGGGCTGCGGCGTTCGGCAGCGGCGGCGACCTCGGGGTGGACGCGGCGATCAGCTTCGCGGCGATGGGCACCGCGAGCCTCGTCGCCGCCTGGAGGCTGAAGCGCACCCATGGCTGACCCGGGGAAGACCGTCTCGCCGGCCGCCGAGGCGGTCGAGCGGACGATGCTGAAGCCGGTAGTGCCCGAGGTGCCCGCCGCGGAGCTCGCGGGCCTGCCGCGCATCGGCGTCGACGAGGGCGACGGGGGAGGGGAGGGCGCCGAGCTGCAGCTTCAGGGCGTGATCGGCACCGGCGGCATGGGGCGCATCGAGCTGGGGCGCCAGCGCGTGTTCGGGCGCGAGGTGGCGGTGAAGCGGGTGCGGCCCGACCGGTACTGCGCCGAGGCGGTCGCGGCGCTCTTGCGCGAGTCGCGGTTCACGGGCTCGCTGGAGCACCCGAACATCGTGCCGGTGCACCAGCTCGGGCTCGACGGGGCCGGGCGGCCGATGCTGGTGATGAAGCGGGTCGACGGGGCGTCGTGGCGGTCGGTGGTGAAGAGTCTCAGCCTGGAGCGGAACCTCGAAATCCTGCAGCAGGTCTGCAACGCGGTGGAGTTCGCGCACCGGCGCGGCGTGCTGCACCGGGACCTGAAGCTCGACAACGTGATGGTGGGCGAGCTGGGCCAGGTCTACGTGGTCGACTGGGGCATCGCGGTGCCGCTGCCGGCGCCGCTGCCGCACGACTTCGCGGGGACGCCGGCGTACCTGGCGCCCGAGATGCTGGAGCCGAGCGCGCCGCTCGACGCGCGCACCGACGTGTACCTGCTCGGCGCGGTGCTGCACGAGGTGCTGACGGGGACGCTGAGGTACGACGGCGCCGACGTGCAGCAGGTGCTGGCGAAGGCGCGGGTGTCTCAGAGCGCCGCATACGGGCCGGAGGTGCCGGAGGAGCTCGGCGCCCTGTGCAACCGTGCCTGCGCGCGCGCCCCGGAGGAGCGGCCGGCGACGGCGCTTCAGTTCAGCGAGGCGATCACCGCGTACCTGAGGCACAAGGGCTCGATCGAGCTCGCGAAGCGCTTGGAGCAGCGGCGCCTGGAGCTCGAGAACGAGACGGAGCCCGCGCGCGTCCGCACGCTGATCGCGGAGACAACGTTCGGCTTCCGGCAGGCGCTGGAGGTGTGGCCAGAGAACCCGGTGGCGAGGCGGGGGCTTCAGCTCGCGGGGGAGAAGGCGGTGGCGTTCGAGCTGGAGCAGCGGAACGCGGCGGGAGCCGAGGCGGCGCTCGCGGCGCTGCCGGAGCCGAGGCCTCAGCTCGTGGAGCGGGTGCGGTCACTGCGCGCGGAGGTCGATGCGCAGGCGCGGGCGCAGCGCGAGCTCGAGGCGCTGCGGCGGCAGGCGGATACGCGAGTGGGTGCACGGGCTCGCTCGATGATCGGCGCGACGACCTCGTTCGTGTTCGGCGTCGCGGCGTTCGTCCTGTGGGCGGCCGGAGTGAGGCTCACGTGGCCGCTTCTCCTCGGCCTCACGTACAGCTTCAGCGCGATGACGCTCGTCGCGTTCTTGCTGCGCTGGCGCCACATGTCGGTGAACGACTCTGCGAGGCAGCATGGCTACGCGACGTTCTGGCTGATGGGAGGCCTCGCGGCCGGGAGCGTCCTGGGCTGGTTGGGCGGTGCGCAGCTGAACACGGCGATCGCGATGATGTTCGTGACCAGCTCGGTGGGGCTCGGCGTCGCCGCGATGATGGGGGCGCGCGCGTTGCTGCTGTCGTCTGCGACGTGCGCGATCGGGGCGGCGATCAGCGTCTCGATGAGCGAGCCCATGCTGTCGAACGGAATCACGCTGATGTTGTTCTCGGCCAGCCAGGTGCTCCGCAGCCGGCTCGTTCCGGAATAGGTGAACGGCCGCTCACGAACGTGTCCGATCAGCCACGCGTGGTGCGCCCGCGCTCCATGCGGGTGAAGGTGCGATCAGATCGCACCTCGCCGCGCGCCGCGATCAGCGCGAGCGCGTAAGCCCGCGATCGCGATCGGGTTTTCGGCGCGGCGCTGATCTGCCGTCCGAAAATCGATCGATTCGAGGTCACCGTGCGGTGTCGCGCGACGCGACAGACGGCACCGCGCGGTGACGTTTTCGCTCTGAAAAACGGCAGAAGTGTCCCGTTTCCGTCTTGACGGATCCATTCAATATCTGGTACTCATACTCCGCCATTCAAGGGTAAATACTGAATGGCGGGAGCGGGCATGCAGCAGCGGAACGTCGAGATTCTCCGGCCGGAAGAGATCGCGCGAATCGAGCGCGACTACGCTTCGGGCCTTCCGGCGCGCGTCATCCTCGAGATCTTCAAGCCGCGCGGCGTGCAGCTCTCGGAGGCGACGTTCCGCAAGTACGTGCAGGCGGGCCTGCTGCCGCGCTCACGCCGCGTCGGCCACAAGGGCAAGCACCGCGGCAGCACCGGCCTCTACCCGGTCGACTCGGTGCGGCGCATCAACGCCATCAAGAAGATGATGGCCCAGGGCCACACGCTCGAAGAGATCCGCAGGTCGTTCGTGTTCTTCAAGAACCAGATCGACCAGGTCGAGCGCGAGCTCGGCGAGGTGTTCGCGAACTTCGAGACCGAGCTTCAGGGCCGGGCGTTCGGCGGCAAGCACAGGCGCGCGCTGTCCACCGAGCTGAGCGCGCTGCGTCAGCGCGCCGACGCTCTGGTCCGCGCGGTCTCGAAGTTCGGCAGCGCGGTCACCGCGAGAGGGCCGGGCGGGGCGGGAGCAGATGATGAAGGGAAGTCGGGCGCAGAAAAAACACGGGCAGTTTCTTAGGACCGGCTGGGGAGCCGGTATTCAATGGAGGGACGCATGAACGAGGCGAAAGAGGAGCTTCCGCTGCTGAAGAGTGACGACGCCGCCATCGAGGAGCGCCGCCGCAGCAAGACGATGTCCCGCAAAGAGATGGCGCGCGATCTGCGCCGCCGCCGGCTCCAGGGGCAGGTCGACCCCGAAGAAGAGGGCGTGCTGAAGGAGATCGAGACGAACCGGCCGAAGACCCGCGCCGACTGCATCAACAGCCCGCGCCCGTGCATGTTCGTGTCGTGCAAGCACAACCTCTACCTCGACGTGAACCCCGAGACGGGCTCGATCAAGCTCAACTTCCCCGACAAAGAGATCTGGGAGCTGCCGTACACCTGCGCGCTCGACGTCGCAGAGAAGGGCGGCATCACGCTCGAAGAGGTCGGTGAGATCATGAACCTCACGCGCGAGCGCATTCGCCAGGTCGAGACGCGCGGGCTCTTGAAGCTGCGCGAGGCGACGGAAGCCGAGCCGCGGCGCGACGCGCAGCGCTGATCCACAAGCGCGCGCGAAGTGTTATCAACCCTGTCGGTTCCCCCTCCTGATCGACAGAGGTCCAAACACTCGTGCTCGCGCTCCTGAGCGTCTCCGATAAACGCGGCCTGGTCCCGTTCGCTGAAGGGCTGGTCCGGCTGGGCTATTCCATTCTCTCGACGGGCGGCACGCTCGAAGCGCTGAAGGCCGCCGGCGTGAAGGCGAAGAAGGTGTCCGAGCACACCGGGAGCCCCGAGATCCTCGGCGGGCGCGTGAAGACGCTGCACCCGAAGATCCACGGCGGCATCCTCGGGCGGCCGACGCTGGCCGACGACGCCGCGCAGATGAAGGAGCACGGCATCGAGCCGATCTCCATCGTCGCGGTGAACCTCTACCCGTTCCGCGAGACGGTCGCGAAGGGCGCGGGAAGAGACGAGGCCATCGAGCAGATCGACATCGGCGGCCCGGCGATGGTGCGGGCCTCGGCGAAGAACTCGGCCCACGTCGCGATCGTGGTCGACCCGGCCGACTACGGCCCGCTGCTCGAGGAGCTGCAGGGCGCGAAGACCGTCAGCGAGGCGACGCGGCGCAAGCTGATGCGCAAGGCGTTCGCGCACACGGCCGCGTACGACGCCGCCATCTCGCAGTGGCTCTCGGAGCAGGACGGCGAGCTGTTTCCCCCCGAGCTCAGCGTGGCCATGCAGAAGGTGTTCGAGCTGCGCTACGGCGAGAACCCGCACCAGAAGGGCGCGTTCTACCGCGAGGCGCGTGAGCCGAAGGAGCCGACCGTCGCGTTCGCGAAGGTCCTGCAGGGCAAGGAGCTCAGCTACAACAACCTGCTCGACCTCGACGCCGCGCTGGGGCTGCTGCTCGAGTTTCCCGCGCAGCCGTGCGCCGTCATCGTGAAGCACAACACGCCGTGCGGGGTCGCGGTCGGCGAGACGCTCGAGGCGGTGTACCGGCGGGCGCGGGCGGCCGATGAGGTGTCGGCGTTCGGCGGCATCGTGGCGCTGAACCGCGAGGTCGACGAGGCGACTGGCAAGGCGCTCGCCGAGACGTTCCTCGAGGCGGTCATCGCGCCGTCTTACTCGCAGCAGGCGAGGGCGGCGCTGGAGGGGAAGAAGAACCTCCGCCTGCTCGAGGCGGGCGAGAAGCTGGCGAAGGCCGACGCGAGGCCGCGGGCGCAGCTCGACGTGCGCAGCATCTCGGCGGGCTACGTGCTGATGGACCGCGACGCCGTCGAGCCCACCACCGAGTGGAAGGTCGTGACGAAGAAGGCGCCGAGCGACGACGAGCTCAACGCGCTGAAGTTCGCGTGGAAGGTCTGCAAGCACGTGAAGAGCAACGCGATCGTGTTCGCGAGCCCGACCGAGCTGCTCGCGCAGGGCGGCGGCCAGACGAACCGGGTCGACTCGGTGAAGATCGCGTCGCTCCGCGGCGGCGAGAAGCTCAAAGGCAGCGCGGTGGCGTCGGACGCCTTCTTCCCCTTCCGCGACGGGCTCGACGCGGTCGCGGCTGCGGGGGCGAGGTGCGTGGTGCAGCCGGGTGGGTCGGTGAGGGATGCCGAGGTGATCGCCGCCGCCGACGAGCACGGTATTTCGATGGTGTTCACCGGTGTGAGACACTTCCGGCACTGACTTCCTCGTACTGACGAATGCGCATCGTCTGCCAGAAGTGCTCGGCGGCCTACGCCATCGACGACAAGCTCGTCACCCCCAAGGGGATTCGTGCGCAGTGCCCGCGGTGCCGCCACCTGCAGCTCGTCAAGCAGGGCGACGCGATGCCGGCGGTGACCGAGCCCGCGGTGCCCGCGCCGTTCCCCGTGGCGGCGCCGGCGCCTCCGCCGCCTGCCGCGGCCGCGGGCGGCGACGCCGATCTGTTCTTCGACTTCGCGGCGCCGCCGACGAAGGCCGAGAAGGCGCAGGCGCAGCCCCAGCCGCCTCCGCCGGCGGTGTCACTGTCGCTCGACTCGCAGTCGGGCGACATGCTCGACTTCAGCGATCTCGGCGAGCCTCCGCCGGAGCCGGCGACGAGCCCGCGGGCGCTCGCTCCGCTGCCGTCGCAGCTCAAGAAGGCGGCGCCGCCGCCGTCGGCGCCGAAGCCGCAGCCGCTGCCTCCGGCGCCGGCGCCGTCGCTCGCGCCGCAATCGTCGGCGCCGTTCGACTTCTCGGGCGACTTCTCGTTCGATTCGCCGCCGTCGGGCCCGGGCCTGAGCCTGAAGAAGAACGACTCGCAGCCGCCTCCGTCGCGCGCGTCGCAGCCGGCGGCGGGCCCGGGGGCGATGGCCGCTCCGGCGGTGAAGTGCAAGCAGTGCGGCAAGGTGCTGACCGACCCGTTCGATCAGGCGCTGGGCATCTGCGACGACTGCCGCAACTCGCAGTCGGGGGCGAGCGCGCTCTCGCCCGCAGACAGCACGGGCCGGCCGACGTCTTCGGCCGCGGTCAGCAGGCCGCCTCCGCCGCAGCCGCGCGTGCCCGAGACGAGCAGCGACGCGTTCGGCGCGCCCGACTCGACGGAGCTGCCGACCGTCGCCGAGAAGGCGCCCAGGCCGCCGAAGCCGTCGAAGCCGGCGCGTCAGCTGGTGAGCGCGTACCGCGAGGGCGAAGAGCCCCGCGAGGGCTCGGGCAAGTTCGTGGCGATGGCGGCGGTGCTGGTGCTCTTCTTCGGAGCGGGCGGCGCGTACCTGTTCATCAAGAAGCCGTGGGTGAAGAAGCCGCCGCCGCTGGCGCAGAAGCTGCCGATCTCGTCGGCGCGGCCGATCGACGCGATGGTCGAGCGGTGGAAGGCGCAGTACCCTTCGCTGACGGGGTCGGCGGCCGAGCACCTGGCGGCGGGGGAAGAGAAGCTCGCGCTCGACACCTCGACGGCGTACGCCGAGGCCGAGAGCGAGTTCCAGAAGGCGCTCGTGCTCGACAAGTCGAACGACCGGGCGATCGCGGGCTGGGCGCTGGCGCTCGCGTTCGGCAAGGGCGACGCGATCGACGCGGACACGCAGAAGATGGCCGAGCAGATGCTGCTCGCGGCGGAGCAGCGCGGCGGCGACGCGCGCGTCTACGTGGCGCACGCGCACCTCTTGCTCGTGCGCTCGGCGAACCTGAACGACATTCAGGTGCTCGCCGAGCGGGGCACGGCGAGCCCGTCGGGCAAGGACCAGGCGCTCGCGCACCTGGCGCTCGGGCAGGCGTACCTGAACAAGAACCCGAAGAGCGCCGAGAGCAACTTCGAGCAGGCGGTGAAGGCCGACCCGAAGCTCAAGCGCGCGTACCTGTACCAGGTGCGGCTGATGGTCAGTCAGGGCGACTTCCGCACGGCGGTGCTGACGCTCGAGAAGCGGCTCGAGGGCGACCCCGATCAGTTCGAGGCGGCCGACCTGCTCGGCAAGCTGTACCTCGACGTGGGCGAGCCCGCCTTGGCGAAGAAGACGTATCAGAAGGTGGCGGCGGCGGCGCCGTCGGCGGTGCGGCCGAAGCTGGCGCTGGCGATGTTCGCGTACCAGCACGACGGCGACGCTGGGGGTGCGGCGGCGGCGCTCGACGGCCTGCTCGCGCAGAGAGACAGCCTCGACAAGCCGTTGCTCGCCGAGCTCCTGGGGCACCGGGCGGCGGTGGCGCGGCTCTTGGGCGACTTCTCGGGCGCGGTGTCGAACGCCGACGCGGCGCTGCAGCTGAACGCGGGCGAGACGAACGCGCACGTGCAGAAGCTGCTCGCGAGCGTGGCCACGGGCAACGCGGCCCAGGCGCGGGCGCACCTCTCGCAGGCGAAGCTGGAGGACGCCGCGGTCGCGGCGATGTTCGAGGGGCGGGTGCTGATGGCCGAGGGCAAGCACGCCGAGGCGTTCGAGAAGCTGAAGAAGTCGCAGGAGCTCGACGCGCGGCGCACCGACGCGCTGCTCCTGGCGGCGGCGGCGGCGGTGAAGGCGAAGAACGAGAGCAAGGGCTGGGAGTACGTGCTCGCGAAGGGCTACAAGGCGGACCCGATGCAGAGCGGGCCGCGCGCGCCGATGGCGGCGGTGTTCTTCGCGCGCAGCGACTTCATCGGGGCGGCGCGCGGCACCTTCGCGAAGCTCGGGAAGGACGCGGAGGACCCGAACCCGCGCCTGGCCGAGGGGATTCTGGCGTGGCACGCGGGCGATCTCGGCACCGCGGACTCCGAGTTCGCGAAGGTGATCGCGGCCGACCCGACGAACGGCACCGGGTTCACGTTCCGCACGCTGATCGCCATCAGGCGGCGGGACTTCCAGGGGGCGCTCAAGCTGGGCACGAAGGCCGTGGCGTACGACCGGTCGGCGGGCCTCGCGCACTGCGCGCTCGGCTGGGCGCAGCTGCTCACGAACAAGCCCGAGCTCGCGCGGCAGACGCTGAAGAGGGCGGTCGAGCTGGCCCCGACGCTGCACCTGGCGCGGGCGCGGCTCGCCGAGGCCGACGTCAAGGTGAAGAAGATCGCGGAGGCGAAGACGGCGATGGCGACGGTGCTGCTCGCCGATGCGACCTATGTCGAGGCAAAGCGCGTGCTGTACGGGATCACCCAGTGACGGACGGGGACGGAGGCTCGTAGAGCTTGAGAGTCTTGCTGCTCGGCAGCGGCGCTCGCGAGCACGCCCTCGCGTGGAAGCTCGCTCGCAGCCCCGGGCTGACGAAGCTCTGGTGCGCTCCCGGCAACGCCGGCATGGCCTCGAGCTGGGAGTGCCTGCCCGTCGACGCCGTCTCGCCCTCGGCCGTCGTCGCGCTGGCTCGTGAGCTTGCCGCGCAGTTGGTCGTCGTCGGGCCCGAGGCTCCTCTCGTCGCCGGCGTGAGCGATGCGCTGCGTGCGGCCGGTGTGCCCGTCTTCGGACCTTCCGCCGCTGCGGCCCGCCTCGAGGGCAGCAAGGCCTTCGCCAAGGAAGTGATGGAGAAGGCTCGCGTGCCCACTGCGCGCTGGGAGGTCTTCGACGACGCCGGCGCCGCCGCCGCCCGCGCTCGCGCCTGGGGCCCCGTCGTCGTGAAGGCCGACGGGCTCGCTGCCGGGAAGGGCGTCGTCGTCGCCGGCGACGGCGTGGAGGCCGAGGCCGCGGTGCGGTCGCTCGGCGCGCTGCCGGCCGGCAGGCGCATCTTGCTCGAGGAGCGCCTGAGCGGCCCCGAGGTGAGCGTGATGGCGTTCTGCGACGGGGCGCGGTTCGCGCTCCTGCCGCCCTCGCAGGATCACAAGCGCCTGCTCGACGGCGACCAGGGCCCGAACACGGGCGGCATGGGGGCGTACGCTCCGGCGCCGGTGCTCGACGCCGCGGCGCTCGACGGGGTGGGTCGCACCGTCATCGCTCCGGTGCTCGAGGTGATGGCGAAGGCGGGCGCTCCGTTCGCGGGCGTGCTGTACGCCGGGCTGATGCTGACGCCCGACGGCCCCCGCGTGCTCGAGTTCAACGCGCGGCTCGGCGACCCCGAGACCCAGCCGCTGATGATGCAGCTCGACGAAGATCTGCTGGAGCTCGTCTCGTCGTGCGCCCGCGGCGAGCTGTCGAAGCAACAGCTGCGCGTTCACCCCGGCGTGTCGATCGGCGTGGTGCTCGCCGCGAAGGGGTACCCCGAGGCGCCGGTGAGCGGCGACGCGATCGAGGGCCTCGAGCGGGTCGAGGGCGTCGAGGTGTTTCACGCGGGCACGAAGCGCGTGGGCGAGCAGATCGTCACGAGCGGCGGCCGCGTGCTGACCGTGTGCGCGCAGGCGCCCACGTTCAACGCGGCGCGCGATCTCGCGTACGCCGAGGCGGCGAAGATCCGCTTCGCGGGCATGCACTACCGCCGCGACATCGGGAAGTTCATGGCGGCCTGAGCGCTCGACGGCCCGCTCCGGGCAGTCGCGACCCGGGCAAAGCGCGAGCCGTCAGGTCAACGCGCGCCGGTAGACCTCGAGCGTGCGTCGCGCGCAGTCGTCCCACGAATACAGCGCAGCGCGCGCCTTGCCGGCCTCCGACAGCTGCTGGCGCAGGGCCTCGTCGCGAAACAGCCGCTGCGCGGCGTCGAGCCACGCCGACGGATCATCGGGCGGCACGAGCAGCGCGGCCGAGCCCGTCGTCTCGGGGTGCGCGCCCGCGGAAGACGCGATGACCGGCGCCCCGCACGCGAGCGCCTCGAGCGCGGGCAGCCCGAAGCCCTCGTACCGCGAGGGCACGAGCACGGCGACGGCGCCGCCGTAGAACAGGGCGAGGTCGGCGTCGGGCAGCGGCGACAGCTCGATGACCGACTCGGGCATGCGCAGCGCCCGGCGGGCCCCGCGGCCGGCGAGCAGGGCGAGCGGCGCCGGCAGGCTGTCGAGGATCGGCAGCAGCAGCGAGAGGTTCTTGTGCGGCTTGGGGCTGCCGATCGCGGCGAAGTAGCGCGGGGGCAGCCCGCGCCTCTTGCGGAAGTCGTCGAGCTCCGCCGGGGACGAGGCGCGGAAGAGGGCGTCGACACCGTTGGGGATCACCTGCAGCCGGTACTCCGAGAGCCCGAGGTGCTTCGCGAGCTCCCTGCGCGAGAACTCCGACACGGTGAGCAGCGCGGCGGCCCGGTTGGCGCGGGGCCCGACGACGACGCGGTAGTAGGCGGCCTGCACGGGCGTCTGGTCTTCCTTGAGCGCCAGGTGGGTCGCGTCGTGCAGCGTGGCGACGAGCCGCCCGGGCCACAACGCCGGCAGCGAGAACGACGTCGCGTGAAAGAGATCGGGCCGCACCTTCACCAGCGAGGCGAGCAGGGTGGGCTGCTCGATGGGCGAGAGGAAGCTGCCGAGGCACCGCTCGAGCGGAATGCGCGGGGTCAGATCGCCCAGCTCGTCGGGCACGCCCTCGGGCCCCACGAGCCCGATGAACTGCCAGCCGGGCTCGAGCTGGGGGATGCGGCGGGCGAGCTCCAGCGCGTAGCGCGCGATGCCGTGCAGCGCGCCGCGCACCATGCGCAAGTCGATCAGTACTCTGGGCACGTCTTTGGCTAGCTTGCGCCAGCGCCCAGCGCGTCTCAAGAAATGCGGATCGCCCTCGTTCACGACTGGCTGATCACCTGGCGCGGGGGTGAGAAGGTGCTCGAGGCGCTGCTCGAGCTGATGCCGCGCGCCGAGCTGTTCACGCTCTTCCACGACCCGGCCGGTATGCCGGCCTCGATCGAGCGCCACGACGTGCACACGTCGTTCGCCGACAAGATCCCCTTCGCGCGCCGGCGCCACCGCGAGCTGTTGCCGCTGCTGCCGCTCGCGGTGAAGGCGCTCGACCTGGGCGGCTTCGAGCTCGTGGTGAGCTCGAGCCACTGCGTCGCGAAGGCCGCGCGGGCGCCGGGCGCGAAGCACGTGGCCTACGTGCACGCTCCGCTGCGGTACTTCTGGGACCGGTTCGACGACTACTTCGGCCCCGGCCGGGCCTCTCTGCCGGTTCGTGCCGCGGCGCTGGCGGTGCGGCCGTTCATGCGCTCGTGGGACGTGAGGAGCTCGCAGGGCATCGACCGGTTCATCGCGAACAGCGCGCACGTGGCGCGGCAGATCGCGCAGCGCTACGGCGAGAAGGCGGCCGTCGTGCACCCGCCGGTCGAGCTCGAGCGGTTCACGCGCGAGAGCCTGCCGCGCGGCCAGGGCGAGGCCTTTCTCTGCTTCGGGGCGCTGGCGCCGTACAAGCGCATCGACGTCGCGATCGAGGCGTTTCGCCGCAACGGCCTGCCGCTGTGGATCGCGGGCTCGGGCCAGCTCGAGCGCTCGCTGCGCCGCGGCCTGCCCCCGAACGTGAAGTGGCTCGGCCCGGTCGACGACGCGCAGCTCCCGCACCTGATGAAGAGCGCGCGGGCGCTGGTGTTCCCGGGCGAAGAAGACTTCGGGCTCACGCCGATCGAGGCGCAGGCCTGCGGGCGGCCGGTGATCGCGTTCGGCAAGGGCGGGGCGCTCGAGACCGTGGTGCACGACAAGACGGGGGTGTTCTTCTACCCGCAGACGCCCGACGCGCTGGCGCGGGCGGTGTTCCGCTTCGTCGAAGAGCTCGAGGGGTGCCTCGACCCCGGCGCGGCGCGAGCGAACGCGCGGCAGTTCACGAAGCAGCGCTTCTTCGAGGGCATGAGGGCCGAGCTCGACGCGGTGGCGCCGGGCTGGGAGCGGTAGACTCGAGGGCGCCATGCTCGCCTTCCTCGCCGCGGTGGTCCTCTCGTGCAGCTCCGACGCCGACTGCGTGCTGATGACGCGCTGCACGTGCGACTGCTGCCCGTCGCCCGAGGCCATGACGAAGCAGCAGGCCGGTGCCGAGCGCCTGCGCTGCGCCAAGGTGGGCCCGTGCGATCGCCGCACCGGCTGCAACGACATGGCGTGCCCCGAAGAGAAGGCGTCGGTGGCGGTGTGCAAGGCCGGCAGGTGCGCGAAAGTCCCGAAGCCCCCGAAATAGGGGCCGCCGGGCCGGTGTGCTAGAGGAAGACCGCGCGTGTTCAGCCGTTTTCAGGGCTTCTACAACTCGATCAAGCTGCTCGCCGACGTCGCGGTGCTGACGCTGGCGTTCTGGGCGGCGTACGTCACGCGCTTCCACTCGGGGCTGCCGCACGAGTCGATCCCTCCGCTGCAGGACACGCTGACGTCGCTGCTCATGGTGCTGGTCGTCTTCCCGATCACCTTCCGGCAGGCGAACCTCTACACGACGAACCGCGCGCGCTCGCACATCAGCGAGGTCTTCGAGATCTTCAAGGCGACGCTGTTCGCGACGCTGCTGCTGGTCGCCGCGCGGTACTTCATCTCCGAGCGGTACTCGCGAATGACCATCGCGATCTTCATGGTCTATTCGTTCCTCGGCGTCTCGGCGGTGCGGCTCTTGTTCCGGGCCTTCTTCAACGCGCTGCGGCGCCGCGGCTTCAACCTGAAGACGATTCTCGTGGTGGGCGCCGGCGAGCTGGGCCAGCGCGTCATCGAGACCATCGACGAGCACAAGGAGCTCGGCTTCACCGTCACCGGCGTGCTCACGCGCAAGCCCGAGAAGGTCGGCACCGTGGTGCGCGGCGCGAAGGTGCTCGGCCTCATCTCGCAGGTCGACGAGGTGCTCGACGCGACGAGCGTCGACCAGGTCATCATCGCGCTCCCGATCGACGACCAGCCGCTGGTGAAGCCGCTGATGGAGAAGCTGGCCCAGCGCACCGTCGACGTGAAGGTGGTGCCCGACCTGTACCAGTACCGCACGCTGCGCTCGGGCCTCGAGGAGTTCGGCGGGCTGCCGATCATCTCGCTGCAGGGCGCTCCGCTGCACGGGTGGAACGTGGTGCTGAAGCGCGCGTTCGACTTCACGTTCTCGCTGGTGGCGCTGATCTTCTCGGCGCCCGTGCTCGCGCTCATCGCCGCGGCGGTGAAGCTGACGTCGCGCGGCCCCGTGCTCTACCGCCAGGAGCGCATGGGCATGGATGGCCGCACCTTCCAGATGCTGAAGTTCCGCACCATGTCGGTCGACGCCGAAGAAGAGGGCGCGCAGATGGCGAGCGCCGACGACCCGCGGCGCACCTGGGTCGGCGGGTTCTTGAGGCGCTCCTCGCTCGACGAGCTGCCGCAGCTGTTCAACGTGCTCGTGGGCGAGATGTCGCTCGTGGGGCCGAGGCCCGAGCGCCCGGTGTTCATCGAAGAGTTCAAGAAGCAGATCCCCCGCTACCACCTGCGGCACATGGTGAAGGCGGGCCTCACCGGCTGGGCGCAGGTGAACGGGCTGCGCGGCCAGACGTCGATGCAGAAGCGCATCGAGTACGACCTCTATTACATCGAGAACTGGTCGCTCCTGCTCGACTTGAAGATCGTCCTCCGCACGGCGTTGGGAGGGTTCTTGAGCAAGAACGCGTACTGATGCTGCCGCTGCTCCTCATTCTGAGCGCTGTTCCGGAAAAAGCCGCGCCGGTGAAGGCTGATGCCGGGATCGAGCTCGCTCCGCCGACGCCGCGCGAGATGGCGACGCTGTTCTTCCTCGCCGGCGACCTGAAGCGGGCGATCGACGCGGCGATGCGCTGCGTGCAGCTGGAGGGGCGCAAGAAGTGCGAGCCGGTGTACCGGGCGCTGGTCGAGTACGAGGCGCTGATCCCGAAGAACGATCAGCTCACGATCGCCGAGGCGAAGTCGTACCTGGAGTGGGACCGGCTCGTGTCGCCGAAGGAGCCGGGCAAGCTCACCCGGCCCGTGCTCGAGCGGTACGTGACGGCGCCGCTCGAGGCGGCGCGCATCGCGCTCCAGGCGGGCGAGAAGGCCCAGGCGAAGGCGGCGGTGGAGCGCGTGCTGCAGGTCGACCCGAAGAACGCGGAAGCGAAAGCGCTGCTGAAGCAGGTAGAAGCGGCGAAATGAGACGACGAACGTTCGTGGCGGGCTCGCTGGCGACGCTGGCGGTTTCCCGCTTCGCGGAAGGGGCGGCGCCGGGCGACGCGCTGCAGGCGGAGATCGAGAAGCGCAAGGACGAGAGCGTCAAGCGCCTGCAGGAGTGGTGCAGGCAGATCACGATCGCGGCCGAGGGGAAGGGCGTGGAGGAGGGCGCCACGTACCTGAGCGGGCTGCTGAAGGACGCGGGCTTCCAGACCATCGAGCGCGTGCCGAACGACGGGGTGCCGGGGGTGTTCGCGACGCTGGACTCCGGGGCGAAGAAGACGGTGGGCGTCTACTTCATGTACGACGTGAAGCAGTTCGACGCCGCGGAGTGGAGCTCGCCTCCGCTCGAGGCGCGGCTCGTCGACAAGGCGAACGTCGGCAAGGTGCTGATGGCGCGCGGCGCGGTGAACCAGAAGGGGCCGCAGTCGGCGTTCCTGGCGGCGCTGCACGCCCTGCGGGGCGCGAAGCAGAAGCTGCCGGTGAACGTGGTGCTGGTCGCGGAAGGGGAAGAGGAGATCGGCTCGCCGCACTTCAAGCAGGTCGTCGGGCACCCGAAGGCGAAGGAGGCGCTGAAGAAGTGCGCCGGGTTGTTCATGCCGTCGGCGGTGCAGGGGCTCGACGGCGTGATCGGCATCTCGCTCGGGGCGAAGGGCGTGATCGAGTGCGAGCTGACCGTCAGCCAGGCGACGTGGGGGCGCGGCCCGAAGGCGGACATTCACTCGGCGAACCGGCCGCGCGTCGACAGCCCGGCCTGGTACCTGGTGCGGGCGCTGAGCACGCTGGTGACTCCCGACGGGCTCGACCCCGCGATCGACGGCTTCGCCGACAAGGCGCGGCCGCTGTCGGCGGCCGAGAAGGCGATGATCGCGGACGCGGCGAAGCGCACCGACGAGGCGGTCGCGAAGAAGGTGCTGGGCGTCGACAAGTGGGTGAAGGACCTGCCGTGGCAGGAGTCGCTGGAGCGGCTGATGTCGATGCCGACGGTGAACATCGAGGGCCTGGTGAGCGGGTGGACCGGCGCGGGCGGGAAGACGATTCTGCCCGGCAAGGCGGTGGCGAAGCTGGACTTGAGGCTGGTGCCGGACATGACGGCCGCCGAGGCGCTCGCGGCGCTGAAGGCGCACCTCAAGAAGCGGGGCTTCGAGGGCGTCGAGGTGAAGATGACCGGCGGGTACGACCCGAACAGCACGAGCGCGGAGGCTCCGCTCATCAAGGCGATGGTGCAGCTGTACAGGAAGGCGGGGGTGGAGCCCGTCATGTGGCCGCGCAGCGCGGGCTCGTGGCCGGGGTACGTGTTCACGGGCGCGCCGCTGTCACTGGCGGCGGGGCACTTCGGGCTGGGCCACGGCGGTGGGGCGCACGCGCCCGACGAGTACTACGTGATCGACTCGGCGAACCCGAAGGTGCAGGGGTACACGGGCGCCGTGCGCTCGTTCGCGGACTTCCTGCACGCGCTGGCGTGAGGCTCACTCGACGAGCAGCTCGGGCAGCGGCTCCTTGTTGATCCGCCACGGCTTCACCGGGACCTCACCCTCGACGTAGAGGTCATCGGGCGGCGTGACGCTCTCGATGCCGAGGTCGGGCATGTACACGTAGCCCTCGGCGTCGGCCGGAGCCGGCTGGCCGAAGAACGTGGGCTGGGGGTCGATCTGAACCTCGGCGCCGGGCACCGGCTTCCTCCGGGCGTCGACGACGCGCAGGCGCAAGGGCTCGCGGAGCTCGAGCACCACGTCGCTGCCGGGGTCGACCTCGGTCGAGAGGGCGTAGCGGTTGCCGATGCGCGCACCGACGACGATTCGCTCGCCGACCGCGGCGTCGACCTCGAAGCGGCCGTCGGGGCCGGTGGTCATGCGCTGGTAGCAGCCCGGGAAGGGGCCGCAGCCGTGGGTACCGAGGCCGAAGACGCCGTTGCCGGAGGCGGGGAAGGGGTCGCTGTCGGTGCGCTCGATCGGGTCATAGTCGGAGTAGATCGCGACGCCCTCGACCGGCATGCCGCGCGCGTCGACGACCTTGCCGCGCACCTTCTCGCGGTGGCCGAGGTCGAGGTGCACCGTCGAGCCGGCGCTGGCGCGCTTCTCGTCGCCGCCCATCGTGCCGCTGTAGGCCTGCACGGTGTACGTGCCGGGCGGCAGGCCTTCGATCGCGAAGTGGCCGAGGTCGTCGGTGAGCGTCGTGCGCACCCAGTCGTCGGTGAACGCGACGACCTTCGTGCCCTCGATCGGCTGGCCCTCGTGCACCACGGTGCCGCTGATGCGCTCGCCCTTCTCGAGCAGCATGACGATGTCGCCGAGCTCCTCGCCGGGGGTGAGCGAGAGGCCGTCTTCGGTGGCGGGCAGGAACCCTTCTGCCCGGGCGACGAGGCGCCAGGTGCCGGGGCCGACGGCGATCGCGAACTCGCCGGTGACGGGGTCTGCGGCGGTGTCGTACGTCTGCACCTCGCAGCCGGCGGCGCCTGAAGGGCACACCGACTGGGCGACGACGGTGACCTCGGGCTGGGCGCCGCTCTTCGGGTTGACGCGGCCGGTGAGCACGATGTCGGGCGAGACGGAGTCGGCGTAATCGGAGGAGTCGAGCAGCTCCAGCGGCGCGAGCGCGGCGAGCTCGGCGAGCTGGAGCGGAGCCGCCTCCTCCGAGTCGTCTTCGCGCGGCTGGCCGGACACGGGGTCGAGCTCGATCGCGGCGAGGCCCGGCGTGGCGGGGAGCGCTTCGCCGGGTGCGAACACCGAGTACACGACCGCGCCGGTGAGGCTCAAGGTGGCGATCGCGGTGAGAGACTTCACGTTTGACCGACACCCACGACGCGCGGGAGGTTCCTGAAGACGCGTGGCACGCACGGCAGACGACTTCCTCACCGAGATCGCGGCGAAGCCGGACGACGACGGGCTGAAGGCCGTGTTCGCCGACTGGCTCCTCGAGCGCGGCGACGTGCGCGGCGAGCTGATGGCGCTGCAGCTGAAAGATCACCGCAGCGACGAAGAGCTGTCGCGCGAGGCGCTGCTGCTCAAGGCGAACCTGAGGCACTGGCTGCCCGACGAGATCCTGATCAACGTGGTGCCGGCGTCGATCGTGTTCGAGAAGGGCGTGTTCGCCGCGGCGCGGGTGCAGGTGCGCTCGCCGTCGGCGCTCACGGCGTCGCTGCCGCACCCGGCGTGGGGCACCGTGCGCCGGCTGTCGGGGGCGCCGCTGGAGCTGATCGAGCGGTGTCCGGTGCTGGAGGAGCTGACGGAGGTCGACGAGCCGACGTTGACGGGCCTCGCGGATCGGGAGCATCGCGTCGGCCGGTTGAGGACGCTGGGCGTGGTCGGTCATGCCGAGAGCGTGCTGGCGCGCGCGTTCGAGTCGCCGTCGTTCGAGAGGGTCGAGGAGCTGCGGCTGGGCTTCACGCTGGTGGCGCGGGAGGACGCCCCGCTGCGCAGCTACGAGCCGCAGCGCCTGCGCTGGCTGTTCGACAGCCGGCTGGGGCGGACGGTGCGACGGCTCGTGCTGCACACGGGGTGGATCGACCTCGGCGCTTGGCTCCCCGAGATGGACGCGGCCGACCCCTCCGTCGCCGAGATCCAGCTGACGCCGATGCCGTTCGAGGCGTCGAACTGGTTCATCCGCTTCACGCACGGTCGGCGAAGCGTGCAGCTCTACCCGGGCAGCGAGCTCAACGCGTCGTACAGCGAAGGGCAGGTGCGCGAGATACTGGCGACGGCGCCGCGTGGCTGGTTCACCGAGGTGTCGCTGCCCGACCACGTCGCGTGGACGAGCGTGCTGAAGCTGCCGTGCTTCGAGCGGGCGACCTACCGGCCCTCGAGCTCCTGAAGCGATCGCGGCTGCGGCCGGCGCCCGGCCTTCACGTCTTCGACCATCTTCAGCACCGTCTGGTTGATGCGATCGTCCGGTGCCATCGCGACCGAGCGCCGCGCCTCGGTCAGCGCTTCGTCGAGCCGCGCCGCCAACAGCAACGTGAGCCCCAGGTTGGCGACGAGCCCCGCGTCAGCCGGAGCTGCCTGCACGGCGGCTCGCGCGACCTCGGCCGACCGGTCGAAGCTGCGCAGGTCGAGCAGCGCGGCAGCGAGCTCTCGCGCGACGTCGGGGTGCGACGGGTTGAGTGCGAAGGCGCGCTCGAACAGCTCGACCGCCTTTTCGCTGTTGCCGTCGAGCCCCTTCTGCGCCATCGCCGCGAGCCAGAGCGCCTGCCAGCTGCCGGGGTTGTGCGCGACGTGGCGGAGGAGGTCGGCGATGCCTGCCGCCACGGCCGGGCGAACTGCCTCGGCCGTGCGGTCCCACATGCGCTCGTGCGTCGGCATGTGGTCCCGGACGGCGGCCGAGCCGCGCTCATAGAGGTCGGCGCGCGTCGCGGCGTACTCGCGGAGCTCCGAGAGCGTCTTGCGGAGCGCCTCTGGCAGCTCTGCGTTCGCGAGCCGCTCGTCGAGCAGCGTGAGGGCCTGGGGCTGCCGCTCGGCGGCGAGCAGCACCTTGACGAGCAGGCTGTAGAGAATGCCGTCGGGCGGGGCCGAGGTGTCATTCAGGCCCTCCCGCAGGTGCTGCTCGGCCTCCTCGAGCAGGGCGACCTCGTCGTGCGGCGCCAGCGTCGCGCGCTGGGTCCTCCAGCGTGCAAAGAGCGCCTGCGCCAGCTCGAAGCGGGCGGCCCGAAAGCCAGGCCAGCTGCTCACGATGCGCCGGCTGTGAAGCTCGGCCTCGTCGAAGCGGCCGGCCTCGTAGGCGGCGCGGTAGGCGGCTCCGATGGAGGTGACCTCCTCGACCTCGAGGAAGCGGGGCAGCTCGAAGCGCGTGCACTTCGTGCAGCGCCAGCCGTCGAGGGCGACGGGGTGCGCGCGCCAGACCGAAGGGTCGGCCTCGGGGCCGCCGCTCGTGATGAAGACCTCTTCGAGGTCGGCGCCGCATGAGCACCGGAGGCCGGGTGCCCGCTTGCGGCCGCCGACGCTCGGGATGCGAGGAAAGTACCGGGCGCCCTCGAGCGTACGGAGCACGAGCTGCTTCGGGGACCCCTTTCCGAAGAAGCGATCGAGGAGGCCCATTCGGGCGCAATCTAGCTCGGGCGTGAAAAGAAACGGCTCCGGCGCAGTGAAGACGCCGGAGCCGCTTCCCCCTCCCTGGGCCTTCATCGGGTGGAGCGACAGGGATCGCGACACGCATCCCCCGTCGGGGCCCGTCACAGCGCCCCTCCGACCCGAAAGCCTCGAGCTACGAAAGTCTCAGCTGCAGCCGGACGTGGCGCCGCAGTTGTTGCACTTGTAGCAGGCGCCGTTGCGCACGGTGATGGTGCCGCAGACGTGGCACGGCGGCGCGTCGGCCTGGTTCAAGAACGCCTGGCGGGCCGCGCGGGGCGGCTCGGCGGCGGGCGGCGGCGTCGGCGTGGGCGCGTGCTTCAGCTTCACGTCGGACGTCTGGGTCGGGCCCTCGTCGCCGATGCGCGGCTCGACGCCGAGATCGAGCGCCTCCTGGCGGGGGAGGAACTTCAGCGCGAGCCACCGGAAGATGTAGTCGCTGATCGACTTCGCGATGGGCAGGTCGGGGTTGCCGGTGAAGCCGCTCGGCTCGAAGCGCATGTGGCTGAACTTGTCGCACAGCACCTGGAGCGGCACGCCGTACTGCAGCGACAGCGAGATGGCGCAGGCGAACGAGTCCATCAGGCCGGAGACGGTCGAGCCCTCTTTCGACATGGTGATGAACAGCTCACCGGGCGAGCCGTCTTCGTACTTGCCGACGGTGAGGTAGCCCTCGTGGCCGGCGATGCTGAACTTGTGCGTGATGGCCTCGCGCTCGTCGGGCAGGCGGCGGCGAGCGATGCGCTCGACGACGATCTGCGGCGGAGGCGGCTCGGCGGCGATGACCGCCTCCTTCGCCTTCGACTTCGAGGTGTTGAGCGGCTGCGACCGCTTGCACCCGTCGCGGTAGACGGCGACCGCCTTGAGGCCCTGGCGCCAGGCCTCGAGGTACGCCTGCTCGATGTCTTCGACGGTGGCGTCGGTGGGCAGGTTGACGGTCTTCGAGATCGCGCCCGAGAGGAAGGGCTGGGTCGCGCCCATCATGCGCAGGTGGCCGAGGTAGTGGATCGACCGGGTGCCCTTCGACGGCTTGAACGCGCAGTCGAAGACGGGGAGGTGCTCGTCTTTGAGGTGCGGAGCGCCCTCGATCGTCTCGGCCTTGTCGAGGTACGCGATGATCTCGGCGATCTGCGTCGCGCTGTAGCCGAGCTTCGCGAGCGCCTGCGGCACGGTGTTGTTGACGATCTTCAGCATGCCGCCGCCGACGAGCTTCTTGTACTTGATGAGCGCGATGTCGGGCTCGATGCCGGTGGTGTCGCAGTCCATCATGAAGCCGATGGTGCCGGTCGGCGCGAGCACGGTGACCTGCGAATTTCTAAAACCATGCTGCTCACCCCACTCGAGGGCGCCGTCCCACACCTGCTTCTGCGCGGCGAACAGCTTCTCGGAGACTCCTTCCGCGGGCAGCTGGTACGCCGCCTTGCGGTGCTTGCGGATGACGCCGACCATCGACTGCTCGTTCTTCGAGTAGCCGGCGAACGGGCCCATGCGCTCGGCGATGCGCGAGCTCTGCAGGTACGCCTGACCGGCCATCAGCGACGTGATGGCGCCGGCGTAGTGGCGGCCGGTGTCGGAGTCGTACGGCAGGCCCGATGCCATCAAGAGGGCGCCGAGGTTCGCGTAGCCGAGGCCCAGCGGGCGGTAGTCGAACGAGTTCCGGGTGATCTTCTCGGTCGGGTACTTCGAGAAGCCGACGACGATCTCCATGCCGAGCAGGGTGACGTCGACCGCGTGGCGGAAGGCCTCGATGTCGAACTCGCCGTCGACCGGGTGGCGGAACTTCATCAGGTTCAGCGACGCCAGGTTGCAGGCCGTGTCGTCGAGGAACATGTACTCGCTGCACGGGTTCGACGCGTTGATGCGCGCGGTGCCGGCGCAGGTGTGCCAGGCGTTGACGGTGGTGTCGAACTGCAGGCCCGGGTCGCCGCAGGCCCAGGCGGCCTCGGAGATCTCGCGGAACAGCTGGCGGGCGGGCATCGTGTCCATCACGTGGCCGTCGCGCACGGCGCGGGTCGACCAGGCCTTGTCTTCGACGACGGCCTTCATGAACTCGTCGCTGACGCGCACCGAGTTGTTCGAGTTCTGGAAGAAGATCGACGAGTAGGCCTCGCCGTTGAACGACGAGTCATAGCCGGCGTCGATGAGCGCCCACGCCTTCTTCTCTTCGTTCACCTTGCACTTCACGAACTCGAGGATGTCGGGGTGCTCGGCGTTCAGAATGACCATCTTCGCGGCGCGGCGGGTCTTGCCGCCCGACTTGATGACGCCGGCGAACGCGTCGAAGCCCTTCATGAACGAGACGGGGCCTGAAGCGGTGCCGCCGCCGGCGAGCAGCTCTTTCGAGGAGCGGATGGTCGAGAGGTTCGAGCCGGTGCCTGAGCCGTACTTGAACAGCATCCCTTCCGTCTTCGCGAGGGTGAGGATCGAGTCCATCGAGTCTTCGACGGAGTTGATGAAGCAGGCGGAGCACTGGGGGTGCTCCTCGACGCCGACGTTGAACCAGACGGGCGAGTTGAAGGCGACCTTCTGGTGCAGCAGCAGGTGGGTGAGCTCGGCGTGGAACGAGGCGCGATCGGTCTCGGTCGCGAAGTAGCCCCCCTGCTGGCCCCAGGAGGTGATGGTGTCGACGACGCGGGCGACGAGCTTGCGCACGCTGCCCTCACGCTCGGGGGTGCCCGGCGTGCCGCGGAAGTACTTGGAGGCGACGACGTTGGTGGCGAGCATCGACCACGACTTCGGGACCTCGATGTTCTTCTGCTCGAAGACGACCTTGCCGTCTTCACCGGTGATGGCGGACGACCGCAGCTCCCAGGCGATCTCGTCGGCCGGGTCGACCCCCGGCGTGGTGAAGTAGCGGCTCACCGTCAGCCCCGAGACGCGCTTCTTCGCCGTGCGCGAACGCGATGCCGGCGGCGACGGCTTCACGGCGGGCACTGCAACGGGAGCCTTGGGGGCCAACTCTTTCTCCATGGTGAGATTCTCCAGAATTTAACGGGGAGCAGCTTTACCGGCGGTGTGGGTGCGGGGCAGCTTCAGGGCGAGACGTATCGTGTCCCAACGTTGGAGATGGGGAGGGGCGAAAAGTGCGAAATGTGTGATTTTGGATCCCCTGAGCCCACTAAGCGCAGGGGGCGACGTGATACCCCTCCGAAACAGTGACGTGCTTGTACCGAACGTGACATCGCAGTGTCAACTCTAAAGCCCCCACATGTTGTGTCAAATTTCTGGCCGATACCCAACATTTAGCGTGTCTCGATGAAGGTAGGAGCCTGCCTACAGTGATTCCAGGCCGATAAATCGGCCCCGGATCGATTTTCGTGACATGTAGGGTCTTGTCGCCGAAAAACATGATGCACCCTATCGTCGTGACGATACGTGACCAGTCGAGGCACTTGCTACCAAACCGTGATCTCGTTCGACATACAGTGCGACTCGAACATTGATCAATTTCCCCAGGGAGACGGGCGCCAGGCCCCTCTAAATCGGCCCGAGGATCCGTTTTGCGCCCTGGCGCACAACGGGTAAGAGCACGCTGGAGGAGCCGCAAAAAATGCCGCCACCGTACGAGCGACACGTCTTCGTGTGCATCAACCGCCGGCCCGACGATTCCCCGAAGGGGAGCTGCGCGGCGAAGGGGGCGGAGGAGCTGCCGCCGCTGTTCAAGAAGGCGTGCGACGCGCACGGGGTGAAGAACGTGCGCATCAACAAGGCGCAGTGCCTGGACGCGTGCGAGCGGGGCTGCAGCGTGGTCGTGTACCCGGAAGGGGTCTGGTACCAGAAGGTCACGGGCGGGGACGTGAACGAGATCGTGGAGCAGCACCTGAAGAACGGGCGCCCGGTCGAGCGGCTGAAGATGGAGCCGTACGAGAAGAAGTAGGCGGCTACTCGCGCCGCACCGGCATCGGTGCGAAGACGCCGGACGACAGCTGCATCACCGGCGCCCACCAGCTCCCCGAGGCCGGCATGCACGGCCCCCCGCTCATCGACCACGCCTGGGACGGCGCCGCGCTGAAGACGCCGCCGTCGTTGAGCATGAAGAACGCCTCGCCCGCCGGCAGCCCGGCGTCGACCATGTGGCCCGCGAAGTCGCCCTCCATCTGGCCGCGGAGCTCCTGCTGGGTGCAGGTTGCGTTGCTGTAGACGGTGCCGCGCTCACTTTCGCGCACGTACCGCACCGGCATGCACAGCTGCGTGTGGTACCAGGGCGAGCAGTACGCGTTGAGCATCGTGTCCCAGAACACGTTCAGCTGCAGCGCCGAGCGCGAGCCGTCGGGGCCGTGGTGGTAGATCGCCCGCAGGCGTGTGCCGCTGACGAGCTCCTGACCGAGCGTCCCGGTGGAGCCGCCGGTCGCCGATCCGCCGCCCGTGCCGGTCGACGAGCCGCCGCCGGTGCCTCCGCTGCTCGAGCACACGCCTGCGTTGCACGACAGCCCCATGCCGCACGGCGTGCACTGAGCGCCCTCCTTGCCGCAGGCCCCGGTCGCCAGCCCGACCTGGCAGACGCCGTCGCGATCGCAGCACCCGGTACAGCTCGAGGGGCCGCAGCCGGTCGGCGGAGGCTGTTGATTGGGCATGTTGGGGCAGCCAAGCAGCAGCAGACCGAGACCGAGGGCAGTCGAGCGCATGGCCGCAAGAACCCCCGGCCCACATTCCGCGTGCAATGTTCCGACGTCAGGCCGCCTGCGCGCGCGTCACGCCGGGCAAGAGCGGCACGAAGTGCACGGTCTCGAGCGAGCGCTGCTCGTATTCGCTCCTGTCGGTGCGCACGACGCAGAGCAGCTTCTGGTGCGACGCGGGCCCCACGGGGATGACGAGCCGGCCGCCGATGGCGAGCTGATCGAGCAGGGGGAGGGGAATCTGGCGGGGCGCGGCGGGCACGAGCACGGCGTCGAACGGGGCCTGCTCGGGCCAGCCCTGCATGCCGTCGCCGTGGCGGACGAAGACGTTGAGGTACTCGAGGCGGGCGAGGCGCTCCTCGGCGGCTTGCGCGAGGCGCTCGTGGCGCTCGACGGTGAAGACGTCGCGGGCGAGCAGCGAGCAGACGGCGGCGGCGTACCCCGAGCCGCAGCCGACCTCGAGCACCCGGTCGCACGAGGCGATCTGGGCGGCCTCGATCATGCGCGCGACGATGTACGGCTGGCTGATGGTCTGGCCCTCGCCGATCGGCAGCGGCTCGTCGGAGTACGCGTGCGGCAGGTGCTCGGGCGGCACGAACAGGTGGCGGGGCACCAGGCGCATCGCGGTCAGCACGCGCGGATCCGAGACGCGGCGCTTCTCGAGCTGCCGGTGGACCATCATCTCCCGCTGGAGCACGAAGGGCTGCACGTCTGCCTCTCTAACGCCCTTCCAAACCTTTTTCTGGCAGCGGCGGCTACGTCACCATCCGGAATTCTCGAGTCCCAAGAGGCGGATAACGGGGCATGAACTTCATCAACCTCTTCACGCGCAAGCCCAAGACCGAGCTTCTGGACCTGATGGCGGAGCGCAAGACCGCCGAGCTGCAGCTGCGGAAGTTCGCGGGCGAGAAGGAGGCCCAGGCCGATGAGCTCCAGCGCGGCGCCTTGCAGTTGGTGCAGGCCCAGATCGCGGCGTGGCTGCAGAAGGACGTGTTCGTCCGTTAGTCACGCGCTCGGCTGTGTGGAGCGCGATGCAGGCGCGCACCGCGACGGTTCCCCACGGCGCGGGGCTGCACGATGCTCCACACCGACGAGCTCGGGGATTAAGAGTGCCCCGCATGCGCGTGGGGCTCCTCTGCTTCGTCGTGGCGGCGTGCGCGCCGGTGCGCGTGCCGCTCGAGTCGCTGCACCGGGTCGGGCGGTTCACCGAGGACGGGCGGTTCAAGTGGTCGGCGTCGCGGCTGTCGGTGAAGTTCAGGGGCAGCGGGCGGGTGCACGCGCTGCTGCGGCAGCTCGATCGGCCCTCGTCGGTCGAAGGCCCGCCGCAGCCGCTGAGGCTGCAGGTCGACCTCGACGGGACCTCGAAGCAGCTCTACGCGGACGACGACGGGCTGCTCGACTTCGAGCAGGTGGTACCGCCGGGCACGCACCGGCTCACGCTGATCCGCCAGAGTGAGGCGATGGTCGGCGAGGCCCGGCTCGAAGCGCTCGAGCTGCCGCCGGACGCGAAGCTCGAGCGGTGGGACACGCCGAAGCTGCTCGTCGAGTTCATCGGCGACTCGCTGACGGTCGGGTTCGGCGTCGAGGGCACAGATCCCTGCGCCTACTCGACGAAGACGCAGGCGGTGACGGCAGCGTTTCCCTGGCTCGTGGGCCTCGCGCTGAAGGCCGACGTCCGCGTGGTCGGCTGGTCGGGGCGCGGCGTGGTGCGCAACTACGACGATCGCCCGGAGCCCACGGTGCCCGAGCTGTGGGAGCCGGCGGAACCGAAGCCCGACGTCGTCTTCGTCGCGCTCGGCGCGAACGACCTGTGGGACGGCAAGCTGCCCGAGCGCTTCAGCGACGCGTACCGCGCGTTCGTCGAGCGGGTGCGCGCCGCGTATCCCAATGCGGAGATCGTCCAGATCGCGACCGACGCACGCGCGGCGGTGCTGCCGGACGCGCTCGTGCTGCGACAGGCGCCGGCCGACTTCGGTCACGGCTGTGTGGGTCACCCGAGCTCACGGACTCAACAGTGGATCGCCGACCAGGTCACGCAGCACGCTTGCGGAGTCGCGCACGTCTGTGGACGTGGGGCCGTGTCACCTTAGCGGTCCAGGCCGGGGTCGGGGTTCTGGCGAGAACGCGCGAGATCATCGCGCCCAGCATGAAGCGGAGCATCGTCATGGCACCCCCACCTGGTGCATCGCACATGCCCCTTCGACGGACCGGGCGGATCCGCCGCGTCACCGGGGCGCCGGGCGACATTTCCGCGCGAACGCCACGATGACCGCGAAGAGCGCGAAGCCCCAGGCGCTGCTGCTGCATCCGCAGCCGCGCGGAGGCTCCACCGGGTCGGGCCCGGCGTCTGCGAAAGTTCCGGCATCGGTAACACCGGCGTCGCTCCCCGCATCGGCGGGAGCTCCGGCGTCGGTGCCGGCGTCGCCCGCGCCCGCATCGCTGCCGGCGTCGGCGAGGCCGAGCAGGCGCTCGAGGGCGGCCTTCGGGTTCACGATGCCGAAGCCGTAGTAGCGGTCGTGGCCGTTCACGTCGGGCGTCGCGAACGCAGACTGCCGCGCGGTCTTGATGAGCACGTCGCGGATCTCGGCGGAGCCGGCGTCGGGCTTCGCCGCGAACAGGAGCCCCGCGACTCCGGCGACGACGGGGCACGCCGCCGAGGTGCCTCCGAACAGCGCGGTGTAGTCGGTGCTGTTCTCGCCGGCGTCGCCGACCGGGTCGAGCGTGACGGTGCCGGCGGGGGCCGAGATGTCGACCTCGGCTCCGAAGTTCGTGAACGGAGCGCTCTCGTCGAAGTCGTTCGTCGCTCCGACGGTGAGCACCTCGGGGATCGAGAAGATCTCGCCGGGCATGATCTGGCGGCCGTCGTTGCCGGCGGCGAAGACGACGAGCGCGCCGCTGCCGCCGTGGCCCATGCGCGAGACGTCCTGGATGGCGAGCCGCAGCGACATGGGAACCTGAATGGCGGTCGTGAACCCCCAGCTGTTCGAGACCACCGCGATGTCGGCGTGCTGGAGCGCGAAGCGCATCGCCTCGACGTCGGCCGAGATCGGCACCGCGACGGTCTTGTCGAGCATGCGCACGCAGCGCACCATGCACTCGGGGCAGACGCCCGCGATGCCGATGCCGTTGTTGCCGACGGCGCCGACGATGCCCGCGCAGGCGGTGCCGTGGCCCGAGCCGCTGCCGCTCTCGGTGACCGAGGGGTCGTCGTCGCCGTCGATGACGTCGCGGCCCTGCAAGATGTGCGGCTGCAGATCGGGGTGCGTCATGTCGCAGCCGTTGTCGATGACCTGGATGGTGACGCCGCTCGAGCCGCTGCTGTAGCGCCAGGCGCCCTCGATCGCGATGGTGCGCAGGTAGCGCTGCGCGGTGTACCGGGGGTCGTTCGGGGGAACGGGGATGTTCGCTCGCGTGCGCGGCACGGCGATGTCGGCCTCGGCGAAGGCGACGCCGGGGTGCCGCGAGAGCGCGCGGGCGAGCTCGAGGCCGTCGCGGAAGCGAAGGGCGTCGGCGACGAGCCACATGCGGCGGGCGGGGAAGATCTCTTTGAGCGGAATCGTGCGCGTCTCGAGCGCGATGGCCTCGACGTCGGCGCCGGGCTCGAACGACACGATCGCGTTGGGGGTGATGACGACCCCCTGCTGCGAATTGACTGCCAGGATCAGAGCCAGTAGCACCGCGTGCTCATGGTCCGGTATCCGCTGTTGATCGTCAACGTCACCGCGCTTCTCGTCGCGGGTTGCAGCTCGAACGTGTGCAGCCCCGCGACGTGCGTCGGCGGCTGCTGCAATGCCCTGGGCGCGTGTGTGAGCCCGACCCCCGACGAGTGCGGCAGGCCCGGCGAGACCTGCGCGCGCTGCGCCGCCGGGCAGCAGTGCCTCGTCGGCGTCTGCAGCGGAGGCACCGCCGGTGGCACCGGCGGCACCGCCGGGGGCACGGGCACGGCCGGCGGCAGCGGGATGGGCGGAGGCAGCGGCGGCGGCTCGGGCACGGCGGGCGGCTTCGCGGACGATGCGGGTGTACCGCGCTGCGGGATGACCGCGGTTCCGTGCCAGGACGAGTCGGTGATGCTGCTGCCGCTCAAGATGACGGTGAACCCCGACGGCGTCGTGGAAGAAGGCACGGTGCCGGGCGACTTCATCAGCCGCATCGACGCGCGCGCCGGAGGCTCGAACCCGCAGGACAGCTTCCTGTACTTCAGCTTCGGCAACCAGGGCCTGGTGAAGAAGGCGATCAGCGACGAGCAGTCGCTGGTGTCGATGGACTGGGACTTCGCGCTGCGGCGCTACGTGCTGCGGCTCAACAGCGGCGTGAGCGGCCCGTCGTGCGTCGAGGGCGCGCGCACGGCGCCCGGCACCGACTTCGCGACGCTGACCGTGACCCCGCCGAACCTGATGTGGCGCACGGAGGAGTACTTCACGCCGCCGACGCCGCCCGCGACGATGTGCACCGAGGTCGGTCACCCCAGCGGCCTCAGCGTCAGCACCGCGCTCTCGAGCTGGTGGACGTACATGAGCTGCGTTCAGACGACGAGCAACGTGTACGTCGTGCGCACGCGCGAAGGCCGGTACGTGAAGCTGCAGGTTCTCTCGTATTACCGGCCTGCCGACCAGATCACGTGCAACAACACCGGGGTCATGGGCCAGGACGCAGCCATCGTGAGGATGCGATGGGGGTTCATTGCGCCGCCTCCTTGAGGTCGCGCTCCTCGCCGGTCTGACTGCGTGCGAGCCGTACGCGCTCGCGCCCGAGGCCCTGCCGCGCCCGGGCTCTGCACGCGCCGACGCGCTGCGGCCCGACTCGCCGAACACGACCGAGCCCGCGCCGAACTTCGCGCCGGGCGACGTCGTCGAGACGTTCGGGCTGCCCGACTCGGGGGTCTTGATCCACTTCACGCGCAACGGCGTGAACCGGGTGCCCCCCGCCGACGTCGACATGACCGGCGTGCCCGACTTCGTCGAAGACGTCGCGCGCACGTACCGCGACGTGCGCGCCGCGTACCACGGGCCGTGGGGCTTCGCGGTGGCGCCCGACGACGCGCTGGTGCCGCAGGACAACGGCGGCGACTCGCGCTTCGACGTCTACCTCGTCGACTTCGCGCTGCGCGCCGACGGAGCGTTCCGCCGCGAGTGCTTCGCGAGCGACCCGGTTCACTGCACCGGCTACATGGTGCAGGAGAACGACTTCGCGGGCTACGCCTACCCGACGCCGCACCACGGCGTCGTGACGGTCTCGAGCCACGAGTACTTCCACGGCGTGCAGGCGGGGTACAGCGCGCTGCAGGGCAGCAACCTCGGCGAGGGCACCGCGGTCTGGGCCACCGAGCGGTTCGACCCGGCGCTGAACGACCTCGAGGGCTTCGCGCGCGGCTACCTCATGCTGCCCGAGCGCTCGCTCGACCAGGAGCCCAGCACCGCCGTCGACAGCTATTCGTACGGGCTCGGGCTGTTCTTCGAGTGCCTCACCGCGCTCAAGGGCCCCGACACCGTGCAGGAGCTGTGGGCGCGCATCGACGGCGGCACCAGCTGGGTGCAGACGCTGGATCGCTTCGTCGCCGAGGACGGCGGCTCGTTCGCGGCCGCGTTCGAGCGGTGCTGCGACTACAACCTGTACACTGGCGCGCGCGCGCACGCGGGCTACGGACACGCGCGCGCCGCGCAGCTGCCGCTGGCGCCGGTGACCGAGAGCCTGACGCAGATCGAGATCCCCCGGGCGCGCATGTTCCGCTTGTCGAGCCGGTACTACCGGGCGTCGACGCTGCCCGCGGGCGCGGTGGCGTACTGGCGCATGCACGAAGACGGGCCCGACGGCGGCGTCGGCTCCATGCGCGTGCGCCTCGCGCTCGACGGAGCCGGCCCTCCGGTGTTCGTGCCGGTGCCGCACGGGACTGAGGTGGCGGTCGGGGGCACGCGCGCGCACCTGCTGGTCACGAACGTGGCGCTCGGCGGCGCGAGCGTGCCGGTGCAGCTGTGCGTGGGCTCGCCGGCGTTCGTGGATTCTTGCCGCGGCGTGGCCGATGCCGGGAGCGATGCGGGGCTGCCCGATGCCGGGGTCGATGCCGGGGTGGCGGATGCGGGTGTTCAGGACGCCGGGGTCATCGCTCCGATCGACGCGGGCATCGGCCCGGCCGATCCGCCTCCGGGCTGCGGGTGCGGAAGCGGTGCGGGTTCGCTCGGTCTGGTCGGCTTGTTGCTCTTGCTTCGCTTGCTTCGCTCAACTGCCCCCTCACCCCGTCCCTCTCCCCTACGAGGGGAGAGGGGGCTCTTCGGCTCGTGACGTCGCTGCTGGTTCTCCTTCTCGCGGCCGACCCCGACGGCGGCGTCGAGCTGACCACCGTCGTCACCGGCGGCCGCCTGCCGCAGCAGCTCAAAGACACCACGGTCGCCGTCGAGGTCATCTCGCGGCGCCAGATTCAAGAGAGCGGCGCGCGCGACGTCGCCGAGATCCTCCAGGCGCGCCCCGGCCTCGAGGTCTTGCAGAACGTCGGCGGAGCCGGCCTGCGCATGCAGGGGCTCGGCCCCGAGTACAACCTCATCATGATCGACGGCCAGCGCATCGCCGGCCGCATCAACGGCGGCGTCGATCTGCGCCGCATCAGCATGGAGAACATCGAGCAGATCGAGATCGTCAAAGGGCCCTCGTCGGTGCTGTGGGGCAGCGACGCGCTCGGCGGCACCGTCAACATCATCACGCGCAACGCGGGCAAGCCGCTGGGCGGCAGCGCCACGGTCTCGTACGGCACGCTCAACCAGGTCTCGGCGACCGCGGCCGGCGAGGCCTCGGGCGAGAAGTGGGGCGTCGTCGTCAGCGGCGGCTACGAGCGGCGCGACGCCTACGACTACGACCGCTCGACCGAGGCCACCAGCGGCAGCTCGTTCGACCAGGGGCAGGGCGCCATCAAGGCCACGTTCGGCGGCCGCTCGCGCTCGGACCCCAAGCTCGACGTGCGCATCGACTACACGCGGCGCGTTCAGTACGGCGTCGACCAGGGCGGCGAGAACCTGATCCAAGATCGCGCCACCCGCGACAACATCGTGCAGGGCCGGTTCGGCGCGCGCATCCCCGTGGGCAACGGCGAGGTGCAGGTGGCGGCCTCGACGTCGTGGTTCGACCGGCGCTTCATCCTCGATCAACGCGGCTCGACGGCGCTCGACTCGGTCGAGGACACGCGCGACACCGTGGCGCAGCTCGACGGGCAGGTGAGCCAGACGATCTTCGGTACCCACACGCTGCTCGCGGGCGGGCAGGCGCTGCTCGAGCTGTTCGAGTCGCCGCGCATCGAGAGCGGCTACGGGCGGCGCGTGCGCGGGGCGGGCTTCATCCAGGACGGGTGGGCTCCGGCCGCGCCGGTGCCGGTGTCGATCACCGGCGGAGTGCGCGCCGACTACGACTCGCTGTTCGGGTCGGCGGTGACTCCGCGGCTCGCGCTGCGCGTCGACCCGGCGAAGGACGTCGCGGTGCGCTTCAGCACGGGCCTCGGCTTTCGCGCGCCCGCGTTCCAGGAGCTGTACATCGACTTCGAGAACCCGTCGGTCGGCTACGAGATCGTCGCGAACTCGCGCCTGCTGCCCGAGCGCTCGTGGGGCACCAACGCGAGCGTGCAGTGGTCGCCCGGGCGCTGGCTGTTCTCGGTGGGGCTCTTCTTCAACGAGCTGTCGGACATGATCAACATCGCCGAGATCGACAGCCCCGACGAGCGGCAGCGGTTCCAGTACGTGAACTACGACCGCGTGCGCTCGTACGGCGCCGAGCTCTCGGCGAGCGTCACGATCGTCGAGCCGCTCGCGATCGAGGGCGGCTACACGTTCACCGACGCGCGCGTGCTCACCACCGGCACCCCGGTCGAGAACCAGGCCATGCACCGCGGCTTCGGCCAGGCGCGGCTGCGCCTCAAGCAGTGGGGGCTCACCGGCACGCTGCGGCTCAGCGTGACGGGGCCGCGCCCGTTCCTCGAGGACGACGGGTCTATCTATTACGCCGCGCCTTTTGGCATCCTCGACGCGCGCGTGGCGAAGACGTTCGGAAGGCACTTCGAGGTGTTCGCGGCCGGCATGAACCTGGGCGCCGCGGGCGGAGGCGATCTGCCGATTCCGCCGCTGTCGGCCTTCCTCGGGGTCACGGTGAGGGACTGATGCGCTTCCCCGCCTACATCGCCCTCGCGGTGTGCGCCTGCGAGCCGAAGCTGCCCGACGGCTGGCCGAAGATCCCCGGGCCGGTGGTGACCGAAGAGGGCTGCCACTCCGACGGCGGCCTCGGGTACGTGACGTTCACGCCCGACGGCGGCGGCCACTACGTGGTGCTCGACTCGATGAGCCCCGAGCGGTGGGCGGCGATCGACCTCGACGCGCCCGCCGAGGTCCCGTTCGAGTGCGACGGCTGGGACCTCGCGTTCCAGCGCTTCCACATCCGCGCCCGGGGCGGGGCGAGCGGCGACGGCGGCGTCTCGATCTCGTTCACCGACGCGGGCTACGGCCAGGTGACCCGGGCGCCCGGCGGCCCGTGGCTCGTCGATCTGCCCGACAGCGACGACGAGAACATGGACCTCGACACCGTGCTCGACAAGGCGGCCGTCTGGTACGAGTACGAGCCCCGCTTCCACTCGCTGACGCCGCGCGCGCTGACGTACGTCGTGCGAACCGACCGCGGCGGCTACGTGAAGCTCAAGTTCGACGGCTACTACGACCGCTCGGGCACGCCGGCGTGGTTCAGGCTGCGGTTCGCGCCCGTGCTGCCTCCCTGACGTGTGCGCCCCGGGTTGCGCGCGACGCTGCGCACGCGACGCTCGCAACGTCGCGAGATCGGTGACTGCGGGGCTGGCGCGGTTTCTGCTCTCGCGAGGCTCAGCGTGCTGACCACGGTCCTGCTGCTCGCCACATCGGTCTTGAGCGTGAGGGGCGAGACGGCGTGCCCGAGCGTGACCGACGTGCTGCTCGAGCTCGAGAAAGATCAGTCGCGCGGCCCCGTCGAAGGGGTGGTGGAGCTGGAAGGCGATCATCTCTGGCTCCATGGCGGTGACGGCGCGATGAAGAAGGTCGCGAAGGTCTCGGAGGGCACCTGCGAGGAGCGCGCCCAGGAGGCCGCGCGCATCGTCCGCGAATGGGAGGAGCTGCCGCCCCAGACGCAGCTGACCATCGCCGAGCAGCGCATCTTGCTGGATGACCAGACCGGCCGCGGCGCGCGCTTTCTCGGCACGACGCTCGGGGCCGCGGTGGGAGCCGCGATCCCCGTGGTGCTGACGTTCCTGCTTCCCGCCGGCAGCCGCGGCCCGGCGCTCGTCGGGCTCGAGCTGCTCGGGGGCGTGCCGGTGCTCGCGCTGACCGCGCTGATCGGCCACTACCTCGGCGGCGGCCGGGGCCACTACGGCTGGGCGATTCTCGGCGCGGCGGTCGGCGTCGCGGGCGCGTGCGCGCTCCTGTTCATCGAGAACACGGCGGGCGGCGACTGGGCGAGCCCGCGCGAGCCCTGGCGCATGGGGCTCGCGGGGCTCGTGGCGACCGCGATGCCGGTGCTCACGCTCGAGGCCAGCGACACGATGAACCGGCGGCAGTTCGGCGCGACGATCGTGCCGGTGAACGGCGGCGCGGGCGTCTCGGTCGGCGGCCGCTTCTAGAAGCGCGACGCGGCTGTCGCTGGAGCCCGTGTGCGCGCGCGCGCAACCCGGCGTGACTCCGATTCCCGAGGCGGGTTCGCTTCTTGCTCCGGTGGGCGGCCGAATGCTGACGCTGCTGCTGGCGCTGGCCGCCTCGGGCCTCGAGGTGAGGAGCGAGACGGCCTGCCCGGGCACGGCCGACGTCGTGCGCGAGCTGACTCGCCATCGCCCTCGCGGCGAGCTGCAGCCGGGCTGGGTGCGGGTGGCGAACCCCGGCGGCACGCTCTTCGTGGTGCTGCACGCGGACGACGGCCGCGAGGTGGCCGCCGAGCGCGTGCGGGGAGCGACGTGCGCCGAGCTCGCCGCCGAGAGCGCGCGGCTCATCGAGCGGTGGGAGTCGCCCGAGAAGGCGCCGCTGCTTCTCGCCGAGGAGCGCGTCGAGCGGGAGGACTACGGGCCGTTCCTGCGCGTCGTCGGCGGGCTCATCGGCGCGAGCTTCGGGGCGGTGGTGCCGCTCTTGGCATCGCTCGCGGTGCCGCAGACGAGCCGCAGGTTCGTGCTCTTGACGCTCGAGGCGACGCTGGGCGCGCCGCTGACGGGCCTGACGGCCCTGGTGGGGCACTACCTGGCGCGCGGGCGGGGCAACTACGGCGCGGCGGTCGGCGGAGCAGCGCTCGGCATCGCGACGGCGCTGCTCCCGATGGCGCTCGCGGGCCCGAGAGACTGGGCGGCGCCCTACGAGCCGGCGACCATGGTGCTCGCCGGCGTGCTCGCGGTGGGCACGCCGGCGCTGTTCCTCGAGCTCAGCCACCAGCGCGAGCACGACCGGCTCGCGGCCGCCGTGGTGCCGGTGAACGGCGGCGCGGGGGTCAGCGTCGGAGGGATGTTCTAGCGGCGGCGCCCCAGCAGCATCAGGATCCGCAGGAAGAGATTCACGAACGTCAGGTACAGGGTCAGGGCGCCATGAATGGCGAGCGCCCCCGAGCTCGAGTAGCCCATCGACGCGTGGTACTGGCGCAGCATCTGGGTCTTGTACGCGGTCAGGCCGGCGAACACGACCACGAGGCCGCAGTTGATGACCCAGTCGAGCATCGTGCTCGCGACGAAGATGTTGACGATGATCGCGATGATGAAGCCGAACAGGCCCATGTAGAGAAACGCTCCCCATCCGCTGAGGCTCTTCTTCGTCACGGTTCCGTAGATGCTCATCGCGCCGAACGTGCCAGCGCTGATTGCGAACGCAGCGCTGATCGAGCCCAGCGTGAAGACGATGAAGATGAGCGACATCCACAGCCCTGTGCCGAACGCGTAGGTGATGAACATCGCGGCAGCCGCGGGAGCGCTGACCTTCGGGGCGATCCACTGAAAGATCATCACGAGGATAAAATTGGCGATGACGATGGGCCACAGGAGCGGGTAGATGACCTCGATCACCGCGGGGCTCGAGGCGACCGCGAACGCGGTCACGCCCGTGAGCGCGAGGCCGGCAAACATCCACCGGTAGACCCGCACCATGAATGCATTGGCGGACTCTTCGGCGAGTACCTGTGAGGCTCCGACGTCTCCCGTTACGGCTCCCGGTGTTTCCCAGGCCATGTGCGTTTCTCCCTTTCAGCGTTGCTTAGTGTGAACACGGTACACATTCGTCAAGGCGGTGGCCACCTCCTCCGTGAGGAGGGGAATGACTCCGCCGCCGCCGACGATGTTGACGATGTGTGAAATCGAGCCCCTGCAGACGCCTCCCCAGGCGGGCGTGGCGCCCAGGCCGACCGAGGCATACGAAGAGAAGTCGACGTAGAGCTGGGCCTCGTGCTGCGCGGACCCGCTGCAGAGCAGGTGCGCCTCGGGAGTGGTCTCGACGAGCTCCTGGACGATGAAGCCGCCGCCTGCGCGATCGGAGAGGGCACGCTCGCACAACGCGGGCCAGTCGAGCGGTGTTCCGTAGGCGGCGCGCACGCGCTCGTCGTACGAGGGCTCGTTGCGGGTGCGGCCGACGAACACCGCGCGCCCGCCGTAGTCCCAGCTGCGCTTGAGCACGTAGCGGTCGGGGTCGGCGGCGACCTTCTTCAGCATCGCCTCGTCGTGAAACGGCCGCGTCCACGGCACCGACTGCGCGATCGCGTCGAGCTCGGCCTTCGTGAAGCCGGCCTCCCGGCCGAGCGAGGCGTCTTCGAGCGCCTGGGACATGTACGCGAACACCAGCTTCGCCTCGACCTGCGACGCCGGCGGGTTCAGCACCACGGCGCGGCGGCCTTGCGGCTCCTGCAGCAGATCGATGACGTAGCCCGCGCCGGCCATGTCGTGCTCTTCGAGCCGCCGCACGAAGAGGTGGCGGTAGACCAGATCGTACGCCTTGCCGTTCGCGCGCACCGCGTCGTCGCCCGAGAGCTGGTCGGGGTGCACGACGTCGGCGTCGGCTCCGAAGGCGCGGAAGCGGTCGCACAGGTAGCGCTGCTCGGTGAGCTGGGCGTCGTTGCGCCGGCAGAGCAGGGCGATGGTGCGGGGCGCCTGGCCGGGGCGCACGCCCGCGTAGCCGGCGAGCAGCGCGTCGTAGAGGGCGCGAGCGTTCGAGCCGTTGAGCGCCTGCAGCCGCGCGACGCCCTGGCCGTCGAGGCCCCAGTGGCGGCCGGCGACGTCGATGAGCGTGTGGGCCGCGATGTCGGAGTAGCCCTGCATCGCGGGGATGGTGGCGTTGAGCTCGAGGGCGAACGGCTTCTTCCCCACGAAGAAGTCGATGCGCGTGGTGACGAGCCGGAGCGCCCGCTCCCAGGTCGCGAGCGCGAGCTGCTTCTCGAGCGGCGACATCGCGTCGAGCAGCAGCGCGTGCTTGGGGCCTCGCAGCATCGCGTGCGCCATCTTCGCGCCGGCCGACGACAGCAGCGCCGAGAGCTCGAGCCGCTCGTCGAGCGTGCTCTTCGAGACGATCACGGCGGTCGCGGTGATCGGAATCGGCTTCGTCGAGCCGTCGTCGCGGTTCGTCACCGCGAGCCCCTTCTCGTACGCGGTGCCCGCGAGCTCGGGGCCGAAGTGTTTCGCGCCGCTCCGCAGGGCTGTTAGAAGCTCGCTAGAGTTCATGGGCAAGAGCCTCGAATTTCTGTTCGACCTGATGAGCCCGTACAGCTACCTCGCGGCGACACAGTTGCACGGTCTCGCCCAGCGTACGAGCGCGACGATCACCTGGGTGCCCGTCTACCTGCCCGGCGTGATGCGCGCGACCGGCAACCGCGGCCCGACCGAGGTGGTACCGAAGGGCATCTACCTGTTCAAAGACATCAACGACTGGGCGAAGCACTACGGGCTGCCCGAGATCTGGCTGCCCGACGAGTTTCCCTTCCAGGCGGCGGCCGGCAACCGCCTCGTGCTCGCGGCCGAGGAGCAGGGCAGGGGCAAAGAGCTCGCGCTCGCGCTGTTCAAGAAGATCTGGGCGCAGCGGAAGAACGCGAACGACGAGAGCACGTGGCGCGACGCGCTGGGCGAGGTCGGGCTCGACGCCGACGCGACGATCGCGCGCTCGCAGAGCGAAGAGGTGCGCGCGCGGCTGAAGGCGAACACCGAGATGGCGGTGGCGCGCGGCGCGTTCGGCGTGCCGACGTTCTGGGTCGACAAGGAAGAGATGTTCGTCGGCAACGACCGGCTGTTCTTCGTAGAGAAGGCGTTGAACAAATGATCCACCGGTTCTCGAAAGACGCCGCGGCGCTGCTCGTCATCGACATTCAAGACCGCCTGTGCGCGGGCATGCGGCCTGACGCGCTGGCGCGCGTGGTCAATCGCACCATCGCCGCCATCGAGGGCGCGAAGGTGCTCGGGCTGCCGATCATCGTCACCGAGCAGTACCCGAAGGGCCTGGGGCCGACGATCAAAGAGGTGAAGGAGCGCGTCGAGGGCTTCAGCGCGGTCGAGAAGATCGAGTTCTCGGCGCTGGTGCCGCTGGTGCGCGAGAAGCTCGCGGCGCGGCCGCAGGTGCTCGTCACCGGCATGGAGAGCCACATCTGCATCTTCCAGACGGTGCGCGACCTGGTGGACTCGGGCATGCAGCCGTTTCTCGCGACCGACGCGGTGACGTCGCGCAACGCGGTGGATCACGAGGTGGGGCTGCAGCTGTGCCGCGACGCCGGCGCTCAGATGACCACGGTCGAGACCGCGCTGTTCGACGCGCTCGGCAAGGCCGGCGGCCCCGCCTTCAAGGCGGTGTCGCAGGCGGTGAAATGAAGCGGGAGGCAACGCTCACCTCGATCCGCAGCTTGCGCGATGAGGAGGAGCGGCTCCTCGCCGAGAACGGGCTGAAGGCCGAGCGCACGATCGCGGTGCTGCGCACGGTGCTGCAGCTGGGCCGCATCGCCTCGTTCGTCGTGACGGCGCAGGTCCAGGGCGCGTTCGACGGCGGCCAGATCCCCGGCGGCATCCACCGGCCGATCGCCGTGGTGCTCTACACGACGTTCTGCGTGTTCGTGCTGTGGGGGGTGTACACCCGGGCGACGCCGAACGTCGGGCAGTCGAAGTTCGTGCCGCTGCTGCTCATCAGCGTCGACTTCGGCTTCCTCGCGTTCATGGGGCTGACGCCGGCCGCGTACGACCAGGGCGCGCAGCTGCAGAACGCGGCGATGTTCTCGCTGATCCTCATGGCGTTCGGCGCGCTGCGGCTGCGCGACGTTCACATCGTCTACGCCTCGGTGCTCGCGGCGCTCGTCTACTCGCTCGTGGTCGCGAACACGGTGCGGCTCGGGGAGCACATCGAGCCGGTGCCGGTCATCTTCACGTACGTCACGATCGGGGTGATGACGGCGCTGGTATTGCAGCTCTCGGCGCGCGTGCGGCAGATGTTCCACACGCTGCGCACGCGCGACAACCTGCGGCGGTTTCTGCCGAAGGCGGTGGCCGATCGCGTCGAGCGCTCGCACATGCACGCGCTCGACCCGGTGAAGCGCGAGGTGACGGTGCTGTTCAGCGACATTCGCGACTTCACCGCGACGAGCGAGACGATGGATCCCGCGGCCGTGATGAAGTTCCTCGACGACTACTTCGGCCGCATGTCGGCGGTGGTGCAGGCGCGCGGCGGCACGGTCGGCAAGTTCATCGGCGACGGCATGCTCTGCTACTGGGGCGTGCCCGAGGAAGACGCCGCGCACGCCGAGCACGCGGTGCAGGCGGCGCTCGACATGCGGGCCGTGGTCGAAGAGCTGAACCGCGAGCGCTCGAACGAGGGCCTGCCGCAGGTGAAGATCGGCGTCGGCGTCCACACGGGCACCGTGGCCGCGGGCGAGCTGGGCGGGAAGGGCGAGGGCCTGCACGAGTACACGGTGATCGGCGACAGCGTGAACCTGGCCTCGCGCATCGAGGGCCTGACGAAGCAGCACCAGGTCGACATCCTGGTGAGCGAGGTGACCTGGAGCCTGCTCGGTGAGCGGTTCGTCGGCCACCCGTGCGGCGAGGAGCGCGTCAAGGGCCGCGCCGAGCCGGTGCGCGTTCACGCGGTGACGGCGCGCACGGTGGCGTCGGGCTCGGCGCTCTCATGAGCAGGAAAGCGCGTCCGTGAAGTCGGTGCGCGTCATGAGGTCGCAAGCCCTCGGCGAAGGTGGCCGCGCCGTCGTGCAGGCCGGTGGCCGCAGCATCGCCGTCGTCCGCATCGACGGCGTCGTCCACGCGATCGACAACGTCTGCCCGCACCGCGGGGGCGAGCTGGGTCTGGGCGATCTGCAGGGCCACCACCTCTACTGCCCGCAGCACGCGTGGTGCTTCGACGTGCGCACGGGCGAGGGCTTCTTCCCGCAAGGCATCCGCGTCGCGCGGTTCGACGCCGTCGAGCGCGACGGAGCGATCTGGGTCGAGGTCCCATGACGGCGCGACCGGGCGGGTGGAGACGGCCGCTGGTGCTCGGGCTGGTGCTGGTGGCGCTGTTCGTCGCCGGCCGCCTCACCGGCGTCACCGAGGGTTGGACGGTCGCGTCGATTCGCGAGCGGGTGCAGCAGGCCGGGCCGCTCGGGTTCCTGCTGTACGTCGCGCTGTTCTCGGGCGGCGAGCTCTTGCACGTGCCCGGGCTGGTGTTCGTCGGCGCGGGCCTTCTGGCCTGGGGCAAGCTGACCGGCTTCGCGGCCGCCCTCGCCGGAGCGCTGGTGTCGATCACCGTGAGCTTCTTCGTCGTGCGCGGCGTCGGGGGAAGAGCGCTGGCCGAGCTCGACCGGCCGTTCATCAAGAAGATGCTCGCCCGGCTCGAGGCGCGGCCGGTGCTCACCGTGGCGCTGCTGCGAACGGTGCTGGTGCTCCTGCCGGCGCTCAACTACGCGCTCGCGCTCTCGGCGATTCGCTACCGCAGCTACCTGCTGGGCTCGATCATCGGCCTCATCCCCCCGCTGCTCGCGGCGACGCTGCTGTTCGACTTCTTCTTCGCGTGAAAAGCGCGCGGCGACGTGGTGTGTTGCGCCGCCATGCGCGCGTGGCACTCGATCGTGGTGCTGTTGTGGGTGGCTGGCTGCAACTGTGGAGACGGGAGCCCGCCCGACGGCGGCACGGCCGGCGGGGGCAGCGGGGGCAGCGGGGGCTCCGCGACGGCGGGCGGCTCGGCGGCAGGCGGCGGCGGAACGGCGACCGCCGGCGGAACGGCGACCGCCGGCGGAACGGCGACGGGCCCCTGCGGCTGGCAGACGAGCTTCGGCAGCATCACCACGCAAGCGACCGATCTGCTCGCGCTCGCCGACGGCACGGTTGTCGTCGTCGGCGCGACGAGCGGCGCGTTCCCCGACGGCGGAGGCAACGGCGGCTACGCGATTCGCCTCGGCGTCGACGGCCAGGTGCTGTGGCAGCGCGGCTACGGCGGCGGCCTGCAGCCCTCGCGCGTCAAGCTCGCGAGCGACGGCGAGCTGCTCATCGCGGGCTCGGCGCTGAACGGCACCACGGCGTGCGGCAACCACCACGGGGCGCGCGACGCGATGCTCGCGAAGGTGAGCCTCGCCACCGGCGCGCCGATCTTCCTCACCTGCATCGGCGGCGACGACGACGACGACGCGCTCGAAGTGCGCGAGTTCGTCGACCCGGTGCTCGGGCCCAGCTACCACCTCACCGGCGCCACCGACTCGCACCTGAGCTTCGACGTCGGGCCGAAGCACGGCGGGGGCGGGTTCGACTCGCCCGACCTGATGAACGCGGTGGTGAGCCAACAGACCGACGGCGGCCTGCGCGTGCGCGTGGCGTGCATCGGCAGCCTGGGGCCTGAGGGCGGAGCCGGCTTCCTCGACGACGGGGCGCCGTTCGGAGGCACCTTCGGCGACAACGACGGCGACCTCGTCGGCAACCCCGCGCCGCAGTTCTCCGACCTCATGCACGTCAGCTTCGACGGCGGAGCCGTCTGCACCGACTTCGTGTGCAGCGTGACCGCCCGCCGCATCGGCGGCTCGGGCAACGACAGCGTCACGCGAATTCTGCCCGGCAATCTGCTCGTCGGAGACACGCGCTCGAGCGACGCGGGCACGAACCCGGCGGGCTTCGGCTGCCCGGGGGCGGCGCAGACCTCGCCGAAGCCGTACCTCGCCCGGGTGGTGGGCGCGGGGCTCTCGGACGTCACGTGTCTCGCGTCGACGACGGCGACCGGGCCCGGCACGCACGCGCTCGATCTCGACGCCGTCGACGGCGGCTACTGGCTGACGGTGACCGACGCTCCGGCGGGCGGAGAGTTCGCGGCCCCGGACGTCGTCTTCGATGGAGGCACCGCCTCGAGCGACACCGCGCTGCTGAAGCTGGATCCGGCGCTGCAGCTGGTGCGCTCGGTGCGCATCGTGCGCGCGCGCGCGAACGCGGTGGCGGCGCGGCCCGACGGCTGCCTCGTGGTGGCGGCGCCCGGGCAGAGCGGCCGGGCGCGGGTCTTCTCGATTCAGCCCTGATCCCAGGGCGCAATCGCGGTACCGTGACGGCCCCGTGTTCGACGACAGGGCCGACGGCCGACTCGAGGGGAGCTCGCCGTGAAGCGCCTCTGGCCGCACGTGCGCGCGGCGCTGGTGCTCTTCCACGTGGCGATGATCTTCGTGATCGCGTTCCCCGCTCCGGTGGGCGGGATGGATCGCGCGAACTGGAAGGTGCCGAGCGTGCAGCAGGACTTCGCGGCCTGGGCCGCGATCCTCCACGTGACTCCCGAGTGGCTCGAAGAGACCATCTACGTGATCGCGGTCGGGTGGATGAAGGCGCGCGAGTACGCGGTGAGGCCGTTCGGCACGTACCTGCAGCTGTCGGGGTGCGATCAGCCGTGGCGCATGTTCGTGGCGCCGGTGCGCGTGATCGCGAAGTTCCAGGTGCAGCTGAAGGCGCGCGGCGCGCCGGGCGACACGTGGGAGACGCTGTTCGAGGAGGGCAGCGCCCGGTACCGGTGGCGCGGCGAGATGTTCGCGCAGGAGCGCCTGCGCTCGCAGATGGCGCGCTGGTGGTGGCCGGGCTACCAGGGCCCCTACGCCGAGTCGTGCGCGTACTTCGCGCGGCTCGTCTTCAAGGAGCGCCAGGAGGCCGAGCAGGTGCGCTGCCGCTACTGGATCGCGCCGTCGCTCACCCCCGAGGAGGCGAAGGCCGGCGTGCAGCCTGAAGGCCAGTTCACCGAGCCGATCGTGCAGGTGCGGCCTCCACCGTGAAGCGGCTGATCGGCTGGTGGAAGAGCTGGGTGGAGCTCGTCTCGCGGCGCGAAGACGCGACGTCGCTCGCGATGGCGCGCATCGTCTGCGGCGCGACGGTGGCGGTACACCTGCTGCTCCTGCGGCCGACCGGCGCCGTGGAGCAGTCGTGGGTGCACGTGCAGTACGGCGGGGCGTTCCACACCGAGGCTCCGCTGCTGATGTCGCTGCTGCCGGGCGGCGACACTCCGGCGAACGTGACCTGGGTGATGGCCGCGGGCGTGGTCGCGGGGGCGTTCATGGCGCTCGGGCTGTTCACGCGGGTGGCGACGATCGCGACGTGGCTGTGCTGGAGATCGCTGACCGGCACGAACGGCATGTCGGGCGGCTCGTCGGACGATCTGCTCATCAACGCGCTGTTCATCTTGATCTGGGCGGGGAGCGGCCGTGCGCTGTCGGTGGATCAGTGGCTGAGGCGCCGGGTGGATCCGGCCGCCTCGAGCGAGGTGCCGGCGTGGCCGCGGTACGTGCTCATCTTCCAGCTCGTGACGCTGTACTGGACGACGGGGATCCAGAAGATCTCGAACAGCTGGTGGCCTCCGCCGATCGGGTCGGCCGATGCGATCTGGTACATCCTGCAGCAGGTGACGTGGAACCGCGCGCCGTTCGACCCGCACGCGTGGGCGCCGTTCTACCGGCTGACGCAGGTGCTGACGGCGGGCACGTGGCTGTTCGAGGTGGGCGGGCTCGCGCTCCTGCTCGCGTACTGGTACCGCGAGACTCCGGAGCGGCCGGGCCGGCTGCGGCGGTTCTTCAACGCGCCGCTCGGGAAGCGGTTCCCGAACGTCGACTTCCGGCTCCTGTACCTGGCGTTCGGGTTCTCCATGCACTTCTGCATCTGGGTGCTGATGGAGGTGGGGCCGTTCTTCCTCGCGGTGCTCGTGTTCTACGCGGCGTGCATCACGCCCCAGGAGTGGCGCGCGCTGCGCGGTGAATCTGATAGAGCCGTGAGCCCATGAGACCTCGCACCGAACCGCGTCACGGCGGCGACATCATCGCATCAGTGCTGTCGCGCTGGCGCGTGCAGCATGTGTTCACGCTGTGCGGCGGTCACATCTCGCCGATCCTCGTGGGCGCGAAGGACGCCGGCATCAAGGTGATCGACTGCCGCGACGAGCGCAACGCGGTCTTCGCCGCCGACGCCGTCGCGCGCATGACCGGCATCCCCGGCGTCGCGGCCGTCACCGCCGGCCCCGGCGTCACGAACGCGCTCACGGCGCTCAAGAACGCGCAGCTCGCGCAGACGCCGATGGTGCTGTTCGGCGGCGCCACCGCGACGGTGCTCAAAGGGCGCGGCGCGCTGCAGGACATCGATCAGACGAGCCTCGTGAAGAGCGCCGTGAAGTGGATGGCGCGGTGCACGATGGTGAGCCAGCTCGAGCCGACGCTCGAGCGCGCGCTGCACGAGGCGAAGTCGGGCGTGCCGGGCCCGGTCTTCATCGAGGTGCCGGTCGACGTGCTGTACCCGGAAGACACCGTCCGCGACATGTTCATGAAAGAGAGCGGCGCCGCGAAGGGCGAGACGCTCGGCCAGAAGGCGATCGGCCTGTATCTCAAAGGGCACCTCTACCGGCAGTTCCACATGCCGTACGTCGACGTGAAGGCGAAGGTCGAGCAGGTGACGTCGCAGCTGCCCGCGATGAGCAACGACCGCGACGTCGAGCAGGTCGCCGAGGTGCTGAAGAAGTCCGAGCGGCCCGCGCTCGTGCTGGGCAGCCAGACGATGGTGAACTGCGAAGACCCGGGCCCGCTCGCGCGGGCGGTCAGCGCGCTCGGCATTCCGGTGTGGCTCGGGGGCACGAGCCGCGGCCTGCTCGGGCGCGACAGCCCGCTGCAGTTCCGGCACGCGCGCGGCAAGGCGCTCAAGGAGGCCGACACCGTGATCGTGTGCGGCTTCCCGTTCGACTTCCGCATGAAGTACGGCCTGGGCTTCAACCGGAAGGGCACGCTGATCTCGGCGAACCTCTCGAGCCGCGAGCTGACGAAGAACCGGCGCCCCGACTACGCGCTGCAGATGCCGGCCGCCGACTTCCTCATCAAGCTCGCGCAGCGCTCTTCACCCGGCAGCTGGAGCGGGTGGATCGACGAGTGCAAGAAGCGCGAGTCGGCGCGCGACGAAGAGATCCGCGCGAAGGCGAAGCCGGGCGGGCCGCTGGTCGACCCGATCCACTTCTTCCTGAGGCTCGAAGAGAAGCTCGCCGACGACAGCGTGCTCGTCGTCGACGGCGGCGACTTCGTGGCGACCGCCGCGTACATCGTGAAGCCGCGCAGGCCGCTGTCGTGGCTCGACCCCGGAGTGTTCGGCACGCTCGGCGTCGGCGGCGGGTTCGCCGTCGGAGCGGCCGCGGTGCGCAAGGGCGCCGAGGTGTGGATCATCTACGGGGACGGCTCGAGCGCCTACTCGCTCAGCGAGTTCGACACGTTCGTGCGGCACGGCATGGCGCCGATCGCGGTGGTCGGCACCGACGCCAGCTGGGGGCAGATCGCCCGTGACCAGGTGACGCTGCTGGGGTCGGACGTCGGCACGACGCTGATCAAGACGGCGTACCACAAGGTCGCCGAGGGCTACGGCGGGGTGGGGCTGTTGCTCGACGACCCGAAGAAGACCGACGCGATCATCGACGAGGCCAAGGCGCTGTCTCGCCAGGGCAAGCCGGTGTGCATCAACGTGCACCTGCAGAAGACCGACTTCCGCGAGGGGTCGATCTCGATCTGAGAGTCGGGAGTCGGGAGTCGGGAGCTCCCGACTCCCAACTCGCTCAGCAGCCGCCGGCCTCGACGTCGATCTTCGCCGCCTGCACGCCGCCGTCGCCCTGCGGCACCCACACGTGGATCTCGTCGGGCGACCACATCCGAATCGTGGCCGTCAGCACGACGCCGAGCTCCCGGCCTCCGAACACGTACCGCAGCCACTTCACGTGGCTCACGCTGCTGCCCTCGCCGCCGGCCGTCGCCAGCACCTTGCCGCCCTCGCCGAGCAGCGCCGTCTTCGCGCAGGGCACGGGCCCGTCGACCTCGACCGTCGCGTTCAACGTCACGACGTCGAGCCCCGACGCCGTGAACGCCTCGACGCTCGTGATGCGCTCCGACGGCGCCAGCCCCTTCACGTTCTTCGCGAAGTCGAACGTGCCGCGCTCGGCCTCGGCGATTGGCCGCGTCGCGAAGACCGTGCCCTCTACGCACGGCGTCGCCCCTCGCAGCTCCAGCACGTGCTTCAGCCTGCCGGCGCCGTCGGGGTCTTCGAAGACGTACTCGAGCACGAACGGCCCCGCCTGCACGCCGCCCGTCGTGAACCAGTCGGAGCCCGCGAGCTCCTCGGCGATCTCCTTGCGGCGCCCGGCGCTCAGCTTCTGCGGCGCCTTCAGCGGCACGAAGCCGCGGCCCGGCACGTCGCGGCCCGCGATGACGACGACGCCGGCGTGGCACGCTCCCAGCCACACCGGCACGTCTCCGCGGAGCAGCCGATCGGTCCACTCCGCGCGGGTGACGTCTCCGCCGGCCCGCGCCGCGTCACGCAGCAGCGTCAGGCGCTTGGGGTCGGTGGGGTCGAGCGCCACCAGGCGCTCCAGGCCCGAGAGCGAGCCGTCGCCGTGCGTGTCGACGCTCGCGCCGAGCAGGTCGGCGCGGAGGTACGCCCGGCGCTCCGGGCCCATCGGCACCTCGGCCCAGCCGCCGGCCTGTCGCACCACCTCGACCGGGTGCCCGACGCGGAGGCGCGCGATCTTCTTCGCCGTCTCGCTGGGGCGGTCGCGCAGCCACGCCGCGCTCGCCGTGACCACCCGGCCCTCGGCCCCTGCACCCCCTGCGACCAGCCACACTGCGGCGACCCAGCCACGCGTCAGGCTCATGGAAGGGAAACGTTCCAAGGCCCGTGCCAGCAGTGCTACGCCGGTGCCCGCCCATGAAAAAGCCCGATCGTGCCCGCATGGAGCGCGCCGTCGCCGACTTCCTCGACGCCATGGGCCTCGATCGGAAGAACGACCCCAACCTCAAGGCCACGCCGCAGCGCGTCGCCGAGGCCTGGCTCGAGGAGTTCATCGACGGCTACGAGCGAGACCCCTCGAAGGAGCTCGGCGAGAAGTTCCCCGCCGGCAAGACGGCGAAGCGGCAGCTCGTGGTGGTGACGCAGCTGCGCTTCCACTCGATGTGCCCGCATCACCTCTTGCCGTACACCGGCGTCGCCCACCTCGCCTACCTGCCCGGCCGCGAGGTCGTCGGCTTCGGGCGGCTCAACGCCATTCTCGAGACGTTCTCGCACCGCCTCACGCTGCAGGAAGAGATCGCCCGCAACGTCGCCCGCACGCTCGCCGAGACGCTGAAGAGCCCCGCGACCGCGTGCATCTTGCAGGCGGAGCAGACCTGCCTGCGCCTGCGCGGCGGGCACCAGCGCGACGCCGTCACCCACGCCGAGGCCTACGAGGGCCTGCTCAAGCGCGACGCCGGGCTGCGCAGCGAGCTGTGGGCGCGCATCGCCGGGGGCGCGCGCTCGTGACCGCTCCCCGCCGCAAGCTCTCGCGCACGCTCACCGGCAAGGAGGAGATCGGCGCCATCACCCGCGTCGCCCTCGTCACCGGCGCCTCGCGCGGCATCGGCTTCGCCACTGCCGAGGCCCTCTCGCGTGCCGGTCTCGATCTGGTGGTGACGTCGACGATGAAGGGCGGCACCTCCGAGGTCGCCCGCCGCGTGCGCGACAACGGCCGCAAGGTGCTCGAGGTCGTCTGGGAGGCCAGCTCGCGCGAGAGCTCCGACGCTCTCGTGGCGAAGGCGATCGCCGAATTCGGCCGCGTCGACGTGCTCGTGAACAACGCCGGCATCGTGGTGCGCCGGCCGTTCGAGAAGCTGAGCGACGACGACTTCGACCTCGTGCTCAAGGTGAACCTGAGCGGCCCGTTCTATCTCGCGCGGCGGCTGCTCCCCGGGATGATCCGCCGCGGCTACGGCCGCATCATCAACGTCTCGTCGATCAGCGCGACGCTCGGCAGCCCGAAGGCCGTCGGCTACGCCGCCAGCAAGGCGGGCCTCGAGGCGCTGACGCGCTCGCTCGCCGAGGAGCTCCGCGGCAGCGGCGTGTTCGTCGCCGCCGTCTCGCCCGGCAGCGTCGACACCGACATGCTCAAGGGCAGCGGCTTCGACCCCGCGATGACCGCGGAAGAGGTCGCCGGCGTCATCCGCTACCTCGCCGTGCAGGCCCCCGACGCCATGCGGGGCGCCCGGGTCGAGGTGTTCGGATGAGCCCGCTCGAGGCCGTCAGAGCCGAGCTCGGCGACATTCCGCTGAAGGACGACGCCGACACCCGCGCCACGTACGGCCACGACGAGAGCGACACCGCCGACTTTCTGCCCGACCTCGTCGTGTTCGCGCGCAGCACGGCCGACGTGCAGACCGTGCTCAGGGCGTGCGTGAAGCACCGGGTGCCGGTGACCCCGGTGGCCGCGCGCAGCGGCAAGTCGGGCGGCTCGCTGCCGCTCGAGGGCGGCGTCTCGCTCAGCCTCGAGCGCATGAACCGCATCGTCGAGATCAACGCGGAAGATCTCACCGCCGTCGTCGAGCCCGGCGTCATCCTCGAGACGTTCATGAAGGCGGTGGAAGAGAAGGGGCTGTTCTACCCGCCCGACCCGAACTCGCAGTCGATGTGCACGCTCGGCGGCAACATCGCCGAGAACGCCGGCGGCCCGCGCGCGCTGAAGTACGGCGTCACGCGCGACTACGTGCTGGGGCTCGAGTGGGTGCTGCCGAACGGCGAGAAGCTCGACGTCGGCCGCCGCACCATCAAGGGCGTCGCCGGGTACGATCTGTGCGGCCTGCTGGTCGGCAGCGAGGGCACGCTCGGCATCGCCACGCGCATCACGCTGCAGCTGATCCCCAGGCCGGCGCGCATCATGACCGCGCTCGTCATCTTCAAAGACGTGCTGCAGGCCGCGCGCGCGGTCAGCGCGGTGCTCGCGGCCGGCGTGCTGCCGCGCACGCTCGAGCTGCTCGACGACGTCAGCATCCGCGCGATCGACGGCCGCGGGTTCAACTTCCCCCAGGGCGCGGGCGCCGCCGTCATCGCCGAGGTCGACGGCAACGTCGAAGAGGGCCTCTTCCAGGAGCTCACCCGCATGGGCGAGGTCTTCGATCGCAGCGGCGCGCTCGAGACACTCATGGCTCAGGACGACAGCCAACGCGAGAAGCTCTGGGCCGCGCGGCGCATCGTGTCGACGTCGCTGCGCGCGATGAAGAAGTTCAAGATCTCGGAAGACATCGCGGTGCCGCGCTCGAAGATCCCCGAGGCGATCGAGCGCTTCAAGGCGCTCGGCGCCCGCCACGGCCTGACCGTAGCGACCTACGGGCATGCCGGAGACGGCAACCTCCACGCGAACATCCTCTACGAGGGGCCGCACGAGCGCGCCAGGGTCGACGCGGCGATGGAAGAGATGATGCGCGTGACCGTCGAGCTCGGGGGGACGATCACCGGCGAGCACGGTGTCGGATACGCGAAGCGCAATTTTCTCTCTTTTGAGCAGCGCCCGGAGCTGATCTCGTTACAAAGGAGTATCAAGTCGCTGTTCGATCCGGCGGGTCTGTTCAACCCCGGCAAGATTTTCCCGCCGGAAAAGATTTCTTGATTCGAGGCCTTGCGACGGCAATCAGTTTTGCTGTCGTGAAGAATCATCAAGCCCGAAAGAAAAGCGGAAACGCGGACGAGGGCGGTGCGTCTCTCTGTTGAATGTTTCGAAGCGGTTGTTACCGCGGCGGAACTCGAAAGGAGACGACGAAGATGGCTTTCAAGGCACGCAACGAGAGCGAAGGCATCTCACACTATCTTCGGAGCCTGGGAGGGCACCGTCAGCTGACCCGTGAAGACGAGTACGAGCTGTCGGGCCGCGCTCACAAGGGCGACGAAGAGGCGCGGAGGATTCTGGCCGAGTGCAACCTGCCGTTCGTGGTCGCGGTCGCGAGGAAGTTCCAGAACCGCGGCGCCCGGCTCGACGATCTGGTCCAGGAGGGCAACGTCGGCCTCATGAAGGCGATCGAGCACTTCGACTCGAAGAAGAACGTGCGCTTCGCCACGTACGCCGTCTGGTGGATCCGCGCGTACATCACGCGCTACCTGAAGGACAACCGCAGCCAGGTTCGCGGCGGCGAGGCCGAGCGCGTGTCGATGAGCGACTTCTCGCTCGACACTCCGATCGAAGACGACTCCGAGACCACGTACCTCGAGCGCCTGGAGGACGGCGCCCAGACGCAGGACGAGGCCTTCCTGCGCACCGAGCGCGACGCCGAGGTCAGCGAGGCGCTGACCCGCGTGAAGAAGCGCCTGGGCGACCTGGGCTGGGACATTCTCCAGGAGCGGCTCACCCAGGAGAAGCCGCGCACCCTCGAGGAGCTCGGCCAGCGCTGGGGCGTCAGCCGAGAGCGCGTCCGCCAGGTCGAGCTGCGCACGCGCAACTTCCTCGCTCGCTACCTCGCTGCGTTCAACGAGGACCGCGAAGAGGCCGAGGCGATGGTCATGGAGACCAAGGCCGCCTGAGCTTTCTGGGCGGTCGAGGCTTCACGCCCTGAAGGCCCGCATCGGTTGCGGTCTGGTCAGGCTCCCGTGAAGTCGCTTCCGGACCGGCTCGCCGGCTGGCTACCGCCCGCCATGACGCTGTTTCTAGACGGTAACGAGCGGCCGATCTTCCGAGGTCGGCCGCTTTCTTTTTTGGGCGCGGGCAGGTATTGCGCGACCCATGACTGCTGCCGAGAAGATTCCGTCAGAGGTCGCGGGGGGCAGTGAGCGCAACCTGATCGAGCTCTTGCTCACCCGCGTGCGTGAAACCCGGACTCCGGCCGCGACCCACAAGGTCGACGGCAAGTGGGTCGACATCAGCTGGTCATCGGTTCTCGACGAGGTGAAGAAGGTCTCGGCGGGGCTGGTAGCGGCCGGCGTTCAGCCCGGCGACCGCGTGGCGGTCTTCGGAGCCACGACGCTCACGTGGGTCGTCTGCGACCTCGCCATCTCGGCGTCGCGCGCGGTGTGCGTGCCGATCTACGCGTCGAACACGCCCGACGAGGTCGAGTACATCCTCCAGAACTCCGGGTCGTCGTTGCTGTTCGTCGACAACGACGTCAGCGACGGCAAGCAGCCCGGCCGGGTCTCGCGCGTGCGCGCGAAGATCGGCAGCTGCCCCGAGGTGAAGAAGGTGGTGCTGTTCGAGGGCGCCGCTCAGGGCGATCGCGAGACGACGCTGCAGGCGCTGATCGACGGCGGCAAGGCGGAAGATCCGTCGGCGTTCGACGCGCGCGTGAAGGCGCTGTCGCCCGACGACCTGTGCCACTTCATCTACACCTCGGGCACGACGGGCCACCCGAAGGGCGTGATGCTGACGCAGGCGAACTGGGCCTACGAGGCGAAGGCGACGCGCGAGATCGCGCTGATGAAGAACGACGACGCGGTGATGCTGTTCCTGCCGCTCGCGCACAGCTTCGCGCAGGTGATCAAGGCGACGTGGCTGGGCCTCGGCTTCCGCGTGATCTTCGCCGAGAAGCTCGAGAAGCTCGTCGACAACCTCGGCGAGACGTCTCCGACGATCTTGCCGGCGGTGCCGCGCGTGTTCGAGAAGGTGTTCGCGTCGGTGCAGTCGAACGCGCTGAGCCAGCCGGGCCTCAAGGGCAAGCTGGTGCGCTGGGCGTTCAAGCTGTTCGACGAGTACGTCGACGCGCGGAAGCTGGGGCGCGAGTACGACTCGATCGGCTGGTCGCTGGCGAAGAAGCTGGTGTTCTTCGGCAAGATCAAGCCGGGCCTCGAGGCGAAGCTGGGCGGGAAGATGCGGCTCATCATCTCGGGCGGCGCGCCGCTGGCGCCGAAGATCGGCTACTTCTTCGACCTGCTGGGGCTGACGGTGCTCGAGGGCTTCGGGCTGACCGAGACGTCGGCGGCGACGACGGTGAACCGGCCGGGCAACGTGAAGATCGGCACGGTCGGGGCCGCGGTGCCGGGTACGGTGGTGAAGATCGCCTCCGACGGCGAGATCCTGATCAAGGGCCCGGGCGTGATGAAGGGCTACTACAAGAACGAGGCGGCGACGGCCGAGGTGCTGGAGGCCGACGGCTGGTTCCACTCGGGAGACATCGGAGAGATCGACTCCGAGGGCTACGTGCGGATCACGGACCGCAAGAAGGACATCATCGTCACCGCGGGCGGCAAGAACGTGGCGCCGCAGAACCTCGAGAACCAGCTGAAGACGATGCCGATCATCTCGGCGTCGATGGTGCACGGCGACAAGCGCGCGTACCTCACGGTGCTGGTGTGCGTGAACGAGGAGTTCGCGCGGAAGATGCTCGCCGAGAAGGGCGTGCAGGCCTCGAGCTACGCCGACATCATCGCGCGGCCCGAGGTGAAGGCGGCGGTGCAGCAGGCGATCGACGCCGTGAACGCCGATCAGCCGCCGTACAACACGCTGAAGCGGTTCGCGCTGATGGATCACGACTTCACGCAAGAGACCGGCGAGCTGACGCCGACGCTCAAGGTGAAGCGCAAGTTCTGCACGCAGAAGTACCAGGCGATCCTCGACGGGCTGTACGACGAGAAGCGCGTCGAGTGAGCGTGCCGGCCGCGCTGGTGCTGCTGGCGCTCGGTGCGGAGACCGACGGCGGCGTCGTCCTCGTCGGCGGAGACGGCCCTCTGCCGCGAGAAGAGATCCGCAAGGTCATCCATCATCACCAGCGCGACGTCCGCAGTTGCTACGAGCGCGAGCTGACGAAGAACCCGAAGCTCACCGGCAAGCTGCTCGTGCACTTCGTCATCGGCCCGACCGGCAAGGTGACCGGCGCTTCCGTCGAGAAGAGCGAGCTGCCCGCCACGCTCGTCGAGTGCGTGCGCGGCATCGCCGGGAAGATGGAGTTTCGAGCCCCGCTGGGCGGAGGCATCGTGAAGGTCACGTACCCGTTCGTGTTCTCGGCCGAGCCTGAGCTGGCGCGGTAGCGCGCGGCATCGTGAACCGGCTGGTGGGAGCCGCCGAGTCGGGCCGGAGGCTCGGCGCGTTGCTCGTTTCCACCGGCGGCCCTGCTCCGCGCAGCGCCTGACGGCGCGCCCGCCGGGCGCCCTTCGGGCTGCGCAGGGGCCGCGCACGAGCGACGGCCGACAGGCACGACAGCCGGCTTTCGGGGGTGCAACCCTGGCGGGCTCGGGCGTGGGCCCGCGTCGGTCGTCGTGAACACCCGCCAACACCGACGAGCTCGCAGAGACCGTCGCGGTGGTCCCCGGGGAACAAATGCGCAAGAGAATCGCCTGACATCGACCCGCCGGGCTCGAGCGCGCGTTCTTTTTCGATTTCGTTCCCTCCCGTCATCGGCCGAGCACCACCGGGACGGTTCGTCACCGAGCGCGAACCCAGCTGCCGTCTCCTCGTTCGCCGGCCCACCAGCGTTCCGATGCTCGAGACTGCGATGCAGGCCATGGAGCTGCCTCAGGCGGGCACCCTGCCACGCCCGGCCCGGGCGAGGATCGTCGCTCTGTGACTTCGAGTGGAGCTCAGAGCGCCTTCGCGCGCGAGATCAGCTTCTTCTCGCCGCTCGACAAGAGCCCGTCACGTCGAGCCAGCGCGTCGAGCCGCGACAGCTCACCTGCGGTCGCCACGCCGTCGCCGATCGCGCGGCGGTAGCTGAGGCGGAAGTCGTTGAACCCGTCGGTGTAGACGTGGCCGGGCCGGCCATCGAGATCCTCGGCCGTGGCGACCGGCAGCTCGGGCAGGCGCCGCTCGAGGCGCTGGAGCACCGGAGCGAACGTCGCCTTGAACACGGTCAGCGACTTCAGCGCGTCGTACGTCGTCTTCAGGTGATCGCCGTCTTCGCTCTGCAGCAGCTCCGGGCGGCCGTTCGTCATGCGCAGGCCGTACACCAGCCGCCCGTTCGCCGGGTACGCGAGGTCGAGCTCGGCCTTCAGCTCGCGCGACATGCGCATCGCGACGCCGCGGGCCTCGTTCGCGAGCGCGGCGTTCTCGGGGCCGGGCAGCTGCCCCACCTTCTCGAGCGCGCGCAGCACGATCGCGTTCTGGTTCACGGCCGTGACGCCGGGCACGCGGGTGTCGACGGCGAGCGCGAGGCCGCGGGCGCCCTGAACCGCGGGCACCGAGAGGCCGCCGCGGGAGATCGGCTGCTGCAGCGTCTTCAGCTGCTCGCCGAGGTACCGGCGGATCTTCACGGCCTGGGCCGGCGAGGCACCGTCCATGAACTTCGTCAGCCCGTTGATGACCTGGCCCGTGGTGATCGCGGCCAGGTACGGCCGGCCGAGGTTCCGGATGACGAACGTCTTCGGGCCGCCGGGCACCGGGTTCTGGGCGCGGTCGAGCAGGTCGAGCAGCTGCCTGCGCCCCGTCGCGGGCTCGATGCGGAAGAGGATCGCCGCGAGCTGCGCGGTCGGCGCCCCGGCCGGCACCAGCTGATCGACGCGCGGCACGAAGAAGTCCTTCGCCGCCTCGGTGAGCGCCTTGTCCTTCCCGAGCGTGCGCAACACGCCCAGCTCGCCGACCTGCACGTTCTCCTTCTTCGCCTGGGTGACGATCGCCTGCACGTCCTGCAGGTTCAGGACTCCGTCGGCCTTCTTGGCGTCGACGAGGCGCTTCAGGGCTCCGAGCTGCGGGTTCGCATTGGCGGCGGCGAGGGGCATGAGCCCGTGATGTGCAACCGCACGACCACGCGCGACTCGCAATCATCTCGGGCGGGTAGGGCAGGAGGCGCTGTCGCCTCCAGTGGACAGCCGTCAGCTCGGCTTTTCGGCGACCTTCGACGCGTCGGACTTCGCCGCCGTATCGCCGCCCTGCGCGATCGCGGGCTTCTCGTCCTTCTTCTCGGCTGGCTTCTCGTTCGGGTCGGCCTCGCCGCCGAAGCCCTTCTTGAAGTTGCGAATGGCGCTGCCGAGCGAGCTGCCCAGTTGCGGAAGGCGCGACGCCCCGAACAGCAGGAACACGATCGCGAAGACGATGATCAGCTCTTGAGTGCCCATACGCATGATTGATTGTAGGCCCTTGGGGGATGTGGCGCTACCTCGAGGGCATGGTTACCCCATTTTCATGTACCGCTGCAGCTCCTGTGGAGCCTTCAACCGAGTCCCCGACAGCCGAGTCCCCGACAGCCACCCGGGCGAGCCCGTCTGTGGCCGCTGCAAGCACGCCCTCGACACCTCCGGAGCCCCACAGGCCGTCGACGCCGCAAGTCTTGCGCGCGCCGCCGCCAGCAGCCCCGTGCCGGTCGTCGTCGACGTCTGGGCGCCCTGGTGCCCGCCGTGCCGCGCGGTCAGCCCCGTGCTCGACCAGATCGCGAAAGAGCGCCGCGGCAAGGTCGTGGTGCTGAAGGTCAACTCCGACGAGTCGCCGCTGCCGCACCTCGGCATCTCGGCCATCCCCACGTTCGTCATCTATAAGAACGGGCGCGAGGTCGGCCGGCAGAGCGGGGCGCTCCCCAAGCACCTGCTCGACGCGTGGATCGCCGAGAAGGCCGCCGCCTGACGCCCTACCGGCAGCCGACCACGGTCGTGCTCGCCCGCGACGCCGCCGTGCACACGCCGGGGTTGTAGAACCCGCTCGTGCCGAGCGTGTTGCGCCCGCACGACGCCGAGCTCCCGAAGCCGAACGCCACCGGCCCCGAGCACAGGTTCGCGGTCGCCGCCCCGCTGAGACAGCTCGCGTCGGTGTAGAACGTCTGCGACGAGATCGAGGTGCAGTACGTGCCCGCCGTGGGGCTGTTCGAGATCGCCCCCGAGCAGTCGTAGTCGAAGCTGCCGTCGCCGCGCTGCGAGGTGAAGTACGTCAGCTGCCCCGGCCGCGCGTTCGCGTTCTGATCGTAGCAGTCGATGTTCGGGCAGTTGTTCCCCTGCCGCCCGATGCAGTCACGCTCGTCGATGTAGTCCGCCGACCCCGACGGGCCGATGTAGTACTGGCGGCCCGAGATGAACGTCGAGCTCCCCGCGCACGCCGAGAAGTCGTTGTCGTTCGGGTAGGGGTAGCCGTCGTTGTCGTCGTCGTTCAGCAGGTTCGACTGCACCTGGAAGACGTTGGCGTTCGTGTCGAGGCAGTCGATGCCGAGGCTCGTCGGCGTCCACGTGTAGAGGCCCGACGTCGCGCGGTAGTAGGTGCGGCCGCTGAACACCTGCGACAGCCCGACGCAGCGGGTTCCGATGCCCTGGACGCTGTCGTGGTACCCGTCGCGGTCGGTGTCGTCGTACAGGTTCGCGATGTTCCGGTACACGTCGGCGTCGGTGTTCAGGCAGTCGGTGCCGTTCGAGACGTACCCGGCCGGCTGCGAGCACTGCACGAGCGGCACGCCTCCGCCGAAGCCGTCGCCGTCGGTGTCGGCGTACCAGCTCGCGGCGCCGCCCACCGCGGCCGACGCGTCGTTGCAGTCGTCGCCCAGCGCCTGCGACGCCGTGAGCCACGTGTCGGCGCCGAGCGCGTTGCGGTAGTAGGTGCGCCCGCCGTTCGTCGTCGTCACGCCGACGCACTCCGAGGTGTCGACGACCCCTCCCATCACGCGCCACCCGTCGCGGTCGGCGTCGACGACGAGCCCGACGGTGACGACGCGGTAGATGCTGCCGTTGCCGTCGTCGCAGTCGTTGCCGGCCGTCACGTAGCCCGCGCCGGGCGAGCTGCACGAGATCATCGACATCGCGCCTCCGGTGCCGTCGCCGTCGCCGTCGAAGTACCAGGGGAAGGGCCCCGACACGCCCGCGTTCGCGTCGTTGCAGTCGTCGCCGAGCGGGGTGCCGCCGAGCCGGGTGAGCTGGCCCCCGAGGTCCGCGTAGTACGTGCGGCCGCCCACCAGCATGCTCGCGCCCACGCACTGCGACGCGCTGCTGCCCGCGACGATGTAGCCGTCTTGATCCACGTCGGTGCCCGCGGTCACCGTGCGGTACACGTCGGCGTCGGAGTCGTTGCACTCGCCGCCGCCCAGCGCCGAGGCCGACGCCAGGTACACCAGCGCTCCGGCCGCGTTGCGGTAGTACGTGCGGCCGTTCACGATCGAAGACGTGCCGACGCACGCCGTCGCCGCCGCCCCGGCGTAGTACCCGTCGTTGTCGGCGTCGGTCACCATCGACGGCATCGACGCGAACAGGCTCGGGTTCGCGCCGTCGCAGTCGTCGCCCAGCGACATCGTCGAGGCGAGCCACGTGTCGGCGCCCGTCGTCGCCTTGTAGTAGGTGCGCCCGCTGAACGTGCTCTGCGCGCCGATGCACGCGGTGGTGCTCGCGGCGCTGCCGGAGTTCTTGTAGCCGTCACGGTCGTCGTCGGGCACGACGCTGATGCCGTCGCGGTAGACCGAGAGGTTCGTGTCGTTGCAGTCGCCTCCGACGGTGACGAAGCCGGCGTCGGGCTGCGAGCACGCCGTGATCATCGAGGGCCCGCCGAACGTGTCGCGGTCGGAGTCGTAGAACCAGGGGAAGGGCCCCGACACCATCGCGTTCAGGTCGTTGCAATCGGTGCCGAGCGGCGGGTCGGTGAGCCACACGAGCAGGCCCGCAGAGCCCGCGTAGTACGTGCGGCCGCTCACCACCGCGCTCGCGCCGACGCACTGCGCGCCCGAGCTGTTCGGCACCACGTAGCCGTCTTGATCCGCGTCCTGCGCGGCCGTGACGGTGCGGTACACGCTCGCGTTCGCGTCGTTGCACTCGGCCGAGCCCAGCGCGTCGGCGGCGAGCAGGTACACCGGGGCGCCGGCCGCGTTCGCGTAGTAGGTGCGGCCGTTCGCTGTCGAGGCGGCGCCGGCGCAGACCATGCCCGGCGCTCCGGCGTGGTGGCCGTCGTGATCGGCGTCGGTCACGGCGCTCATCAGCACGTCGTAGACGTCGGAGTCGCCGTCGTCGCAGTCGGTGCCGAGCGAGGCGCCCGGGGTGAGCCAGGTCAGCCCTCCGTCGGCGTCGCGGTACGCGGTGCCGCCGTCGGTGCCTCCGTCGCCCGGAGCGTCGCCGACGCACTGGCCCATCGGCGCGCCGACGGTGCGGCCGTCGCCGTCGTTGTCCTTCAGCAGGTTCTGCACGAACGTGAAGACGTCGGGGTCGCTGTCGTTGCAGTCGCCGCCGACCGCGACGTAGCCCGCGGGCGCCGGGCACGTCATCGCCGAGATGTTCAGGTCGCCGCGGCCGTCGCCGTCGAGGTCGCGGTACGTCGTGGTGGTGCTGCCGCTGCAGACGTCGTTGGTGCAGGTGTCGTTCGCGGTGCAGACCTCGCCGTCGTCGCAGGCGGCTCCGTTCGCCTTCGGCATGACGAGGCAGCCGCCGTCGCCGGTGCACGCGACCTGCTCGTCGCACGGCCGCGGAGGCGGGCAGGTGTAGGGCGAGCCCGCGCACGTGCCCATCACGCACACGTCGACCACGGAGCAGAGGTTGGCGTCGTCGCACGCGGCGCCCTCGTTCTGCGCCGTGGTGATGCAGCCGCCGTCGCCGTCGCACGACGACGCCGAGGCGCAGATGTTCGGGGCGCACACGTAGGTCGTGCCGGTGCACGCTCCGGCGCGGCAGCCGTCGGAGTGCGTGCAGAGGTTGCCGTCGCTGCAGAGGGTGCCGTCGGGGGCGGGGACCCCGGCGCAGCCGCCGTCGCCGGCGCAGGTGACTGAGGTCTGGCAGATGCCCGGCGTGCCCGAGCAGGTGTACGGCGTGCCGCTGCAGGCGCCCTGCAGGCAGGTCTCGCCGAACGTGCAGGGGTCTGCGTCGTTGCACGGCGTGCCGTCGGGCTTCAGCGGCCCTTCGCAGACGCCGCCGTCGAACGTCGAGCAGGCGACCGGCAGCCGGCAGGTCGAGACGTAGCGGCACAGGCCGGTGGTCAGATCGCACAGCTCGCCGGGCCGGCAGCCCTGATCGCACGCGGCGATCGCGCAGCTGGTGCCGCGGCAGACGGTGCCGGCGTCGCACTGCGCGCTCGCGCAGGCGGCGGCCGGGTCGGTGCAGAGCCCGGAGATCGAGCAGATCTTCCCCGGCCCGCAGTCGGCGTCGGTGGCGCAGGTGCAGCTGCCGTTCACGCAGTCGAGGATCCCGCCGTACGCGTCGGAGCAGGCGACACCGCAGGCGCCGCAGTGGAGCCGGTTGCGCGACAGATCGCCGCCGGCGATGGGGGTGCAGGCCCCCCAGGTGCCGGTGTCTTCGCACAGCTGCTCGCAGCCGGCGACCGCGCAGGCGCGCGGCGCCCCGCCCGGAGTGCACAGCTCGCTTCCCCCGGCGGGCCCTCCGCCCGAGCCACCGCCCGAGCCGCCGCCCGCCCCGCCTGCTTCCGTGCAGACGCCGCTCACGCACGCAAAGCCGTCGGCGCACTCCTCGTCGGCGGTGCAGGCGTAGACCTGATCGCGCGCGCGGGTGCCGCAGGTGCAGGCGGTCAGGGCCCCCAGGGTGATGGCACACAAAACGCGGAGCACGGGCGAGAGCCATGACCCCGCGTGCCCACTTTCGGCCACACCCAGGCCGATCAGCCGGTTGTCCCCGTGCCGGGCGGCACGCTGCGCACCGGCTCGACCGGAGCCGTCGCCACCGGCGACGCCACGTGCCGCAGCATCGGCTCGCTCGCCTTCGGCTCGGCGCCGCGGCGGGCGACCTCGAGCAGCAGCATCTGGCTGCGAATCGTCTGCCCGTCGAGCTGCAGCGGCACCGGCACGTACGTGCCGTCTTGCGTCAGCTGCCGGGCCTTCACGTTGTCGCGCAGGCCCACGCCCAGCACCTCGTCGAGCACGCGGGCCTTCAGCGCCGGCTCCTCGACGGGGAACATCACCTCGATGCGGCGCAGGAAGTTTCGCGGCATCCAGTCGGCGCTCGAGAGGTAGACCTCGGTCTTGTCGCCGACGCCGAACGCCATGGCGCGGCTGTGCTCGAGGAAGCGGTCGACGACGCTGACGACGCGAATGCGCTCGGACACTCCGGGGATGCCGGGGCGCAGGCAGCAGATGCCGCGAACCTGCAGCTCGATGTCGACGCCGGCCTGGCTGGCCGCGTACAGCGCACGAATCGTCGCAGCGTCGACGAGCGCGTTGAGCTTGCCGAGAATGCGCGCGGGCTCGCCCTTCTTCGCCTTGTTCGTCTGCTCCTCGATGAGCCCGAGCACCTTCTGGTGCAGCGACATCGGCGCGACGGCCAGCCGCTTCCACTGCGGCGGGTTCGAGTAGCCGGTCAGCAGGTTGAACAGCGCGGTGGCGTCGTCGGCGATCTCGGCGCGGGCGGTGAACAGCGACAGGTCGGTGTAGGCGCGGGCCGTCGCCGGGTTGTAGTTGCCGGTGCCGAGGTGCACGTAGCGGCGAATGCCGTTGCCCTCGCGGCGCACGACGAGCGTGACCTTGCAGTGGGTCTTGAGGCCGATGAGGCCGTAGACGACGTGCACGCCGTTGTCCTCCATGCGGCGCGCCCAGGCGATGTTGTTGGCCTCGTCGAGGCGGGCCTTGAGCTCGACGAGCACGGCGACCTGCTTGCCGTTCTCGGAGGCGCGCACGAGGGCGCGGCCGATGGGGCTGTCGCCGGTGGTGCGATACAGCGTCTGCTTGATGGCGAGGACGTTCGGGTCGTCGGCGGCCTCTTCGATGAAGCGCACGACGGGGTCGAACGACTCGTACGGGTGGTGCAGGAGAATGTCGCGCTTGCCGACCGCCTCGATCATCGAGTCGACGTCGCGCAGCGCGTAGGGCGTGGCGGGCTGAAACGGCTCGATGCGCAGCTCGGGGCGGGGGTCGTGGTCCGACAGCTGCGTCAAGTCGGCGAGCTGCAGGGGGCCGGCGACGCGGTAGACGTCTTGCGGGGCGAGCTTGAGGGCGCCGGTGATCTGGGCGGCGAGCTCGGGCTTCGCGTCGGCGTCGATCTCGAGGCGCACGGCGGTGCCGCGGTCGCGGCGGCGCAGCTCCTGCTGAATGGAGGCGAGCAGGTCTTCCGACTCCTCCTCGTCGACGTTCAAGTCCCAGTTGCGGGTGAGGCGGAAGGCGGCGACCTGGTCGACCGTGTAGCCGGGGAAGAGCTCGCCGACGTGGGCGGCGATGAGCTCCTCGAGCAGCAGGAAGGCGTGGCCCTGCGCGCTCGGCAGCGGCACGAGGCGCGAGAGCACGCCCGGCACCTGCACGACGGCGAACGACAGCTCGGTGTGGAGCGTGGCGTCTTTCTTCCTCCGGCGGCCCTCGCGGCGCAGCGCGACGGCGAGGTTCAGCGACTTGTTGCGCAGGTGGGGAAACGGGTGGCCGGGGTCGACGGCGAGCGGCGTGAGCGCGGGGAAGACCGACGACTGGAAGTGGGCCTTGGCGGCGGTCTTCTGCTCGGCGTTGAGGTGGGTGCGCTCGAGCACGTGGAGGCCGTTGGCGGCGAGGAGCGGGAGCAGCTCCTTCTGCCAGATGCGGCCCTGCTCGGTGACCATCTGGTGGGCGGCCTGGCTGATGGCCGCGAGGGACTCGGTGGGGAGCATGCCGTCGGCGGGGAGCTCGACGACGCCGCCGGTGAGCTGCTGCTTGAGGCCGGCCACGCGGACCATGAAGAACTCGTCGAGGTTGCCGGACGAGATGGAGAGGAACTTGAGGCGCTCGAGCAGGGGGAGCGACGGGTTCCTGGCCTCGGCGAGCACCCGGTCGTTGAACGCCAGCCAGGAGAGCTCGCGGTTGATGAAGAGGTTGCGGTCGGAGGCGGAGATCTCCACGGGCGCGCGTTCCTGTCGTCCTCTTTCTCGTTCTGGCATGGATCGGGGCCTGTGAGCGAGCCTGTGACAGATATGTTGCAGTCAGCGCTTCGCCGCAACCACTCGATAGGCCTCGGCGAGCAGGTCCTTGACGAGCGCGGGCCTGGCCTTGGCGAGGCGGATGCCGGTGGAGCCGTTCTTGGACCAGCCGCCGAAGAGGAGGAACGTGTCGGGGTCCTTGTCCACCAGCTCTTGCTGCAGCTCGCGGGAGATGACGACCATCGCGATGCCCTTGTCGGGCTGGAGGCTCGCGAAGATGCGGCCCTTCTTGGGGAGGCGGAAGTCGGGGTGGCCCATGTGGGAGTGCTCTTCGGCGCCGTCGATGGCGAGCGCGAGCTTCTTGAACTGGGCCGGGGTCATGGACTGTGGTGTCTAGCGCAATGGGGATCGGGGCGCGCATCTGGGCGATACGGGCGGTGGCGGTGGCGGCGCTGCTCGCCCTGTGGCCGGTGGCGCGGGCCTTCGAGCTGCCCGAGGTGGAGGTGATCGCCCCCGGCGTGGTGGGGGTGGCGGCGGTGTACCTGCTCGTCGAGCGGTGGCTGGTGAGGGCGCTGTGGCGGGAGCTCGCCGGCGCGCCGCAGGTGAAGGCCGAGGAGATCCTGGCGGCGCTGGGGCCGTTGCAGGCCGGCGACCCGTACGCGACCGCGCAGCTCGCGTTTCAGCGCGCGGCGCTGCTCTCGCAAGAGGGCAGGTACGCCGAGGCGCGGACGCTGCTCGAGTACCTGCTCGACTCGCAGTTCGCGGCGCACTTCAGGCCCTCGGTGCAGAACAACCTGGCGTGGGCGCTGATGCACCTGGGCATCACGAAGCGGGCGCTCGACCTGTCGGCGCAAGCCGTGCGGGCGGGGCCCGAGGTCGGCTTCTTCCACGGCACGTACGCGATCGGGCTGTACCTCGACGGCCGGGCGGCAGAGGCCGCGCCGCTGATCGAGAAGGTGCTGGCCGAGCACGCCGCCGACGGGCCGCTCGCGCAGTCGATTCGCGCGTTCTACCTGGGCGAGGCGCTCGAGCAGACGGGCAAGAAGGCCGAGGCGCGCGCCGCGTTCGAGCGGGCGGCGCGCGAGGCGCCCGAGTCGCGGTGGGCGGAAGCGGCGAGGGCGAAGCTCGTATGACGCCGAGAGCCGCCGCCGTCATGATCGCCGTCGCGCTCGCGCTCGCGGGCCTCGCCTGGCTCTCTGGCGAAGCGGCCGTTCAGCGGAAGCATGACCTCGTGCGCCGCGGCTGGAACCTGCAGCCCGTGCTCGCCGCGGCTCGCGATCTGAGCCCGGGTGTCCCGCTCTCGCGCGAAGACCTCGTCCCACGCGCGATCCCCGAGCAATTCGTCACCGCTTCGCTCTTCACCGACGCCCGCCTGCTCGAAGGGCAGGTGCTCGCCGTCCCGCTCTCGAAGGGCACTCCCCTTCACGCCGCGACGCTGGTCGAGAGGAGGCACTGCCCCCCGTGACCCCCATCATCGGCTTCGCGGGTCTGGTGCTGCTCTGCATCGCCGGCGGCCTCACCGGGCGCGCGACGGCGATTCTGCTCGTCCCCCGGTACGGCCGCGTCATGGCGGCGGCCGGCGTCGTGGTCGGGCTCTTCCTCGGCATCATCCACTACTCGAAGACGCGCCGGGACGAGCTGGAGGCGCGCCGAGGGTGGGATCTCGTGCCCGTCGTGATCGCGGCGACCGACATCAAGCGCGGCCAGCTGCTCACGTTCGACCGCATCAGCCAGCGCGCGATTCCCGAGCAGTTCGTGTCCGAGGATCTCGTGAAGTCCGACGACGTCGCCCGGGCCGTCAACCGCCCGGCGGCGAACGATCTGCGCGAAGGCGATCTCGTCTACTGGGGCGCGATCTGCGTCAAGGCACGCTGACGCCGCCGGCCGGCGTGTTGCGCAGCGCGAAGCCCACCAGCGCGTCGTACCAGGCCGCGCCGTCGGAGCCGGGCACGTCGGCCGCCGTCAGCGGGTCGATGTGGCTGAAGGCAGGGTGCGAGAGCGCCTCCCAGCCGTCGGTCGTCGCCCGCGTCGCGCCGGCGAGCGGCCGGCCCGCGCCGACTTCAGGCAGCATCGCCTTCAGCTTGTCGTAGGCCTCGGCGCGCCCCGACAAGATGCCTGCGGCCTCGACGAGCACCGGCAGCGACAGCGCGCGCCCGTGAAACGCGCGCACGCCGTACTCGACCGGCCAGTCGTTCGGCGCCAGCACGAGCCCCTCGCCGAGCCGGGCGTCGAGCGACAGCCGCGCGGGGAAGTACCACTCGCCGAAGTCGGAGCCCGGCCTCGTCCACGCGATCGCGAAGTCGGTCAGCGACGTGACCTCGCGCGGCTCGACCTGGTCGTACTCCTTCCACCGGTAGGTCGCGTCGGTCTGCGTCGGCTTGACGATCATGCCGCCGCCGAACGGCGAGGTCGACGGCGTCAGCGCGCCGCCCTCCGAGGCGCCGGCGTTCACCGCGCTGATGCCGACCGGGGACGACGCGGCGTCGAACGTCAGCCCGAACGCCGCGCGGTTCGTGAAGCGGGGCAGGGTGGACAGCCCGAAGACCGTCTTCAGGGCCTCGGCGCGCGGGACGTCGCGCTCGAGCGCGTCGGGGTTCAGCCGCGCGCGCAGGGCGGCGCCGACGCCGAGCGGGTACAGCCCCGACTCGAGGATCGGCAGCGCGACGTAGCGGGCGGATTCGCGAATCGACCTGAGGCTCATCACCGCGCCGGTCGCGCCGTTCGTGATGCCCTGCGTCTCGTAGGCATCGCGGGTGACCGAGGTCGGCTCGCCCTCGCGCCCCGTGACCGAGTCGATCATGACCAGGCCGGCGAGCTCGTCGTGGCCCGGCCTGCTGCCCTCGAAGTCCCAGGCCGCGTACTGCGCGACGAGGGTGCCGCCGAGCGAGTGGCCGGCGAGCACGACGCGGGCCTTGCGCTGATCTTCAGGGACCCGCGCGATGACGGCGCGCAGATCGGCGATCGTCGACGCCATGCCCCACTCGCTCTCGAACGCGACGTCGCCCTGGTTCACGAAGCCGGGGAACGCCGAGCCCGGCTCGAAGTAATACGACGTGAGCGCGTCGGCGCTGCCGGCGTCGAGGGCCGCCTCGATGCCGGTGCGGTCTTCGAGCAGGTTGGCGCGCCGGTCGACGCCCCAGGCCTCGAGCGGCGCGTCGGCGGTCGAGCGGCGCACGATGGCGCGGGCGAGGGCGTCGAAGCTGCCGCCGCCGCCGAGGAAGCCGGGCACGAGCACGACGATCGCGCGGGCGGGCTTCGGCGGGCCGCCGGCGGTGTCGACGCGGTAGCGGATGACGTCGACGGCGTCGAGCGCGTCGGGAGTGGCCGTCTGCGTCACCGGGTTCTGCGGAGGCTTCGGCGCCGCGACGCGAACGATCTCGCGGCGGATCGCGACGCCGTTCGTGGTCTCGACGATCAGCGGGTCGACGGCGGGTTGCGGCTTGCCGCAGGCGATCAGCAGACAGACGGCGAGATGACGCACGCCGACGGCATACCTCAGATGCAGCCGAGCGCGCGATGCAGCACAGCGCAGGCCTGCTCCATCCGGTCGGCGCTCAGCCTCGTGATCCGCCGCCGAAACGCGTCGCGCCGCAGCGTGTGCAGGTTGTCGAAGCTCACGACGCACCGTTCGGGCATGCCGTCGCCGCGCCCCAGCGCGAGCTCGCTCGACACCCCACGAATCGTACGGGTGCACGCGGCGACGACGACGGCGCCGATGCGGTCGGCCACCGGGTCGCGCGTCATCACGAGCACCGGTCGCTCGCCGCCCGGCGCTGCAGCCCACCAGACCTCACCTCTCACCACGCCGGAGTTCCCTTCCAGGCCTTCGGGTCGTCCGCGAGGGCGAGCTCGGAGTCGGAGAGGGGCTTCTCGGCGTAGACGCGGGCGTCGCGCTCGCACTCGAGCCGATAGAGGTACAGCTCGAGGGCGCGGCGCAGCACCTCTGACCGCGACTCCTTCAGCCTGCGCGCCGCCCGATCGAGCCGCGCCGTCTGGTCCTTCGAGAGGCGGAGCGCGACCTGTGTCGTCATGCGGGATGTATAAGGGTGCGTATACCAACGCGTCAACCGCAGCGGTATACGCCCTCAGTCGTCATCGCCGAGCCCGTACTCCTTCAGCTTCCGGCCCAGCGTGTTCCGCCCGATCGCCAGCAGCTTCGCCGCCGCCGTGCGGTTGCCCTTCGCGCGATCGAGCACCGCCAGAATGTGCCGCTTCTCGACCTCGGCCAGCGTCGGCACCTTCTCGTCGGGCATCGACGACGTCACCGTCACCATCGCCTTGCCCTCGGGCAGCGGCAGGTGCTCCGGGAGGATCTCACCCTCCGACAGCACCACCGCGCTCTCGACGCAGTTCTCGAGCTCCCGCACGTTGCCCGGCCAGTGGTACCCCTTCAGCCGATCGAGCGCCGACGCCGACAGCCGCGGCGCCGGCTCGACGTGGTGCTTCCGCGCCGAGGCCGCCACGAAGTGGCGCACGAGCCGCTCGAGGTCTTCCGCGCCGCGGTCGCGCAGCGGCGGGAGCACCAGCTCGACCACCTTGATGCGGTAGTAGAGGTCTTCGCGGAACGACCCGTCGCGCACCATCTTCTGAAGGTCCCGGTTCGTCGCCGCCACGATGCGCACGTCGACCTGCACCGTCTGGTTGCCGCCGAGCCGCTCGACCTCGCGATCCTGCAGCACGCGCAGGAGCTTGCCCTGCGCCGGCAGCGGCAGCTCGCCGAGCTCGTCGATGAACACGGTGCCGCCGTCGGCCACCTCGAACTTGCCGGGCTGCCGGCCCTCGGCCCCGGTGAACGCGCCCTTCTCGTGGCCGAACAGCTCGTTCTCGATGAGCGACGGAGGCAGCGCCGCGCAGTCGACCTTCACGAAGGGCTTGCCACGCCGCTTGCTGTTCACGTGCACCGCTCGGGCGAACAGCTCCTTGCCGGTGCCCGACTCGCCGCGGATCAGCACGGTCGCCGAGGTGCCGGCCGCCTTCTGCACCACCTTGTAGATGGCCCGCATCGGCGCCGACTCGCCGATCACCTTGTTGAAGAAGTACCCGACCGGCGTCTGCGGAGCCGCCCGCGCCCGCTCGAGCTCCACGTACAGCGACGTCGACTGCAGCGCCGTCGAGATCTGCGCCGCCAGCGTGATCAGCCGCGCCTGGTCGTCGTCGCTGAAGTGCTCGCCGCCGAGCCGGTTCAGCACCTGCAGCACGCCGAACACGCGGCCCTCGGCGTCGGTCAGCGGCACCGCGAGCAGCGTCTTCGTCTTGTACCCGGTGATCTTGTCGATCGCCCCGTGGAAGCGGCTCTCTTCGACCGCCGCGGGAATGTTCACCGGCTTGCCGGTCTCGGCCACGAAGCCCGCGACCCCCTGGCCGACCTTGATGCGGATCTGCTTCAGCTCCGGCAGGTGGGCCGCCCGGCTGAACAGCTCGCCGCGCGAGTGATCCATCAGCCACAGCGTGCCGCGGTCGGCCTGCATCGAGCGCGCGACGCGATCGACCAGGGTATGGAGGAACTCGTCGAGGTTCACCTCCTGGCCGACCATGCCGCCGACGGCGAGCAGCACTTCGGGGGCGTCTTTCGGCGGCACCGTTCGCAAGAGCGGCGGAAGACGCCACTCCAGCGCGGCCGCGGCTTCAAGCGAATTCATGCGCTGAGCGCGTAGCCTTCGCGCGCCACCTCGGTGCCCTCGAACACGTTCTTCGCCTCGGCCTCCATCGAGGCGACGAAGTCGTCGTTGTGCGCCGGGTCGTGGTGGAACATGAAGAACCGCTTCACGTTCGCGCCGCGGGCGAGCAGGGCGGCGTCGATCATCGTCGAGTGCCCCCAGCCGGCCTTCGGCGGGCCGACCTTCCCCGCGTACTCGTCGGGCGTGTACTGCGAATCGAGCACGAGCGCGTCGGCGCCCTCGATGAAGCGGCCGAGGCTCGGCAGCGCGTCGGGCTTCAGCTCGACGTCGGTCATGTAGACGAAGGCGGCTCCGTCGGCCTCGACGCGGTAGCTGAGGCAGCCTTGCGGGTGCGGCACCTCGAACGGCGTGATGCGAAAGGGCCCGGTCTCGAACGGGGTCGCCGGCCGCGCGGTGGCGAACTGGAGCCGGCTCTTCATCGCCGACAGCGGCACCGGGAAGTTCGGCGGAGACATCTGCTGGTCGAGCACGCGCTCGAGCTGCGCGTCGCCGCCGTCGCCCGGGCCGTAGAGGGTGAACTGCGAGCCGGGGTGCCACGCCGGGCCGAAGAACGGGAAGCCCTGCACGTGATCCCAGTGCAGGTGCGAGAACAGGAACGTGGCCCGCTGCGGCCCGGCCTTCGCGAGCTCGTCGCCGAGCGAGCGCAGCCCCGTGCCGGCGTCGAGGATCAGCCGCTCACCCTGGCTCGTCACCTCGATGCACGAGGTATTTCCCCCGACCTTCGCAACGTGGGCGCCGCTCACTGCGACACTTCCACGGACGCCCCAAAAGCGAATGTTCATGACCGGCCTCCTGATGTCTGGGAGGCCACAGGTGGAGCAAGCGGCCGGCCAGCCGCAACCGCGCGTCACGACGCACGCGCCTCGCGGCGCTGCACCGGTTCGGATCAGGGCCGATCCGTTTCAGAACGCCGCGGTCACTCCGAGGTCGGCCTGCATGTCCTGCCGGCCGAGCAGCGCCGCGTCGCCCGGCAGCGTGTAGAAGACGGGGCGCATCGCGAAGAAGGGGCCCAGGCCCAGACGTTCACCCACATCGATGATCCACCGCGCGAACAGCACCGGCCCCACGCCCCAGCCGGCGCCGAGACCCGAGTGGATGATCGCGGCGGCCGGGCCGGCGCCGAGCGCCAGCCGCTGCTCGCCCACGCGCAGCTCCTTCACGAGCGCGGCCTCGAGGCCGATGAAGCCGACGCGGCTGTACGTGCCGCCGGGCAGCGGCAGCACCTGCACCGCCAGCGTGTAGCGCAGGCCGACCTCGAGCCACTGGAGGCCGGGGCGAACTCCGATCGCGACGCCCGGGGTCGACAGGCCGATCGGCGTTCCGAACGTCTGCCCCACCCAGTGCGAGGAGCCGACGTTCACGGTGGCCGAGACCGGGTGGGCGAGCAGCAGCATCGTCAGCGCGAGCGAGGTCATGCCTCGAAGACGCCGCGACCCCTGCGCGCAGGTCAGGCCCGAAGGTCACGGTCTTGAGTCATGGGGCCTGCATGACCCAAGCTCCGGCCTCACGATGCGGCGCGCGGCCCTCCTCATGCTCGTGCTGATCGGCTGCTCGAAGAAGCCGGGCGCCGGCGGCCTCGAGGTGCACGTCACCGTCGACCCGCGCGTGCGCGCCGACTGCATCGTGCTCGTGGCGTCGAGCGGCGGCACCGAGAAGCGCAGCGAGCCGGTGCCGCGCAAGGCCGAGCTCTTCTGGGGCGTCGTCGAGGGCGACGGCCTGGCCGGCGAGGTCCGCTTCGTGGCGCGCGGGTTTGTCGGCGCGTGTGACGAGACCGGCACGCTGAACGCCGAGAGCGAGCCGGTGACCGGCCGCTTCGTCGCGGGAAAGGTGGTGCAGGTGGGCGTGGCGGTCGACCGCGCGCTGAACGACTCCGACGAAGACGGCTTCCGCGCGCACGACGCCGGCGGCACCGACTGCGACGACTCGAGCCCGCTGGCCGCTCCCGGCCTCGACGAGCTGTGCGCCGACGGCCGGGACAACGACTGCAACGGGAAGGCCGACTGCGCCGACACCCCGCGCTGCGACGGCACCGCCTGCGACGACGGCCGGGCGTGCACCTCGCCCGACGTGTGCGCGGGCGGAGCGTGCGGCGGGCCCGTCGACTGCGCGCCGAAGCTCGCGTGCTCGTACGCGCTCGGCTGCGGGCCGGGCGGCGCGTGCGTCTTCCAGGCCGACGCCGGCGTGGCCTGCGACGGCGGCACGTGCCGCAACGACGGCGCCTGCATCCCCCTCGGCCAGGAGTGGAGCTGCACCGACGGCGCCGACAACGACGGCGATCAGCAGGTCGACTGCGACGACGCCGACTGCATGGGCGTCGCGTGCGACGACCGGCGCGCCTGCACGGTCGGCGACACCTGCATGCCCGACGTCGGCTGCATGGGCACGATCACGTGCAACCACCCGCCCGCGGGCACCTGCTGGGCCGCGATGGGCGGCTGCGGCGACGGCGGCGCCTGCGAGTACTTCATCAGCGCGGGGGCCGCCTGCGACGACGGCCAGCGCTGCACGCACTCCGACGTCTGCGCCGACGACGGCGGCTGCACGGGCACGACGTACTCCTGCGGCCTGGGCTCGTGCTTCGCCGGCGGGGCGTGCGAGGGCGACGGCGGGTGCAGCGGCACCGCGCTGACGGGCACCGCGTGCGACGACGGCGACCTGTGCACCTTCGGAGGCACCTGCGACGCCGGCGCCTGCGAGAGCACCGCGTACCTCTGCCTCGAGCGCGAGTGCGAGGCCGGCCTGTGCCTCGGCGACGGCGGGTGCGGCTACGCGCCCAAGGCCCCCGGCACGGCGTGCCCCGGCGGCACGTGCGATCTCACCGGCACGTGTGTGCGGCCGCTGTGGCCGTTCATGCCGGCGAACTTCGTGCCCTCGCAGATCCCCGACGGCGGCTACGGCGCGCCGGTGGTGTTCGACGCCGGCTGCGACGCCGTCTTCGACTCCACCGACGGTGGCTTCACCGGCTGGTGCGGGCAGGAGCCGGTGCCGGTCACGGTGAGCCAGATCAGCGGGCCCGAGCTCGTGGTGCTGCCGCTCCAGGGCCTCACGCTCGAGGCGGGCTCGCGCCTCAAGCTCGTCGGCTCGCGGCCCGTCGCGATCGCGGTGACCGGCGACGCGCGCATCAGCGGCCAGCTGCTCGCGAGCTCGGGCGCGGGGCTCGTAGGCGCCGGAGCGAACTGGCCCGGCTGCGGCACCTCCGTGGGCGAGAACGGCCGCGTCGACGCGGGCACGAACGTGCGCGGCGGCGGCGGAGGCGGCGGCACGTACGCGACGCGCGGCAGCGACGGCGCCGGGGTGGCGATGAACCTCGGCGGGCGCGCGGGGGCGTTGAACCCGTCGCCGGCGAGCTTGAGGCCGCTGCGCGGCGGGTGCCCGGGCGGCGCCGGCGGCGCGGTGGTGCCGGCGAACGGCGGGCCGGCGGGGAGCGGCGGCGGGGCGCTGCAGCTCTCGGTGTCGGGCCTGCTGCACGTCGAGGGGGTGATCTCGGCGTCGGGGGCCGGCGGCCTCGGCGGGGTGACGCAGTACTCGGGCGGCGGCGGCGCCGGCAGCGGCGGAGCGATCCTGCTCGAGGCCTCGACCGTCACGCTCGGCGACGGCTCGGTGCTGACGTGCAACGGCGGCGGAGGAGGCGAGGGCAGCGGCACCGGCGTCCCCGGCCGCGCGGGCGCCGACGGCGCGGTCGACTCGGGCACGCCGGCTGCGGGCGGTGCGCTGGGCACCTCGGGCGGAGGCGACGGCGCGAACGGAGCCGCCCTCGGCGTCGACGCGGGCGCTATCACGGCGGCGCGGTGCGAGCCGGCTCCCGGCGGCGAGGGCTGCGGCGCGGGCGGCGGTGGGCTGGGGCGCGTGCGTATTCAGGCGGCGATCGAGTGCTTCATCGGGAACACCACGATCTCGGCGGTGGAGTCGCGCGCGTGCCCGTGATGGCCCTGCGGCGCGTCACTGCCCGAACACGAACGCGGAGACCGGCGAGCCGTAGGGGTACGTGAGGATGCCGTTGTGCGTGGAGCCCATGAAGCTCGGCGGCGGCGGCCGCACCTCGAGCACGAACGGCCCGCCCGACTCGATCGTGATGAGCCCCGCGTGGACCGCAGCGGTGCACACGGACGAGTCGAGCGTGTAGATGCCGCTCCCCCAGACCGCCCACGCGACGCCGTTCGGGGCGCAGACGCCGGCGAGGCGGGTGCCAGGCGGAGGGTTCTGACCCAGGTAGGCGGTGCCCGTGTACGTCGGCCGGCCCCACAGGAAGGTGCCGCCGTCGACGACGGCGCCGCCATCCCACAGCGAGGGGCCTGCGTCGAACGGGTAGGGCGTCACGGCGCCGCCCGCTGCTCCGCCCGCCGCACCACCGGCCGCACCACCTGCGGTGCCGCCGCCTGCGCTGCCGCCAGCAGTCCCGCCGGCCGCTCCTCCCGCTGCGCCGCCGGCCGAGCCTCCACCCTGGCCGCCCCCGGAGCCACCTTGACCTCCGCCCGTCCCGCCCTGGCCGCCTCCGGTTCCGAGCGGGCTCAGCGTACCCGTGACGTCGGCGATCGCCTCGCAGCCGGCGGCGTTGGCGAACCGCTTGATGCCGGTGCACGCGTGCGTACTGACGGAGCACGAGAGGTCGTAGCGGAGCTGCGTGGCCGGGTCGCGCGCGGTCACCGCGCACGCGCCGGCGGTGAGGTTCGTCGAGCCGTTCGCGACCACGCCCGTCGAGACCGCGCGGACGCTGGCGGTCGCATCTGCCGCGAGCGCGACGCTGAGGGTCTCGGTGGAGGGCATGGCTGCACACAGGTTCGCGCGCGGCGCGAGGCTCGCGGCGAGGCCCCACGTGCCGAGGAGCCCCGTGCACACGGAGCGCGCGGGCGGGTTCACGCACTCGATGTCGGTGGTGGCACGTAGAGCCGGACCGCTGAGCGTCCCGCGCACGGGGGCGATGGGCTCTCCGAAGATGCCGCCGACGATGGGAACCTGGGTCGTGGTGACCGGTAACGCGATCGTCGCACTCACCGTGACGGCGACGGGGCCTCCAGCGGTGCAGACGAACGCCGAAACGTCGACGTCGTGGGTGTCGAGCTCACCGGCGACCGTCACGTCAGCCGAGTCGATGCGCGTGGGAGTGACGGGGCCCCGCAGCACGGCCTCGATGCTGGACAGCTCCCAGTCGTCGCGCCCGGTGCGGATGATGGTCAGCTTGTCGGGCGTCAGGTAGAGGAGCTCTGCATCGGGCAGCCGCTCGAACCGGGTCTTCACGGGGAACGCTTCGCCGGTCTCGAACTTCGACCCGGGGGCCGGCGCGAGGATCCTCGCGGCCCAGGGCATCCTGGCGTTCTGCCACAGGCCCAGCTCGCTGAAGTGAGGCACCGCGAACTTCAGCTCGAGAGCGCCCGTCGGTGAGCTGCGGGTCTCGATCGCGGGCAGCTCCAGGCCCGACGCCGACGTCAGGGTCACCATGCCCACGGCCGGGTCGTCCGACCGCAGCGTCGCGGCGAGCGGCACGTTGAACACCGTGCCGGCCGGCTCGAGACCGTACTCGGCGTGGGGCAGCTCCTCGTCCGCCGGGGTGAAGCGGCCGGCGATCGCGTCGGCGGCCGACACCCGGAGCCGCTTGACCGCGGGCGACGTCCGCAGCGTCGCCTTCAGGTCGCTCAGCGAGACTCCCGCGGGCAGCGCTCCGGCGGGCACCTCCAGCGTCAGCTTGCCGTCGGCTGACGTCACGCTCCCCGCCGGGCTCGGCGGCGGTTGCTGCTGCGGCCCCGAGCAGGTCACCAAGATGGCCGCCGCAGCGGCGAGACGAACGCGCATGAACACCTCCCTGCGCGCGATCTTTCTTCAGCCCCGGCCGCCGCCGCAAGCCACGCTCAGTCCTTCCACAGCATCTTCCACGGGTGCTTGCGCAGGTCGGCGAGCAGGGCCTTCAGGTCCTCGTAGACCTGCTTGTCCTGGATCATCGCGCCCGCGGTGCCTTCGCCCGCCTCGATCTTCTTGAAGATGCGGTCGGCGCGCGCCGCCATGCCGTCGAGCTTCTCGGACAGGGCCGCGTAGCGGAGCATCGCGGCGCGCAGCTGCTTGCCGTCTTCCTCGGTGAACTGCCCCGCGACCTTCTCGGCGCCGCCGAGCACGCCTTCCGCCTGCTTCGTGATCACCGGCACCTCGGCGCGCAGCACCTTCGCGGTCGCCTGGGCGTCGTCGATGAGCAGCGCCGTCTTGCCGCCCGGCTCGAACTGCGTGCGCAGCACGGCCGAGAGCGCGCGCAGATCTTTCGCGGCCTCGCCGAGCTCCTTCGCGATCTGGCGAATGTCGTCGCGGTTGTCGGTGATGACGCCGTCGACCGTGCGCGTGAGGCCCGAGACTCCGCCGATGAGCCGCGTGATGGCCTCGGGGTCTTTCTCGATCGCTCCGCCGACCACCTCGAGGAACTTGGCCAACCGGTTCGACACCAGGTCGATGCGCGGAGCGTCGGTGCCCCGCACGTGCTTCGACCAGTCGAGCGCCTGGCTCGCCGAGCCGGGGTTCAGCTCGAGGTACGGCTCCCCCAGCGGGCCCTGGCTCGAGATCGTCACGGCGGTGTCCTGCTTCAGCGCCGCCGCCGCGCTCTCGGAGAGCGACACGTTCAGCGACACCGGCAGCGGCACCCCATACTCGTCGCGCCGCGCAGGCTGAAGCTCGATGCCCTCGACCTTGCCGACCTGCACGCCGCCGAGCTTCACCGGCGCTCCCTTCACCACGTTGCCGGTGTGCGAGAGGTCGACGATCAGCGTCTTGCCTCCGCCGAAGCCGAGCTCGCCCATGAGCCACAAGAGGGCGAGGCCCCCGCCGACGGCGAGCAGCACCAGCGCGCCGACCTTCAGCTCGAGCTTCGATTCGTCCATTGGGCGGTTCCGGCCGATACCTCTAGCACCCGATCGGCCAGCTCTCTCATCGCGCGATAATCATGCGAGACCACCATCGCGCCAAGTCCCTGGCGCTTGAGCTCGAGCAGGGTCTCGTTCACCTGGCCGGCCGCCTCGCGATCGAGGCCCGTCGTGGGTTCGTCGAGCAACAGGTATGTAGGCTCGAGCACCAGCGCGCGGGCGATCGCGGTGCGCTTCTTCACCCCGGGCCCGAGCTGCGGGGGGAAGCGGCCGGCCAGCTCCTTCAGGCCCACGCGGGCGAGCGCGTCGAGCGCGTGGCGCCTCTTCTCTTCGCGGCTGCCGCGGGCCGCGAGCATCACGTTGTCGAGCACGGTCAGCCAGTCGATCAGCGCCGGGCCCTGCACGAGGTACGGCACCTTCGCGCGCAGCGGCCGCAGCGCGCGCTCGGGCAGCTCGTGCACCGGCGCGTCGAGCAGCGTGACCCGGCCCTCGTCGGGCTTGAGCAGGCCGACCGCGAGCCGGCACAGCACGCTCTTGCCGCTGCCCGACTTGCCGATCACGAACGTGAGGCCGGTGAGCGGGACCTCGGCCGACAGCCCCGAGAGCACCGGCGGAGCGCCCGGCTCGAACCGCTTCGTCACGTGCTCGAAGCGCAGCGTGGCCACGATCACAGCCCCAGCAGGAAGAAGGCCGCCGTGACGGCGAAGTCGAGGAGCAGGCACCCCATCGCCGCGTCCACGACGCCGTCGGTGACGGCGCTGCCGACCGCGTGCGCGCCGCCCTTCGCCATGAGGCCGCGGCGGGAGGCCGCGAGGGGGATGAACAGGCCGCACACGAACGACTTGAGGAAGCAGCACGAGACGTCGCCGGCGTCGACGAAGCGGGGGTCGATGAAGGTGGCGCCGTCGGCGCCGTAGACGAAGCGGACGGTGGCGTAGGCGGAAAGCGACGCGGCGACGATGCCGACGACGGTGAGCAGCGGCACGGCGAGCACCGAGGCGACGACGCGCGGGGCGACGAGCTCGGCGTGCGGGTCGGCGGCCGACAGCTCGAGGGCCTCGACCTGCTCGTTGACGCTCATCGCGGCGAGCTCGGCCGAGGTGCCGGCGCCGGCGCGGGAGGCGCAGAGGATCGCCGCGGTCAGCGGGCAGAACTCGCGGATCATGAGCTCGAAGTACGCGGGGCCGACGACGGTGATGTTGCCCGTGTACTTGCGCGCCTGCGCCCACGCGATGCTGACCATCACGGCGCCGAGGAAGGCGAGGCCCCCGCCGACGAGCCAGCTGGAGCGCGTGCCGAGCTCGACGAACTGCACGGCGCACTCCTTGATCGCCAGCCCCGAGCGGCGAACCGCGGCGACGGTGCGCGCGAGCAGCACGAAGGGAGCGCCGACGGAGTGCAGAACGCTCATGAACGCGCTCCCTCTCCCCTCGTAGGGGAGAGGGCCGAGGTGAGGGGGCCGTCGAGCGCCGCGGTCATGACAGCCACCTCGCGAGCGGAGCCGTCAGCAGAAAATCCAACGCGAAGATCGCCGCAGCGCTCGCCACCACCGCCTGCGCCGCCGCACGGCCCACACCCCGGGCGCCGCCGCTCGCCGCCAGCCCGCAAGCCGTCGACACGATGCTGATCGCGACGCCGAACGCGGTCGCCTTGATGAGCCCCGCAGCGAAGTCGGCGGGGCGGATCATGTGCGCGACCGCCTCGAGGAAGACGCGCGGCGGCAGGTCGAGCGTGAAGTACGCCGCCACCGCCTCGCACACGATCGCGATGAGGAACGTGAGCGACGCCAGGCACGAGACCGCCAGCGCGCTCGCCACCACGCGCGGAGCGACCAGCAGCCCGAACGGGTCCAGCGAGATTCCGCGGAAGCCCTCGATCTGCCCGTTCACCTTCAGCAGCGCGAGCTCGGCGGCGTTGCGCGCCCCGATGCGGGCCGCCATCAGCTGGCCGAGCAGAATCGGCCCGAACTCCCACAGCACCGCGTACGCGCCCGCCCAGCCCGCATAGAGCCGCGCGCCGAACTTCTCGGCGTAGACGCCGGCCTGGAACACGACCGTCATGCCGGTGAGCGTCGCGATGCCGAGCGTCAGCGGCAGCGAGCGGTAGCCGAACAGCACGAGCGCGCGGCCGGTCTCGCGCAGGTCGAGGCGGGGCAGGTGCCAGAGCGTGCGGCCGAGCACGAGCGCCAGGGCGCCGGCGGCGCGGGCAGACGAGATCGAGGCGGCCCCGAGGAGGCGCAGGGGGAAGACGAGCGCTCCGGTCACTTGAGGGCGCCCTCGTCCATCACCAGGGTCTGGCCCAGCGAGATCGGCTCGTACGGGTCGGGCAGGGCGCACAGCAGCGTGCGCCCCTCGCTGACCTCGAGCAGCAGCTCGGCGATCGAGCGCTCGGTGTCGGGGTCGAGCCCCGCGAAGGGGTCGTCGGCGAACAGCACCTCGGGCCGCGCCACGATCGCGCGCGCGATGCCGGTGCGCTTGCGCATGCCGCCCGAGAGGTGCTCCGGGTGCTTGCCGGCCGCCGCCGTCAGCCCCACGCGCTCGAGCGCTTCGTCGCACCGGAGCGACGCCTCGGCTTGCGGCACTCCGCGCTTGATGAGCGGCAGCATCACGTTGTCGCGCACCGTCATCGAGTCGAACAGCGCGTCGGTCTGGAACACCATGCCGAAGGCGCCTTGAGCCCGGCGCCGCGCCACCCCGTCGAGCTCCGTGGCGTCGGTGTTTCCCCAGAGCACGTGGCCCTGGTCGGGCCGCACCAGCCCGGCGAGGGCCTTCAGCAGCGTCGTCTTGCCGCTGCCCGCGCGGCCGCAGATGACGGTGTGGGTGCCGGCCTTGAACGTGGCGGTGACCGCGCGCAGCGCCTCGAGCGCTCCGAACCGTACCGAGACGGAGTCGAGCTTCAGGTCCAAGAGTGCCGGTGACGCTAGCCCGGTTTGCAGCGCCGGGCGCGAAACAGGTAAGGGCTCGCCCGATGCAAAGGGGAGTGTTCTTCGTGCTGGCGCTCGTCGTCGCGGGCTGCGGCCTGCGGCGTCCCGGCGGCGCGGCCGACGGCTGCAACGCCGCGTTCGACGAGGGCCACCGGGTGATCGAGGGGCCGGTCGCGTTCTCGAGCATCAACGCCCTCGCGTTCGACGGCGACGGCTACCTCTACGTCGCGAACCGCACCTCGGGCGGCTCGTACCTCCTGGTGTTCGGGCCCTCCCCGAAGAACGAGTACGTGCGAGCCGTCGGCCGCGGGGCGCTGAGAGACCTCGTCGACTTCGTGCGCGTACCGGAAGACGGCTCGTTCTGGGCGCTGCAGGATCGCGGCGGCCCCTCGCTCGACCCCGAGGTCGTTCACCTCGACGCCGAGGGCGCCGTGCTGTCGCGGTTTCCCGTCACGACCGACAACGTCGGCGGCATCGCCCGCGCAGCCGACGGCTCGCTCTACGTCTCGTACTACCGGGTCGCGAAGCTCGACCCGACCGGCACGTTGCTCGACACGTTCGGGTCGAAGCCGAACGGGCAGCCGTTCTACCAGGGCCTCGCGTTCGACTCCGCGGGGAAGCTGTGGGTGACCGACCTGATGGAGAGCAGCCTCGAGCGGTTCGACGTGGCCTCCGGCGAACGCATCGCGCACTTCGGGGGGCGCGGCGCGCAGCCCGGCAAGTTCGACGGCACGAACCCCGTGCACGCCGGCCCGACGGATCTCGCGTTCGACGAAGACGGCAACCTGTACGTCAACGACCCGTACGGCTCCCGCATCATGAAGCTCGACACGCGCGGCACGATGCTCGGCGAGCTCGGGTTCGGCGGCGCCGACAACATCGAGCCGATCGCCATCGACCCGCGCACCGGCAACGTCTACGTCGGCCGCGACACCGGCATCGATATCGTCTGCCCGCTGTGAATGTCCGAACGGGCTCGGGAGACTGAGCGCGCGGACGCTGTCGGAAAATGCCTGTCGGGAGTGGGCCGGGTCGCGTCCCTTCACGAGGTGATTGCCATGTTTCTGTCACGGGCGGCTGCCGCCCTTTCGGTCGTCGTGTGTCTCGCGGCGTGTCAAAGCTCGGCTCCGGTAACTTTCGCGCGGCCGAAGCCGCCGGCGGTGAAGCAGGCGGTCGGCGGCGTGGGGTATGCGGCCACCGCGACGTTCGACGCCCCGGTCGTGAACCCCAACACGTGGACCGGGAGCCCGATGGGCACCGGCGCGTACAGCGCGATGTCGACTCCGCCGCAGTCGGGCGGCAACCAGTCGATCGCCGCCGACGACCAGGGCGTCTACTACGTCATCATCGGGAACCTGACCGCGGGCCCGGGCAACTTCTTCGGCATCATCACGTCGACGCCGTTCGCGGTCGGCACGCGCATCGTCGACAACTCGACGACGTTCGCCGGCATCTTCGACGGCAACACCGGCGACCCGGTCGCCCTCGCGAGCGGCGGCACGCTGAGCGTCACGGCGGCGGGCGCCACGGTGGTGGGCACGTTCAACGGCACGCTGGAGGACTACGCGGCTCCGCCGGCGTGCACCTCGAACGCGCAGTGCCCCTCGGGCTCGGTCTGCCAGGGCGGCCGCTGCATTCCCGCGCCGCCGCAGTGCACGTCGAACGCGCAGTGCCCCGCGGGGTCGAGCTGCCAGATGGGCGCGTGCGTGACGAACCCGAACCCGGCCTGCACGAGCAACTCGCAGTGCAGCTCGCCGGCGGTCTGCCAGAACGGGCAGTGCGTGGTGCCGTTCCAGTGCACGGTCGACTCCGACTGCGCGATGGGCGAGCGGTGTGCGGCCGGGACGTGCGTTGCGGCGCCGATGTGCACGTCGAACGCGCAGTGCCCCGCGAACCACTCGTGCGTGGGCGGCAGCTGCGTGGCGAACCCGCCGATGTGCACGTCGAACGCGCAGTGCCCGTCGGGCAGCTCGTGCGTGGGCGGCAGCTGCGTGGCGAACCCGCCGATGTGCACTTCGAACGCGCAGTGCCCGCCCGGCAGCGTCTGCTCCGGCGGCCGGTGCGTGTCGTCGCCCGGCACCTGCCAGGCTCAGGGCACGGGAACGTACTCGGGCAGCGTGGGCTCAGCGGCGACGTGCTCCGCACTCGGCAGCGGCGCGGTGTCGCTGACGAACGGCTTCGCGGCGCTGGGTGAGGACGAGAACGGGCAGCTCGCGCTCTTCGTCATCGACCCGGCCGGCGGCGCGAACGGCGTCGTTATTCCGCTCGCGTCGTGCCCGGCGGCCTCGGGCAGCGTCTCGGTCGCCGGCGCGCAGATCTACACCCAGGCGAGCGGCGGAGCGGGCCTCATGCTGTACGCCATTCGCCAGGCGTCGGGCACCGTCACGTTCACGACCGGCGGGCCGCACTACACCGGCACGTTCTCGCTGAGCGTCGTGGGCGGCGGCACGCTGAGCGGCACGTTCGACGTGCAGTAGCGCTGCCCAGGGGGGGGGCAGCGGGCTGGGGTCTGGGCTGGGGACCGGGCTGGGGGACCGGGCTGGGGAGCGGGCTGGGGAGCGGGCTGGGGAGCGGGCTGGGGAGCGGGCTGGGGAGCGGGCTGGGGTCTGGGCTTGCGGGTACGCGTTCGTTGACGGGGCCGCGTTCGTTCACGGGTTCGGCCGCGGGCGGGGTCAGAGGGCCCGGCCGGTTCCGCAGCCCTGACGCCGGCCCGTGAACGAACGCGGCCCCGTCAACGAACGCGTACCCCTTCACTGACCCAGGCCCGGGACCGGGCCCAAACCCCGAGCCCAGCCCCCAACCCCAACCCCTACCGCCGCGACCGCTACTTCCGGCCGCGAAGGCGCTTGAGAGAGATCTTCCCGATCCGCCCGCCGAACGCGTACCACGTCAGCGCGGTGCCGAAGAGGAACCCCGCCGCGATGATGCCGAACATGCCGAGCGCCGAGGCCCCGCCGATGGTCGGGCCGGTGCCCGCGAACGAGATGAACGCGCCGACGATGAACCCACACGCGCACAGCCCCGAGAACGCGACCAGCGCGAGCGACCGCAGGTTCTTGTTCAGCTCGTTCATCTGCTCGGCCTTCACGGTCACCGAGAACTTCCCGGCCTCCAGGTCGAGCAGGATCTGCGAGAGCTGCATGGGCAGGTCCTGAGCCACGTTCTGCAGCTGCAGCAGCGTCTTCATCAGCCCGCCCTGGAGCTGCTCGGGGTCGTAGCGCTCGGCCAGCATGCGCTTCGCGTAGGGCAGGGCGATCTCCCCGATGTTCATGTCGGGCCACAGCGTTCGCAGAATGCCTTCGGTCTGCACCGCGGCGCGCGCCAGGATCGCGTACTCGCGCGGCACGCGGATGCGGTACTTCACGACGAGGTCGAGCAGGTCGCGCAACAGGCTCGCCGCGTTCACGTCCTTCAGCTCTTTCGGCAGGTACTGGCCGATGATCGCATCGATGTCGTTCTTGAACCCCAGCAGGTTCGCCCGGCTGTCGGGCGTCCCGACGCGGTAGAGCAGCTTCGCGACCGAGCCCGAGTCTTTGAGCGCCACCGCCAGGATCAGCTGAATCAGCGTCTCCTGCATCTGGCGCGTCACGCGCCCGACGAGCCCGAAGTCGAGCAGCGCCATGATCGGCCCGGGCTGCACCAGGAAGTTCCCGGGGTGCGGGTCGCCGTGAAACAGCCCGTCTTCGAACAGCTCGAGGAACGCGCCCTCGAGGATGTTCTTCGCCAGCGCCTGCCGCGCGGCCTCGTCGAGGTTCGCGTCTTTGAGCTTCTGCCCCTCGAGGAACTCGAGCGTCAGCACCGTGCGCGCGGTGAGCTCGTCGTACACCTTGGGGATCCGCACGTAGTCGCGGCCCGCGTGGTTCTTGAAGAACGCGCGCGTGTTCGCGGCCTCGTTCATGAAGTCGAGCTCTTCGTGAATGGCCTTGTCGAACTCCTCGACGAGCGTGGTGGGGCTGTAGATGCCCATCTCTTCGATGACGGCCTCGAGCGCGCGCGCGATGTAGTGCAGCACCGAGAGGTCGGCGCGAATCGTCTCTGCGATGCCCGGCCGCTGCACCTTCACCACGACCTGCTCACCCGACTTCGTGACCGCGCGGTGCACCTGCGCGATCGACGCCGCGGCGATCGGCTTCTCGTCGAAGCTCTTGAACAGCTCCTCGAGCGGCTTGCCGAACGCCTCCTTGATCTGCGAGCGCACCTGCTCGAGCGGAAACGGGTCGACGCTGTCTTGCAGCAGCGACAGCTCGTCGATGACCTTCGCGGGGAGCAGGTCTCCGCGCGTCGACAGCACCTGGCCGAGCTTGATGTAGGTGGCGCCGAGCTCGTTGAGCATGCGGCGGAAGCGGCGGGCGCCCGACTCCTCGCGCGACTCCGGGGTGGGCTGCACCTCTTCCTTGCGTCCCAGCCGCGCCCACAGCCCGCTGCGATCGGCGAGCTCGCCGAACCCGTGCCGGCCGGCGATCACCGCGATCTGGCGGACGCGGTTCAGGTCCTGTAGCGCCTCGCGGATCATGGGCCGGGCTGGAAGCTATCAACGCCCGGGGGCCACCGCGATTTCAGCGCCCGTCGTCGAGCACGCCGCCGTCGGGCAGCGCGGCGTCGGCGTACTCGTGCGGGCCTGCCACTCCGGCGTCGGGGCCGTCGCGATCCGAGCTTTCCGGTTCGCTGGGCGCCGGGCCGTCGGCGCAGAACCCTGCCGTGCAGTGGGCTCTGGGGTTTCCGCAGTCTTCCTGCACCTTGCACCGCTGGGCCGGGTTGCACGACGCGAGCAGCAGCAGAACGGCGAGTGTGCGTACGGGGTTCATTGGATCAGGGCGACGACGATGGTGAGGGCGAGTGCTGCTCCGGCCCCGACGAGCAGCCAGATCGCGAGCATGTTCCGCTCGTCGAACGCGACGGCGCGCGGCACCTCGTAGCTGCGCAGCGTGCCGTCGGGGTTCACCGAGAGGTGCTCCGACGCGTTGAAGGCGAACGTCGAGACGCCCGCTACCGCGAGAGCGAGGCTCGCCGCGCCGGTGATGTACGGAAGCGGCGAGCGGCGCGGCGTCGCCGTCGCGGCGGGCGGTGGCTCCACGGGCTTCGGGGACTCGACGGGCTTCGGCGGCTCCACCGGCTTGGGGGCCTCGACGGCGCCCTGCAGCTCCTCGCCCGACAGCAGCCGCTTCACGCGGCGCAAGAACGGCAGGTGCTCGAAGACGAGCTCGGCCTGCGTCGCCGCCCGCACCGTCAGCGTCGACTGCGCGATCACCTCGCCGGTGCCGGCGGTGCGGCAGTCGAGATCCATCACCGCGTCCTTCCCCAGCGCAGCGAACGTCACCGACACGACGGCGTCGGCGCCGTTCTCTCGGGCGGCCTCCACCAGGCACTGCTGACCGCTGCATGGCGCCTCGACGGCCGCGGCGTCCATGCCCTCGAGGCGCGCGAGCTCGATCACGGTGCGCGTGAGCTCTGCCGCCCGCGCGGGAGCCACTCCGAGGTTCGAGCCCTGAATCACGACCAGCCTCAGCGGCAACGGCTGCGGTGCCTGGGCGAGCACCGCGCAGACCACGGCGCAGATCACGGCCCCATCATACGGGCGCCCCCCTCAGCCGGCGAAATCGCGCCGGGTCACAAGATACACCCCGGGATCGGCTCCGAGACCTGCAAGACCAGGAAGCGCACCTGGGCCATCTCGCGCTCCCAGAAGCAGAGCGTGTCGGCCTCGCGCAGGTACCCGTACTGGTAGAAGGTCGCGTTCGGCGTGTTGCGGATCAGCGGCTTCACGTCGGGGTCGTGCATCGCCTTGCGGCGGCGCGAGATGACGAGCTTGGCGGCGTCGAGCTCTTCTTGCGCCTTCATGATGGCGGCGGGGTTCTTGTCGAGCGCGGCCTCGTTCACGAGCACCACGAAGCGCGCGCGGCGCGCCGTGATCTCGAACGCGTCGTTGAGCTCGGCGAGGAAGGGGTCGTCGTTCGACAGGCCCAGCGCGGCGCGGTCGGCGTCGATCGCCGTCACCGCCGCCGCGTGCGCCTTCAACGGCTCGAAGACGCGGGCGCGAAAGTCGGGGTTCGCCGCGATCTCGTCGAACTGGATGCGGTCGGGCTGGCTCACGATGCCCAGCGCCTCGCCGGCGTCGATGATCTGATCGCGGCCGGCGAGGTACGCGGCGAGGCGCTTGATGATGAGGGCGTCGTGCTGCTCCTCGCCGAGGCGGTAGATGAGCTCGCCGGCCTGCTCGCCGAGCATCTGCTTGATCGGAGCGTCCCACCGGTCGGGCAGCGTGTAGTTCATGCGCAGCGTGGCGGCGTCGGTCTGCCAATAACCCCACTCCCAGCCGCTCGAGAACAGCACGTGATCGCGCAGCCGGCCCGCTGGCTTGAGGCTCTTCAGGTCGAGCCAGCGCGAGCGCATGTAGAGCGGCAGGTACATGGGGATCGTGTTGTCGAACGCGATCCAGTACGCGGACTCGGGGAAGTAGCTCACCGGCTGGCCCGCCGAGAGCTTGCCCTCGATGAACGCGCGGTGATCGCGGAAGTCGTCGTGGAAGTACGCGCCGCCCGCGTCTTCGTAGAGGTTGTAATACATGACCGTGTGCACCCACGGCGTGATGGGCGCGCGCGCGAACTTGATCAGGAAGTAATAGAGCAGCGTCTCGCCCATGTACGTGACCTTCAGCGACGGCTGATCGCCGAGGTGTATCGGCGAGCTCACCTCGATGCCCGGAGCCACCTCCTGGATCGCGGCGTACGCCTCCTCGACGCGCTGCACGAAGACGGCGGGGTCGGCGCCGAAGAACTCGCCGAACGAGAGGTTCACGTTGTCGTGCGGCACGCCGTCGAGCAGCACGTGCAGCCGCCGGCGCATCTCGACGCCGGGGTCCGGATCTTCGTCGATGAGGTCGAACGCGTTCTGCAGGTTCGACTTGCCGAACAGCTGGATGCCGATGCCCGTCTTGAGGCCGCGCATGTGCGCGTACGCGACGATCGCCGCCTGGTGCGCCTTGTTGTCGACGCCTTTCAAGATGTCGTCGAGCGCGAGCCACTGCACGTAGTTGCCGCGGTTCTTCACGATGAAGTCGATGGTGCGCTTCGCGCCCTCGAGGTTCGCTTCGCCGCTCTCCCAGAAGTCGTAATAGGCCTCGATGGGGTGCAGCGTGTGGAGGTGCAGCCCGCGGCGCTGGTCGACCTCGGGCTGGTAGTCGCCACTCTCGGGCGACTTCGGCGCACCGACGCTCGTCTTCCACGGGTGGAAGAAGCCGAAGCCCTGGGCCTCGAGAGCGTGCGCGAGGCCGTACTGCGCGCCGAGCGGAGCCCCGCCTCGCACGATGTTGCCCTCGAGGGTGTAGCAGTCGGTGCAGTCGGTTCTCGGCACGACGGCGATGACCGTGCCGCCGCGGCGCTGCTGCTCGGCCACGGGGTCGGCCGCGACGACGTGCCGCCGCTCGCCGGGCAGGAACTCGAGGCTCGCCTCGACGACGGCCGCGAGCTCGGAGGTCGTGATCACGGTCACGCCGGGCTCGGCCTTCGGGCCGCAAGCGCAGAGCAGAGCGAGCAAGATGTAAGGCCGGGTACGCATCGTCACGAGCATCTCATGCCCCGCGCGGCCGATGCGCGGAAGGACAGAGCGCGCCGCGAGATCTACAGTGCGCGCCGTGCCGCCCACCAACGACAGCGGCTTCGACGTCGCGGGCCGCGGCTGGACCCCCGGAGACGTCGTCGGGCGCTACCGGCTGCTCACGCGCATCGCGGTGGGCGGCATGGCCGAGATCTGGCTCGCGCTGCAGCAGGGCATGAAGGGCTTCGAGCGCGTCGTCGTGGTGAAGCGCATCAGCGAAGGGCTCTCGTCGGACCCCACGTTCGTCGAGATGTTCCTCGACGAGGCGCGCATCGCCGCGCAGCTCAGCCACCCGAACATCGTGCAGATCTACGACCTCGGCGAGCACGAGAGCGCCTACTACATCGCGATGGAGTACCTGCACGGCGAAGACCTCGCCTCCGTCATGCGCGCCGCGATCGCGAACCGCTCGCCGCTGTCGCCCTCGTTCGCGGCCCGCATCGTCGCGAACGCGGCCGAGGGCCTCGCGTCGGCGCACGCGCGCGTCGGCCTCGACGGCAAGCCGCTCAACGTCGTGCACCGCGACGTCTCGCCGCAGAACATCTTCATCACCTACGACGGCATCGTGAAGGTGCTCGACTTCGGAGTCGCCAAGGCGCGCAACCGCGCGAGCGTGACGAGCGGCGGCCAGGTGAAGGGCAAGTTCAGCTACATGAGCCCCGAGCAGGCGCGCGGCGGCGACGTCGACCCCCGCACCGACGTCTGGGCGCTCGGCGTGGTGCTGTTCGAGACGGCGACGCAGTCGCGGCTGTTCGAGGGCCGCGACGATCAGATGCAGGTGCGCGAGGCGGTGCTGCGCGGCGACGTGCCGTCGGCGCGGGCGCGGAACCCGATCATCCCCTCCGAGCTCGACGCGATCATCTCGTGCGCGCTGGAGCGCGATCTCGAGCTGCGCACCCCGAGCGCGGCGGCGCTGCAGCGCGACCTGGAGACGTGGCTCAGGAAGCGCACCGACGCTCCGAACACGCAGGCGCTGAGCGCGATGATGCATGAGCTGTTCGGCGAGCGGATCGCGAAGAAGACCCAGCTCGTCGAGTCGGTGCGCGTCGGAGAGGTGCGGCTCGCGCACCTGCCGGTGGTGCTGAAGCCGCCGACCGAGCGGTCGATGCCGGTGGGCCCCGAGGCTCCGTCGAAGGCCCGCGGCGGCAAGGTCGTGCTCACGCTGCTGACGCTCGCCGTGGTCGCGGCCGCCGCGTTCGTCGCGCGTGACCCGGGCGCGGTCGACAGGCTGCTGTCTCGGCCTCCGGCGCCGATTGCGGAGCCGGGAGCCAGCCCGCCGCCGGTCGCGGAGCCGGCGCCGCCGCCTGCGGAGGAGGAGGAGGAGGACGCCGACGAGCCCGAGAATGCGCCGAGGCCGGCGTCGCCCTCGACGCCCGCGCGCAGGCGCGTCGCGAAGGGGCGGCTGACGCTCGATACCCAGCCGTGGACTCAGGTCTGGTTTCGCGGCCGGAGCCTCGGCGACACGCCGCTGCTCGAGAAGCCCCTGCCCGCGGGCAAGCACACCTTGCGGCTCGTGAACCCCGACAAGGGGGTCAAGCATGCGATCGAGGTGGAGATTCAGCCGGGGCAGACGACGACGATGAAGCTGAAGCTCTGAGCGGCGCCGCCCGAGAGGCAGGCGACGACCGCAGGCTCCGTCGCTGATCGACGGCAAGCGAGCGACGGCCGGCGTGTCCGGCGCGGTCGCCGAGGCCCCCCGCGCCGAGCGGACGAGATGCCTTCGGCCGACGGCCTGGACTGGACGACTCGTCCACCGTCCCGAGACCGGGCCGAGCCGCTGGACTGGACGTCTCGTCCAGCGTCCCGAGACCGGGCCGAGCCGCTGGACTGGACGACTCGTCCAGCGTCCCGAGACCCGGCCGAGCCGCTGGACCGGACGTCTCGTCCAGCGTCCCGAGACCCGGCCGAGCCGCTGGACTGGACGACTCGTCCAGCGTCCTGAGACCGGGCCGAGCCGCTGGACCGGACGTCCAGTCCAGCGTTCGCGCCACGCCCTCGCCCTCGCCGCGCGTGCGGGGCACCCACCCTCCGCGCAGCGCAGGCGACGGTCAAGAGTCGCCGCATTCCCTTCTGGCGTCGTGCGGCGCCTCGAGCCCCGCGGTCGTCGGCTGGGCTCAGGGCCGAGCGACTGCACGCCGCCGCCGCAAGATCAGCACTGCCAGCGGCACCAAGCACCCGCCCGTCACGCTGCATCGCCGCGGCGCCGGCGGAGCCCCGGGGCCCTCCTTCAGCGGCTCGGCCGCCACGCGCTCGCCGAAGCGCTTGCGCAGCAGGGCGATCACCTCCACCGTTGCGTCGCGCATGTCGCCGGCCAGGCCGCGCCTCGACGTGCGCACATCGTGGGTGCCGAGGCTGAGCCTGGTGGGGTCGCTCTGCTTCATGTCGAGGAGCTTCACCATCACGAACAGGTCGTCGTCGCCCGAGACGAGGCAGTGAGCGCTCACCTCGGCCGTCTTGAGGATCTGGTCGTCGAGGCCGCACTGCTTGTCCTCGCAGCCGATGATCTGCTCGTGGCGCTTCCCCGCCGCGAGCGCCGCGAGCTCCGTGTTCGAGGTGACCGCCAGACCGTAGCGCCGCAGCTCGCCCGCGAGCGCCTGCACGCACACGTCCGACAGCGCGGGATCGCCGTTGGCCGGATCCGGCGCCACGAAGATCTTCACCGGCTCGGCCGCGACGGCGAGCATGAGCAGCGCGCCCATCATTTCGGCTTCATCTCCAGGGTCAGCAGGTAGATGCGCGTGCCGTCGGGCCGCGACTGGCCCTGCAGCCACGTACGGTCGGGGTCCGACAGCGGCGAGGTGTAGTTCGCGATCAAGAACGTGTGGGCGCCGGTGCGGATCACCGAGGGCAGGGCGGTGTCGCCGGCGCTCGGCAGGTCGAGCACGAAGACGACTTTGCGGTTCTCGCGGTCGATTCGGTACAGCGCGGTGCGCTTCGGCCGATCCCAGTAGGAGGCTGCGTAGCGGATGCGGGCCTCCTCCTGCGTGAGGCCGGCGATCATGCGGTCGAACGGCCCGCCGACGTCGCGCCGCGCGACGAGGAACAGCTCGCGGCCGTGGCGGAACATCTTCGGCGAGTCGTAGCGCTCGGGGTCGCACCTCGGGTTGCACTCCCAGGTGCCCCAGTCGCCGGCCTTCGCGCTGCACACGTGAGAGCCGAAGCCGCTGGCGTCGCCGTCTTCGTTGCGCGTGACGGCCCACAGCACGCCGTCGGCGTCGGGCTCGAACGCAGCCTCCGAGACGCCGCCGCGGTAGACGACGCCGTCGCCCGACACCGGCTTCCACGTGCGGCCGTCGGCCGAGGTCTCGAAGTGGAGCTGCAGCTCGGGGTTCATCTCGTAGTGCGTGCCCGTGTAGAAGGTCCGCCAGGCGGCGCCGCCGCGGACCTTCATGTCCCAGGTGATCTCGCCGTCCCGGCCCCACTTCTCGGCTTCGGGCCAGGTGCCGCCGGGCGAGAGGCAGCTGCGCCACTGCGCGAGCGCCTTGAACTCGTAGGCGACGGCCGAGCCCTGAAAGAAGTGGAAGCACAGCTCGCCGTTCATCGTGAGGAACAGCGGCTCGCGCAAGTCGTGGTTCATGCCGAACGTCTTCTCGAAGCGCCAGGTGGCTCCGTCGTCGGCCGAAGAGGCGAGGTGCAGGAAGGTGTCGGGCAGCGGGAAGTGCAGATCGCTGGTGCGCCAGGCGAGGTAGAGGCGGCCCTGGAAGTACGCGATGGCGACGTTGTTGTTCGACGCCTTCGAGGGCCGGGCCTCGGGCGGGATCAGGTTCGGCACCACCCACCGAGGCTCGGACAGCACGGGCTCGTACTCGACCGAGGAGTCGACCTTCCAGGCGAGCGGGTCGTCGCTGGGATCTCGGGGTCCGCTACAGCCGGCCACGGCGATCACCAGAGCGAGGGCGCGCATCCCGGCGAGCGGCATAGCACAAGCGGCCGGCCCGCCCGCGCCGCCCGAACGCCCCGCCCGAACGCCGGCCGGTGAACGAACGCGGACCCGTGGCCGTGAACGAACGCGGGCCCCGCCCCCAGCCCCGGCACGTCACCGCAGCCCGGGAATCTCCCCCGAAACCTCGCCCAGCGTGTTCGACGCGTACCCCACGGCACGCAGCGCGGTGAGCAGCACCTGGGCAGGGTGCAGCCCTGCCGCCCGAATGTGCATGCCCTGCTTGAGCCCGCCGGCGCCGCCCGAGACCAGCATCGCCATGTTCTCGGTGCTGTGCGCCGAGACCATGCGGTTGTCGGCGGGGTCGAACCCGTGTCCGCCCTCGAACGAGAAGACGGCGGCCATGTTGTCGAGAATGCTGCCCGCACCCTCGGGCGTGTCCTTGAGCTTCTGGATCAAGTACGCCCAGTGCTTCATGTGCCAGTTGATGCCCTTCGCGAGCGCCTGCGTCGTGTCGGGGTCGGTCAGGTTCCCGAAGCCGCCGTGGGAGAGCTCGTGGAGGTCCGACCGCTGGCCCGTGATCGCCGACATGTTCAAGAACGACTGCGAGTTCGAGAACTGGAACAGCACGCTGCGCGTCAGGTCGCACGCGATCGCCATGTGGATCAGGTCGCACATGACCTTCGCCCGCGCGTCTTCGCCGCTGTAGCCGAGGTTCTGCGTGTACGTGATGTTGCCTTCCGCGTTCGTCTGCTGGTTGCCGCCGACCGCGGGGTCGGCTCCGGGGTCGGCCGGCTTCAGGCACGTGCCCACCATCGGCGGGGGAATCGCGGCGACCCGCATCTCGAGCTCTCGGAACTCCGAGAGGTGGGCGTCGACGCGGCGCTGGTCGGCCACGCCGAGCCGCGCCTTCAGCTTCGTCATGCGCGCGCCCACCGAGTCGAGCACGCTCCGGCGCTGCTCGGTCTTCCAGCGCTGCTCGGCCACCTGGTCGGGCGTGAGCCCCGTCGACGTGAAGTTGCCGAACAGCGCCTGGAACAGCTGCTGCGGGCTGTAGCGCGGAGGCACCGACTGCACTCCGGTGCCGGCGGCGTTCTTGCGGTACGAGATCGACTGGCCGGTGCCCGGCTGCGCGGCGTCGACGTAGCTCGACACCTGCACGCGCGTGACGAGCGTCTTGAACGTGGTGGTGCCGCCGAGCAGATCGCCCGCGATGTGCTCGGTCGTCGGCGCCTCGAAGTCGCCGTCGGCCGACCGCATGCCGGTCAGCAGCGGAGCCACCTGGTAGTAGTGAAACTGCACCGCCTTGCCGCCGGCCGGCACCACGCCGTTGACTGCCCACGGCACGCGCATGCCCGTGACGACGCTCGTGAGCGCCTTCACCGGGGCCAGGTTCGCGAGCGCGGGCTTGAGGTCGTAGTTCGCGCCCACCGTCGTCGGCACGAAGGTCTGGTTGATGTTCCCGTCGTAGCCGCCGAGCGAGCAGCCGGCGAAGCCCAGCAGGTACCGCTTCGGAGCCGCCGCCTGCGCCCACGCCTTGTTGTCGAGCATCGCCTCGAGCAGCGGCAGCCCCAGGGCGAACCCACCGGCGCCGCGCAGCAGGGTTCTGCGAGAGAGGGGCTTCATCTAGAGCGCCTCCTTCTTCTGCGCGAACGTCGGGTGGCTCACGTACTCGAGCACGAGCTCGTCGAAGCGGCGGCCCTTGGCGGCGAACGCCCGCGACAGATCGCGCAGCAGCGGCCCGTCGCCCTGCTGCTCGCGGCGGCCGGTGCCGAAGCGGAACAGCTGCGTCACGAGGCACGCGTCGAGGGTGTTTTTCTGCACCATCAGATCGGCAAGGCCCTTGGGCCCGACGAAGTCGCCGATGCCCGCGAGCTTGCCCTCGCCGGTGATGGCGCACTCGGGGTGCGCGGCCTCGGCCGAGCGGAACCTGCCCATGCGGTCGAACTGCTCGAGCCCGAAGCCGATCGGGTCCATCTGCATGTGGCAGCCGGCGCACGAGGCGACGCTGTCGTGCACGGCGTAGCGGTCTTTCTTGCAGACGGCGCCGGCGGTCGCGGGCGGCGGCTCGTCGGCGGTGACGTTCGGCGGAGGCGGGGGGATCTCCTGGCAGAAGAGGCGATTGCGGATCCACTTGCCGCGAAGGGTGGGGCTGGTGTCGACCTGCTTCACTCCGTTCGAGAGCAGCGAGGCGTGCGAGAGAATGCCCTGCCGCCCGCTCGCGCCGTAGTCGAGCCAGTGCGGGCCGGCCATGCCCGAGGGGTTCAGGCCGTAGTGCATCGCCATGGTGTCGTCGACGTAGGTCTGGGTGAACGTGAGCAGCGTGCGGTAGTCGGTCTTGTCCTCGAACACGACCTTGCGGATGAGCGCGCTCGTCTCGGTCACCGCGCGCGCGTTGAACATGGCGTCGTGCGGGAGGCTCAGGTAGCCGAGCCACATCGCGTGGAAGACCTCCATGCGGGCGCGGCCCTCGGAGGAGTCGAGCATGCCCGCCGCCACCTCGCGCACCTGCTCGCGCGTCGAGAGGCCGCCGGCGGCGACGCGGTCGAGCAGGGCGGCGTCGGGCCCGCGCCCGAGGATGAAGAACGAGAGGCGCGAGGCGAGCGCGTAAGGGTCGAGGTCGGTGCCCACCTCGACGCGGAAGAGGAACTCGGGGTCGAGCAGCAGCCGCTTCATGACGAGCGTCATCGAGGTCGTGAAGTCGCCGCGCTGGCGGGCGAGCATGTGCAGGTTCGTGAGCTCGACGACCTCTTCGTCGGTGAGGGGGCGGTGCAGGGCGCGGCGGCCGAAGCTCTTCGTGAACTGGGCGAGGCAGGCCAGGTCGTCGTCGCCGGCCGGAGCGCACGGCAGCACGCGCGCCTTCCGCGCGGGCGACGCGAGGGTCTCGGTCACGACCTGGTCGACGAGGCGCTCGGCGGCCTCGACCCAGACGGCCGAGGCCTGCTGCTTCGCGTAGTCGTTGTCGAACGGGGTGAGCTCTTCGCCCGGCATGAGCGTCAGCGCGGCGTGGCTGGTGTCGCCGACGAGCTCCATGAGCGTGAGGTCGAGCTCGGTGCGGGTGAGGCGGCGGAGCTCGACCACGGCGGCGCTGGCCGGCACCTCGGGCTGCATCGGCTGCGTGGGGTCGACGGGGTTCGTGGGGTCGAGCGGGTTGGGGGTCGTGGGGTCGAACGGGTCGCCCGTGCCCGGCACGGGGATCTTGATCTCGCCGGTGCAGGCGGCGAGGAGCGCGAAGACGAGCAGGCGACGCATGGGCGCGGAAACCCAGCAAGTGTCGCGCCTCGGCCTCAGCCGATCGAGGGGTTTGTGATTCCGCTCGAATGCACAGATTCTGCCTGGAAGGTGACCACTGCAGTGGGCAATCGGCTATGCCCAGGTCCCATGAGCGACAAGAGCGCAACCGCCGAGCAGCTGATCCGCGAGCACGTCATCTGGAGCTGCGGCGCGGGGCTGGTGCCGGTGCCCATCGTCGACTTCGTGGCGGTCACCGCGATCCAGCTCGACCTGATCCGCCAGCTCTGCACGCTGCACGGCGTGAGCTACGAAGAGGGCACCGGCAAGGTGTGGATCGGCGCTCTCACCGGCGGCGCGCTCGCCCGCATCGGGGCGTCCGCGATCAAGGCGATCCCGGGCGTCGGCAGCATCATCGGCGGCCTCTCGATGTCGATCGCCTCGGGCGCCTCGACCTACGGCGTCGGCAAGGTGATCCACCGGCACTTCGAGAACGGCGGCTCGATGGGCAACCTCGACGTCGACGAGGCGAAGCAGAGCTACGAGAAGGAATACGAAGACGGCAAAGAGGTCGCGAAGAAGGCCGCGCAGAACAAGGGCGCGAAGGACGTCTTCGAGAAGCTCGAGAAGCTCGGCGAGCTGAAGAAGAAGGGCATCGTCACCGACGCCGAGTTCGAGAAGAAGAAGGCCGACCTGCTGGCGCAGCTGTAGACCCGGCGGTCGAAACCGACCCTCCGCGCCGCCCGGGCGATCGACGGCTTGCCGCGCGGCCCGGCAATTGAATCGTGAGGGCTCATGCGAGCTCTCTTCGTCATGGCGTTGACGGTCGTCGGCTGTGGTGGCCCCCTCGAAGAATCGGAAGAATCAGAGGCCTCGCTCGCCCGCCGCCTCAACGTGCGCGTCAGTAACTCGGCTGGCCACGCCAAGGGGAGGGCGCGCTTCGAGATCGACGCGACCAACACCCTCTATCTGTCCGCCGACGTCCGGGCCGGTCACACCGTCGCGTTCGAGGTGACCGAGCCGGGCGGCGCCATGTGGCAGCGCAGCGAGGTCGTCGCCTCCGGCCGCGCGGGGGCCGTCACCTCGATGCCGGTCGCGGGCACGTGGATTCAGCAGTACGCCCTCACCGGCACCTGGAGCGTGCTCGTCTTCGTCGACGCCGCCTCCTCGCCGGCCGGACAGGCCGCGTTCGAGCTCTACTGAGCGCCTCGATCAAGCGACCGGCTTCCCGTGCCGGCCGATTGAGGGAGCGCGCCGAGAAACTCTGACTCATCGCCTGATGCCCAGCGCGTCGATGAACGACGGCGGGTCGTAGTAGTTGAGGAACGTGAAGACCGCCATGTTCGCGAGGTCGACGATGAAGTGCGCGAGCACCGACCACCACAGGCTCTTCGTGTAGATGGCCGAGATCGACCACGCGACGCCCATGGTGAACGTCGACAGCACGACCTCGGGCGTGCGGTTCGCCCGCGAGTGCACGCCCCAGATCGCCGGGTGCGAGGCCGCGAACATCGCGCTCGTGTAGACGACCCGCAGCCACGTCGGCCAGTGCGCGGTCTTGTCGAGCACCAGCCCGCGCCAGAAGGCCTCCTCCATGAACGGGTTGATGACCGCGAAGCCGGCGGTCAGCGCCGTGGCGTCGGGGTGCTTCACGATCAGATCCCGCTGCAGGAAGAGAATGGGCAGGGACCACCAGCGCGAACGCCGTGTCGCCTTCAGGAGGGGCGTCGGGAGACGGAGCGGTCCACTCCGGAGCGGCGGCGGCGAGGCTCAAAGCGACCAGGACGGCGGTCATGAATGTCGGACCCCTCGTGTATGGGTGGAAAACGATGAACTTCACGGTCGTGGCGTTCGGGCTGGTCGGCGCAATCGGCGGCTTGTTGCTCGGAGCCGGGCTGGTGATCACGCTCGTTCAACGCCGGCTCCAGCTCGCGGGCTCCGAGCGCGCCGCGGCCCTCGCTGAAGCCCGCGCCGCCGTCGCCCGCGCGCACGAGCTGCTCCAGGAGCGCGACTCGGCGCGCGCCGAGGCCTCCTCGTTGAAGGCCGAGCACGCCGCGGCCCTCGCACGTCTCCAGGCCGAGCGGGCCGCGGCCGACGAGCGCCTCAAGACCGTGCAGAGCATGCAAGACAAGCTCGACGCCCGCATGCGCGAGACGTTCTCGGCGCTCGCCACCCAGACGCTCGAGACCTCGGGCAAGCAGCTCATCGAGCTCGCGCGCTCCGAGCTCAAGGGCCAGCAAGACACCGCGAAGGTCGACCTCGAGGCCCGCCAGAAGGCGATCGAGGCCTCGATGAAGCCCGTCGACGAGACCCTGAAGAAGGTCGGCGAGTCGCTCGAGCGCTCCCGCATCGAGAGCGCCCAGCTGTTCAGCCAGGTGAAGCACCTCGGCCACGAGACCTCGAACCTCGTGAAGGCCCTGCGCACCCCCTACGTGCGCGGGCGCTGGGGCGAGCAGACCCTGCGCCGCGTCGTCGAGATGGCCCAGATGGTGAACCACTGCGACTTCGTCGAGCAGAAGACGATCGAGGGCGACGACGGCCGCCTCCGCCCCGACCTCATCGTGCGCATGCCCGGCGGCCGCAGCGTCGTCGTCGACGCCAAGGCCCCGCTCGACCGCTACCTCGCCATGGTCGAGGCCCAAGACGACGCCTCGCGCGCCCAGCACCTCAAGGCCCACACCGCCCAGGTGAGGGAGCACGTCCAGAAGCTCAGCTCGCGGCAGTACTGGGAGGCCGTCAGCCCCGCCCCCGAGCTCGTCGTCATGTTCCTGCCCTCCGAGCCGCTGATGTCCACCGCCCTGCAAGACGACCCCAACCTCATCGAGTTCGGCGCCCAGCGGCAGGTCGTGCTCGCCTCGCCGCTCACCCTCATCTCGCTGCTGCGCGCCATCGCCTACGGCTGGCGGCAGAGCCAGGTCGCCCAGAACGCCGAGGCCATCCGCGCCCTCGGCCAGGAGCTCTACACCCGCGTCCGCGCCATGGCCGAGCACTTCGAAGCCCTCGGCCGGCAGCTCACCACCTCGGTCAGCACGTACAACAAGTGCGTCGGCTCGCTCGAGGCGAAGGTGCTGTCCGGCGCGCGCAAGTTCGTCGAGCTCTCGGCGGCGAGCCGCGAGCAGCAGCTGCCGATGATCGAGCCGATCGAGCTCCAGCCGCGCCTGCTCGCCGCCGACGAGCTGAAGACCGGGAGGGCCACGGCCATCGATGCGGGACGCGAAGCGTTCTGCATGGAGGCGACAGCCGATGTGGCCGGGGCCCGACCTGTGAAGGCAGACACGCCGATCGAAGCCGAGGCGCTGGTCGTCGAGGCCGCGGCGGCTGCCGATGCCGCCCGGCCCGCCCCGCGCCGCGTGAAGAGCGACGGCCCCGCGCAGGGCGATCTCCTCTCCCTCGGCTCCGAATGAAGGTGGTAGAGACTCCGCCGATGAAGAACGGCAGGGGAGCCAGCGCGAAGGCCGCGGTCGTCGAGGCGCTCGCTCAGCTCCCTGCTTCCAAGCCGGCTGCTTCGCAGCCGGAAGCTTCCAAGCCGGCTGCTTCGCAGCCGGAAGCTTCCAAGCCGGCTGCTTCGCAGCCGGAAGCTTCCAAGCCGGCTGCTTCGCAGCCGGAAGCTTCCAAGCCGGTCTTGCCGCCGGTGCTGCCCGAAAAGCTCACGCCGATGATGCAGCAGTACGTCGACACCAAGGCGCAGGTGGGCGACGCCATCCTCTTCTTCAGGCTCGGCGACTTCTACGAGATGTTCTTCGACGATGCGCTGAAGGCCGCCGAGGCCCTGCACATCACGCTCACCTCGCGCGCCAAGGGCGACGAGCGCGTCCCCATGTGCGGCGTGCCCTACCACTCGGCCCGAAGGTACATCGGCCGCCTCATCGACAAGGGCTTCAAGGTCGCCATCTGCGAGCAGGTCGAGGAAGCGGGCGGCCAGGCGCTCGTGAAGCGCGAGGTCGTGCGCATCGTCACCGCCGGCACCGTGCTCGACGAGAACCTGCTCGAGCCGGCGCAGAACAACTTCCTCGCGGCGCTCAAGCCGCCCGAGCAGCCGGGGCCGTGGGGCGCAGCGCTCCTCGACGCCTCGACCGGCGAGTTCGTGGCGCTCGCGCCCGGGCAGCTCTCCGAGCTCTGGCCCGAGCTGCTCCGCATGAACGTCAGCGAGGTGCTCGTCCCCCAGGGCACCGACGTGACGTTGCTCGAGCCGCTCCTGTCGGGCTACGGCAAGCGGCCGGCGATCGCGACGCTCGAGCCCGACGTCTTCCAGGCCTCGCGCGCCCGCGCGTACCTGCTCGCGCACTTCCAGGTGCAGTCGCTCGAGAGCTTCGGCCTGCCCGACTCGAGCCCGTCGGCCGGCGCCGCCGGCGCGGCGCTGCGGTACCTCAAAGACACGCAGAAGAGCGACGGCGGCCACGTCGACCGGCTGTCGCTGCAGCCGCGCGGCGGCTACCTCGTGCTCGACGAGTCGACGCGCTCGCACCTCGAGTTGTTGCGCTCGCTCAAAGACGGGGGCCGCACCGGCACGCTGCTGTCGGTGCTCGACCGCACCGTGACGCCGCTCGGCGCGCGCAAGCTCGCGTCGTGGCTCGTGGCTCCCTTGTGCAGCGTGCCCGCGATCACCGCGCGGCTCGACGCCGTCGAAGAGCTGGTGAAGCGCGGCGCCTTCCGCACCGAGCTCGTCGACGCGCTCAAGGGCGTTCAAGATCTCGAGCGGCTGTGCGCCCGGCTGTCGCTCAAGACCGGCACGCCGCGCGACATGCGGGCGCTCAGCCTGTCGCTGGGGTTGCTGCCGAAGCTCGGCGCGCTCGCGGCCTCGGCCTCCTCGGGCCTGTTGTCGCTGCTCAAGGGGCCCCTGAGCGCCGAGCCCATCGTCTCGCTCGGCACGACGCTCGCCGCCGCGATCGCCGACGAGCCGCCCGTCACCGTCGCCGAGGGCGGCTTCATCCGCCAGGGCTTCGACTCCGAGCTCGACGAGTACTTGAGGCTCTCGACGTCGGGCAAGGCGACGCTGCTCGAGCTCGAGGCGCGCGAGAAGGAGCGCACCGGCATCGCCAGCCTCAAGGTCCGCTACAACCGGGTCTTCGGCTACTACCTCGAGGTCACCAAGGCGAACCTGCACCTCGTGCCCAAAGACTGGGTGCGCAAGCAGACCATGGTGGGCGGCGAGCGCTACGTCACCGAGGAGCTCAAGGCCTACGAAGAGAAGGTGCTCACCGCCGACGAGAAGCGCATCGCGATCGAGCAGCGGCTGTTCGAAGAGCTGCGCGCGCTGATCGTGGCGCGGGCCTCGGCGCTGCGCGGCGCCGCGTCGGCGGTCGCGGCGCTCGACGCGCTCTGCAGCTTCGCGTCGGTCTCGGCCGAGCGCGGGTACTGCAGGCCGCTGCTCGACGAGTCCGAGGTCATTCGCCTCGAAGACGCGCGGCACCCGGTGGTCGAGCTCTCGCTCGAGGGCGGCACGTTCGTGCCGAACGACACGAAGCTCGACCGCGACGAGAACCAGCTGCTCGTCATCACCGGGCCGAACATGGCGGGCAAGTCGACCGTGATGCGGCAGGTCGCGCTGAGCGTCGTGATGGGCCAGGCCGGCTGCTTCGTGCCGGCGAAGAAGGCGCACCTGGGGCTCTGCGACCGCGTGTTCACGCGGGTCGGGGCGAGCGACAACCTCGCGCGCGGGCAGTCGACGTTCATGGTCGAGATGACCGAGACGGCGAACATCCTCCACCACGCGACCGCGAAGAGCCTGGTGGTGCTCGACGAGATCGGCCGCGGCACCTCGACGTTCGACGGCCTGTCGATCGCGTGGGCGGTCGCGGAGCACCTGCACGACGTCATCGGCGCGCGCACGCTGTTCGCGACGCACTACCACGAGCTCACCGACCTCGCCCGCGAGCGCCCGCGCGTGAAGAACTGCTGCATCGCGGTGAAAGAGAAGGGCGGCAAGGTCACCTTCCTGCGCAAGCTCGTCGAGGGCGCGGCGTCGAAGAGCTACGGCATCGAGGTCGCCCGGCTCGCCGGGCTGCCGCCCGAGGTCCTGGGCCGCGCGCGCGAGCTGCTCCTGAACCTCGAGTCGCAGGAGCTCGACGAGGTCGGGCACGCGCGGCTCGCGAAGAAGCCCGACTCCCAGCTCGGGCTCTTCGGAGCGCCGGCCGCGGCCGACCCGGTGGTCGAGGCCGTGCGCGCGTTCCCGATCGAGGGCTCGACGCCGCTGCAGGCGCTCAACGCCATCGCCGAGTGGAAGGCGATGCTCGGGCGCCGCGGCGGGCAGTAAAAATCGATTACAGGCGCGGGTGCGGACGGTTTCGGCCGCGGCGCGAGAACTAGGCATCTGGCGCGGCGCTCCCCACAGGGCAGGGGACGCAAGTGCCACCGTCGTACCCCTTCGAACGGGCCTGAGCGTGAGGGCGCTCGGGCCCGTTCACTTTGCGGGCTTCAGCGCCCCGAGCGCCGTGTAGGCCGCGAGCAGCGGCAGCGCCCGAAGCACGAGCCCGAACTTCGACAGGGTGCCGAGGAGGATCACGCTGGCGCCCAGCTCGAGCGCGAACAAGACCAGCGCCGCCCGGGCCCAGCGAGGTGTCATGCGAACCAGACCGGCGATCTGGACCGCGGCCGCGAGGGCCCAAAGAGGTGTGCTGAGGGGGCCGAGCAGCATCGTGTAGGCGACGTCGCGAGGCGGCGACCAGGCCACGAACGCGAACGCGGCCGCGAAGGCCAGGCCGACACCGAAGCCGATGCGTGCCATCAGCTTCGGGTCGCCGCTCGAGCCGGGCAGGGGCTTGCCGTCGCGCTCGATGAGGAACCAGTCGGGTGCGAGCGAGATCTCGCCTTGCATCGCGCTCGCGGGGCGGAAGACGAGCGGCGAGCCGGAGGGGAGCGGGACCGTCACGTTCTTTTCCCGCAGCTCTGCGTTCTGGATCGTGGCGAGCAGCTCGCCCTTGAAGCGGACCTCGAGGTACCAGGGGTTCGACCACGGCACGACGGTCGTGACCTCGAGCACCTTCTCGCCTCCTTCCTCCAGACGGAACCGGCTGCGGGAGCGCACGGTGCGAAGTCTAGCCCGCTGTGCAGTAGGCTTCGACCCAGCCCGTGCAGCTCGCAATTCCGAAAGTGCCCCGGAAGGTGAAGCTCGGCCAGGTGCCCGGCGCTCGCCGTCGACTGATGCTCGTCGGCCTCGCCGCCCTCGGCGTCTTCGCGCTCATCTCCGGAGGGGGGCTCTTCGCCGGCAGGTGGATCGGCGCCGAGGCCGGCTTCTTCTCGCGCGCCGTCGAGGTCGAGGGCCGCGTCAGCTCGGTGTCCTTGCCGAAGTGGGAAGACCGCACGCGCCTGCCCGCGAAGCTCACCGTGCTCTACGCCTTCGACGGCCTCGACCGCAGCGTCAGCGGCGTGCTCGCCTCCGCCGAGAAGGCAGAAGGGCTCGGCCTCGGCGCCCACGTCACGCTGCTCGTCGACCCCAAGACGCCGGAAGCGCCGCGCGAGGCCGAGTACGCGCGCGACGAGCGCGGGCTCACGCGGCTCGCCCCGATCGGAGTCGGCCTCGGGCTCCTCGCCGCCGTCCTCCTCGTCGTGCTCGAGCTGCGCCGCGCCGTACGCTCCGAGCTCCAACCGCTGCGGCACGGCATGCTCGTCTGGCTCACCTGCGACGGCGGCCTCCCCGACACCCGCGCCGAGACCACCTTCCCCGCGCACTACTTTCAAGCCGACGTGAAGCGCGAGGTGCGCGCGCGCGCGCGGCCGGGCAGGGCGCCGGTGAAGAACGGCGAGAAGGTGCTCGCCGCCGTGGTGCCCTCGGAGCCGACCTGGGTGCGCGTCATCGACGAAGATCTGGCCCGCACCCTCGGCTGGTATGCTTGAGCTCCCCATGCCCCGCGTCGCCGGCCTCGCCTTGCCGCAGCTGAAAGCTCCCGCCCGCTGGAGCGGAGTCCCCTCCGGCCAGAACGCCGGCTGGCTGAAGCGCACGCCTCCGCCCGTCACCGACGCCACCACCCGCTTCAAGTCGCTGCTCGGCGCCGCGCAGTCGGGCAAGCCCCAGCTGCCGGCCGAGGCGAAAGATCACGTCTACCTGCTCGTCGGCGGCCTCTTCACGAACCAGTACCACGGCTACATGGACGGGAACTACAAGGCGCTCAAGAAGGCCGGCCTCGACGCCCGCCGCGTCGGCATCAACACCGAGCGCGGCGTCGAGGCCAACGCGAGGGCCGTGCGCGACGCCGTCCTCGAGGCCAGCAAGGGCGGCAAGAAGGTCGTGCTCGTCGGCCAGAGCAAGGGCGGAGTCGACGCCACCGCCGCGCTCTCGCTGTACCCCGAGCTCAAAGGCAGGGTCCGCACCGTCGTCGCGATGCAGGCGCCGTACGGAGGTACTCCCATCGCGAGCGACATGCGCAACTGCCCCGAGCTCAAGCCGCTGCTGAAGAGCGTCATCGGCGGGCTGATGCGCGGCGACGTGAAGTCGCTGCTCGATCTCTCGTACGAAGCGCGGCGCGATTTCCTCGGCAAGCATCCGTACCCTTCTGACGTGCCCACGGTCTCGCTCGCGACCTCGCGCGACTCGCGCAAGTCGATCGTCGATCTCACCGCGCGCTACCTGCGCGACCGCTACGGAATTGCGAGCGACGGCCTCGTGCCCCAGGCCGACGCCGAGATCCCCGGCTCGCGCGTCGTGCGGCTGAACGACATGGACCACGCCGAGAGCGTCATCAAGGGCGTGCCGGGGTTTCCGAACTACCAGCCCGAGCCGGTGACGCTGGCGCTCATCGGTCTGGCTCTGGAGAAGTGAAAAAACGGGCCCCGTTCTTCACGCGTGTGTGAAGAACTCGGCCGCGTACGAGCCGAGCAGCTCGTACACCGAGAGGTTCGCGCCGAGCTTCACGGCTGCTCCGGCGAGGCGCGGGCGGCCGTCTTTGTCGGCGGGCTCGGGGATGACGATGCCGAGCTGCTTGAGCCGCACCTCCTTCGGCATCGCGATGACGAGCTGGCCCGCGCCCGCGAGCTCCACCACCGCCTTCGGGTCGGCGCGCAGCCACCCGCGCGAGGGCCCCTCGGCGCGGATCCAGTCGACGGTCTGCGAGAGCGAGAGCTCCTTCACGCCGAGGAAGTGCGGCACCTCGCAGTTCATCGCGCGGCTGACGTCCCACACCCAGATGTGCCCTCGCGGCTTGCCCGGCCCGTCGGGCTCGTAGCGCGGGTTGTGGCCGATCGCGAACTGCGCGATCACCTGCTGGTAGATCTTCTTCGAGCGGCGGCCCTCGCGGCTCTGCACCGGCGCCTGCACCGCCTTGAACACGTCGCGCGCCGTCAGCTCGGGCGCCGGCTTCACGCCGTCGAACACCTTGCCCAGCGCCGTCGCCTCGTCGTCGTCGTCGGCGTCGAGCTTGCGCTCGCCCGTCGTGCCCATCACGTACGCCGTCGCCCGCTGGCGGGCCGCGTCCGAGAACGCCGACGCCAGCATCTGCTTCTGGTGCCCGGTCATCTCTTTCACGCCGCTCGTCGTGCCGCCGATCGGCTGCGGCCCCGTCTTCCGCGCCTGCTGCTGCGACGGGAACATCTTCTGCGTCACGCGCTCGCGATCTTGAGCCGGGTTCGAGCCGGTCGTGCGTGTACGCTCGCCCGCTCCCACGAACGAGGTCTCGCCGGTCTGGCGCTCGCGATCTTTCTTCGGGTCGCTCATCGAAAGGGCGAAGCGGAGTCTAACCGCCAACGGCGTCTTTTTTGCCACCATGTAGGTTTGATGCTCACATCTCACAAACCTGTAGCGAATGACGCTCTTCGCCCTGCTCCTCAGCCTGTCCGTATCCCTGGGCGCGACTGCCGCGAAGATCGCCGATCCGGCTGAAGGAGCGTTCCAGGCCGCGAAGACCGCGCGCACCGAGCTCAAGGCCGACGACAAGAAGAAGAAGTTCCGCCACCACTGGCAGAACGTGGCGAAGAAGCTCGAAGCGGTGGCGCAGAAGTACCCGAAGAGCCCGCGCGCCGCCGACGCGCTGCTGCTCGCGGCCCAGACGTACGAGGAGCTCTCGAAGCTCTCGGCGAACCCCGAAGATCTCGACGCCGCGCGGAAGCTGTACGCCCGGAGCACGAAGCCGGCGAAGGCACCGGCCGCCGCCCCGAAGAAGAAGACTCCGGCCGCGAAGGCCGAGGCGCAGGTGATGAAGATCGCCGACGCATTCAAGAAGCTCGAGCTGCCGGCCCCCGACCGCGCGCCCGTCGCCGAAGAGGCCGCGCCGGTCAGCGAGGGGCACGGCCTGCACGTGCCCACGGTCGAAGAGCTCGCCGAGAAGCTCCGCGACGTGCGCGTGGGCGACCGAGAGCTGAAAGGTCTGAAGCAGAGCGCCGCCGAGTCGGAGCTCACGCTCGCCGAGCAGCTCGGCCTCAAGGTGAAGCGCGTCATCATCGACGCCGGCCACGGCGGCCACGACACCGGCGCCGTCGGCAAGAACGGCACCCGCGAGAAAGACGTGTCGCTGCAGATCGCGCTGAAGCTCCAGAAGCTGCTCACCGAGGCGGGCCTCACCGTGCTGATGACGCGCGACGACGACACGTTCGTGCGGCTGGAAGATCGCACCGCGTTCGCGAACCAGCAGAAGGGCGACCTGTTCATCTCGGTGCACTGCAACTCGGCGCCGTCGAAGTCGCTGGGCGGCGTCGAGACGTACACGCTGAACACGTCGTCCGACCGGTACAGCGTGCGGCTCGCCGCGCGCGAGAACGCGATGGCCGACCGCGGCGTCGGCGACCTGCAGCTGATCCTCGCCGACCTCGCCACCAAGGCGAACACCGAGGAGTCGGGCCGCCTCGCCAACCGCGTTCAGCGCGAGCTCGTCACGACCTTGAAGGCGCGCAACCCCGCGGTGCGCGATCTCGGCCACAAGGAGGCGCTCTTCTTCGTGCTGCTCGGCGCCAAGATGCCCGCGATTCTCGTCGAGACCTCGTTCCTCTCGAACCCGACCGAGGAGCGGCTGCTCGCCTCCGAGGCGTACCAGCTCGACGTCGCCGAATCGATCGCCGAGGGCGTGAAGGCGTTTCTGGAAGAGCGCTCGAAGGTCGCCCAGGTCGACTGACGCGACCCCAGGGTCACTGCGGCGGGATGCCGCGCAAGATGCCGCCGCCCTCGGTGCCGATGAAGACGCTGTCGCTGGTCGTCCCGTCGATCGACAGCACCGACCGCTGGCTGCCGGTGTCGATCGGCCGCCACTGGCTCCCGTCGAAGCGGATGCCGAGCCCCGACTTCACCGGCAGCTGCGTGAAGCCGACCCCGTACAGGTTGTCGGGCGTCGAAGCCCACAGGCCGTTGATGACGTCCGGCGACGTGCCTCCCGGGTTCGAGAGCAGCTTCAGCTCCGTGGTGTCCCAGTAGGTGCCGAACGTCGCGTCGCCGAACCCGAACACCTCGCCCAGGCCCGGCGAGTAGAGCGCGCGGTACCGCGCGTGGCCGACCTCGTCGGAGTCGCGCGCCACGAACGAGCCCGACCCCACGCGCGAGAACAGCACCTGGTCGCCGCCCAGCCAGGTCTCGGCATCCGAACGGCACCCGACGGCCCACAGGTGGCTCATGCCGAGCGTGCCCTGCAGCTGCACGTTCGTCGGGCCGCCGCGGAACCACGTGCCCCCGACGCCCGCCCCGATGAGGGGCGTGCCGCAGTACTTCATGCCGAGCACGGTTCCGCCCGGGCCCACCGCCGGCGACCACTGCATGCCGTTGAAGAACCAGACCTGCCCGCCCGCGCCGCTCGGCTGCGAGACCGACACGACGAGATCGGTCTTCGACCGCGCCGCCATCGACCAGATCTTGCCCCCGAACGGCTGCGGCCCGCCGCCGACGAGCGTGAACACGCCGGCGGCGTCGCGCTGGTACACCTGCGGAGTGAACGCCGTACAGTTCGAGTTCGCGCACTCGTTCACGCCCGCGAAGACGTCGGTGCCGACGGTCACGATCGACGCGACCGCGCCGTAGAAGCCGCGCGACTCCTCGACGAGGTTGTTCGCCTCGTAGCGCCACACCATGCCGACGTCGCCGACGAGGTAGCCCACCGTCGAGGCGATGCCCTGGCCGAAGAACCCGCGCGGGACCTGCGGCCGGCGCATGGGCACCACGACCCAGGGGCTGCCGGTGCCCGCGTCGGGCGCCAGCGAGGCCGTATCGAAGATCAGCGCCCAGCCGGCCTTGGTGCCGTCGGCGCCGCCGATCACCACCTTGCCGTCGACCAGCCCCAGCGTGTTCGTGTTCAGCACGTCGAGCACCGGGGTCGCGGGCATGTTGAACGACGTCCACGCGTCGTTCACGAAGTGCCACAGCTTGTTGCCGCCGACCGCCCACGCCTCGCGCCCGTCGGAGCCGACCAGCGCCCCCGCGGTCAACAGCACGGCGAGCTGCGTCTGGAACAGCGAGTTCCACAGCATCGTGACCGGGTCGTACTTGTAGAGGCTGCCCTGGGCGCCCACGACCACGAAGCTGCCCGCGCCGTCGCCGGCCACCGTGAGCACGCCCTCGAAGGTCGGGTTGTAGGTCGTCACCCACTGGCCGTTGCGCCGCACGAGCACGTCGTTGCCGGTGCCGGCGGCCATGCCGTGCGTGCCGTCGAACCACAGCTGCGACGGCGTCACCGACGGGTGCGTGGTGACGCGCGGCTGGTTGTTCATCAGCTCGACGAGAATGCCGGTGGTGCCGATCACGCCGATCGCCACCGCGTTCTGCAGGGTGGTGCCGGCGATGCCCTTCAGCGTGAAGCCGGGCTGCGAGAACACGCGCGTGTAGTTGCCCATCGCGTCGCGGAGCAGAATGGTGCCGTTCGCGCCGACGAACGCGGTGCCGATCGGGCCGACCGCGCCGCCCCACAGATCGTTGCCGGTGGGGAAGGGGTTCTCGTGAATGAACGTCGAGACGCCGACGGTGGGCCCCTTCACGTGGACGACGGCCTCGGCGCTCTCGTTGCCCGCCCGCACCGTGACGGTGGCGATGCCGGGGTCGGTGGCGGTGAAGAGGCCTCCGTCGGTGCCGTCGGTGATGGTGCCGATGCGGGGGGCGACGGAGCTCCACCGCAGGTCGACGGGGATCACCTCGCCCGTCGGGTCTTTCACCTCGGCGGTGAACTGCTGCGTGGCACCGACGTCGATGAACACCTCTTCGGGGCTGAGCGTGAGCGTCGCGACGTCGGGGTTGAGCGGCGAGGTCAGCCAGAAGAGCCCGAGCCGATCGGTCTGCGCCTCGACGGTCTTCGTCTCGGCTCGCGCGGCGCTGCCCGGCAGCGCGAGGAAGGGGTCCATCGTGGTCTGCCGGCGCATGTCGTACGTGCTCTGGCTGACGCCCTTGATGAGCCGGTCTTCCTTCCAGGGAATGTAGAGCGAGATCGGCGTCGCGAATTTCAGGCTCGCCGGCGACAGGCGGTAGCCGAGCGAGATGCGCTTGCGCATCGGCACCTCGGGGATGCCGGTGTCGACGACGGTGATGGTGATGACCGTGTCCTCGGCCAGCGCGCCCTTGGGAACGCTGAGGCCGATGCCCGACGCCGTGTCGATGAGAATGCCGTTCGTGCCGTCGGGGCCGATGGTGAGCGGGCCTCCGTCGGTGGTGGAGATGGTGGGACACCCGGTCAGGAACGGGGCCAGGAACAGCGCCGTAAGCGAGAGAGCGATCGACCGGCTCATTTGAAGATGAAGGTCCTTCCCTCGGCCCGCACGTCGAAGACGTCTCTATACCGGGAATCCGGCCCGAAGTGGAACGTTGGTGGCAACCAGACGCAAACTGACTTAACCGTAGAGATCGATATGCCCTCTCCCCGGCTGCTGTTTCCCGTCTCGCTGCTGGTGCCGCTGCTCGCCTACGCGCAGGTGACCGTGAAAGACGCGGCGCTGCCTTCGCTCGCTCCCCTGGTCGAGAGCGTCAAGTCGGCGGTCGTGAACGTCGACGTGCAGAAGCGCGAGACCGGCGGCGGCGAGGTCGACGACGAGATGCTCGAGCGCTTCTTCGGCATGAAGCGGCCGCGCGGGCGCGGCAACATCCTCCAGGGGCTCGGCAGCGGCTTCGTCATCGACGCGAAGGGCCTCGTGCTCACGAACAACCACGTGGTCGACGACGCCGTGACCCTGCGCGTGCGCTTCGACGACGGCCGCGCGTTCGACGCCGAGATCGTAGGTCGAGACCCGCTCGTCGACGTGGCGCTCCTGCGCATCAAGGGCAAGGCCGAGAACCTGCCGTCGGTGAAGCTCGGCGACTCGGGCTCGATGCGCGTGGGCGACTGGGTGGTGGCGATCGGCAACCCGTTCGGCCTCGCCTCCAGCGTCTCGAGCGGCATCATCTCGGCGACCGAGCGCAAGATCGGCGCGGGCCCCTACGATCAGTTCATTCAGACCGACGCGGCGATCAACCCCGGCAACTCGGGCGGCCCGCTGTTCAACCTGAAGGGCGAGGTCGTCGGCATGAACACCGCGATCTTCTCGAACCCGTCGATGATGGGCGGCGCCGGCGGCAACATCGGCATCGGCTTCGCGGTGCCGTCGAACCTGATCAAGGCGCTCGTGCCGCAGCTCGAGAAAGAGGGCGCGGTGACGCGCGGGTGGCTCGGCGTCGGCATTCAAGATCTGACCCCCGAGCTCGCGAAGGCGATGGCGGTGCCGGTGCCCGACGGCGCCGTGATCACGACGGTGAACGACGGCTCGCCCGCGAAGAAGGCCGGCATGCAGGAGGACGACGCGGTCACCGCGATCGACGGCGAGAAGGTGCTCTCGGCCGACGCGTTCCGCCGCGTGGTCGCGCTCAAGCGGCCCGACTCGACCGTGGTGCTGACCACGTTCCGCAACGGCAAGTCGATGGACCTGAAGGTGAAGCTCGGCACGCGGCCCGACCTCGAGAACCTGAGCGCGAAGGAGGGAAAGAAGAACGGCCGCTCCGGCGACAGCGAGCCGAAGCCGTCGCGGCTGGGCCTCTCTTTCCAGGACATGGACCCGCGCCTCTCGCAGCAGACCGGGCTGCCGCAGAGCGGAGCGCTCATCGTCGAGGTCGCCGTCGGCTCGGTGAGCGAGCGCGCCGGCCTGCGCCGCGGCATGGTCGTCATCGAGGCGAACAAGAAGCCCGTGCGCGGCCGCGATGAGCTCGTGAAGGTGATCAGCGAGACGAAGCCCGGCTCGGTGCTGCTGCTGCGCGTCGTCGCTCCGGGCGGCGAGGGGCGTTCTCTCAAGGCCCTGGAAATGCCGTAGTTAGAGTCGGCGCGACCCATCGCATCGTTTTCGGACACGTGCGCATCCTGATCCGGTGACGGGGTGGTGCACTCTCGAACCATGTAGGTGCGCCCCCACCTCAAGTCGTGGAAACGACGGAGCCCCGTCGAGCGTTGAATGGTGGCCGACGACTTGCTGTCTGAGAGCTCCGTCATGAACGCTGCGCCCACCCCCATCAAGCGGCCCACGCCCAAAGACGTGGTTCTGCCGGTGACCCGGCTGGTTGCAACGCTCTCCATGACCGTCCAGAATGGCCAGCTCGTGGCGCGGCCGCTGGTGCTCGCAGGCGCGAGCTGATCAACCCACATCGGCCAACAACCCGTTTCAAGCTGTTCAACTCTCCGAGCTTCCAGCTCGGGTGTTCGATTTGAGGCCGATTTACCGGCCCTGGAGCGCGTGACACGACACGTAGTGTCATGCTAGTGGCGGGGATTCACAGCACAGGTTCCCTAACCGAATGCGGATCAAGCGCCTCGACATCTGTGGGTTCAAGTCGTTCATGGAGCGGAGCGTCTTCTCGTTCCACGACGGCATCACCGGTGTCGTCGGCCCCAACGGCTGCGGCAAGTCGAACGTCGTCGACGCGATCCGCTGGGTGATGGGCGAGCAGAGCGCGAAGAACCTCCGCGGCCGCGGCATGGAAGACGTCATCTTCAACGGCTCCGAGTCGCAGGCGCCGCTGTCGATGGCCGAGGTGACGCTCACGCTGCAGGTCGAGGGCGAAGACACGCTGCCTCCCACGCTCGCGGGCCTGCCCGAGGTCTCGGTTACGCGGCGCCTCTTCCGCAGCGGCGAGAGCGAGTACGAGCTCAACCGCACGAAGTGCCGCCTGCTCGACATCACCGAGCTGTTCCTCGGCACCGGCGTCGGCACCCGCGCGTACAGCATCATCGAGCAGGGCCGCGTCGGGCAGATCGTCTCGTCGCGCCCCGAAGATCGCCGTACGTTCATCGAAGAGGCCGCCGGCGTCACCCGCTACAAGGCGCGCAAGAAGGCCGCCGAGCGCAAGATGGAGCACGCGGCCAACAACCTCTTGCGCGTGAACGACGTCGTCGCCGAGCTCAAGGTCCGGCACGACTCGCTCCAGCGCCAGGCGAAGAAGGCCGAGAAGTACAAGCAGCTCAAGGCCGAGATGCGGCGCATCGAGCTCCACGCGGCGAGCCACCGCTGGCTCGAGCTCAACGCGCTGCGCAAGGTCGTCGACGCCCGGCTGTCGAAGCTCGGCGAAGACGAGCGCGCGGCGTTCGACGCCGTGCTCGCGAAGGAGTCCGCGATCGGAGCGGCGCGCGACGGCCTCGAGCAGGCTGCTTCGTCACTGGAGCTGCTCGCGGCCGAGGTGCACGCGCTCGAGGGCCAGACGAAGCTCGACGCCTCGAACCTCGAGCACTGGTCGCGCGATCAGGCGGCGACGCGCGCGCGGCTCGGCACGCTCGAGGCCGAGCTCGTCGAGCTGTCGCAGGCCCGCGAGGCCGCCGCGACGGAGCAGCTCTCGAAGAGCGCCGAGGCCGACGCGCTCGAGATCGCCGGCAAGGAAGACGACGTCGCCGCGCAGGTGCTGAGCGAGGAGCTGCGCCGCGCGCGGGAGCTCCAGGAGCAGGTGCAGGCGCGCCTCGTGCGCGACCGCTCCGAGCTGCTCGAGTCGGCGAAGCGCGTCGCGAACCTCGAGTCGTCGTCGGTCGCGTTCGGCCAGCGCAAGGCCGACGCCGAGGCCGCCAGCGCGCGGCTGCTCGGCGAGCTCGAGGGGCTCAACGCAGAGCGCGCCGCGCTCGAGCAGGGCAGGGCCGAGGTGCTCGCGCGGGTCGGCCAGGCGAAGGCCGCGCACGCCGAGCTGCAGGCCCGCCGCGGCGAAGAAGAGTCTTCGCTCGAGCGCGCCCGCGAGGCGTTCGCCGAGAACGAGATCCAGGTCATCTGCCTGCGCGAGGAGCTCGCCGACAAGCGCAGCCGCCTGCACTCGCTCGAGGAGATCCAGAAGAACTACGAGGGCTACGACCGCGGCGTCCGCGCGGTGATGCACCGTGTCGCCGAAAGCGCCGCGGGAGACGACCCTGCAGCGCAGGGCATCGTGGGCCTGCTGTCCGATCTGCTTTCGGCGCCGCCGTCGCTCGAGAAGGCGCTCGAGGCCGTGCTCGCCGAGCGCATGCAGCACGTCGTGGTGCAGTCGCCGAAGGTCGCCTGGGAGTGGATCGAGCGGCTCGGCGCCCGCGGCGAGGGCCGGGCGACGTTCATTCCGCTGGGCCCGGATGAGGGCTCCCTCTCCCCCGCAGGTGAGAGGCCCGGGGTGAGAGGCGACCTGGTGCTGCCGGTCTCGGCGCTCGAGGTCGTTCAGCCCACCCGGCCCGAAGCTCAGCCGCTGCTCGACGTGCTGCTCGACGGCGTGCAGTTCGTCGCCGATCTCGCGGCCGCGAAGGAGGCCGCCGCGGCGAACAGCCACCACACGTTCGTGACGATGGCGGGCGAGGTCATTCGCCCCGGAGGCGTCGCCACCGGCGGCGTGCTCGAGGGCGCCGGCGTCGGCGCGCTGCACAAGCGCCGCGAGATCGAGGCGCTGCGCGAAGAGGTGCAGGCGATCGAGGGCCGGTACAACGAGATCGTCACGAAGCACTACGCCCTGCAGAAGCAGATGGGCCACACCGAGGGCGTGCTGAAGGGCCTCTCGCGGCACGCGCACGCCGAAGAGCTGTCGCTCGCGGCCCACGAGAAAGATCTCTCGGCCGCCGCCGCGAACCTCGCGAAGCTCGACGAGCGCGTCAGCTCGGTGCGGCACGAGCTCGACGCCGCCGCCAGCGCGCTCGAGTCGCTCGCGCGCGAGGGCGACGCGGCGCGCGACGAGCTGCTCCACGCCGAGGCCGATCGCGCGGCGCGCGAAGAGCGGGTGCGGCTCTTGACGTCCGAGATCGAGGCGCTCGAGGCCCGCGCGAAGGAGCTGTTCGAGCAGCAGACGGCGCTCAAGGTGAAGCTCGCGTCGACCTCCGAGCGCGTGGAGTCGGCGAAGGGCGCCGCCGCCGCCGCGGGGGCGCGCATCGTCGAGCTCGACGCCCGCTCCGAGCGCGGGCGCGCGGCGCTCGAGGAGGCGAAGCTGCACCTGCTCGGCCTCGACGAGCGCATTCACACCGTGACCGCCGAGACCGACGCGCGCAAGGCGGAGCTCGTGGCGAAGCAGGAGTCGCTCGCCGCGCGGCGCTCCGAGCACACGGCCGCGACGGCGGCCGTGCGCGAGCAGGAGCACGAGCTGAAGGCGCTCCGCGCCCAGGCCGACGAGCTGACGCAGGGGCTGTCGCAGCTGTCGATTCAGGAGCGCGAGTCGGCCATCGAGCTGCAGCACCTCGAGGCCCAGGTGCTCGAGCGCTGGTCGATTCCGATCGGGCAGGCGGTCGGCGAGTTCCACTTCCTCAAGGTGCTCGACGAGGTCGGCCAGAAGCAGCTCAAGGAGCTGCGCGGCCAGGTCGAGCGCATGGGCGAGGTGAACGTCGCCGCGATCGACGAGCTGAAAGAAGTGAGCGAGCGCTACGCGTTTCTCGAGAAGCAGAAGGGCGATCTCGAGAGCTCGATCGAGCAGCTCAAAGCCGCGATCAAGAAGATCGACGCGACGAGCCGCGAGCGGTTCTCGCAGACGTTCGAGGCGGTGAACGAGCGCTTCACGAAGATCTTCCCGCGGCTGTTCGGCGGCGGGCGCGCGGGCCTCGTGCTGACGGAAGAGCAGCCGGGCATCGAGCCGGGCGTCGAGATCGTGGCGCAGCCTCCGGGCAAGAAGCTGCAGAGCGTGCAGCTGCTCTCGGGCGGCGAGAAGGCGCTGACTGCCGTCTCGATGATCTTCGCCATCTTCCTGATCAAGCCGACGCCGTTCTGCCTGCTCGACGAGGTCGATGCGCCGCTCGATGAGGCGAACGTCGGCCGCTACAACGACATGGTGAAAGAGATGAGCAAGCAGTCTCAGTTCATCTTGATCACGCACAACAAGCGCACGATGGAGATCGTCGACAACCTGTACGGCGTCACCATGGAAGAGCCCGGGATCTCCAAGCTCGTGACGGTGAAGGTGCGCGACGCGGTCGCCGCGAACGACGACAAAGTCGTGGCGTGAACTGCCGGGCGACTACATTCCGGACGCGAGGCGGAGCAGCGAATCCCACCACGGCGTCTCTTCGCTCGCGAAGTCTCTTCCCCCGTCGCGAACGTACAGCCCACCTGGCGCCAGCACCGCGTAGCGCAGCGGCCGCCCGAGCGCGGCGTCGAGCGCCTGCATCGTCGTCTCGTCTTCCTGGCTGAAGGCGCGCGGCCCGTACGGGTGGCTGTGCACGATCTCGGCGAGCTCCTCGCGGTGCCGCCAGATCGCCTCCCAGCGGGCGCGCGAGTCCGGCAGCGCCATCGCGCTGCGCGAGGCATCACTCCAGAGAATGGAGCCGGTCTTCGAGATCAAGAGACACACCTCCTGGCTCATGGGTGCCTCAAGATCACGAGGCGGTGCGTGTCGATCGCCTCCTTGATGACGGCGCACAGAGACTCGAGCGTGACGAGATCGTCGCGCGGCGGGTGCCCCAGGCAGATGCCCGAGTCGATCACCCTGAACGTGACGGAGCTCACCACCGAGATGAACCGCTGCCCCATGAAGCGGAAGATCACCTCGAGATCTCCGGAGGCCAGCAGCCGCGACTGCTCGAGCCGGGCTCCGGCCGCCTCGAGCGCCGCGTCGGCCTTCTCGTGCACGTACTCGCGCCACTTCTTGGGGTCGTCCCGCTGCACCTTGCGCGCCTCTTCCACGCGCCGCTCGCGAGCCTCTCGGAGCTCCTGGGCGGCCTGTGCCGCCGCCCGCCGCCGCTCGAGCTCGGCCAGCTCGCGCCGCGCCTGCTCGCGCTCGGCGTGCAGCGCCTGCAGCGCGCGCTCGGCGCCGGGGATGCCGCGCTCCGCCACGTCGGTGAGGTGCTGGCGGACCTCGAGCGGCGCGAACGGCACGTTGAGCCGGCGTGAAGCACTCTCGAGCACCGCGTACGCGTACGCCGCCCGCAGCGTCGCGCCGGCGCCCTTCACGGTGCTCAGCGGCCGGTCTTCCGCGAGCGCCTCGCGCACCGCCGCTTCAGCGTCGGTCTCGAACTCGAGGCTGTCGAAGAACAGCTCGCCCGAGTGCCAGCGTCGGGCCTTGACGGGCGCGAAGCGGGCGGGCTCGTCGGGGGGAGGGAAGACGAGCTCCTCGGCGTTGCCGCCGTCGCGCACGAGGCGGCCCGAGAGGAAGTGGCCACGCACGGCCGGCAGGTCGTCGAGCGGCGGCGGCTCGACCGGCGCCTTTACCGCCGCCTGGCGCCCCTTCACCGTGAACGCGTACCAGCCCGGCGCCGCCGGCGGCGCAGCGAGGCGCAGGCGGCGATCTCTCGTCTCGACGGTGGGGCCGCCGAGCCAGGGCAGCACGAGCTCCTCTTCGCGGCCGAGGAACTTGCGGTAGTCCATTACAGCCCGCCGCCGCAGACGATCGCGAGCAGGGCGCCGCCGAGCATCGTCCAGACGAGCGCCTTCTTGTAGAAGCCGGCCTGCGCCTCCTTCGGCTTGCGCTGAAAGGTCTCGGAGACGTCGCAGTCTTCGCAGAGCGGGGGGTTCCCCAGCGCCTTGCACTCGCCGCACAAGAACGTGCCGCACCGGCCGCACGCCGCGATCGCGGGCTTGAGGTGCACCGGGCACTCGGCGCCCTCGAGCGGAGCGGCAGCCGGCTCGACCTTCGCGTCGGGCTGCGCGTTCAGCAGCGAGGTGGCCTGCTCGAGATCGCGCTGGGCCACGAGCACGCGCGGGACGATCGCCGGGTTGCCCATGAAGCTGGCCCCGCCGAGCATCGACGAGTGGTGCTCGCCCTGGACGACGTATTGAATGCCGTGGCCGTCGAGCAGGCTGCGCACCGTCGCGAGTTCGACGGTGTCGTTCGTCTCGAGCAGCAGTTTCAGGTCGGCCTCCTCGCCGCTCACGCCTTGACCTCGAGCAGCTTCGTCTTCATCACCTTCTCCACCCAGCCGTGCTGCACGCCCGCCGCCGCCGGGCCCGCCGCCACCGGAGCATCCAGCAGCGCCTTCAGCACCCGCGGCACCTGGTACGGGTCGTCGAAGTGGCTCACGTCGACCTCGCTGAACGGAACGCGCAGCTGGCCCGCGCACGAGCGCACCGACTGGCCGCGCGCGGCGCTGCCCGCCACCGACACCAGGAGCGCCATCGCCGCCACGTTGTAGCCGCACTCGCGGAACACCCGCGCGAACTGGTCGCCCGCCTCGCCGGCCTCGTCGCCCACCACGATCACGATCAGCCGCGCCGTGTCGGGCACCCTCACGCCGTCGTTGAACAGCGCGCGCACCGCCGCCGCGTGCGTCGTGCCGCCGCCCGCCTTCACGCCCTGCAGCATGTGCTGCACCGCCGCGCGCGACGCCGCCTTCGGCTTCAGCACCGTGCCGATCGTGTCGAACGTCGCGATGTGCAGCTTGTCGCCCGGGAAGCCGGCCAGGATCTTCGACAGCGCCTCCTTCGACTTCTCGATCGCGCCCTCCATCGAGCCCGACTTGTCGACCAGGAACATCACGCGCACGTCGAGCTCCTCGGTCGCTTCGGCCACCGCCTTCTTCGCGGCGACGTCGGCGGCCTCCTCGAGCTTCTCGCGAATCGCCTTCGACTTGACGTTCTTCGCGATGTTCAGCGCGCGCTGATCCGTCGCGGTCGCGATCGCCGCCTCCCACCGCTTGCGGATCTCGGGCTCCGCCATCAGGCCGAGCTCCTCGAGCGTCGGCGTCATGATGCGCAGGTCCTTGTCCGACAGCGTCGGCAGGAGCGCCACCATGATCGCCGGGGTCAGGCCCACGTCCTTCGGCAGGCGGCCGACGACCTCCTTGTACGAGAGGCGCTGGTTCTCGATCGCCTCGCAGATCTCGGCCTCCGACAGGCCGTCGAAGCGCTCCGACTTCTGGAGCTTCAGGTCCGTCAGGCCCACCGTGCGGTGGCCGCCCGCGGCCTGCTTCTGCTTCCAGCCGAGCACCTCGAAGAACGCCTGCGTGTCGGGCTTGTAGCCCGCCTTGCGCGACAGCGCCTTCAGCGTCTCCTTGAAGCCGGCCTTCACCAGGCCCTGCAGCATCGCGGGGTTCGTCTCGCGGGCGCGCAGCCACTTCTCGGCGGCGCGCTTCCAACGGCCGAGCGGAGGCTTCTTCGACGCCGGGTCGGCGAAGCCGGCCTTGCGGTTCAGGCGCGCGATCTCGTCGTTCTCGAGCAGCTCGGCGACGCGCAGCACGCCCTTCGGCGTCATCATGCGCGCCGACTTCTTCTCGTAGTGCAGCAGCATCGCCTCGCCGATGGCGCGGTAGTCGTCGTCGTGAAACGCGACCTTGCCGTCGTCCTCCCGCACCGGCTGGCCTGACTTCTTCTGCACGAGCATCAGCGCCGCGCACGCGACCTTGAGGTCGCGCCAGTCGGTCTGCGTCAGCGCGTACGACGCGAAGTGCGCGAACAGATCGTTGTTGAGCTCGTAGATCTCGAGCAGGCGCTCGTAGAGCTGCTTCGCCGCGGGCACGTGCAGGCCCGGCTTCACCGGCACGCCGTTCTTCGGCGCCGGAGCGCCCTTGCGCACGGGCGGGTGCCACGTGCCCTTGACGTCGTAGCCCGGGCGGTTGTGCCACAGGTGCGCCGACGAGCTCAGCACGAGATCGAGCAGCTTCTCGGCGGGGCCCATCTGCTTCTCGGGAAGGGGAGGCTTCTTGGCGTCTGCCATGGCGGGAACTTTCCTTGACGGCCGGGGGTTGAGTCATGGACTTTCGTCCCATGAGCCAGCCCGACGACGCCGAAGGTAGGAAGCTGCTGACCGCCGTCGAGCGCATCCTCGCCAAGAGCCCCTCGATCCGCGCGACGGTCGAGGGCGTGCAGGCGACGCTGAAGTCGGCGCAGCCGGAGCTGAAGGGCCCCGAGCTTCGCCAGGCGACCGCCCAGGCGCTCGTGAAGCACTACAGCGATCGCGCGATGATCGCCGGCGGCGCTTCCGGCCTGCCCGCGCTGATCCCCGGCTGGGGCTCGCTGGTCGCGGCGGTCGGCGGCACGGTCGCCGAGGTCACGCTGCTGCTCAAGTGGGAGGTCGAGATGGCGCTCGCGCTCTCGCACCTCTACGGCTTCGACATCGACGAGCCGGCCGAGCGGCAGCTCGCGTTCCTCATGGCGTCGGTGGGCACGTACGACGCGAGCGGGAAGAACTTCTTCGCCGACGTCGCCCGGCTCGAGGGCACCGCGCTGTGGAACTACGCGCCCCGGCGGGTCACGCGCTTCGTGGTGCAGGCGCTCGCGGCGATCGCCGCGCTCTACATCTGGCGCGGGTTCTTCAAGGCGATCCCCGTGCTCGGCATCGGCATCGGTGCGGGCCTCAACAAGGTGCTGACGAACAAGGTCGGCGCGCGCTGCGTTCGCGACCTCGAGACGCGCCGGCAGATCGTCCGCGATCAGGCGAAGGCGGCGGCGCCGAAGAAGGCCGCGAAGAAGCCGAAGGCGAAGAAGAAGGCCGTGCGGCGCGAGCCTCCGCCCGAGTCCAAGACGATCAACTGAGCGTCGGCGCCGCAGCACCCACGCGATCGCCGCGGCCAGCTCGCCGCCGAACGACGACCCGAGCTCTCGGAGGCGACACCGAATGGGCTCCGCGGCGATGACGGCTGGCGCGTCGGTCCTGCCCCCTTCGGGGTTCAGGTCACAGCTGCCCGCGCGCCTTGAGCTCGAGGTACTCGTTGACCGCCGCCGGCCCGAAGTCGCGGGCGCTGGCGCGGATGACGCGGGCTCCGGCGTCGCGGAGCCGCGCCGCAGTGAGGCGGTAGTCGTCTTCGAGCCTCGCCGCGACGTGCCGCTCGTACGCCTCCGCCTCTGTGACCGGCACGCTCAGCGCCCGCGCCTGCACCTCGTCATCGAGCAGCGACGCAACCAGCGGCAGGTGCCGCGGCACGAGCTGCAGCGTTCGCTTCACCAGCACCGCCGAGGTGTCGAGGTCGAGCAGGTCGGTCAGCACCACGACGAGCGCGCGGCGAGAGCCCCGCTGGAAGGCGCGGTCGAGCGCGGCGCCGTAGTCGCTCTCTTCGAGGGCCGCCTCGGCGCGGTACAGGGCTCCGGCGATGGCGCGCAGCTGGTCGAGCCCCTTGCGCGGAGGCAGCCACGCGTGGATCCGCGACGCGAACGTCATCACGCCGACCTGGTCGCCCTGATCGAGAGAGACCTTCGCGAGCCGCAGGCACGCGTCGACTGCGTGCTCGAGCTTGCGCCGCCCGTGGATCTCTCCCGCCATGTGCCGCCCGCAGTCGACCAGCAGCAGCACCGTCTGGTTCCGCTCCGGCTGGTGCACGCGCACGATCGGCTTGCCGCGCCGGGCCGTCGCCTTCCAGTCGAGCGTGCGGCGGTCGTCGCCGAGCCGGTACTCGCGCAGCGACTCGAACTCGCGGCCCTCGGCGGGGCGGCGGATGACGCGCCGGCTCGCCTCGGCGTGCGCCTGCGCGAGCTTGAGCGCATCGCGGCTCAGCGCCGCGAGATCGGGGTAGACCTTCACGGTCTGCGTGAGCGGCAGCGTGCGCTGCCTCGCGCAGAGCCCGAGCGGCCCTTCGAGCCGCAGCGCCACCGGGCCGAACGCGAGATCTCCGCGGTGCTTCGGCGTCACCGAGTAGCTCAGCGTCGTCCGGCCGTTCACGCTGAAGCGCTGCCGGTTGCCGTCGAGGCTCGGGCCCGGCGACGTCGTGTCGCGCAGCTCTCCGCGCGCGGTGCCTTCGAGGTGCAGCAGCACCCGGTTCGGCACGCCGCTCGACAGCACCGGCTCGACCGCCCGCTGCACTCCGACGCTCTTCGGAGCGAGCGCGAAGTCGGCGATGCAGAGCGCCAGCAGCGCGAGATCGAACGCCAGCGTCACGTAGAGCAGGGCAGGGACCGCGACCGCCAGCACCGCCGGCACGAAGCCCAGCAGCGCGAGCTGAAAGAACCGTCGCGTGGGAACCGGCACGGAGAGCGACCGTACCGGATTTCTGGCCGGCCGCGGTCAGTTCGGGGGCTGTCGCCCGCGGCCGACCGACGGTTTCTTGCGGGCCCGCGCCGCAGCCGTAGCATCCGCTACATGTCTACGTTCGACCAACGCCACGACCCCCGCGCTCCGCTGAATGCCTCGCTCCGCGTCGTCGACATCGAGAGCGGCATCGAGTTTCCCGCGGACGCCATCGACGGCACCGGCACCGGGCTCGCGTTCAAGGCTCGCATGGAGCCCGCGCTCGGCGCCGAGCTCGAGGTCACGTTCACCGAGTCTGGCGCGCCGTCGCTCTTCAAGGTGCTGCGCGTCGACGCCCGGGACGGCGCTTTCCGTGTCGCCGGTGAGCTCAAGCCCCGCTGGGCAGAGCTGTAGTCGCGCCCGACGCGCTACCGACGCGCCCGACGGCCGACGGAGAAGCGGCGCCCGCATTGCCGTTGCGGCGTGATTTTCTCCTCGCGCGCTTCGGAGCTGCGCCGCCCGGCGGCCACCCGAGCCGACCGCAGAGAGACGACCGCCGCTCTCGGTCGCTGTGGGTCTTTCTGTGGAAGTCTGGTGTCGTTGCAGCAACACCAAACTTCCTCAGTTGCTCGTCAGCGCGGCACTTCGACGCGCTCCAGCAGCTGCCGGATCACGTCGTCGCCCGTCACGCCCTCGACCTCGGCCTCGGTCTTCAAGATCAGCCGGTGGTTCAGCACGCTGGGCGCCACCTCTTTCACGTCGTCGGGCGTCGCGAAGTCGCGGCCGTGCAGCGACGCCCGCGCCTTCGCCGCCGCGAGCAGGCCCTGCGACGAGCGCGGCGACGCCCCCAGCTTCAGCCGAGCGCTCTCGCGCGTCGCGCGCGTCAGCCGCACCACGTACTCGAGCACGCTCGTGTCGCACCGCACCGAGGCCGCCGCCGCCTGCAGCGCGGCGAGCTCCTCGGCCGACAGCACGCGGTCGACGGAAGGCTGCACGCCCTTGCGCTCGTGGAAGCGCGTCAGCATCGCCTTCTCGGCGCCCTCCGCCGGGTAGCTCACCCGCACCCGCATCAGGAACCGGTCGAGCTGCGCCTCAGGCAGCGGGTAGGTGCCCTCGAGCTCGATCGGGTTCTGAGTCGCCACGACGAAGAACGCCGGCGGCAGCGGGTGCGTCTTGCCGTCCAGGGTGATCTGGCGCTCCTCCATGGCCTCGAGCAGCGCGGCCTGCGTCTTCGGCGGAGTCCGGTTGATCTCGTCGGCCACCAGCACGTCGCAGAAGATGGGCCCCTTCACCGTCTGGAACGTCGCCGTGCCGGGGTGGAACACGCTCGTCCCCAGCACGTCGCTCGGCATCAGGTCCGGAGTGAACTGGATCCGCCCGAAGCCCAGGCCCAGCGCCGAGGCCACGCTCTTGGCGGCCAGCGTCTTCGCCACACCCGGCACGCCCTCGAGCAGCACGTGACCGCGCGCGAGGAAGGCGGTGACGAGATCGGCGATCGCCTTCTCCTGGCCGAGCACGACGTTCGAGAGGGCGTGCGTCAACCGCTCGAGCGGCCCGGGCATCAGTCAGGCTTCTCGCGCAGGCCCATCAGCGTGCCGCCGAGCGCGACGATCGAGGTGAGGACCGCGAGGATGACTCCGGCGCCCGGCTTCGAGACCCAGACCTCTTCGTTGCCGTAGAGGGCGCGCGCCTTCGTCGTGTTCACCGCGAGCTTGATGAGCACGAGGCACCACACGATCGAGAACGACGAGGTGCCGAACTGGAGCAGCCACGGCACCAGCGCGTGCAGCTTCGGCATCACCTTCTTCACGCGGATGACGACGGCGCTGAGGAGCACGATGTTGGCCGCGAACACGAGCGCGCCGAGCGAGAGCAGGCCGATGGACTCGCCCTCCTGAACGGTCTCTTTCCACGGGAGGAAGCAGGCGAACAGGGTCGCGACCGCGCCCCAGAACGCGAGCCGGTCGGAGAACGAGAGCGCGACGAGGAAGTTGCGGGCGTCGGCCATGCCCTCTTCGGGGTCGAAGCTGCTGGACGGCGGCGGCCGGTGCGCGGGGTCGACGCGCGGGCCCTGAGCGACGTGCCAGTCTTCGACCGGGGCGCGCTGCTCCGGAGGCGTGCGGATTCGCCGCTGCGGAGCGTCGGGCATCATGCGCTTCGGCGCCGCCGGCTTGCTGCCGGAGCTGCCCGCGGCCGGCGCCTTCTTCACCGCGCCGGTGGAGCCGGACCCCGGCTTCTTCACGGCCTTGTTGACGCCCGTCGTCGTCTTCTTGGCTGCGGGCTTCGGCTTGGGGGGCTCGTCCGAGAGGAACGACGTGTCGAGGATGTGGTCGCACTGCGGGCAGATCGCAGCGTCGTCGGCCACTTCGCTGTTGCATTGCGGGCACTGCATGCCGGGTAGGGTGATTGTGTGGTCGGTTGGCACTGCCGTCAACGCGAAGTATGGGCAGGAGCATGGTGAGAGCTCTGCTCGCGCTGTGCCTCTGCAGCTGCGCTGCGACGCTGCGCGAGATCGCCGATCTCGAAGACCGGCGCGACGGGCCCGAGGTGGCCCGGTACGCCGCCGCGCACGAGCCGGCGGTGCGCAAGCGGGCGCTGCTGGCGCTGGCGCGCATTCAGGACGCGAAGACGGCGCCGGCGATCGTGGCCGGGCTGAAGGACGAGGCCGCCGAGGTGCGGGACGAGGCCGCGTTCGCGGCCGGGCTGCTCGGCATGTCGTGGCAGGGGCTCGATGACGAGACGAAGGCGGTGCTCACGAAGGCGCTGGTCGAGGCCGAAGAGACACCCCGCGTGACCGAGGCGCTGGGCCGTCTCGGGGCCGTCGACCCGCTCGTCGCGCGCCTCGGCAAGAACGAGCACGCGGCGCTCGCGCTGGGCATCGCGGTGAAGCGCGGGGGTCGCGTGACCGACGAGGCGATCGCCGCGGCGATACCGCAGCTGGATGCGGGTCGGCCGGCGCACGCGCGCTTCGGCGCCGCTTATCTGCTCGCGGTCAGCAAGCTGCCGGTCGCGAAGGCCAGCCTCGCGATCTGCCTGCGGGACGAGAACGCCGAGGTTCGCGCGCTCTGCGCGAAGGGCCTCGGTGACGGCCCGCTTCCCGACAAGCCGGAGCTCCAGACGCTGGTGCTCAGCGGTCTCGCTCTCGCGCTGAACGACTCCGACGCCCGCGTCGCCGTCGAGGCCGTGCGCGCCCTCATCAAGCTCAAGGCCCCGCTGCCTGCGAAGCTCGACCGCACGCCCGTCGCCCTCGCGGCGCTGCAGGCCGGCGCGGTCGTCGACACCGACGACCCGGGGCTGAAGTGCCGCGTCGCCATCGCGAAGGACAGGGCGGCGAAGGCGTTCGCCGAGTCGAAAGGCTGCGGCGCCCTCGCGCTGCACGAGGTCGAGGCCGAGCCGCCCGCCGAGGCGCTGAAGGGCACTCCCGCCGAGGTCCTCGGCGCCCTCGACGCCATCGGGAAGGTGAAGGCGCAGAAGTTCCTGCCCGAGGTCCGCGCGCTCTTGCAGTCGAGCGATCACATCATCGCCGCCGGAGCCGCCGGCGCCCTCGCGAAGCTCGGCGACAAGAAGTCGATTCCCGCCCTGCGCCAGCTCGCGAAGCGCGTGCTCACGCACGAAGACATCGCGCCCGCGGTCGCCGACGCCCTCACCGAGCTCGACGCCAAAGAGGCGGTGCCCGACCTCACGCTCTGGCTCGCCACCCGCAACGCCACCGTGCGGCACAGCGCCGCGGCGGCCCTCACGAAGCTCACCGGCGCGAAGGTCGTGCCGCCCGAAGCGCCGCAGCCCGAGGCCGACCCGCTGCCCGACACCGGCTCGGGCCTCAAGATCGTCACCGCCCGCGGCGAGATCGAGATCGCGCTGTGGAACGACGAGCACCCGCGCACCGCCGGCAACCTCTGGTCGCTCGCACGCAAGGGCTACTTCGACGGGCTCACGTTCCACCGCATCGTCCCCGACTTCGTGGCGCAGGGCGGCGACCCGCGCGGCGACGGCGAGGGCGGCCCCGGCTACATGATCCGCTGCGAGATCGGCCACCGCCCGTACGTGCGCGGCACCGTCGGCATGGCGCTCTCGGGCAAGGACACCGGCGGCAGCCAGTTCTTCATCACGCACACCGCGACCCCGCACCTCGACGGCCGCTACACCGCGTTCGGCCAGGTCACGAAGGGCATGGAGGTCGTCGACGCGCTGCTCGAGGGCGACAAGATGCTCCGCGTCGAAGCGTTGCCGTGAGCTGACAGGAGCCAGCTGGGCGGTGCACCGCTGAAGCCGAGCCTTCCGTCGCGGTTGCTCGTCCGCCTGCACCCCGACGGGTCGTGATCGCCGTGCCTCGATGCTCCCGAGCGCCCTCCCGCCGTGCGGCCGCATCGCCGACTGCGCGCGCCTTGGGCACTCACGTGGACGGGGCGCCGAGGGAACAAACTCCAAAGAGAAGCAGCCCGACAGGTCGTGGCCGACCCATTTGCGGATTCTCTTGGGGTTCTGTTCCCAAGGAAGCGCCTGCCACGGCGACCCCGCGCGGAAGAGCCCGCCGAGCCTCGTCTCTCAGTGCCTCGCGCGCTGCATCAAGCTCGACGGCGGCAGATCCAGCTGCACGCCCATGGGCCCGGGCCGCAGCGACCCGTCGGCGTTCGACACCTCCACCACGACCTCCCGCCCGTTCACCGCGTCGATGCGCGTGTGCTCCGTCTGCGCCCCGATGTGCAGCGTCACGGGAGTGCCGACCGCCACCGAGTCCGCGTGCTCCTTCGGCAGAGAGATCGCGACCCGCATCCGGCCGCTGCCGTCCAGCTCCGCTACGGCCTGGCCGGCCTCCACCGCCTCGCCTTCCTCCGGCACGCGCTTCACCACGCCCGGCCCGGGCGCCGGCACGGTCCGCTGCGCGAGCTGCTCCTGCAGCACCTTCACCTCCTGCGCCGCCTGCATCGCCTCCTTCGCGCCCGGAGCATTCACCGGAATCCTCGCGTCGATCTCCGCGCGCGCGAGCTGCAGCTGCCGCTCAGCGGCCACCGCGTCTGCGCCCTCCGCGCCGGCCATCGCCCGCTCGGCCCGCGCCAGCGCCTCACCGAGCCCCGCGCCCTCGGGCGTCTTCAGGACCTCGGCCCGCAGGGGCGCCCGCAGCTTCTCGAGCTTCGCGACCGCCTCCTCGTACGCCGCCTTCAGGTCGCTCCCGTCGAGCCGCAGCAGCGGCGTGCCCGCGACGACGCGATCGCCCGCCTTCACCAGCACCTCGTCGACCGTGCCGTCCGCCGGCGCCCCGACGAGCAGCTCGTCCGCCGGAGCCAGCTCGGCCGCCGCGAAGATCCGGTGCGACACCGGCAACATCGTGTACGCCAGCAGGAAGCCGAGCGCCGTCAGAACGCCGAGCGGGAGCCACCAGGTGCCGCGCAGGTTGTCGCGCAGCTCCGCCGCGATGTGCGTCGGCCGATCGTCGGCCCAGCCGCTCACCGTGCGCTGGTAGACGTCGCCGAACGTGCGCCCCACCACGTGCGGATCCGGGTGGGCGTCGATCCACTGCTTGAGCCGAACCGCCTCCGACGTCGCGGGCTGCAGCCGCAGCATCGAGTCCAGGTACACCTTCGCCTGATCGAACTCGCCCTCGCGCACCGACCGCAGCGCGTCACGGTACAGGTCGCGCGCCGCAGGCTCCCACCTGTCGCCCAGCCGCGGAGGCCGCTCCTTCACCGTGAGCAGCCCCCCGCTCGAGAGCCGCGCGATGAAGTCCTCCAGCGAGTCGAGGTTCAAGGGCAGCCCGAGCTCCCGCGCGTTCTCGACCACGTCGGCCGCCGTTCGCCGCCCGTCGAGCATTCGCGCGAGCTGCAGCTCGAAGCCGCGCAGCCGCATCGGGCCGACGCTCACCAGCTCTTCGCCGGTTCCGGGTGGGGGAGTGCCATCGATGCCGGGCCGGAGCGCCGGCACCACGTCGTTCGCAGACAGGTGTGTGCCCATGAAGGAGTCGTAACCGGACACACCCGGAGCTGCCTCGCGCGTTACCTGAAGCGACCCGCGGCGAGCCTCAGGAAGCCGGAGGGGGTCTCGCGATGTTCAAGATCGGCTTCCCCTCCCACTTCTTCGCGTCCTCTTCTTCGAGGTGCTCGACGTGGCGCCTGATCGACAGCCACGTGTCGTCGGGCAGCGAGAGGAAGAGCTTCACGAGCTCGGGGTCGAACTGCGTGCCGCTGCACCGCTCGATCTCGCTCTTCGCCACCTCGAGCGGCCGGCCCTTGCGATAGGGCCGATCGGACGTGATCGCGTCGAGCGTGTCGGCGATCACGAAGATGCGCGAGCCGAGCACGATGTTCTGGCCGCCGACCCGGTTCGGGTAGCCCTCGCCGTTGAACTTCTCCTGGTGCTGGTGAACGATCTGCGACGCCTCGCGCAGGTAGGGGATGTTCGACAGCATCCGGAAGCCGATGTCCGGGTGCATCTTCATCTCGACCCACTCTTCCGGCGTCAGCGGCCCGGGCTTCAGCAAGATCGAGTCGCGCACGCCGATCTTCCCGATGTCGTGCAGCAGCGCGCCCTGCTCGATGCTCTTCAGCTCCGTGCCGAGAATGCCCGCGGCCTCGGCGATCGCGCGCGAGTACAGCGACACGCGCCGGCTGTGCCACTGCGTCTCGGTGTCGCGGTAGTCGAGCGCCGCCACCATGCCCTCGAGCAGCCCGTTCGTGCGCTCGACCACCTTCTGCTCCAGGTCCGCGTTCACGACCTTCAGCTCTTCGTTCGTCTGCTTCAGCGCCTCGGTCAGCCGGCGGTTGTCTTCGACCAGGTGGTAGTGCTCGACCGCCTGCCGGATCACGCCCTGCAGCTCGCTCAGCGACCACGGCTTCGACACCAGCCGGAACACCTCGCCCCGGTTCACCGCGTCGACCGCCACCTTGAAGTCCGCCGCCGCCGTCAAGAGCAGCCGAACCGCCTTCGGGTGCTTCGACCGGACCTCCTGCAGCAGCTCGATGCCGTTCACGTGCGGCATCATGAAGTCCGTGATGATGACCGAAAAGTCCTTTTCTTCCAGGGCCTTGCGCGGGTCGGTGTGAGCCAGCACGGTGTGGCCTTCCATCTCGAGGACCTTCGAAAGCGCCTGACAGATGAGGGCGTCGTCATCGACCACGAGAATCAAGGCCATGCCTTCAGAACTCCAGCACAGTTTCGGGCCCGACACCGTATTTATCTGGCGTCGGGCCGTGCCTCGTCTAAGGTCCCAGAGCGAATGGCAAAGGCCCAGAAGGGCGCGCCAGTTCCAGTGGTCGGCCCTGTTCCCGTGGTGGTCATGGGCCTGGGTTTCATCGGCCAGGAAGTGGCCCGCGCCGCGCTCTCATCCGAAGAAGTCGAGCTGATCGGGGCGGTCGACGTCAGCCCGCACCTCGCCGGCAAGAAGTTGAGCGACCTGCTGAAGGCTCCTGCCGGTACGTTCGCCATCAAGAAGAAGCTCGAAGAGGCGGTGGGCTCCCGCGAGGGAGTCGTGCTGCTCCACGCGACCGGCTCGCGGCTGCCGCAGGTGATGGAGCAGCTCCAGCACGCGATGGCCTTGGGGCTCTCGATCGTCTCGTCGTGCGAGGAGCTCTCGTTTCCGTGGCTCAAGCACGGCCCGCTCGCCGAGAAGCTCGACAAGGCCGCGACGAATGCGAAGGTGAGCATCGTCGGCACGGGGGTGAACCCCGGCTTCGTGCTCGACCGCCTCGTCGCCACGCTCGCGCAGGCAACCGGCCCCGTGCACCGGGTCAAGGCGACGCGCGTCGTCGACGCCCGCACGCGCCGCGAAGCGCTGCAGCGAAAGGTCGGCGGCGGCCTCACCGAAGACGAGTTCCTGAAGCTCGTCGATCAAGAGAAGCTCGGCCACGTGGGGCTGATGGAGTCGTGCGCGCTCGCGAGCTTGGGCTGCGGCATCGACTGCGACGACTTCGAAGAAGAGATCCTCCCCGTCATCGCCGACGAGGACATCACTGGCGCGTTCACCGTGAAGAAGGGCCAGGTCGCGGGCATCTTCCAGAGCGCCGTGGGCCTCTCGGAGGGGCAAGAGAAGGTCCGCCTCGAGCTGACCATCGCGCTCGGCGCCGAAGACCCCGCCGACGTCATCGAGATCGAGGGCGAGCCCAAGCTGAAGCTCCGCGTCGAAGGCGGCATCGCCGGAGACCGCGCGACGGCGAACCTGATGGTGAACGCAGCACCGAGGGTGAGCGTGGCCGAGCCGGGCCTGCTCACCGTGTTGGAGTTGCCGGCTGGCAGATAGGGGGAAGCAAAACGTGATGCTCGATCGCTCCGCTCTGGGAAAGACCTCGGCTCCGACGCTCAATGAGGTCGAGCGAGGCGCGATTCGCCGCTTCGCCGAGGCGATGGGCGACGGCAACCCGGTCTACTTCGACGCCGACTACGCGCGCGCCTCGGGCTTACCGAGCGTCGTCGCTCCGCCGACGTTTCCGCTGTCGTTCCACACGGGCTCCGATCTGCGCGAGGCGCTCGGCGTGCCCTTGCGGTCGCTCATCAACGCCGAGTGCAGCTTCGAGTACGAGCGGCCGATCTGCGCCGGAGACCGCCTGCTCGTGACGTCGAAGATCTCCGAGGTCAGCGAGCGCCCCGGAGCGACCGGCAAGGTCGAGGTCGCCGTCATCGAAGACGAGGGCCGCGACGAAGAGGGGCGGCTCGTCTACCGCATGAAGCGAACGCTCGTGGTCCGCGGCACGAAGGAGAACGGCTGATGCCTCCGCGCAAGCTGTATTTCGAGAACGTGCGCGTGGGAGACGAGATCCCCGCGATGGCGAAGGCGCCCGTCGACCGCGTGCAGCTCGCCCGCTACGCCGGAGCGACCGGCGACTTCCACCCGCTCCACGTCGACGAGGCGTACGCGCGCACGCTCGGCATGCCCTCGGTCTACGCGCCGTCGCCTCTCGGCCAGGGCTTCCTCGGGCAGCTCATCACCGACTGGGCCCGCGGCGCGCAGATCAAGCGCTTCTCGACCAAGTTCATTCGCCTCATCTGGCCGGGCGACACGCTCGTCTGCAAGGGCCGCGTGAGCGATCGCCACGGCGAGAACGGCAAGTACTCCATCGAGCTCGAGGTCTGGGCCGAGAACCAGAAGGGCGAGCTCGTGCTCAAGGGCGCCGCGACGCTCGCCGTCTACTACTCGTCGGAAGACGAGAACCGCCAGAAGGCGGGGCAGGCTCCGGTCGTCGTCAACGTGCCGCGCGAGAGCATCCTCGTGCCGGTCGAGGCGCCGAAGCCGAAGAAGGGCGGCAAGCCTTCGAAGCCCTCGAAGCCGGCGAAGAAGGCGAAGAAGGCGAAGAAGGCGAAGCCCGCGGCGAAGAAGAAGCCCGCCAAGAAGGCCAAGCCTTCGAAACCCAAGGCGAAATCGAAGAAGAAAAAGCGGTAGCTGCACCGAATGACGCATGGCGTTAAAGTGGCGTCATGAGCTCAGGCATCAACCGCTACAAGACCGATCTCCGCGAGCTGCAGTTCGTGCTGCTCGAGCAGTTTCCCTTCGCCGAGCTCGTCTCCGCCGAGCGGTACAAGGCGTGGGGCGCCGAAGAGGTGAAGGCGGTGCTCGATGCGACGTACCGCTTCTGCAAAGACGTGCTGGGCCCGACGAACGCGACGGGCGATCGCGAGGGCGCGAAGCTGGTCGACGGCAAGGTGGTCACGCCGAAGGGCTTCAAGGAGGCGTGGAAGGGCCTCGCCGAGAACGGCTTCCAGAGCGTGTCGGTGAAGCCGGAGCACGGCGGCCAAGGGGCGCCCCTGATGCTGTTCGTGCTGGTGGAAGAGATGCTGAGCGGCGCGAACGTCGCGTTCAACATCTACCCGGGGCTTGCGCGCGGGGCCTCCGAGCTCATCATCGAGTGCGGCACGGAAGCGCAGAAGAAGAAGTACGTCGAGAAGATGCTGAACGGCACGTGGGGCGGCACGATGTGCCTCACCGAGCCGCACGCGGGCTCCGACGTCGGGAGCGCGAAGTCGCGCGCCGTGAAGCAGCCCGACGGCCGGTACAAGATCTCGGGCAACAAGATCTTCATCAGCGGCGGCGATCACGACCTGGCGGAGAACATCATCCACCTCGTGCTCGCGCGCGTCGACGGAGCGCCCCCCGGCACCAAGGGCCTCTCGCTCTTCATCGTGCCGAAGCTGCGCCTCGAAGACGGCAAGCCGAACGACGTCCAGGTCACCGGCGTCGAGCACAAGATGGGCATCAACGGCTCGGCGACCTGCGCGCTTTCGTTCGGCGAGAGCGGCGAGTGCTACGGCGAGCTCGTCGGCACGACCGAGAACATCGGCATGAGCCAGATGTTCCGCATGATGAACGGCGCGCGCATCGCCGTCGGCCTGCAGTCGCTGTCGGTCGCGTCGAGCGCGTACCAGAACGCGCTGGAGTACGCGAAGGACCGCAAGCAGGGAGCGCACTTCAAGTTCTGGAAAGATCCGTCGAAGCCGCGCGTGCCGATCATCGAGCACCCCGACGTGCGCCGCATGCTGCTCGAGCTGAAGTCGGTGACGGAGGGCATTCGCGCGCTCGTCGTGAAGCTCGCGATGCACCACGACTTCGCGGAAGTGTACGCGGGCAAAGACGACGAGAAGTCGGCGTACCACCGCGGCCAGGTCGACCTGCTCACGCCGCTCGTGAAGTCGTACGGGTCGGACGAGGCGTTTCGGCTCTGCGCGCAGGCGATTCAGGTCTACGGCGGCGCGGGCTTCCTCAAAGACTGGCCCGCCGAGCAGTACACGCGCGACGCCAAGATCTTCTCGATCTACGAGGGCACGAACCACATCCAGGCGATGGACCTCGTCGGCCGCAAGCTCGGCCAGAACGGCGGAGCGAACTTCCAGGCGTTCATGAGCGACGTCTCGTCGTTCGTGGAAGCCAACCGCTCGCACCCGGTGTTCGCGAAAGAGATCGAGGCGCTCGGCCTGGCGTCGGAGCAGGTGATGCAGCTCGCGATGGGCATGCTGGCGTGGAGCCAGAGCGACAAGACGCACCTCGTGCCGCTGAACGCGAACCGCTTCCTCACCATGATGTCGATCGTGGCGGTCGGCTGGCTGTCGCTGGATGCGGGCCTCAAGGCGCACGCCGCGCTCGGCAAGGGCAAGGACACCGCGTTCTACGAGGGCAAGGTGGCGAGCGCGAAGTGGTACGCGCGCAACGTGGTTCCGCAGGTCGAGGGGCTCGCGAAGATGGCGCAGCTCGAAGATGCCTCGCCGGTCGAGATGTCGGACGCGGCGTTCTCGTCGGCCAGTTGAAGCAACTGGCCGGTCACTCGGATGACCTCTCCACCGCTATGCGACACGTGGTCGAGTCAACTCGGTAGTCGACCTGTGTAGCCGCGATTACGCCGCGCCGAATCAGTTCCTCATTGCAGCTCGGAAGACGCCGCAGCCGAACTACGGTTTCGCCATCAGCGTCGTTCGTGGTCAGGTCATAGGCTCCACGAGAAGCCCAACACGCGGGCAGTACGTCACCGGCGTCCATTCGCTCCGCTTCAAGGGCGCGAAAAACAACCTCCGCAGCCGGAGCGGCGCACGCGGACTTCTGATCTGCGCCCTTGGTGACTATCGGGCTCCGCGAGCATCCAGCGACAACGACAACGGCGCAACCCGCGGTCGCGCATGCCGTCACGAACCGGACAAGTTGTTTCATGGACCGGACATCCCTGATCTGAAAGGTAACATCGGCGAGGAGTCCCCATCTTGGTCCCACCGCTGCACCCAAGGGTTGCGCTGCGCCGGCTCCGGGCCGCGCTGAAGCAGTGGGCTGAATCGCGGCATGCGCTCGCCGCCCGAATTCAACGCCTCGAGGACGCCATTTTCGGCGCCAAGCAGTGATGCGGTTGCTGACGATCGCACTCATCACGCTCGTCGGCGGCTACCTCGCGATCTGCGTCGCCGCCTTCGCCCTCCAGCGGCGGCTCTTGTACTTCCCGCCGGCGTCGAAGGCGCCCGCGTACGTGCGCGTGCCTCCCAGCGGGCCGGTCATCGTCTACTTCCACGGCAACGCGATGGCGGCGGGCGAGCTGCGCTGGCTCGCCGATCTCTTCGCCGACCACGGCTTCGCGGCCATCGAGTTCCCCGGCTACGGGAACCTGCCCGGCGAGCCCACCGAGGCCTCGATCTACGCCGCCGCCGAGGCTCAGCTCAAAGGCCTGGGCCTGCCGAACGACCGCGTCATCCTGCTCGGGCAGTCGATCGGCACCGGCCCCGCCGTCGAGCTGGCCAGGCGCGGCTACGGGCACAAGCTCGTGCTGCTGACGCCGTTCACGACGCTCGGCGAGGTCGCGCAGTCGCACTTCGCGTGGCTGCCGGCGCGGTGGTTGATGCTCGACGAGTACGACTCGGCGTCGAAGGCGCCGGGCATCACGATGCCGGTGCTCGTCGTGCACGGCGATCGCGACGAGGTCATCCCCTACGCGCTGGGCGCCCGGCTCGCGCCGCTGTTCCCGCGCTCCGAGCTCTTCACCGTGCCCGGCGGCATGCACAACGACCTGTGGGGCGACCCCGCGGTCGTCGCGAAGATCCGCGCCTTCCTCTAGCGCGACCGCCCCGTGGTCTCCTTCGGGGGCTTCATCAGGTTCTGCTGGTAGAACAGGCAGCTCTTGCGCAGCTCGCGATCGCGCTCCGATGCGTCCGAGTTCCAGTGCTTGCTCACGATGACGAGCTTGCCGCCCGGCTCCGGCTTCTTCACGTGCTCGAGCAGCGCCGCGAGCACCTTCGGGTGGTGATCGAGATCGGCGTACGTCACCACGGTCACCTTGCCGCCCAGCGCGCCGATCACCTCGCGGAACTTCGCCTCGTCGAGCTCGGCGTGCAGCTCCACCGGCTGCTTCCCCTCGAGGTGCGCCTTCGCCACGTTCTCGGCCGCAAAGCCCGGCTCCGCGATGTTGAGACACAGCGTGTGCCGGTTCTTCGAGCCGAGCAGGCTGTCGATGAACTGCTGGGTCGTCTTCTCCAGGTAGGCAGCGTCCATGCGGAGCGACGCTTACACGGAAACCCGAACCCGTTGATCTGTCGTGTGACAGTCTTCGGATTGCCCAGTAATTCAGAGCGCTTGGGCTTCGGCGCGCGAGTTGCTCAACAAAGCGCCGCACATGGTTCTCGAACCGACGGCTCTTCACCAGGCTCACAAGCGCGACGGCGAGCTCACGCCTGGAGAGATCATCGCCGATCGCTACCGCGTCGTTGCGCGGCTCGCGGAAGGCGGCATGGGCGAGGTGTTCAAGGTCGAGCACATCGCGCTCGGCAAGACGCTCGCGATGAAGGTGATGAAGAAGGAGCTGAGCCAGGACAACGAGTTCGTCAGCCGCTTCAAGCGCGAGGCGACCGCGTCGAGCCGCATCGGCCACCAGAACATCGTCGACGTCACCGACTTCGGCCGCACCCCGAACGGCCGGTTCTACTTCGTCATGGAGTACCTCGAGGGCGAGACGCTCTCGCAGCGGCTGCGCCGCACCGGCGCGCTGAAGGTGCACGACGTGCTGCACATCGGCGCGCAGATCTGCCGCGCGCTCGCCGCCGCCCACGACCTCGGCATCGTCCACCGCGACCTGAAGCCCGAGAACGTGATGGTGCTCAAGCGCGCGGGCGAGCCCGACCACGTGAAGGTCGTCGACTTCGGCGTCGCGAAGGTCTCGACGTTCGGGCAGGGCGGCCACACCGCGATCGGCATGGTGATGGGCACTCCGCAGTACATGTCGCCCGAGCAGGCGGCCGGGCTCGCGGTCGATCACCGCAGCGACATCTACTCGCTCGGCCTGATGCTGTACGAGCTGCTCGCGGGCCGGCCGGTGTTCGAGGGCCAGACGCCGTCGCTCTTGATGGCGCTGCAGATGTCCGAGCCGCCGCCTCCGCTCGTGCTGCCCGACGGCGCCGGCGACCTCCACCCGCAGCTCGAGAACGTGCTGTTCCGCATGCTCGCGAAGCGGCCCGAGCAGCGCCCCGGCTCGCTCGACGAGGTGCTCGAGATCATCGAGGCCCTGCGGCCGAAGACCGGCTACACGCCGGCCGCGACCCGCATCGCGCCGCGCTCGGGCGTCTACGTGCCGCCGCCGACGGTGCTGCCGGCGATGACCGCCGACGTTCCGCTCCGCGTGCCGACTCCGGTGCCGGCCGTTGCTCCCGCCCCCGCGCCGAAGGCCGACACGAAACCGAGCCTGCACGCGGCGCCGCGCCGCAACGTGCTGGCGACGATCGCCGGCGGCGTGCTCGCGATCGCGATCGGCGGGGTGGCGGCGTTCGGCGTGATGACGATCGCCGGAGCGCAGAGCGGGCCGCAGCCGATCGTGATCGTGGCGCCTCCGGCTCCCGAGCCGAAGCCGGCGCCGGCTCCGGAGGCGCGCGTCACGGTGAAGCTCGAGACGGCCCCCGCGGGCGCCGAGGTCTACGACGGCGACGTGCTCGTCGGCACCACGCCCGCGTCGCTGACGCGCAACAAGGGCGACGTCGTCGAGCTCAAGTTCGTGCGCCGCGGCTTTCGCGTCGAGACGCGCCGGGTGTCGATGGACGAGGAGCGCACCGTGACCATCGCGCTCGCCGAGACCGCGCCGGCGCCGGCGCCCGCTCCGGCGCCGAAGAAGAAGAAGGCCGGCGAGCTGAAGCCTGCGCCGTGGTGACAAAGTCGGCCGTCGGCAGCCGGCAGTTACTGCGGACTGCTGACTGCAGACTGCCAACTCACTTCGGCGACTCGCGAACGCCGATCGCCAGCTGAGACAGGCCAGCCGTCTTGGCCATCTCCATGACCTCGACGACCTTGCCGTGGCTCACGCCTTCGTCGGCCTGAACCACGACGAGGGTCTCGGGGTTCTTGGCCTTCGTCTCGTCGAGCGCCTTCTTCAGCTCCTCGGCGGTGACGACGGTGCCCGAGACGAGCAGCCGCCCGTCGGAGAGGATCGCGACCGACAGATCCTGCTGCTGCACGTTGACGTCGGCGGCGCCGCCCTTCGGCAGGTTCACCTTGAGGCCGGTCTTCGCTCCGTAGTTGCCGGCGTTCACGATCACCGAGCTCGTCACCATGAAGATGATGAGCAGCACGAGGAAGATGTCGGTCAGCGGCGTGATGTTGATCTCGGCGAACACGCCGTCGGAGCCGCCGCCGTCGTCGTCGCCGCCCATGCCGGGCACCTGCCCGAGCGCCATGGCCTACGCGCCTCCAGGAGCGGGCGTGGTCACGGGCGCAGCCGCCGCGCTGTCTCCCGGGCTGCCGGCCGAGACGACGACGCCGTTCACCGCGCGCTCGCGGAGCAGCTCGACGAACTCGTCCGAGATGAGCTTCAGCTCGACCGCGAGCCGGGCCATGCGCGACTGGAAGTAGTTGTAGAAGATGACCGCCTCGACGGCGACGATGATGCCGGCCGCGGTGGCGACGAGCGCCTCCGAGATGCCGGTCATGACCGCGCCGGGGCCGCCGGTGCCGCCGGCCTGAACGTCGAGGCCGAGGTCGCGGAAGCTCTTCAAGATGCCGACGACGGTGCCGAACAGGCCCACGAACGGAGTCGACGCGCCGATGGTGCCGAGGATCCACAGCTTGCTGCGCAGCTTCAGCATCGTCTGCATGCGCTCGCGATCGACCGCGGCGTCGAGGCCGGGGCCGGTCGTCTTCGCCGCGCGCTCGAAGCCGGCGAGGAAGATGTCGGCCGCGATCACCTGGCTGCGCTCGGCGGCGAGGCGGGCCGCGCCGATGTCGCCGCGCAAGAGGTGCTTTGCGATCGTCTCGCCGAGCGCGCGCGTCTGCGAGCGAACGCCCCACAGCGCGAGGAGCCGCTCGATGGCGACCCCGAGCGCGAACACCGACGCGAGGAGAATGACAGCGGTGGTGAGACCACCCTGCCGCACCAGGTGCATGAGCTCGTCGAATCCCATCCGTCCCTCGACCTCGGGTAATAGCAGGCTGTGAGAACCGCCGCACTGACCGTTGCCTTCCTGACGCTCCTGGCTTGCCCGAAGCGGCCAATCGACTTCGGGAAGGAGGGTGAGCCCAGGTCGGATGCCGACCTCTTGGCGCGGGTGCGCGCAGCCGAGCTCTCTGTCACCAGCGTGAAGGGCGAGGCGAAGCTGAAGGCCGCGACCGATCGCGGCAGCGGCACCGCGGGGCTCTTCGTCGCCGCGAAGGAGCCTTCGTTCATTCACCTGCAGGCGCTCGACTTCTTCGGCAAGCCGCAGGCGCAGCTGGTGACCGACGGCGCGAAGTTCGGGCTCTATGATGCCCAGGCGGGGAAGTACTTTCACGGCCCCGCGAGCGCGGCGAACCTTCGCAGGGTGCTGCCTGTCGTCGTGGCTCCCGCCGAGCTCGCGGCGCTGCTTCTCGGGCGCGTGCCTCGGCCGTCGGTTGACCCTGCGGTGACGTTCGACCGCGAGCGCGGGCGGTGGACGCTTCAGTACGAGAAGCAGCGGGTCGAGGTCGAGCCGCCGTCGTATCGCGTGGTGCACAGCTCGAATGGGTACGTCGTCGAGATGGGGGACATCGGGGAGCGGGGCGGGGTCACGTTTCCGGGGTACGAGAGCCTGGCGTCTGGTGGTCAGAGCATGGAGCTCAAGTGGAAGGACATCGAGCTCAACGTCGAACCCGAGGCTGACTTGTTCGACATGACGCCCCCTGAAGGCGTTCCGGTCGTCGAGGTGGACGGGCAAGGGTTCGAGGTGCAGGGGTCACGGTGAGGGCCGGGGGACGGGTCCGCGTTCGTTCAAGGGCCGGCGTTCGGCCCCCGGGCCCGAAAGACCGGGCCGGAAAGACCGGCCCGCGCCGCAACCCGTGAACGAACGCGGACCCGCAAGCCGTGAACGGGCCCGTACCCAGACCCGAGCCCCCACAACCCGATTCTCCGCGTCGATCATGCGCGCCGCTTGGCATACGTTCGGCACGCTCATGAGACGCCTCGCTCTCGCGTTGCTGCTGCTGCTCACCGCGTGCCCGAAGAAAGACACGCCGGACGCCGGCGGCGCAGCGCCGGCTCCCGCGAAGCAGGCGCTCACGCCGAGCAAAGAGTGGCTCGAGGGAAGGCTGCCGGCCTCCGCGCTCGAGGGCACCCCGGTGAAGGGCGGCACGCTCACCATCCGCGTGCACGTCGAGCCGGGCGGCCTCAATCGCCTCCACGACCAGATGGCCGAGGCGACCATGCGCATGTACACCGTCGGCCCGCTCTACGAGAGCCTCGCCGAGCTCGATCGCGACACCCACCCGAAGTACGACTTGAAGCCCCTGCTCGCCGAGTCGTGGGACGAGAGCGCCGATCACAAGACGCTCACCGTCCACCTGCGCAAGGGCGTGCGCTTTCACGACGGCAGCGCCTTCTCGAGCAAAGACGTGAAGGCCGTCATCGACGTCGTGCGCAACCCGAAGAACGCGACGAAGGCCCTCGCGAGCTCGTTCGAAGACATCGAGTCGATCGCGACCCCCGACGAGCTGACCGTCGTCGTGAAGTGGAAGAAGCCGTACTACCTCGCGAACCGCAACCTGCTCACCGCCCTGCCGATGATGCCGGCGAAGGCGCTCGAGGGTGACTTCGACACGCTCGCCATCAACCGCGCGCCGATCGGCACCGGCCCGTGGAAGTTCGTCTCGTGGGAGACCGGCCGCGCGATCACGATGACGCGCTTCGACGGCTACTGGGGCGCTCCGGTGTGGCTCGATCAGATCGTCATCCGCTTCGTGAAGGACGAGACCGTCGCCGCCCAGCTCTGGGAAAAGGGCGAGTTCGACCTGATGACGCGCATCGGCCCCACCGTGTGGCGCTCGATCGAGAAGCCCGACCCCTCGAACGCGTGGGCCATTCGCGGCTACCACCGCGTGCGCTTCACCGAGAACACGTACGGCTGGGTCGGGTGGAACGAGGCCCGACCTTTCTTCGCCGACAAGAAGGTCCGCCGGGCGCTCGCTCACCTGTACCCCGCCGAGAAGGTCGCGAAGAACGTCGACCTCGACCTCGAGCCGCCGACGACGTGCCCGTACTACGCCGACGGCCCGTCGTGCGATCCCGAGGTGAAGCCGATTCCCTACGACCCTGCCGCCGCGGCCCGGCTGCTCGACGAGGCCGGCTGGAAGGACACGAACGAAGACGGCGTGCGCGACAAGGGCGGGGTGCCGCTCCAGTTCACGTTCGCGGCGAACGCGTACTCCGTGAAGATGGGCAAGCTGCTGCCGCTCATGCAGGAGGAGCTGCGCAAGGTCGGCATCGCCATGGACATCGAGAAGGTCGAGGCCGCGACGTACATCAAGCGCCTGCGCGATCAGGACTACGACGCCTGCTCGCTCAACTGGAGCAACGCCGACCCCATTCAGGACAACTACCCCCTCTTCCACTCGAGCCAGACGGGCAAGAACGGCTCGAACTGGGTCGGCTACAAGAACCCCGACGTCGACAAGCTGCTCGAAGACATCCGCGCCGAGTGGGACCCCGGCAAGCGCGCCGAGCTCGAGCGCGCCGTGCACCGCGCGCTGTTCGATGATCAGGTCTACCTGTTTCTGACGAACCGCCCGAACCTCGACGCCGTGAAGGTCGGCGTCATGGGCATGAAGCCGTCGCTCGCCTGGTACGACCTGCGCAAGGTGTGGCGAGCGCCCGCGCCGAAGCAATGAAGCAGTACCTCGTCAGGCGGCTGCTGCAGATGATCCCCACGTTCCTCGGGATCACCGTGCTGACGTTCACCATCGCGCACCTCGCCCCCGGCGACCCGCTGCAGCTCGACTTCGAGTCGGCGCGGTCGGCCGCGGTTGTGGTGGTGCGCCCCGACGAGCCGCTCGCGGTGCAGTACCTGCGCTGGCTCTCGCGCGTGCTGACGTTCGACTTCGGCCGGTCGCTCGCCGACCACCGGCCCGTCTCCGAGAAGCTCGGCGAGGCCATGCCGCGCACGCTGCTCTTGTCGTTCCTCGCGCTGCTCGTCGCGTACGTGCTCGCGATTCCGCTCGGCGTCTACCAGGCCGCCCGGCCGCGCTCGCTCGTGTCGCGCGCGCTCGGGGGCCTGCTGTTCGTGGCGTACTCGGTGCCGTCGTTTTGGGTCGCGGTGATGCTGCTCTTGTTCCTCACCGGCGGGCGCGGGCTCGAGCTGTTCCCGTTCGAGGGGCTGCACTCGAAGGACTCGGGCTCGATGAGCGCTCTCGGCCGCGTGGCAGACACCGCGTGGCACCTCGTGCTGCCCGTGACGTGCCTCTCGTACGCGACGCTCGCCGTCGTGAGCCGGCAGGTGCGCGGGTCGATGCTCGAGGCGCTGGGGCAGGACTACGTGCGCGCGGCGCGCGCCCGCGGCATCGGGCGACGATCGATTCTGTTCCGCCACGCGCTGCGCAACTCGCTGTTGCCCGTCATCACGCTGCTGTCGATGTCGCTGCCGTACCTGATCGGCGGCAGCATCGTGGTCGAGCGCGCGTTCGGCATTCCCGGGATGGGCTCGCTCGCGTTCGACGCGATCGGCCAGCGCGACTACCCGGTGGTGATGGCGGTCGCGACGCTGAGCGCGATCGTGACGATGTTCGCCGTGCTCGCCGCCGACCTGCTCTACGCGGTCGTCGACCCGCGAATTCGTCTGGGAGGTGCCCGGTGAGCACGCGGAGATCGCGCCTCGCGTTCTCGTTGCTCGGAGTCCTGATTGGCACTGCAGTGCTCGCTGATCTCCTGGCGAGCGAGCTGCCTCTCGCCGTCCGCACGGGCGGCGTCACCTACGTGCTGCCTGCGCTCACCCGGCCGCCGGCGCTGCGCGAGGCCACCCAGTCGGCGCTCGAGGTCGACGCCGAGTGGATGCTGGGCACCCCGGTGCCGTTCGGCCCGAACCAGACCTTCGCCACGCTGACGGGCCGCACCGACCCGGCGCCGTGGGCGCCCGACTCCGAACACCCGCTCGGCACCGACGAGCTCGGCCGCGACGTGCTGGCCCGCCTCATTCACGGCGCGCGCGTCTCGCTGCTCATCGGCTTCGGCGCCGTGCTCATCGCGCTGCTCGTGGGCCTGTTGCTCGGCGTCGTCGCCGGCTACTACGGAGGCTTCCTCGACGCCGCCATCTCGCGCCTCACCGAGATCACGTTCACGTTCCCCTCGTTCTTCTTCTTCATCGCGCTCGCCGGCATGATCCGCTTCACCAGCGTGCTGCCGCTGGTCATCGTGATGGGCCTCACGCGGTGGACGGACATCGCCCGGCTCGTGCGCGCCGAGACGCTCAAGCTGAAGGAGCTCGACTTCGTGCTCGCCGTGCGCGTGCTCGGCGCCTCCGACGCCCGCATCCTCTCGCGGCACATCATCCCCAACGCGCTGCCGCCGGTGCTCGTGGCCGCCACCTTCGGCGTCGCCAGCGCCATTCTCCTCGAGAGCGCGCTCGCGTTCCTCGGCATCGGGGTGCCTCCGCCGACGGCGAGCTGGGGCGAGCTGCTCATCCAGGCGCACCGCTACCTCGTGCACCCCGGAGCCTGGTGGCTCGCCGTCTTCCCGGGCCTCGCGGTCGCCGGAACGGTGCTCACCATGAATCTGGTGGGGGAGGCGCTCCAGGACCTACAATCGGCGACCTCACATGCCACCCATCAAACTCGGTGATCTCCTCCTCAAGGCGAAGGCGATCTCCGAGCTGCAGCTCAAGGCCGCGCTCTCCGAGCAGAACAAGTGGGGCGGGCGCCTCGGCGAGATCCTGGTGCGCATGAACATCTTGAGCGAAGACATGCTGGTTCGCGCGCTCTCGAAGCAGCTCGCGGTGCCGGCGGTGAACCTCGACGCGATTCAGGGCGTGCCGCCGCACGTGCGCGCGAAGCTGCCGGCGCAGATGGCGAAGGACTTCGTGACGGTGCCGGTGCAGCTGCGCGACGACGGCAAGACGCTGGTGGTCGCGATGGCCGAGCCGCAGAACATCGAGCACGTCGATACGATCCGCTCGGTCGCGCGGTGCCGCATCGTGGTGCAGGTCGCGGGGCGCACGGCGATCGCGCGCGCGTATGGGCGCTTCTACGAGGGCGAGGCCGACGCGTCGGATCTCGAGGGCAGCTTCAAGGTGGTCGACGCGCACGGCAACACGGTGATCCGCAGCGCGGAGGACGTGAAGAAGCCCGCGCCTCCGGCGGGCGTGCCGCGCGGCACGCAGCCGTTCGGGAGGTCGTCGCTGACCGACGTGCCGGCTCCGTCGCCGTCCGGGCCCGGCGCGGTTGCGTCGGCAGGGCAGAGCCCGACCGACATGATCAACGCGGTCGAGAACGCGCAGCGCAAGGAGGTCGCCGCGCTCAAGGCGATGGTCGAGATGCTGATCGAGAAGGGCGTCTTCACGCGCGAGGAGTACCTGGCGCGCCTCAAGCGATGAGGAAGAAGCTCGGCGAGATCCTGGTGGAGCAGGGCGCCGCGCGTCAGGAAGACGTCGACGCCGTGCTCGAGCAGCAGAGCATGGGCGACCCGATGCGCATCGGCGAGCTGCTGCTCGGTACCGGCAAGGTGACGCCGCTTCAGTTGGCGAAGGCGCTGAGCGTGCAGAGCGGGCTGCCGTTCGTGCAGCTCGAGCAGGTGTCGCCGCAGGTCGCGGCGCTGGTGCCGATGACGCTCCAGCGCGAGCACTGCCTCGTGCCGTTCAAGGAGGACGGGCCACGCAAGGCGATTCACGTGGCGGTCGCCGACCCGACGACGCGCGACGTGCTCGCGGACCTCGAGTTCCAGGTCGGCCGCTCGCTGCGCATCTCGGTGGCGGCGCGCGACGAGATCGAGTCGGTGCACGCGGCGCTGTCGGGCGACGTGCTCGAGGGGGCGATCGTCGAAGACGACGCTCCGCCGCCGGCGTCGTCGAAGCCCCAGGCGCTCGGGCGCGTGGCGCTGAAGCGGGTGGCGGTGAGCTCCGACGGGGTGATGAGCGAGCCCGCGCCTGCCGTCGAGGCGCCGCTGCCGCCGCGAGCGACGGGGCGACCCAGACCGGGCCCGTCGGCGCCGCCGATGCTGGCGCCGGTGGCTTCGGCTCCGCGGCCTCCCGACGAGTGGGCGGTGCGGCCGGCGGGCGCGGCGATCCCGAAGCCGGGCTCGGCGCTCGACCCGTTCGCTTCGATGCCGACGGAGGAGGTCGGCGGCCCCCGCGACTACGTGCCGCTCTCGGCGCTCGAGGCGGACCCGGAGGTTCGTGAGACCCTGCTCGCTCCCGAGGCGCCGGCGAAGCCGTCGGGGCCGTCGAAGATCGCGATCGATCCCGGGCCGCTGGCGCTGACGCCTCCGCAGGGGCGGCGCAAGGTGCCGGGCGCGGCGAAGCCCGTGGTATCGAACATCGAGCTGCCGCCCGTGGCGCCGGTGGCGGCGCCGAAGAAGGTGGTTCAGACGCTGGAGACGCCCGCGTACAAGCCGCCGCCGCCGGTGCCGAGCCCGAGCCCGAAGCCCGATGACTCGACGATTCAGGTGGCGCCGCCGACGTCTTCGGTGCCGGCGCCGGCGCCCGTGCCTTCGGGACGGGAGCGGCGCGTGGAGACGCAGCTCGAGTTCAGCCCGCCCGTGGTGTCGGTGCGGGCGCAGGTGAAGACGGATCCGGCGGTGACGGCGTCGGAGACGATGAAGACGGACCCGGTGAACATGGGGGCGGCGGCGAAGGTGGCGGCCGTGGTGGCCTCGTTGCGGGGTGAGGTGGCGACGACTCCGCAGTGGCCGGCGGCCGCGGAGCCCGACGCGTCGTTCAACGAGGCGCTCGAGGCGGAGCTCTTCACGGCTGAGACGATGATGCCGGTGGAGGCCGAGGTCGAGGCGCCGATCGTCGAGGCGCTCGCCGAAGACCCGGGGAAGGCGGAGCGCGAGCGGGCAGAGCGCGAGAGGGCCGCCGAGCTGGAGAAGGCAGAGCGCGAGAAGGAAGAGCGCGAGCAGGCAGAGCGCGAGCAGGCAGAGCGCGAGCAGGCGGAGCGCGAGAAGGCGGAGCGCGAGCAGGCAGAGCGCGAGCAGGCGGAGCGCGAGCAGGCGGAGCGCGAGCAGGCGGAGCGCGAGCAGGCAGAGCGCGAGAAGGCAGAGCGCGAGAAGGCAGAGCGCGAGCAGGCGGAGCGCGAGCAGGCGGAGCGCGAGAAGGCGGAGCGCGAGAAGGCGGAGCGCGAGAAGGCGGAGCGCGAGAAGGCGGAGCGCGAGAAGGCAGAGCGCGAGAAGGCAGAGCGCGAGAAGGCAGAGCGCGAGAAGGCCGAAGCCGACGCGCGTGAGCGCGCTCCCTCTCCCCTCGTAGGGGAGAGGGCCGGGGTGAGGGGGCCGTTGAGCGTCGCGGAACAGCCGCCCACGGGCGCACCTGAACAACCCACGCGCCCGGACATCCCCAGCGTCCGCAACCGCCGCACCGACTCTCTCGAGTTCATCCCACCCGCCGAGTCGACTCCGAGGCGCACCCCGCGCAGACCCTCGCCTCCGCGCGCCGACTCCCTCGAGTTCGTCCCCCCGTCCGCCGAGCGCGCCGCGACCCCGCCCGAGGGCACTCCCGCCGTCCGGCCGGCGCTCGACGAGGAATCGGCCGCGACTCCGCCCGAGGGTACGCCGGCGATTCCCGTGGCGCCCCCCGCGACCCCGCCCGAGGGCCGTCGCGCGGTCGCCACCGGCGAGACCCTCGCCTCCGCAGCGGTCGTCGCCCCGGCCACCCTCGCGCCGCCCACCGAAGATCCGCTGGCAGGCCAGGGCCTGCTCACGGCCGCTCCGCTCGATCCCGTGCTGCCTTCACCGGCGCCCGCCGACCTCGCGGTCTCCGAGCTCCCCGCGTGGATGCGCGACGGCGCCGCGGAGGCCCCACCGATCGCCGACCCGCTCATCGCCGCCCTCGCCGAGACCGGCTCCACGACGGCGCTCGCCCGCGTGCTGCGCCTGCTCGTGAAGCGCGGCGTGCTCACCGAGGAAGAGCTCATCGCGGAGCTGAAGAAGCAGTGACGCACCTCCTCGAGGTCGATCGGCTGTCGGCCGAGCTGCCGGGCGGCGCGCGCATCGTCGACGAGGTCAGCTTCACGCTGAGCCCCGGCCGCGCGCTCGGCCTCGTCGGCGAGTCGGGCTGCGGCAAGACCAGCACCGCGCTCGCGGTCATGCGTCTGCTCCCGGAAGGCGCCGTCGTGCGCGGCAGCGTGAAGCTGAACGGCGAGTCGCTGCTCGAGGCGCCCGAGGCCCGCATCAACGAGCTGCGCGGAAGCCGCATCGCGATGGTGTTTCAGGAGCCGCTCAGCGCCCTCAACCCCGTGCTGACCGTCGGCAGCCAGATCGCCGAGGGGCTCGAGGTCCACGCGCGCCTGAAGCCCGCCGCGGCCTGGCAGCGGTCGGTCGAGCTGCTCGAGAGCGTCGGCATCGCGAACGCGGCCGAGAAGGCGAGGGCGTACCCGCACCAGCTCTCGGGCGGCATGCGACAGCGCGCGCTGATCGCGGCGGCCCTTGCGTGCGAGCCGAAGGTGCTGATCGCCGACGAGCCGACCACCGCGCTCGACGTGACGGTGCAGGCACAGATCCTCGCGCTGCTGACGGCCTTGAAGAAAGATCGCGGCCTCGGCCTGCTCATCATCACGCACGATCTCGGCGCGGTCTCCGCCGCGTGCGACGAGGTGGCCGTCATGTACGCGGGCCGCATCGTGGAGCAGGGCCCGGTGAACCAGGTCTTCCAGAGCCCGCGGCACCCGTACACGGCGGCGCTGCTGAAGGCACGGCCGTCGCTCGCGAGCCGCGGAGCGCCGCTGGAGGCGCTGCCGGGGCAGGTGCCTGGGCTCGGGGCGAAGCTCGAGGGCTGCCGGTTCCGGCCGCGGTGCCCCCGGGCGATCGAGCCGTGCGCGACGAAGATCCCGCACGCGGGCGAGGGCGAGCGGCGGTTCGAATGTCACAACCCGCTCGCATGACGCGCCTCCCTCTCCCCTCGTAGGGGAGAGGGCCGGGGTGAGGGGGCGGTCAGCGCCGCGGAGCGAGCCCAGCGCTGCGGCGCCGGCGCAGCGCGAGAGCCAGAACCGCGAGCAGGCCCGCAGGATCCACCGTCGCGCAGCCGCAGCCGGGGGCCATCATCTCTTCGCCGGCGCCACCCGCAGTACCCGAGCCGCCCGCGGTCGCTCCCGAGCCGCCCGCGGTGGCCATTCCACCCGCGGTGGCCATTCCGCCCGCGGTAGCCATTCCGCCCGCGGTAGCCATTCCGCCCGCGGTAGCCATTCCACCCGCCGAGCTCCCACCCGCGGTGCCCGTACCGCCTGCGGTAGCGGCGCCTCCCGCCGTGCCGGCCCCGCCCGCGGCGCCGCTGCCTCCGCCGGTACCGCCCATGCCGCCGGCCGCGCCGCCGGCTCCGTGCAGCAGCGTCCACCGGTCGGTCACCGCGCCGGTGTTCCGCAGGTTCAAGCCCGACATCCGCGTTCCGCTCACGTCGATCAGGCACGAGCCGTACTCCTTCTCGGAGAAGTACATGATCGGGTGGTTCGCCGGGCCGCTGAGGCTGGCGCTGCCGTGGCCCGCCACGATGTAGATCGTGCCGGCATCGGGAGTGCGCATCGCGGGCTTCCGGTACGCGCCGGTGCCGGCGTCTTCGCGCCCGCCGCCCATGTCGAGGATCTTGCCGGCCACGTCGACCGTGTTCCCGTAGTACGCGCCGTTCACGAGGTGCGACCGCTCGTAGATGTGCGAGTGGCCCGCCATCACCAGGTCCACGCCGGCGCGCTCGAGGATCGGCAGGATGTTCTGCCGCATCTCACGGATCTCGGTCTCGAAGTCGTTGTGCGAGCCGGCCGTGTACGGCGGGTGGTGGAAGTAGACGACGATCCACTCCTGCTGCGTCGCCATCAGGTCGCTGCGCAGCCAGTTGGCCATCGTGCCGGTCGCCGAGCGCGACAGGTCGTACGAGTCGAGCACGATGAAGTGCACGTTCGCGTAGTCGAACGCGTAGTAGGCCTCGGTTCCCGACGCGACGCCGCCCGACTCGCCCGCCGTCGGCAGCTCGTACGCGACGTAGTACGGCCCCGTCTGCGTCGCGCCGTTGCTCGTGTGCCCCTCGTGGTTGCCCATCGTCGGCCACAGCGGCACGCGGCGCGTCACCGTCGCATGCGGCGCGAAGTGCTTCAGCGTGAACTCGAGGTCGGTTCCGTCGCCGTACGCCATGTCACCCATGTGCAGGAACAGGTCCGGCCAGCGCTGGCCTGCCTGCCCCGAGAACGACTTCATCGAGCTCACGACCGCGGCCTGATCGAGATCGCCGTTGCCGTCGTCGCCCACCACCCAGAACCGCACCGGCCGAACCGTGCCCGGCATCGGGTGCGTGCGGAACTGGTACTCGGCCGCCTCCCCGCTGTTCGCCGGCGCCCGCACCGTGCTCATCGTGCCGACGCTGTAGTAGTAGAGCGTGTCGGGCTGCAGGCCGTTGATGCGCACGAAGTGATCGGTGCCGCTCGCCGCAGTCACCGTGTTCGTCAGCGAGGTCGGGCTCGCGCCGTACTTCACGACGCTCTCTTCGGAGGTCAGCGTGCGCCACGCCACCGTGATCGCGGTCGGCGTGGTGCGCTGCAGATACGGAGCCCGCACCAGCTGCGCGAAAGCCGTGGCCGACCACATCACGCACAGCACGGCGAGTGTCCGTTTCATCGCTGCTCCTTGGAGATGGACGCCAACAGCTGCACCACGCGATCGCGCGCCTCGACCTGCAGGCCATTGCTCCGCCGGGCGAGCGCGGCGTCGAGCTCGGCGCGCACAGCGGCGAGCTCTTTGCGCGCGGCAGCAACCTCCTTGCGATCGATCAGGATCTCGCCCGCGAGGATGCGCCACTCGATCTGCGCGAGCGGCGGCTGGCCGGCGGCCGCGGCCCGCGCCTGCGCGAGCGCGTCTCTCGTCTGGCCCGTGCGGCGCAGCAGGGCGATCAGCGCCTGGCGGATCGTCACCGCTCCGCTGAGCTTCGAAAGCCCGGTTTCCAGCACACGCCTCGCGTCGGCGGGCCAGCCGTGCTGCTCGAGGAAGGCGGCGAGCTCGAGGCAGGTCTCGGGATCCGGAGCCAGCTCGAAGGCCTTCTCGAACCCGAGCCGAGCCTCGGCCGGGCGGCCGAGCTGCACCAGCGCCCGCGAGCGCACGCGGTGCGCCTCGAACGAGGTGCCGCCCAGCTTCAGGTAGTCGTCGAGCTGCGCGAGGCCGGCTTCCGGCTTGCCGCTCGCCGCCAGCGTGAGCCCTCGCTCGAACGCCAGATCGATCGGGTTCGCGCCCCGGCCTTCCGCTCGGTCGATGTCGGCGTGCGCCTCTGCGTAGCGCTCGAGCTGGCGGTACTTCGACGCTCGCTTCAGGTATCGCTCGGCCGACGGCGCCTGCTCGATCTCCCGGTCGAGTCTGGCCACATCCGCAAGGAGGCCGGGGTGCGCCAGCGCGAGCGCGAGATAGACCGGGAGCACGCCGCCCCCACTACTCGCGTTGGCGCCCGACCGCAAACTGCCCCCCCTCACCCCGTCCCTCTCCCCTACGAGGGGAGAGGGGGCGCTGTATGGTTCGCTTTGCTTGCACCTTTCGGTCGACTCACTCGAAGTCCACTGGGGTCACATCCACGCCGTGCGCGGCGTCAGCTTCGAGATCGCCCGCGGCGAGACGTTGGGCCTCGTCGGCGAGTCCGGCTGCGGCAAGAGCTCGCTCGCCCGCGCCCTCGTGCAGCTCGTGAAGCCGTCGAAGGGCTCGGTGAAGTTCGAAGACGCCCAGCGCAAGATGCAGCTCGTCTTTCAAGATCCCCAGGCCGCCCTCGACCCCCGCATGACCGTGCAGGCGACCCTCGAAGAGCCGCTCATCATCGCCGGCCTCGACCGCGCGCGCGTGCCCGGCCTGCTCGACGCCGTCGGCCTCGGCCCCGAGCTCTTGCCGCGCCGCCCCCGCGAGCTCAGCGCCGGCCAGCGCCAGCGCATCAACATCGCCCGCGCCCTCGCCGTCGAGCCGACGCTCCTCATCCTCGACGAGCCCGTCAGCGCGCTCGACGTCAGCGTCCAGGCGCAGGTGCTGAACCTGCTCGCGGAGCTCCAGAAGAGCAGGGGGCTCACCTACCTCTTCATCTCGCACGATCTCGCCGTCGTCTCGCACGTCGCGACCCGCATCGCGGTCATGCACGACGGCCGCATCGTCGAGCTCGGGCCCGCCGAGCAGGTCATCGTCACTCCGCAGCACGCGTACACGAAGACGCTGCTCGAGGCCGCCGCGAGGCTTCAGCTGTGAGTGGCCCGTTCTGGCTGAGCCATCACCACGCCGACGAGCTCAACCGCTGCTACCGGTTCGGCGGCCTCCACGTCTGCGCCCGCTGCCTCGGCACGTACCCCGTGCTCTTCGCCGCGATGGCCGTGCAGATCGCGCTGAAGGCGCCGCTCAGCCACGCGCTCGACGTGCCGCTCACGCTCGCGCTCACGCTCCCCGCGCTCGCCGACTGGGCGTACGGGCGATTCAGGCCGCAGGCGGGCAGCAACGCCGTGCGTACGATCACCGGCATCATGCTGGGATTGGCGCTGGGCAGAACCCTGTTCGTCCACGTTCAGAGGCCCCTTCCTCTCGCGCTTCTCCTGCAGCTGGGCCTCGTGACAGCCGTCGCCGGCCCTGTCATTCTCGCGACTTATCGCCGCCGGCGCGGCGAGTAGATCTTCCCCGTCCCTCGGGCGTTCCAAGACTTAGCGAAGGGACAGAAAGCGGAGTTGGTGTTGGCCACCGAGACTTCGGACGAACAGCTCATGCTGGCGTTCAAGTCGGGCGATGCCCGGGCATTTCGTGTGCTCGTGCAGCGTCACCGGGGGCCGGTCTTCAACTTCATCTTGCGTTACACGGGTCACAAGGCCAGGGCCGAGGACCTCTTGCAGGAGACGTGGTTGAAAGTGGTGCGCAGCAGCAGCGAATACGAGCCGAAGGCCAGGTTCACGACCTGGGTGTACACGATCGCGAGGAACCTCTGCGTGGACAGCGCGCGCAAAGAAACGTACCGCCAGACAGACTCTCTGGACGCTCCGATCGGCTCGGAGGAAGGCGAGCGCCCGATGGGCGACTCCGTCGGAGACGAGGTGGCGGCCGGCCCCGAGCGCGCGGCCCACAACTCGCGGCTGCGCCCGCTGCTCACCAAGGCGCTCGCCGGCCTGCCCGAAGAGCAGCGCGAAGTGTTTCTGCTGCGCGAGTACCACGGCATCTCGTTCAAAGAGATCGCCGACGTGACGGGCGTGAACGAGAACACCGTGAAGAGCCGCATGCGGTACGCGCTCGAAGGTCTGCGCAAGAGATTGAGTGAGCTCGGAGTCGACGGAGAATTGGTGACGGACGGAAGGACAGTGGCGTAACGGTCATGAAACCCGCGGTGCATCAATACGAGGACAAGCTCCTCGAGCTCGCATACGGCGAGCTTCCGCCCGGCGAGGCGAGCGCCGTCGAGTCGCACGTCCGCACGTGCGCCCGGTGCACCGAGGCGCTGTCCGAGATCCGCAACGTCCGCAGCACCATGGGACAACTTCCCATGGAGCCGGTTCCCGACACCGGCCTCGAGTCCCTCTTCGCGTACGCCGACCAGGCTGCCCGCCGCAACGCCGCGGGCCCGGCGCCGGTCGCGACGTGGTGGCGCAAGCTGATGGCTCCGATGATGGCCGCCGGCGCGCTCAGCCTCGTCGGAGTCGTCGCGTACATGTCGAACAAAGAAGGCCCCGAGCTGCCGTCGCGCGCCGCGGTCGCCGAGCAGTCTGCTCGCAAGGTCGACTCGCTCGAAGCCGCGCCGATCGCAGCGGCTCCGCCGCCCGCTCCCGTCGCCGCCGCGGAGCCCGAGGCGCAGCAGGTCTGGCAGCCCGAAGAGGCGAAGAAGGAATACAAGCAGGAGGCGCAGACCAAGGTCGCTGCGAAGCCCGCTCCGGCTCCCGCGAAGAAGATGGCGGGCCCGGGCGCAGGCTCGGGCGAGGAGCTCGGCGCGAGCCTCGACCGCGCCAAGAAGCGCTCGGCGTCGAAGAACGAGAAGGAAGACCTCGCGGACAACTCCAGCAACGCGATTGCCCGGGGCGGCAAGTCCGGCTACGTCGCGAACGACGACGACGCTGCTCTGGCGAAGAAGGCCGAAGAGAAGCCGAGTGAGAGCAACAAGGACATGCCGTCGACCGCCGACAAGAGCCCCTTCGGCGTAACGGCCGGCAACTCCGGCGGCGCGCAGCCGCGCGCGGCTCCGCAGGCCGAGCAGGTGGCTCCGTCGGCGCCGCCGCCTCCGCCGTTGCAGGCGCAGGCGCCTCCGAGCGACGGTCGCACGTCGGGCGGCTCGATGGGGGTCAGCATGAATCAGCAGCAGCGCGGCGGCATGAGCCAGGGCGGCAGCCTCGGCGAGCGCGAGCGTCGCGATGAGAGCTCTCGCCAGCAGCAGGCGCCGGCCGTGGCAGCCGCCGCGCGCCCCGCCGACGTCGTCGCCGACCTCAACCAGCGCGTCGAAGACATGAAGCGCGCCCGCATCGCGCGCGACACCGACGCCGAGATCACCATCGCGCTCGACATCCTCCGTACGGCGCCGAGCAAGAGCCTGCAGCGCATGCAGGCGCTCGCCTCCATCTGCAACGGCTTCTACGCGCTCGAGGAGCCGAGCAGGGCCGAGCCGTACTGCCAGTCGCTGCTCCGCGAGTACCCGTCGAGCTCCGAAGCGCGCGCCTACGCCGAGCGCAGCACCCGCGCGCGGCCCGCCGCCAAGCGCAAGGCGTCGCAGAACAGCTACGACATGGAAGAGGCGGCTCCGGCGCCGGCGAAGCCCGCCGAGCAGCGCCAGAGCGAGCCCGCCCAGGCGTATTAGCCCGATTCTGTCAGGCCGCGTGACAGCAACGGCATTTAGAGCGCCAATTTCTCCCTGAATTTCGACCACTTCCGGGACGATTGACCGATGCGTCGGGCCGGCTCCCGCCCGATAATCGAGTCGTGGTCAGAGCCGAAAGGGGACAAGCAGCGATCGAGGCGGCGCTCACCATGCCGCTGATGGTCTTCTTCACGCTCGGCATCATCCAGCTCACCATGCTGCAGCAGGCGCGGCTCATGACCGAGTACGCGACCTACCAGGCGGCCCGCGCCGGCATCGTGTGGAACGGCAGCAACGAGCGCATGCACGACGCCGCGGTGATGGCGCTGCTCCCCACGATGAGCAACACCGAGAACGCCGACGAGGTCTCGCGCACCTGGTTCACGCACTGGCAGCGCGACTTCGTGATGCGCGGCCTGCCGTGGGGCGCCCCTCGGCTGCATGTCAACGGCCAGTACCTCACCGGCTTCGTGCGCATCGACACCATCACGCCGAACCTCATCACGAACCGCTTCGGCCTGTGGAAGCAGGGCCCCACCAACTGGACGGAGCTCGACTTCGACGGCGTCGAGACCTACCCCGAGTCGCCGGTGCTCGAGACGTACATCCGCAAGTTCTTCAACGTGAGCATCTCGGACCGCGACGAAGAAGACTTCCGCAGGGACACGCTGCTGCAGATCCGGCTCCGCTACTGGTACGAGATGAAGATCCCCTTCGCGAACCAGGTCATCTTCCTCGCCTGGTACGCCGCGAACGCCGACGTCGCGCTCTACGGCGCCATCGAGCGCTCCTCGCTCGAGAAGCAGAACATGCTGGGGCGCAGCGGCGACTCTCGCGGCCTGCGCCCGCGCGCCAAGGGCATCTGGGACCCGTCGGGCAAGGGCTACCCGCCCGCCACCGCCACCGAGATGATGGTGCTCTGGGACATCGCGACCGGGGCGCTTCCCCTCTTCGGCGCCGAGCGCCGCTTCTACATCCCGCTCCACGCGACGCAGTCGATGCGCATGCAGTCGAACTTCTACCGCAAGTGGATCGTGCACCAGTGATCACCCGCGCGATCCGCCAGGCGTCGAAGCGCGAAGAGGGCCAGGCCCTCGTGCTCGCGTGCCTGATGGTGCTGATCCTCTCGATCGCCGTGCTCTCGACCGTCAACCTCGGCCACGGCATCTACGAGCGCCAGCGCCTGCAGAACACCGCCGACGCCGCCGCCTACTCGATGGCCGCGCTCGAGGCCCGCGCCTTCAACTTCTACGCGTTCGTCAACCGCACCCACGTCTCGCACTACGTCACCGCGATGGTGTGGCAGTCGATTCTCTCGTTCGTCTACTTCGTCGAGGCGATGGCGGTCGACGTGCTCGGCGTCATGTTCACCATCGACTGCCGCGACGACCCCAACTGGGTCATTGCGGGAGCCTGCAACGTCATCCCCGTCTTCAACTCGGATCTCGGCCGCGTCTACAACTTCATCGCCAGCGTCTTCGAGGGCTACAAGCAGCTCGTGCGCGGCCTGCTCGCGTACCTGAGGCAGAACGACCCCGACCGCGCGATCGGCCGGCGCATCATCCCCACGTACTACGTGATGAACGGCCTGCTCACCGGCTCGGCCGAGGCCACGATGGAGGCCACGCTCTCGCACGTCGAGTCGAGCTCGAGTGACATCGTGTTCGCGAACGATCGCCGCGCCGATCTCACCGACACCCGCTTCGCGATGGGGCTGCTCTCGGCGTGCATCATGTCGCGCGCCAACATGCGCGAGTCGTGGCACGCCGTGAACGCGCCGCAGCCGTACGGCACCACCCCCTTTCGCCCGCTCGACCCCGACGCCCGCCGCGAGAACGACAAGGTCTCCCGCGCGAAGCGCGCCATGGGCGCCGTGAGCAACGCGACCCGCTTCGCGCTCGACCGCAACAACAACGGCCCGTCGGGCATCGCCGGCCCCGGGTGGACGACGAGCCGCAAGCTCGCCGACCTCGTCGACTTCCCGCCCGAGTACCGGCAGCTGCACGACCTGCTCGTGCGCTACGTCGACGACCCCGACGCGCCGGGGCCCGTGCACCTCGGGAAGTGGGGCCAGACGAAGATGCTGACGCACTCGATGCTGAACGGCGCCGACGTGCGGGTCGGCCCCGGCGGCGGCAACAAGATCCGCGACTGGGAAGACCCTCCGCACTGGCCGGTCGGCGCGATGGCGCAGGGCGACGACCTGGGGTCCGACGATCTGTACCGCATCAACATCGGCGACTGGGACCAGCGCATGGACTTCCTGGGCACCGGCTTCAACAACAAGCACTGGTTCGCGTGCCGCCCCGTCGACCCCCCCGAGGAGTGCTGGGGCGACGCCCGCTACGACCCGCTCAACGGCCGCGACCTGCCGAACCAGAAGCAGCTCAAGACCAGCATCTGGGCCATTCACCGCGGGGCCCGCGTGCCGTCGATTCACTACCGGCTCGTGCAGATGGTGAACGGCTCGACGCAGATCTACCCGAACGCGCCGGGCGCGCGCCGCCCCATCAACTGGAGGGCGGGCGAACCCTGGTCGGAGTTCGGCCTCTCGGACGTGCACATCGAGGTCTCGTTCAGCGTCTTCGGCTTCGGGGCCGGCAGGCTCACGCTGCACAAGTACGTCGCGAACGTGCGCGGCGTGATGGACGGGAACCACGTCTGGTACGGGGTCGCTGCGTTTCCGCACTTCGAGCCGGGGCAGTACGAGCGTGAGTGCACGAACGATCGCAACGCGACCGGCGCCGTCTCGTGGCAGACCGAGGCGCCGCGCGAGCACGAGTTCAACCAGCCCTCCACGTTCGCGATGCTCACCAAGAACGACGACCGCATGCAGAACGCGGGCGACACCACCGGCGCCGGCAACGCCCGGCCCGCGCAGCTGCAGGGCCAGCTCGCGTTCGCGATGTCGCGCGGCGGCGGCCGGCTCGTGCTCGACAACACGCGCTCGAGGTTCCTCGGCGTGCCGGGCCTGCACGTGATCTCGCGCGGGCAGGCCTACTACCACCGCCCCGGCAACTGGCACGAGCAGCCGAACTTCTTCAACCCGTACTGGAAGCCGCGCCTCGCGTCGGTGCTGCAGGGGAAGTACGCGAACCCGCGCGTGCTCGACTTCACCTCCGAGCTGCGCTTCCCGCTCAACCGCGTTCCCCAGAAAGCGATGACGCACTAGATGAAACGCGGCGCCGCCACTCTGGAGCTCGCGCTCGTCGTGCCGCTGCTCATCACGATGACGCTGTTCGGCATGTTCTTCTCGGAGCTCGTGCGCGCGAAGCTGAAGCTCCTCGAGGCCTCGCGCTTCACCGTCTTCGAGATGACGAGCTACGTGCTCGACGACTACGGCAGCGCGCAGCACGGCCGCGCGTTCAACGAGGCGCGGGGCCGCACGATCACCGACAGCCTCCAGAAGTTCCGCGACCTCGACTCGGTCGCCGACCGCGGCAACACCGGCCTCATCGCCGGGTTCTCGGGCTTCCAGGCGCAGCTCGAGAACCAGCGCGTCGACATGGTCGGCACGTTCTCGACGGTGCAGGGCGGCGGCATGCCGCTTCCCCCGGTGACGCTGAACGGCACCGCCTCCGAGGTGCACCGGCTGTTCGGGTTCAACCAGCTCGGCAAGCTGCAGGCCGACGTGAGCGTGCGGCTCGACAACCGGTTCCTGCCGCGCGACTTCCTGAACGACCCGCGCGGCTTCTTCCAGGCCGACCAGTGGGGCGGCAGCAACCTGCAGTCGATTCTGCTGAGGAGCCGCTTCACGATGATCGCGAGCGGCTGGCAGCTCGCCGACGGCGCCGACGCCGTGATGGAGAAAGACGAGAACGCGGGCGGGCGCGTCGCCGGCCTGCACCGCGGCAGCTCGACGCACGGCATGTGGATGCAGGTGAACCGCATGGCCCACCTCGGAGCGCGGCAGGCCGAGAGCGATCTCGTCGGGCTGCAGGCGATCGACGTCGCGAGCTTCATCCTCCCGCACCCGTACAGCTCGACGTTCGTGACGGCCCACAACTACGGGCTGCCGAACCCGCTCGACCGGCAGTGCAACAGCGGCCGCGGCACCAACGACCCGAGCCACCCCGAGCCCTCGGGCATGAACAACCTCGACGTGTACTCGGAGATCGATACGCCGTTTCGCAAGTGCTACGACACCGTCCCGTTCCGCGACACGGCGGGGTACGCCGAGTCGCTGTACATCCGCCAGTACTCGAACCGGGGCTCGCACTTCATGGGCTGCATCAACGAGCAAGCCGACGATCCGACGCACGGGGGGCCGAGCCCGTACCTCGCGTACGACCTCAACCGGAGCAAGGTCGACTGCGGAGTCGGCGCTCCGCCGTGAGGCTGGGGGTGCTCTTCCTGGTGTTGCCGGTGGCCGCGGCCGCGGAGCAGCCGCTGGCGGCGTACCCGGGCGCTCCGAGCACGCGCATCGGCAACGATCTCGTGATCGGCGGCGAGCCGTACCGCATCGCGTACTTCCTCACCGACGACCCGCTCGCGAAGGTCGCCGCGCACTTCAAGAAGACGTGGTCCGAGGCCGGCTACCCGGTGACCGCCGACGGCGACTTCAGGGACGAAGGCGTCGTGTCGGCGTTCTTCACGCGCCAGGGCCTCGTGCGCTCGATCGTGCTGCGAAGGCACGGCGGCAAGACGCTCGGCTTCTCGGTGCTGAAGGACACCTGGGTGAAGGCCGCCGCGAAGGGCGCCGACCCGCTGCCGAAGCTCGAGGGCGCGCTCCATTCCAGCGACCTCGTCGCGCGCGGTGAAGAGGGCTCCACGCAGCACCGCAGCTCGGTCGTCGAGCTGCCGCTGCAGGCCGCCCGCGACGCCCGCGACGCCGCGTGGACGAAGGCCGGCTGGGAGCGCGCGCGAGAGACCCAGGTGAAGCGCCCCGACGACGGCCGCAACCAGCGCGTGCTCGAGTACACGCGCAAGGGCGAGCAGGCCGTGGTCACGCTCGTCGAGGTCGACGACGGCACCAGCGCGATCGACGAGACCTGGGTGGGGCGCCGGCCGACGGCGGGCGGTGGCGCGAGAGCGTCACAGCGGGCGCAAGACCCGGAAACCCGCGGGCGGCCGACCGGAGAGAAGCCATGATCGGTGCCTTGCTCTGCGTGCTCGCTGCTGCGCCGCTGCCGGGTGGGCCCGCGCTGCAGGCTCATCTCCCGAACGTCCTCGAGACCGTCAAGGTCGGCGAGTGGGTCACGTACAGGTTCGACGACGGCGCCGGCCGCGAGTACTTCTGGCGCGTCGCGGTCGTCGGAGAAGAGACCGACAAGCACGGCCGGCCCGCGGTCTGGGTCGAGCTCGACGTCGGCAACCACCACGCGATGAAGGCTCCCATCGCCCAGATGAAGGTGCTCGCCGCGAGATCTCAAGGCCTGAGCCCTAGGGGCGTCACCCGCATGTTCTCGGCGTTCGGCCTCGACCGCCCCCGCGAGGTCGACCCTGGCGAGCTGCCGAAGATCCTCGGCGGCGGGGAAGGGGAGAAGAAGCCCGTACCCAAGGCCGGCCCCGAGGTCACCACCCACAAGGGCGAGACGACGCGGCTGATGACCGCCGGCGGCACCGTCTCGGCCACGCCCCACGAGGTGCGCGTGCGCGGCACCGTGCTCAAGCGCTTCTGGGTGAGCGAGGCGATCCCCATCCTCCACCTCGCGAAGATCGAGTTCCCCGCGGTACAGCACTCCATGGAGGCCCGCGACTGGGGCCTCGACGCGAAGCCCGAAATGGCGTCACCCGATCCGGCCGCGTCCACAATACGGATGGAGGGCGGAAAGTGACCTTTGCTAGGGTCTGCCGTGTGCGGAAGGAGGCGACCTTGAAGAAGGGCAACCGGAAGTCCCGTTCCCGTGGACAAGCTCGTTCCCGTGGACAAGCGATGGTCGAGTACTCGGTCATCAACTTCTTCCTGATCCTCGCGCTGTGCCTCACCGCGACGGCGCCGGTGTTCAGGGGCCGCAATGCGGGCGACCCGTACCGCAACGTCATCGAGATGTTCCTCGAGGCGTACCAGATCTATTACGACTCGTATTACTTCGTGCTGAACCTGCCCTTCCCGTGATGGCTCGAAGGCTGGCTTGAGGGCTGGCTCGAAGGTGGAGTCGCCTCCCGGTCTCCGCATCATCCACGCGATCGTCTTCCTGGGCTTCGCGTCGGTCACGATCGCCGGGGCTCATCAAGAGCTCCTCCACCTCGCGCGCGGCTTGATGCGCCCGTTCTCTGCCGGCACTCCCCCGCACGCGATCGCCTGCGCCTCGGGCCTCGCCGCCGCGCTCGGCGCGCTCATTCTCATCGTCTGCGTCGCGCGAAGGCGCACCGTGCCGCTCGTGGTCTCGGGCCTCATCCTCCTCGCGTTCGCGGGCAGCCTGACGCTGCTGCAGCACGAGCCGAAGCAGCGCACCGTGCCGGGAGCGAACGTCAAGGCGCTCCAGCAGGCGCAGGCGCTGCACGAGAAGCTCAACGGGCCGCTGCAGCGCGCGGGGCAGGTGCTGCCCGACGCGGCGAGCACGCCCATCGAGGCGGAGTCCCCGTTCTACGAGCGCCCGTTCAAGCCGCTGCCGTGGCACATCGAGGCCAGCAAGCGCACCGACGCCCTGCCCGACGGAGCGAAGCCGGGCTGGCTGCTGCTCCACGTCGAAGACTCGCAGGCGGCTTTCGTCATCACCGCCGTGGGCATCGACGAGGACGGCGAGCCATCACTGCTGCGGGCAGAAGGCAAGCCCATCGAGTATCGGGGTGCGTACAACCCTGACATTCCGGAGTGACGGTTCCTCACGGAGCGTTTTCTCCTTTTGACACTGGGGTTTTGCGGCAAGTACCATCTGCGCTCGTTTCCTCTCTTCACTACCGGACCGGAGAACGTCGGACATGCTCAAGGGCAAGACTCCACTCATCGTGGCGCTGGTGTTGGGCCTCTTCGCAGGCATCGTCGCGTACTCCGCGATCAAGAAGAAGGAAGCGGACGTGCGTCGCGGATGGAACCTCGTGCCGGTCGTCGTGGCCGCGGTCGACATCTCGGAAGGCACGGTCGTGACCTTCGACATGATCTCGCAGCGCTCCGTGCCGGAGCAGTTCATCACCTCCTCGGTGGTGAAGCCCGACTCGGCGAGCTACGTCGTCAACCAGAAGGTCCTCGTGCCCGTCCAGGCCGGTGACCCGCTGCTCTGGTCACAGTTCGAGACCACGAAGGCCGCCGAGCGCCTCTCGACCAAGGTCCAGAAGAAGGCGCGCGCGATCACCATCGAGGCCGCGAAGACCGTCGCCGTCGGCGGCTGGGTCCGCCCGAACGACCACGTCGACGTGATCGGCACCTTCAAGGATCCGCAGACCAACGAGTCGGTCGCCGTGACGCTCCTCCAGAACGTCATCGTGCTCGCCACCGGCAAGATCACCGGCACCACGAACGTGAACCTCATCCCCGAGTCGCAGCGCGAGTACTCGAACGTCTCGCTCCTCGTGATTCCGGAAGAGGCCGAGATCCTCGTGCTCGCTGCCGAGCTCGGCGGCCTCACGATGTCGCTGCGCAACGAAGACGACGTCGACGTCATCGAAGAGCGCGGCCGCGCCACCATCAACACGCTTCTCTCCGGCGAGCGCACCCGCGTGCTCCAGCAGAAGCGGTTCAACACCATTCAGGTCATCCGTGGCGCGGGCGAGCAGAAGGCGCCTACCACCCCGTAAGCACGAGTCGAGGCCTAGACCCCCATGGCTGGCATTCTCGCAGGCATCGTCTTACTGCTGGTCACCGGCTCGGTCTTCTTCTTCAGCCTGGTGATCGCCGGGGTGTTGTCGAAGGCGTACGAGCAGTACCAGGAGCGGTACGTCGTCAAGTCGATGAACGACTTGAGCGACATGTTCCTCTTCATCGACCCGCGTCAGATGCTGATTCTGAACGTGGCCTCGATGTGCTTGCTCGGGCTGTTCAGCTACGTCGTCTTCAACCCGCTCGTCGCCGTCGGCGCGACCATCTTCGGCTTCTTCCTGCCGATGATCATGGTGAAGCACTACCGCCTGCGCCGCATCAAGAAGTTCAACACGCAGCTCGTCGACGCCCTCCAGGCGATGGCGAACGCGTTCAAGGCCGGCCTCACCTTCCAGCAGGCGATCGAGCACGTGGCGAAAGAGGCGATGCCGCCCCTGAGCCAGGAGTTCGGCCTGTTCGTGAAAGAGGCCAAGCTGGGCGTTCCGATCGAAGAGGCGCTCGTCAACATGGGCAAGCGCGTCGGGTCTGACGATCTCGAGCTGGTCGTCACCGCCACCAACATCTCGCGCCAGCTCGGCGGCAACATGGCCGAGATGTTCGAGACGCTGTCGGGCACGATCCGCGAGCGGTTCCGTCTCGAGGGCAAGATCGACGCGCTCACCAGCCAGGGCAAGCTGCAGGGCTGGGTCGTCGCCGCGATGCCGCTCATCCTCGGCATGGTGCTCAACTACATGCGGCCCGACCTGATGCAGCCGATGCTCGATCACATCTTCGGGTACATCCTCGTGGCCGCCATCGGCATCATGGAGATCATGGGGATCTTCATCATCCGCCGAATCGTCAACATCGATATCTGAGCGAGGTTCTTCGATGCATGAAGTACTGACGAATATCTTGATGGTGGGCGCGGCGGTCTTCTGCGCCGCCGCCATCGGCTTCCTCGCCGTCGGCCTCTACACGAACGTCTTCGAGCGCTTCCTCACCGAGGTGAAGGAAGAGTCGGCGGGCGGCATGTCCGGCGCCGGGTCGGTCGTCATTCGCAAGCTCGGCACCGCGAACCGGCGCTTCATGTGGCCGGGCTACGAAGATCGCCGCCGCCGCGCGCTCATCAAGAGCGGCGAGCCCAAGGGCTACAAGCCCGAAGACATCATGGCGCTGCAAGAGATCGGCTTCGTCGTCGGTCTGCTGTTCGGCCTGGTGCTCTGCAACTCGCTGCAGCAGAACTTCGCGTGGTCGCTGCTCGGCGCGCTCCTCGGCATGTTCTACCCGCTCATCTGGTTGAACGACCAGGTGAAGAAGCGCCACCTGCTCATCAGCCGCGCGCTGCCGTTCAACCTCGACCTGCTCACGCTCTCGGTCGAGGCCGGCCTCGACTTCACCGCCGCGCTCGCCAAGGTCGTCGAGAAGGGCAAGCCCGGCCCCCTGAAGGACGAGCTCCAGATCGTCTTGAAGCAGCTCAAGATGGGCAAGACCCGTGAAGAGGCGCTCAAGGCGATGATCGCCCGCGTCGACCTCCCCGCGCTGTCGCAGTTCGTCACCGCGCTCGTGCAGGCCGACAAGATGGGCACCTCGCTCGGCAAGGTGCTTCGCATTCAGTCGACGCAGATGCGCATCGACCGCACCCAGCGCGCCGAGAAGCTCGCGAACGAGGCGCCGGTGAAGATGCTCTTCCCGCTGATCGCCTGCATCTTCCCCACGGTGTTCATGGTGCTCTTCGGGCCGATCGTCTTTGCCTTCATGTTCGGCAACGTCGGCAGCTAAAACCAGGGCCGCCTTGCGTCCGATACGCTTCGCGCTGCCTCGTTGGCCGCTCCGGTACCTGCTCATGTACAAACCGACGTACACTCCGCGGGTTCCTCGCAGCCGCCTCGCATCGCTCGCGTCTCGAACGCAATCCGGCCCTGTTTGATCGCCCATGCCGTTCCGGCTGTTCATCGCCAGGGGGAACAGCCAGGGGCAGACGTTCATCGCCGTCCAGCCGATCGTCTTCATCGGGCGCGAGGCCGGCTGCGACGTCGTGCTCAGCGACCCCGGCGTCTCGGGGCGCCACGTGCGCATCGCCGAGCGCGACGGGCGCTTCTTCGTCTCCGACCTGCAGAGCGCCAACGGCACCCTGCTGAACGGCGCCCGGCTGTCGGGCGAGGCCGAGCTGCACCCCGGCGACTCGGTCGGCGTGGGCACCGCGGTCGTGCAGCTGATGTCGCTGGAGGACTCGGTCAGCGCGAAGAAGAAGCCCGTGCCGAAGCGCCCGCAGGCCGACGAAGAGACCACGCAGCCCGCCGGCATGCCGCTGCCCCGGCCGGGGCCCATCGATCGCCGCAAGTACGAGCTGGACACCGACAAGACGACGCCGCTCGCTCCGGTCATGGCGGAGCCGGTGCTCCACCTGCCGCGCGCCGAGGCCCCCACGCAGCAGGCCCAGGCGCTGTTCCCCGTCGTGCCCGAGCGGGAGCGCGAGACCGGCGACGCTCCGCCCGATCCGAAGCCCGACAAGGCCACCGAGCTGGTGCCGCCGCTGCCGGTCGCCGCCGAGGCGATGACCCGCATCGACTCGCCGATCGCCGACGAGCCGCTCCCGCCGCCGGTGCCGGACGAGCAGGGCCCCGGCGTCGCCTCGGTGCTGGTGCCCGCCTCCGAGGTGCTCAAGCGCAGGCCCGACCAGGCGTCGATCCCCACCACGGTCCGCGAGCCCACCGAGCTCGATCGCCCCAGGCCCGGCGACGACGTCACCACGCCGTCGGGCGCCGCGCGCCCCGAGCTGCCCCTCGGCGAGCGGGCCAGCGACCGCGCGCGCCGGAAGCGGCAGGCGTTCGGGACGCTGGGGGGCCAGCTCGGCTGGTACTGGCTGGAGCTGCCCTTCCGCGCCCGCGCGCTCGTCGCCGGCGCGCTGAGCCTCGTCGTGCTCGGCTGCCTGTTCGTGCTCTGGCGCGTGTTCCGCTCGCCGCCCGGCCCCGAGCTGCCGCCCGAGCCGCTCACGCTCACGCCGCGGCTCGTGCCGTACAGCTACGGCCTCGGCGACGGCGTCGACTACGAGCACGCCGACTTCAAGGAGCTGCGCTTCGATCTCGCCGCCCCCACCGCCGCCGCCGTCGTCGTGCACTACCGCGCCCGCGGCATCGGCCACGAGGAGGTCTCGGTCTCGGTCAACGGCAACGAGGCCGGCTGGGTGAGCGCCGACACCGGCATGCCCGAGCGCGAGCTCGAGACGCTGCTCAGCCACTTCCAGCTCAAGCGCAACGAGTCGAACACCGTGCTGTTCGACAACGTCAAGAACCCGCCCGGCAAAGAGACGTGGCGCATCTCTCACCTGTGGATGGAGCTCATCCCCGTGCCCGACTTCACGCCCGAGCAGGCGCTGGCCGCCGCCAAAGACGCCTACACGCGCGCCGAGCTGCTCGAGAAGCAGCGCGCCGCGGGCGACGACACGCTGTTCCGCCTCTGGCGCACCTACCGCACCGGGTGGATCGCGCTCCTCCCGCTCGAGGACAACAAGCGCACCTGGCTGTTCGCCGAGCTCAAGCGCCGCGCCGACGTCACCCGCGGCGAGCTCGACGTGCAGTGCGGCACGATCATGCTCGAGGCCAAGAAGCAGATGGAGCTCAAGAACCCCGACGCCGCGCGCGACATCCTCGAGGGCGTCACGCGCTTCTACCCGAGCGGCGAGCACTCGTGCCCCGCCCAGGCAGAAGAGAAGCTCCAGGAGTACGATCTCTGAGCGAGTCGGCAGCCGGCAGCCGGCAGCCGGCAGTACCCAGAAACTGCTGACTGCAGCCTGCCTACTCCCAACTCTCTGTGGCACTCGCTACAATCGCGTCCGCTCGTCGTATTGCTGTAGGTCGAGGTCACACAACCATGGCTCCTCCCCCCAGCGGCGCTCCGCGCCGCCGTCCCACCAGCGCCGGAACCGGTCAGGCGCCCGCCGTCAGAGCGCGCAGACCTTCGACGACCGCGCAGCCCGCGGCGAAGGCTCGCGCGGCCGCGGCGCCCTCCATCAAGCTCGTCTGCCTCGCCGGCCCGCAGTCGGGCAGCGAGTACGTGCTCGAGGGCGACGAGATGGTGATCGGTCGCGCGGCCGACAACGCGATCTCGATTCCCGACACCTCGGTGTCGCGCAAGCACGTGCTCTTGCGGAACACGGGCAGCGGCTGGGCGGCGAGCGACATGGGCAGCGGCAACGGCACGCTGATCAACTCGAGCGCGATCGCCGAAGAGACGCCGCTGTCCGACGGCGACGTCATCACGCTCGGCGACACCGAGCTCAAGATCGTGATCGAGGGCGGCGCGGCGGGCGACGGCGACGAGGCTTCCGGGGGCGGAGCGGGCTCCGCGGCTCCGCTGGCGCGGCGGAACCGCGACATCCCGGTGCGGTCGGGCCGGGCGCCGGTGCGCTTGAGCCGCGGCCGCATCCCGGCCGTCGACCCCGAGGCGAAGGCGAAGCGCAAGAAGATGGCGATCCGCATCGGGGCGGGCGTCGTGCTGCTCCTGCTCGGCGTGGTCGGCTGGCAGGTGAAGAAGGCCCAGCAGGAAAAGGAGGCCCTCGGCAAGCAGGCCAGGCAGGCGAAGGCGCTCGACGAGCTGCGCGCGATCGCGCAGGAGGGCAAGAACCTCATCCGCGAGGGCAAGTGGATCGAGGCGAAGGCCAAGTTCGAGCTCGTGCTCGAGCAGAGCCCCGACTTCGGCAACGGCACGATTCAGCCGTACATCGAGCGCGCGGGCAAAGAGATCCCCACGCAGCAGGCGCTCGACGCCGCCGAAGAGGCGATCAAGTCGAACAAGCTGGGCGCCGCGTTCAAAGAGCTCGAAAAGGTGCACGCCGACACGACGCAGTACGAGCGGCGCGACAAGCTGAAAGAGGCGCTCGACAAGGCGATGGAGAAGAAGGTGAAAGACGCGCAGCTGCTGCTCGCCTCGACCGACGACCGCGCGAAGATGGTGCAGCTCAAAGAGATGGCCGAAGACCTGCTCGCCGTGCAGGCCGAACACCGCGAAGGCACCGAGTTCAAGAAGACGGCCGACGAGGCGATCGACCGCATCGATCACCCGGTGAAGTGCACGTACGGCGTGTGCGGCGGCAAGTGCTGCCCGGCGCCGACTCCGTGGACGGCGGTGCAGGAGCGCTTCAAGAGCGGCGACCAGTCGGGCGCGTTCGCGCTGGCGCAGCAGTGCGCGTCGAAGGCGAGCCAGTGCAAGGTCCTGCAGGAGCAGATCAAGGACTACATGGAGAAGTTCCGGAAGATCGAGAACCTGTCGCCGCAGGAGCTGCGCGCGCTGCTCACCCTCGACAAGAAGATCGCCGGCGGGCCGTCGACGAACGCGAAGCCGATCGGCGTGCGCATCGTCGCGCACTACGTGCGCAAGGCGTCGTCGTGCAAGGCGAAGGGCGACTGGGCGTGCGCCGCCGAGAACGCGAAGGTGGCGACCGAGGCCGACCCGTCGAACCCCGAGGCCGCCGACATCTTGAGGCAGGCGAACGCCCACGCGAAAGACCTCTACATGAGCTGCTACGCGAAGAAGGCGACCGACCCCGACGAGGCGATGGGCTGCTTCAAGCAGGTCATCGGCATGACGTCGCCCGACAACGAGTACCACACGAAGGCGCAGAACCAGCTGAAGAAGGGTGACTGATGGCCAGCGCGCGGCCCCTGATCGGAGTGGTCGCGTCTGCCCTCGCCGGAGGAATGTTGTTTCTCGGCGCCGACCTGTTCGCGCGCCCCGGGTACACCTCCTGCCCGTCGTACCCGCGGCCGGCCGTCGACCGTGCCCAGGTGATCGCCCGGGCCCGGGCGCTGATCGAGGCCGAGCGCTACGAAGAGGCGAAGGCGCTGCTCGATCGCAGCGCGATCGACTGGGGGAGCGACGTGGGCGAGCTGGCGGCGCTGTGCGCGATGGAGATCGAGGCAAAGCGGGGCATCGAGCTCGCGAGCGCGAACATCGACGCCGAGGCGTATGCCGACGCTCGCTACCAGCTGCAGCACAAGGTGCCGTACGCGTCGAAGCGGGGCGAGCAGCGGCGGCAGCTCGAGGCCGAGCTGAGCGCGACCGCCGACCGGCTGCTGGTCGAGGCCGAGCAGCTGAGCGGCATGCGGCACGACCGCGAGAAGATGGTCGAGCTCCAGCGGGTGTCCGCGCAGCTGCTCGAGCTCGAGCCCGACCTCGCGCTCGCGACCGAGCTCTCTCAGATCGCCGAAGACGCCCTCGAAGACATCGACTCGCCGTACGTCGTCGTCGAACGCATGTTCGAAGACGGCGACGTCGCGGGCGCGCTGAAGAAGGCGAAGTCTTGCGCGAGCGCGTTCGTCGAGTGCGAGGAGCTCGTCGAGCCGCTCGCCAGGCTCACCACCGCGAAGCCGAAGCTCGGGTCGCTGCAAACGTCGCGCCTGCTGGAGCTGAAGCAGACCGCGCGCGAGATCTCGAGCTCGGGCGACGGCATCGAGGAGGACATCGACGCCGTCCTCTCGCGCCGCTACGCGGCCGCCGCGAAGCGGTGCCAGAGCTCGGGAGACTGGGCGTGCGTCGACCGCCAGCTCGCGGCTGCGATGGAGTCCCAGGTCTCGTACGACGAAGAGATCGAAGACGCGCTCAACGCGTGGGCGAAAGAGACCGTCACGCGCGCGTACTCGCAGCGCAGCCGCGATCCCAAGACCACGCGCGCCGTCCTCCAGCGCGTCGTGAAGATGCAGATGATCGAGTCGCGGTGGCGCCAGCTGGCGCAGCGGCTCGACGAGCACATCTCGGCGGGTCGTTGAAGACCGCGAGTACCGGCCGCGGCCTGACGAGCAGCGGAGCCCGAGCTTGAAGCAGGAAGACCTGTTCGGGCCGGGGAGCAAGCCTCCCCCCAAGCCCGCCGAGGTGCCCAAGCGCGTCGAGCCGCCGCCACCACCGGCTCCGGCGCCGGCTCCGGCTCCGGCTCCGAAGGTGCGCGCCGTTCCCCGCATCCTCACCGTCAGTGAGCTCACGAAGCAGATCAAAGAGACGCTGGAGCCGTCGTTCAGCCGCGTGCTCGTGCGCGGCGAGATCTCGGGGTTCAAGGGCGCCAACACGCGCGGCCACCTCTACTTCGCGCTCAAAGACGCCTGGGCCCAGGTCGACGCGCGCGTGTGGGCGACCACCGCCGCGAAGCTCAAGTTCGGGCTCAAAGACGGGCTCGAGGTGATCGCCGAGGGCAACCTCGACGTGTACCCGCCCTCGGGCCGCTACGCGCTGATCGTGCAGAAGCTCGAGCCGGCGGGGGTGGGCGCCCAGGCGCTCGCGTTCGAGCAGCTGAAGGCGAAGCTGCTGGCCGAGGGGCTGTTCGGCGAGAAGCGCAAGAAGCCGAAGCAGAAGCTGCCGGCCCTGCCGCGCCGCATCGGCGTGGTGACGTCGGTCACCGGCGCGGCGCTGCGCGACTTCGTGAAGGTGCTGTACCGGCGGCACCCGCGGCTGTCGGTGCTGGTCGCCAACGCGCGCGTGCAGGGCGACGGCGCGGCGATCGACATCGAGGGGGCCTTGAGGCGCCTCTACCGCACCGACGTCGACGTCATCGTGGTGACCCGCGGCGGCGGCTCGACCGAAGACCTGTGGGCGTTCAACGAAGAGCGCGTCGCGCGCGCCATCTACGACAGCCCCGTGCCGGTGATCTCGGCCGTCGGGCACGAGGTCGACGTCACGCTGGCGGACTTCGTGGCCGACCACCGGGCGGCGACGCCGAGCCACGCGGCCGAGGCGCTCGCTCCCGTGGTCGCCGATCTGGAGCTCGCGTTCGGGCGCGCGCGGCAGCGGCTGCACAAGGCGGTCGAGCGCGGCGTCGTCGGGCAGCGCGCGGTGCTCGAGCGCCTGGCGCGCAAGCTGGGCGACCCGCGCCGCGGGCTGTCGCAGCACCAGATCGCCCTGAGCGAGCTCGCCGACCGCATGGTGACGTCGCTGCGGAAGAGCCACCGCACGAAGACCGCGGCGCTCAAAGAGCTCGAGCGGCGCATCGGGCGCGCGCGGCCGCAGGCGCGGCTCGCCGCGGTGCGCGAGCGGCTGAAGGGCGCGTCGTCGCGGCTGCAGCGGGTGGGGCACGCGCTGGTGCGCACCGAGCGGGCGCACCTGCACGAGCTGAAGGTGAAGCTGTCGCAGCACGCTCCGAAGGCGAAGCTCCAGGCCGAGCGGGCGCGGCTGACCGGCGAGGTCGCGAAGCTGTCGAAGCTCTTCAAGGGCAAGTTCGCCCGGCAGCACGACCGCCTGCACGCGCTCGAGCGGCGCCTCGAGGCGCTCTCGCCGCTGAAGGTGCTGGGGCGCGGGTACTCGATCACGCGGCTGACGAACGGGCACGTGGTGCGCACGGTCGACGAGGCGCCGCCCGGCACGAAGGTGCGGGTGCTGCTCGCCGGGGAGCAGGAGCTCGAGGCCGAAGTCACCGGGTCGCGCAAAAAGCCTTAGGACGAGGTATGTGCGGGTCGTGGCCGCCCGCGAAAAGAACGGTGAGCAGTACAGCGACGTCGTGCAGAGGCTGCAGGCGATCGTCGAGCAGCTCGAGGGCGGCGGGCTCTCGCTCGAAGACTCGCTCGAGAAGTTCGCCGAGGGCATTCAGCTGGTGCGCAAGGGCGAGAAGCTCCTGTCGGAGGCCGAGAAGCGCATCGAGCAGCTGCTCTCGGACGACAGCGGCACGAAGGTGGTGCCGCTCGAGCTGAAGGAGGCCGACGGCGGCAGGAAGCCGGCCGCCCAGCAGGCGCCGCCCGCGCAGCAGCAGCAGCAGCGCCGGCCGCCTCCCCAGGAGGACGAAGATGTCCCGTTTTGATCTCGACGCCTGGCTGAAGGTGCAGCAGGGCCGGGTCGAGCTCGCGCTGAAGGCGCGCCTGGCCGAGATCGCTGCGCGGGCGCCGAAGCGGCTCGCGGAGGCCATGGAGTACTCGCTGATGGCCGGCGGCAAGCGCCTGCGGCCGGTGCTGTGCTTCGCGTTCGCCGACGCGGTCTCGCGCTCGACGACGGCGCTCGCCGATCGCGCGGCGACGGCGGTCGAGATGATCCACACGTACTCGCTGATCCACGACGACCTGCCGGCGATGGACGACGACGATCTGCGCCGCGGCCGGCCGACGAACCACAAGGTCTACGGCGAGGCGATGGCCATTCTCGCGGGCGACGCGCTGCTCACCGACGCGTTCTCGGGCCTCGACGGCCGGCTCGCGACGGAGCTGAGCGTGGCGGCGGGCTCGGCGGGCATGGTCGGCGGGCAGGTGCTCGACATCGCGGAAGACCGGCCGGCAGAAGAGGCGTACCTGCTCAAGCTGCACCGCGCGAAGACGGGCGCGCTGATCAAGGCGGCGTGCCGCATGGGCGTGATCGCGGGCGGCGGCAGCGAGGCCGAGCTGGCAGCCGCCGAGACGTTCGGCGACGCCGTGGGGCTGGGCTTCCAGATCGCCGACGACATTCTCGACGTGACGGCGTCGGCCGAGACGATGGGCAAGCCGACCGGCGCAGACGCCGCCGCGGGCCGCCACACGTTCCCCGCCGTGGTCGGGCTCGAGCGGGCGCGCGCCCTGGCGCAGGAGCAGGTGCAGCGGGCGGTGTCGGCGATCGCGACGCTCGAGCCTGAAGGCGGGCCGCTCGCGGCTCTCGCGCGGTACTCCGTTGAGCGCAAGAACTGAGCGCCTGGATCAACTCCTCGTCGAGCGCGGCCTCGCCGAGTCGCGCACGAAGGCGCAGGCGCTGATCCTCGCGGGGCAGGTCGTCGTGGGCGAGGCCCGCGTCGACAAGCCGGGCACGCGGGTGCCGAAAGACGCCGAGCTCCGGCTCAAGGGCGAGGTGCTGCCGTACGTCTCGCGCGGCGGCCTCAAGCTCGCGGCGGCGCTCGATCACTTCCGCCTCGACCCGAAGGGCCTCGTCTGCGCCGACATCGGCGCGAGCACCGGTGGCTTCACCGACTGCCTGCTCCAGCGCGGAGCCGCGAAGGTCTACGCCATCGACGTCGGCACCGCGCAGCTGCACCAGAAGGTCCGCGCCGACCCGCGGGTCGTCTCGAAGGAGCGCGTCAACGCGCGGCACCTGACCGACGAAGATCTCCCCGAGCGGGTGCAGGCGCTGGTCATCGACGTCAGCTTCATCTCGCTCAAGCTCGTGCTGCCCTCGGTGCTGCCGAAGCTCGACGGCTGGCTGGTGGCGCTGGTGAAGCCGCAGTTCGAGGCGGGGCGCGACGGGGTCGAGAAGGGCGGCGTGGTGCGCGACGCGAAGGTCCGTCAGGACGCGATCGACGGCGTGCGTGCGTTCGTCGAGGGGCAGGGCCTCGACGTGCTCGGCGTGATCGACTCGCCGGCGCCGGGGCCCGCGGGGAATGTCGAGGCGCTCCTCGCAGCGCGCAGGGAAGCTCGCTGACGCACTGCCCAAACCACAGTGCCCCCCAGGCCCAACCTGCCAGCGTACATCGCCGCACCGGCGCGAAGCGGCGGGACTACGTGACCAGCGACGAGCGCGCCTGACACGCTGATGGGTTGGGCCTGGGCCTGGGCCTGCGCAAGGGGAGATTGGGCTGGGGGAGATTGGGCAGGCGTGCGGGGTGCGAGACCGAAGGTCTCCGCGCTGGTGGTGAACACTCGAAGCCCGCGGAAAACGCCGGCGCGCGCTGTCGACTCTCGACTTCCCTACGGCCCGGTAGCGCCTCGCGCCGTGCGGTACTCCTCGAGCGTCAGCGGTTTCACCTGAGACGTCCCGACGCGCAGCCACGCCGCGCCGCCCTCGTCGATCGCCATGGTCAGCGCGTTCTGCGCGGTGTCGCCGCCGCCGCCCATCGAGTACCGCCACACCTCGCCGTTCGCGGGAGTATCGAACGCGATGATCTCGGTGGCGAAGCTCAACGTGTTCTGGTTCGGCGGCGGGGGGGCATTCAGCAGGTAGAAGTCGCTCGAGAGCCCGGTCTGCACGCCGTTGACGAAGAGCTGACCTGCGGTCGTGGTCGGCACTCCGCTGGGGTTCAGCACGGAGCCGGCGGTCGGCTGGCTCGACTCCTCGAGGAACCAGATCTTGTTCTCCGAGATCGCGGCGATCTTCGACCCGCTCGCGAACGGAATGATGAAGCGGACGATGCCGTCGAGCACCGGGCTCTTCCACCGCATCTGGCAGCCGACCTGGGCTCCCTGCGTGCCGCACGCCATCACCGACGACTGCGACGGCTGATTGAGCACGGGCACCGAGATGTAGATGGTGCGGGCGTCGGGGCTGAAGCCGACGTTCGGCGGGTACATCAGGTCGAGGAAGTCGAACTTCTGCGTCACGAGCTCCTTCTGGCCGGTGATGGTGCCGTCTGCGTAGTTCACGAACTGAATCGTCTGCGTGCCCAGGTTGTTGCCCGGCAGCACCCACGACGGAATCAGGAACAGGCCCGTGGTCGGGTCGAAGATCGGTGTGCCGTTCTCGATGCCCCGAAGCGCCGCCTGCCAGGCGATGTGCGGGCCGCCCATGACGCCGCCGACGCCCTGATCTCGGCGGATTCGCTTCAGCGAGTTCATCGACACCACGGTCATGCTGTCCCACACGATGGCGTCGCCGTCGGGGCCGATCGCGAACATGCCGAAGGTGTCGTGCGTGATGCCGCCGGTGACGTTCATGCGCGTGTCGAACGCGAACGCGCCGGCGCCGGGCTGGTACAGCCAGCGGTACGAGCCGGCGACCTTCTCGCTGATCGCGGCGAAGTAGTTGCAGCCGAACGGCAGCGCGACGTTGCACGCGCAGGCGGTGCTCATGGCGGTGCAGGGGCAGTCGCCGGCGAGATCGCCGTTCAGGTTCATGCGCACGAGCCCGAGCGTGCCGTCGATGGCGGCGCAGCCGACGAACGTCACCGGAGTGGGGCCGACGCCCCCCTCGGCGATGAAGCTGTCGGGCATCATGATGTTGCGGCCCATCGTCGGGGGCACCGCCGACTGGACGGGGAAGAACTTGAGGGCGAGGGGCGTCGAGCGGTTCTCGCGGCCGTCGTCGCAGAACGCGCGGGCGGTGAGGTTGAGATCGGCGGCGATGCCGGTGGCCCCGTAGAAGCGGGCGAGGTCGCCGGGCACGATGGTGTATTCGCTGTCGGCGCCGCGGTACGTGACGTTCTTGATGCGCTCCTTGCCGTGCTCGAGCTCGAGCGCGCGGACGATGTCGCAGCCCGTCACGTTGACCTTCACGTTGAACGAGGTGCCGACGACGTTGAGCTGCGTCGCGGTGATGTGGACCCGCGGAGGCTGCGGCGGGTCGGGCGGACGCGGGGTGCCGGAACAGGCGATGACGCCCACCCCGAGAACCGCCAGAGCTGCGCGCATGCTCACTTCTCCAGGATCAGGAACTCGACGCGGCGATTCAGCTCTCGGCCCCGCGCTGTCAGGTTGGGAGCAACAGGCTTGCTGTCGCCATAGCCTGCCGACTCGATGCGGCTCCGGTCAATTCCCTGTGAGACGAGGTAGTCCGCCACGCTACGTGCCCGGTCTTCAGACAGCTTCTGGTTGAAGGCCTTGTCACCCCGATTATCGGTGTGGCCCTCGACCCTGATGCGCTTGATGTTGTTTTTCACCATCACGTCGACGACCTGCTGCAGCAGGTTGAACGAGTCGGCGAGGATCGTGGCCTTGCCGGTGAGGAAGTGCACCTGCTGCGAGATCTCGATCTTGTCGTCCTTGATGATCGCCAGCATCTTCTTCGGCGCGGGCGTGAGGTCGAACGCGAGGGCCATCTCGGCGCTGGGCGAGATCTGCACGTCGCGCTCCTGCGAGAGGAAGCCCTCGGCGATGACGCTGACGGTGTACGGCCCCGCGGGCATCTCGACCTTCACGGGGTCCTTCACGTCCTTCGCGGTCTGCGCCGACTTGCTCTCGGCGCCGGCGAACGTGACCGTCGCCGCGATGGGCTTCTTGGCTCCGGTCACCGTGACCGCGAAGACGGCGAGCTTCTCGACGGGCTCGAGCGCCAGCTGAACCTTCTGCGACTTGCCGGTCTCGACCTTCAGCTCCTGCTCGATGTCCTTGTAGCCGTCGCGGCTGGCCTTCAGCTTCACCGGGCCCGGCGGCAGGTCGTAGGTGAGGAAGCGGCCGCCCTCGGCGTCCGACGCGACGGGCGGCAGGCCGAGGCCCACCATCGCCACGAGCACGCCGCCGATCGGCTGCTGCGTCTTCGCGTCGATCGCCACGCCCTCGACCTTGCCCGTCTTCGGGGCCTCGGCGACCTTCTTGTCGACGCTGCGCTCGCGGACGGTCTCGACGATCTTCGTCTCGCCCCGCTGGAAGGGGTCGATGTTGAACGAGAGGTTCAAGAGGAAGTTCCACGGCGCGGTGGCGGCGATGCCGAGGCCCACGCTGCGCGCGAGGCCGATGTCGAACGCCGGCATGATGGTGAGATCTTTGATGGCGGTGATCTTGAGGCCGAAGCCGAGCTTCTGCGGCATGGCGTTGGTGACGGGCACCGAGACGCCGTCGGGGCCGGGGAGCATGTTGTTCGGCACCCCGAACGGGCCGGCGAGCTTGTACTCGAGGAAGGGGGCGACGACGGGGAAGGGCGCCTCGAGCGCGAGGCCGAAGTCGACGCGGTTGAAGCGGTAGATGCCGAGCGCGAACTCCTCGCTCGAGTTGAGCACCTGGTTCGTGACGAGGCCCGCGGTGGTGTCGAGCGTGATGCCGAAGTTCATGTGGAAGATGAGCGGCAGCTTCGGCGTGACCGCGCGGAAGTCGTAGGTGACGAGGAGCGCCGGTTTGAAGCCGACGGCGAAGCGGTCGATGCTCTGGTTGCCGACGGCGCTGAACGTGAGCAGGCGCAGGTCGAGGCCGAGGTAGAAGCCGCGCGCCGCCGACTTGGGGTTCTTGCTGGGCTGAATGGCGCCCTTGAGGCCGAAGGTGAGATCGCCGAGCGCCTGAATGAGGTTCGGCGACGTGCCGTTGTTCGTGTTCGCGACCGCGGAGTAGCCGAGGTAGGCCTCGAGGAAGCTCAAGATCACCCACGACACGCCGAACGTCGCGGCCGAGCGGATGTTCTGGCGGTTCTTCACGGGGAAGTCGCCCTGGCTCAGGTACTCGCCGAGCACCGAGAAGCGTAAGACGCCCTTGGGCCCGAGGCGTGCGCTCTGCAGGTGCAGCACGCCGACGCCGGTGCTGCCGACGTTCACGCGCGCGTTGTCGTCGGCGAGCTTCTTGCCCCAGGTCGAGGGGCTGTGGGGCTCGGTGCCGGCCTCGAGGCGCTCTTTCTTCGCGACGATCGGGAGATCTTTGCCGGGGTCGGCGGCGTCGCTCGTCGCCGGAGCTGAAGGGCCGGTGGCCGGCGCGGGCGTGTTCTTCGGAATCGGCTTGCCGGACTCGGCGGCCTTGAGGCGCTCCTCGACGCGGGAGCGGGCGGCCGGGGCGTCTTTCGACGGGGGCGACGGCAGGTTCTCGGGCCTGCGGGCCGGCTCGGTGCGCGCGGGGGGCGGCGGCGTGTCGGACAGCTTGCGCGGGCCGGGCGTGCCGGCATCGACCGGAGGGCTCGGAGGAACGGCGGGAAACGTCGTCCATTCGTCGTTCTGCGCGAGGGCTACCCCAGACACCAGGACGGCCTGCACCACGGCGAAGCGGAGTATCGAGCCTTTCATTTCGAACCTTTTCGACTGCGGCCGGATGATGGGGGAAGCGGGCGCACTCTACACCCTGGGCGTATGTGTGCCAGCGAGAGGTAAAGGCGATCACCGGCACCGGCCGGTGCTCCAGATGCGGGCGGAGCCCCGCTCGCGTTAAGCTCTGTCTCGTGGTGCTGTTGCCGGTGATTCTGGTCAGTGTCGCGGCAGGTGGGCGGCCCAACGCGGCCGCGCCGGCCCCCAAACGACCTCACGTCGATTACCAGGCCATGCGGGAGGCGATGTCTCCCCTGCAGGAGCCCTCCGAGCGCTTCAGCTCGGCGGCCTCGTACGCGCACTACCTGAAGGCGCGGCTCCTGCATCACGACGGCGATCACCGCGGGGCGCTCGACGAGCTGAGGCTCGCGCTGGCGAGCGACGATCAGAACCCGTTCCTGATGACCGAGCTGGCCGAGGAGCACGCGCGGCTCGGAGAGCTCGATCGCGCCGAGGCGCAGCTGCACAAGGTGCTCGACAAGTGGCCGAACCACGCCGCGGCGCAGCTGCTCATGGGCCGCGTGCTGTTCGAGGGCCAGAAGATCACCCGGGCGAGGGCCGCGCTGAAGAGCGCGATCCGCCTGAAGCCGAGAGACCCCGACGCCTACCTCGTGCTGACGCAGCTGTGGCTCGATCAGGGCAAGCCCGACGAGGCGGTGAAGGTGGTCGAGGAGCTGTCATCGGCGCTGCCCGGCGAGCCCATCGGCTACAAGCGCCTCGGCATGGCGCTGGCGGAGCGGCAGGACAACGCGCGCGCCGAGAAGCTGCTCAACAAGGCGGTCGAGCGGGACCCCGGCGACGCCGAGGCGTGGGTGACGCTGGGCCAGATCTACGAGTCGAGCGGCCGGCTGCAGAAGGGCGAAGACGCGTACGGCCGCGCGCTGGAGCGCGACCCCGAGAACCGCGACGTGCTGCTGGCGGCGGGGAGGCTGGCGCTGCGGCAAGACGCTCCGCAGCGGGCGAGGGCGTACTTCGAGCAGCTGCTGTCGTTCTCGAAGGACCCCGAGCTGGCGGTGAAGGTCGCGTTCTCGTACCTCGCCATGCGGCAGATGGCGTCGGCGGTCGAGGTGCTCGACGGGGCGCGGAGCACGGCGGGTGAGCCGCGGCTGCACTTCTACGCGGGCCTCGTGCACGAGCGCATGCACGCCTGGGCCAAGGCGGCCGACGCCTACGCGCAGGTGAAAGAAGAGGCGGGCGATCTGTTCCACGAGGCGCGGCTGCACCGCGCGAACTGCCTCTCGTCGCTCGGGCGCCACGCGCAGGCGCTGGAGCTCTACAAGAAGGGCATGGACGACCGGCCCGACTACGGCGCGCTCGTGCCGGCCTACGCGCGGGGGCTCGAGCGCGCGAACCAGCCGAAGGAGGCGGAGCTCGTGCTCGCGAAGTCGCTGGCGGAGAAGCCGACGCCCGAGAGCTTCGAGGCGCTGGCCGGGCTGTACGAGCGCCAGGGCCGGCTCGCCGACGCGATCGCGCTGCTGACCGATGCCTTGAGGAAGCGGCCTCGCGACGAGCTGCTGTTGTACGCGCTGGGCACCGTCTACGAGCGCAAGGGCGAGGTGCAGAAGTCGCTCGAGAAGATGCGGGCCGTGCTCGACGTGAACCCCGACAACGCGAACGCGATGAACTTCATCGGCTACACGCTCGCGGATCGCGGCATGGACTACGACGAGGCCGAGAAGCTGCTCACGCGCGCGCTGGAGCTGAAGCCCGACACCGCGGCGTACCTCGACAGCCTGGGGTGGATGTTCTACCGCCGCGGCGAGACGTCGAAGGCGATCGACACGCTGGAGCGCGCGGCCGAGGTGTCGCCCGGTGAGCCGACGATCGAGGAGCACCTCGGCGATGCGTACGCGAAGGGCGCCCGGCCCTCGGACGCCGCGGCGCGGTACCGGCGGGCGCTCGAGACCTTGAAGGAGGCGCCCGAGCTCGCTGAGAGCAAGTCGCAGAAGTCGACGCTCGAGAAGAAGCTCAAGGCGCTGGAGAAGTAGCTTCCGCTTCCCCTTCCGCAAAGACGAAGCCCCCGCCGGAGAGCGCGCCGGGCGGGGGCTTCTGAGCACTTCGAGATCCGGCTGCTTCAGACCTTCGCGCGGCGCCGCAGCAGCGCGAGGGCGGCCAGCGCGAGGCCCAGCAGCGACGCTCCGGCTCCACCGGCGCTGCACTTCAGCGACCCGGCGGCCGGCTCGGCGCGGAGCTTCAGATCGCTCGTCGACGTCCGCGCCGCGGGGTACGCGCGGTCGGGGAACACCAGGTTCGCCGACAGCTGCAGCACGTAATCGCCGTCGACGTCCGCGGTGAACGACGGCACCGCCCCGTCGAGGTACGCGTACTGGTAGTGGCGCGAGGTCGAGACCGAGCCCTTCGGGTTCACGATCGCCACCGACGAGCCGGCCGGCCGCGTCAGCACCGTCCACTGGTACTCGATCGCCGTGCCCTCGCGGTTCGCGAACAGCGGCAGGCGCAGCTTCTCGCCCTTCTTCAGCGAGATCTGCCCGCCGCCCGACACCTCGAACGGCATGCGCGGGTTGAGGCACCGATCGGGCTCGGCGGGGTTGATCACCATGCAGAACAGCGGGTCGCAGCCGTCGCCGACACCGTCGCCGTCGTCGTCGGTCTGGGCGCGGTTGCGCACCAGCTTGCAGTTGTCGGCGTCGTTCAAGATGCCGTCGTTGTCGCGGTCGAGGTCGCAGACGTCGCCGATGCCGTCGACGTCGGAGTCCGTCTGGCTCGGGTTCTGCGCGCCGGGGCAGTTGTCGAAGTTGTCGCCCACGTTGTCGCTGTCGAGGTCGACGTTGCACACGCTCACGTCCGCCGGCAGCACCTGCGTCGGGTTCGCGACCCGCGGGCAGTTGTCCTGCCCGTCGACGATGCCGTCGAGATCGTCGTCGCCGTTGCAGACGTCGCCCAGCACCGACGAAGGGTTCGTGCGGTGCTGGTCCGCGTTCGGGATGCCGATGCAGTTGTCGAGATCGTTCGCCAGGCCGTCGCCGTCGAGATCGGCGTCGCACGAGTCGCCGCGCCCGTCGCCGTCGGTGTCGAGCTGCGACACGTTCGACGAGTCGGCGCAGTTGTCGCAGCTGTTGCCGACTCCGTCGCCGTCGATGTCCGCCTGGTCGCGGTTCGACGAGAACGGGCAGTTGTCGTTCTGGTCGGCCTTGCCGTCGCCGTCGGCGTCGTCGGTGTACGCCAAGGTGCGGCCGTCGTCGGTCATCGCGACCCACACGCTGCAGCCGCAGCCGCAGCCGCAGCCGCACCCGCCGCCGCCCTCCTCCTCGGGCGCCCCGCAGTCGGGGTCGAAACACTCGGAGCCGCCGATCTGCGCGAAGGCGGGCACCGCGAACATCATCACCAGGAGCGCGAGTTTTCCGTTCATGCGCGCCGAAGTATCCGGAGGCATTTTTCGCGGCTCACGGCATTTCCAGCGGGTTTTCAATGCGTTGCGTCGTGAGCCGTGGAAAATGCCCCGGGATACTGGGCATCGTTCAAAGGGATGATCGGGCACGCCACATTGCCGCTTCGACCGAGCGTCGGCTTCGCCGGCGACGACGAGAGACTGCTCGAAGGCCTGAAAGCCAACGGCCCGGGCGCGTGGCTGGCCTTCTACGACCGCTACGCCGCCTACGTGCTCACCGTGCTGCGCAAGGTGATGGGGCCCGACCGCGAGGTCGAAGATCTGCTCCAGGAGGTCTTCGCCCGCGCCCTCGAGAGCGTGCACCGCGTCGAGAACGCCGACGCGCTCAAGGCGTGGATCCGCAGCCTCACCGTCTTCACGGCGCGGTCGACCTTGAAGCGCCGCCGCTGGAGAAGGTGGCTGCCGCTGTTCGACGAGCGCGACGACGACGACGGCGCGATCCCGTACCCCGCCACGCAGGACGCCATCGAAGAGCGGCTCATGCTGAAGAAGGTGAAGGTGCTGCTCGACGAGCTGCCCGTCGACGATCGCATTCCGCTCTGCCTGCGGCTGTTCGACGGGCTCGAGCTCACCGAGATCGCCGAGGCGTGCGACGTCTCGCTCGCGACCGTGAAGCGCCGCATCGCCCGCGGCGAGGCGCGCTTCTCAGAGCTCGTGCAGAAAGAACGTGACTTGAGGGAGTGGGTCAAGAAGGCGAGGTCGGTATGAGCGATCAGAACGAGCTGGGAGAGCTGGGGCAGCGCGTCGCGCAAGCGCTCGAGCGCCGGCCGAACGACGAGCGCACCCTGGCGAAGGTCAAGGCGCGGTTTCACCAGCAGGTCGGTCAGAAGCGCGTGCCCGAGCGCCGCGTGTGGTTCGCCTTCGCCGCCGGCGCCGCCCTCGCGGCCGCCGCGCTCGCGGCAGTCGTCGTCTCGTGGGGCCGCCTCGCGCCCGACCCGGTGCTCTCGGCCAGCGTGCGCGGCCAGCCGGGCGGCTCGGCCGAGTTCGTGTCCGCGCGCCTCGCCGATCAGCCCATCGACTTCAGCGACGGCAGCGAGGTCATCGTCCGCAAGGGCTCGCAGCTGCGCGTGTCGGGCGTGACGACGAACGGAGCGGCCGCCACGCTCGAGCGCGGCTCGGCGCACGTGTCGGTGATTCACCGCGAGAAGACGAGCTGGGTGTTCACCGCGGGCCCGTACCGGGTGCACGTCATCGGCACGAAGTTCGAGCTGTCGTGGAACCCCGACTCGACGGGCCTGGCCGTGCAGATGGAAGAGGGCACGGTCGAGATCGACGGCCCCGGCATGGCGCGCAGGCGCGTGACGGGAGTCGAGCGGTTCGAGAGCCCCGAGCCCGAGCTGACTTCGGTCGCCGACGCCGAGCCGGCGGCGGTGCGGCCGCCGCGCCCGCGCGCGAAGCAGCCTCCGGCTCCGGTGGTGGCGCAGGCTCCGGCGGGCACGCCGACGTGGCGCTACCTCGCGGAGACCGGCGACGCGGTCGGAGCGCTCAGGGCGGCCGAGCAGGCGGGCTTCACGTCGCTGTCGGGCTCGCTGGTGCAGCAAGACGTGCTGCTGCTCGGCGACACCGCGCGCGAGGCGCAGAACGTGCCCCGCGCGCTCGAGGCCTACCGCGCGGCGCGCGACCGCTTCCCCGGCTCGCGGGCGGCGATCGAGGGGGCGATGCGCATCGCCGGCGTGTTCGCCGACGCGAAGCACGACAAGGTGACGGCGGCGAAGTGGTACGAGCGCGCCTACCACGAGGGGCCGAACGGGCCGCTCGCCGCCGAGGCGCTCGGCGGGTGGATGACGTGCCTCGAGGGCGACCCGGCGCGCGGGGTGGCGAAAGAATACTTGCGCCGCTTCCCGAACGGGCTCGATGCGCCGAAAGCGCGTGAGCTGATTCGCTGAGGCTTTCGGCGCCTCTTGGCCTAAGGTTCCCGGCGCGACATGGGCCGCCGGGACGAAGGGTTCTTCTCAGCGAGAGACAACACGCGGCTGTACTGGCAGTCGCTCATGCCGGAGGCCGAGCTGAAAGACGTGGTGGGGCTCGTGCACGGCTTCGGAGATCACTCCGGCCGCTACAGGCGCGTGATGGAGTATCTGGCCGGCGAGGGCCACGCGGTGCTCGCGTTCGACTACCGCGGCCACGGCAAGGCCGACGGCAAGCGCGGGCACTGCGGCGAGTGGAGCGAGTTCTTGGGCGACATGGAGGTCTTCTGGGCCCGCGTGCGGCAGCTCGCTTCGGGCCGGCCGGCGTTCATGCTCGCGCACAGCCACGGCGCGCTCATCGCGACGTACTTCGCCGCGCGCAAGCCCGAGGGCTTGAAGGGGCTCGTGATGACGGCGCCGTACTACCGCACCGCGTTTCCGCCGCCGGCGCTGAAGCTGTTCGGCGCGAAGGTCGCGAGCTTCGTGCTGCCGTCGGTGCCCATCAACCTGGGCCTCACGTCGGCGATGCTGTCGCGCGACGTCGAGTGGCAGAGAGAGACCGACGAAGACCCGCTCTACGGGCGGCACGGCAGCCCGCGCTGGGCGGTGACGCACATGAAGGCGCAAGAGGCGCTCGCGGGCATGGGCGCGCAGATCACGCTGCCGCTCTACATGCTGACGGGCGCGAACGACCCGATCGTGTCGACCCCGGCGGCGAAGGGGTTCTTCGACACCATCGCGAGTGCCGACAAGACCTACAAAGAGTACCCCGGGATGTTGCACGAGCTCATGTGTGAGACCGGGAAGGAAGAGGTGTGGGCCGACATTTCACGTTGGATATCGGCGCACCGGTGACCTAAACCGTCTTTTAGAGGATTCGAAGAGTCGAAGAGAGGGAGGAGGCGTCAGCACATGGCGTCGGGAGATCAGAGCAACATCATCGGCAAGGGCATCACGATTCGCGGCTCCCTGTCGGGGGGCGGCGATCTCGTGATCGAGGGGCGCGTCGAAGGTCAGATCGCGCTGAAGAACCATCTCACCATCGAGGGCTCGGGCAAGGTCCAGGCGGACATTCGGGCCGACGAGCTGACGATCAACGGCGAGGCGTCGGGCAACATCGACGCGAGCTCTCGCGTGGCGATCAACTCGAGCGCGAAGGTGAACGGCGACGTGAAGGCGCCGCGCGTGGTGATCGAAGACGGGGCGGTCTTCAACGGCTCCATCGAGATGGACGTGAAGCTGCCGGACGACATCTGAAAGGGAAACTCACATGGCCAACACCATCATCGGTTCGAGCATCGTGATCGACGGAGAGATCTCCGGCGATGAGGACCTGGTCATTCAGGGCACGGTGAAGGGGAAGATCACGCTGAAAGAGAGCCTGTTCGTCGAAGGCTCCGGGGTCGTCGAGGCGGACATCGACACCCAGAACGTCGAGATCGCCGGCCGCGTCACGGGCAACATCGCCGCGAGCGACAAGGTCGAGCTGAAGACCGACTGCCGCGTCGTGGGCGACATCAAGGCGCCGCGCATCCTCATTGCCGATGGAGCCAGCTTCAAGGGCAACGTCGACATGGACGTGAAGGAACGCTGAGAAAGACCTGAGACCAAGACCATGGCGACCAACAAAGAGTCGACGGGGGGCTTCAACGCCAACACCGTGATCGGCGAGTCCATCCTCATCTCGGGCAAGTTGACCGGCGACGAGGATCTGACGATTCGCGGCCGCGTCGAGGGCGAGCTGTCGCTCTCGCACACGCTGATCGTCGAGCCGTCGGGCATCGTGAAGGCGAACGTCGCGGTGAAGAACGCGATCGTTTCGGGCGTCGTCGTCGGCAACATCGCGGCGACCGAGAGCGTCGAGCTGACGCGCGAGGGCCGCATGGTGGGCGACATTCGCGCGCCCCGCGTGATCCTCGTCGACGGCGCGTCGTTCCGCGGCCGCATCGACATGGGCGAGGTCGAGCCGGGCCGCCACCTCGAGTCCCGGCCCGCGCGGCCGGTCTCGCGGCCGGCGACCGTTCGTCCCGCCTCGGCTCCTTCGAAGCCGACCGTCGTCGCGAAGGGCAAGCCGCAGCCTCCTCCGCCGCCGAAGGGCGAGGGCAAGGCGCCCGCGCCGCCTCCTCCGCCGGCTCCCGTCCTGGTGGGCGAGGGCGGTAAGAAGAAGGTTCTGATCAAGAAGAAGAAGTGAGAGGTTCCTGGCCGTGCCCGACGTGAACGAGAGCGAGCCTACGCAGGAGAACCCGACCGTGCAGAGCACGGGCGAGGCCGCTCCTGTACCCGAGCCCGAGGTCGCCGAGGCGGCAGTCGCAGCGGAAGAGGCGGCTCCTCCCGAAGAACCGACGCCGCACGAGCTCAAGCGCATTCACCCGGCGCCGGCGCACATCGCGCTCGATCGCATCGACGACGACGTGACGTTCAAGATCCGCGACGAGGGCGACATCGCGGCGCTCGCGATGGACATCGCGCGCCTCGGCCAGGTGTTCCCGGTCGATCTGCGGCTCAAGCCACCCGACCGCTTCCAGGTCGTGACGGGCTTCCGCCGGGTCGCGGCCCTGCGCTTCCTGCACCGCGAGCGCGTGCTGGCGCGGCTGCACGTCGACCTGTCGGACGAAGACGCGGCGCTGATCGCGCTCGCCGAGGCGATTCACTCGGAGCCCGTGTCGCGCGAAGAGCTGTCGGGCATGCGCGAGCGGCTCGAGTCGAAGGGCTGGCTGTCGGCGGCGGCTCGCGACATGCTCGAAAAGGCGCTGGCCGAGGGCGAAGAGCTCGCTCCGGAAGAGGCCCCGCCGCAAGGCGAAGAAGAGGTCGACGCCGACGAGCTCGCGGGAGACGTCGCGACGCGGCTGGGCCAGATCAACCAAGACCTGTCGCTCCTCGCCGACGTGTTCGGCGATCTCGACGAAGAGCGCCGCGACATGCTGCTCGAGCAGCTGCGGTACTCGGCGCAGCTCGTCGCGTTCCTCGAGGGCGGCGGCGAAGAAGAGCCCGAGCCGTGACCGGCGGGGTCGTGAACGGCGATCGCGCGCGGCTCCTGGCGCTGCTCACCGAGAAGTCGTTCGCGAAGAAGAAGGTGGTGCTGTCTTCCGGGCGCGAGTCGGACTTCTACATCGACTGCAAGAAGACGGTGCTGACGGCCGAGGGCCACGTGCTCGTGGGGCGCGAGCTGTTCCGCCTCATCCGCGCTGTCGCGCCCGATGCCGCCGGCGTCGGAGGCCTCACCATGGGCGCCGACCCGCTGGCGTCGGCGGTGGCGCTGACCTCGTTCCTCGAGGGGCACGCGCTGCACGCGTTCTACGTGCGCAAGGAGCCGAAGGGCCACGGCACCGGCCAGTGGATCGAAGGTCTCACCTCGTTCTCGAACGGCGCGAAGGTCGCGATCGTCGAAGACGTCGTGACGACCGGCGCCTCGACGATCAAGGCGATCGAGCGGGCGCTGGCCGAGGGCCTCGTGCCGGTGGGCGCGTTCGCGCTCGTCGACCGCGACGAGGGCGGTCGCGAGGCGATCGAGGCGACCGGCGTGAAGGTGCATTCGTTGTTCACGCGGAGAGACTTCCCCGCCTGAGCCCGAAGCTGCTGCCGGCGGCTTTGTTCCAGGCCTGCTTCCTCGGCGCGGTCGCCCTCTACAAGCCGGCCGCGAACGCCGTCGCCATCGCGCGCTACGGCTCGAGCGCGCTGCCGTGGCTGTACCTCGGCGCCGCGCTGCTCACCGCCGCCCTGGCCGCGTGGAACGCGGCGACCCCGGGCCGGCGCATGTCGCCCACGCGGTACGGCGCGTACGGCGCCGCGACCTGCCTCGCCTGCGCGCTCGCGCTGGAGCTGAACGCGCCGCTCGTCGCGCTCGCGTCGTACGTCTTCGCCGAGGTCTTCACGACCTCGACCGTCATCTCGCTGTGGAGCGCGCTCGCGGACGCCTTCGACGCCCGCGAGTCGCGCAAGGCGTTCACGTTCTTGAACGGCATCGGCATGATCGGCGCGGTCGCCGGAGGCCTGGGCGCCCAGCTGCTCGCGCCCGCGCTCGGCGCGCCGCCGCTGTTCATCGCGGCCGCCGCGCTCTTGTCGGGCGCCGCGGTCGCGTGGCGCTTCCAGCCCGCGCCGGCCGAGGCTTCGCGCCCGCGGCAGAAGGCGCCGGGCGGCGCGTGGGGCTACGTGCTGAGCACGCCGTACACGCGCTCGCTCGGGTGGACGGTGCTCGGCTTCGCGGTGCTGAGCCCGCTCGCCGACTTTCTCTTCCGCTCGCGGGCCGCCGCCCACCTCGGCGAGGCGGCGATGGCCTCGACGTTCGGCTCGCTGCAGCTGTGGAACGGCGTGTTCAGCGCCGCGTTCCAGCTGCTCGCGGCCGAGGTGCTGCTGCGGCGCCTGGGCGTCGTGCGCTACCTCGCGGCGATTCCGGTCACCCTCGGCGCTCTCGCGCTGCTGACCGCGTTCGTGCCGGACATGTGGGCCGCGTGGGCGCTCAAGCTGGTCGAGTCGTGCGCGACGCTGTCGCTGCTGCCGGTCGGGGTTCAGCTGCTCTACACGCCGCTGCCCGACGACGTTCGCGACGGCGCGCGCAGCGCGATCGACGGCTTCATCAAGAAGATGGGGCTCGCGGTCGGCGCCACGGTGCTGCTGGCCGCCGCGCCGTTCGCGAGCGGGCCGGTGCTCGCGGGGCTCGTGCTGGTGCTCTGCGTGCTGCTCGGCTGGGCGCTGCTCGGCATGCGCCCGCGCTACCTCGCGATGCTGCAGGCGAGGGTGTCGGGTGAGGGGCAGGTGGCGATCGCGGGCCTCGACGAGGGGCTCTTGGTGGCGGCGCTGTCGACGCCCGACGGCGCGCGCGCGATGCGCGCGGTCGACCTGCTTGAGGCGACCGGAGCCCCGCTCGGGCCCCACGTGAAGAGGCTGCTCGCGCACCCCGACGAGCGCGTGCGGGAGCGGGGCGTCGCCGTCGCGCTCCAGACGAAGAGCGCGGCGGCGGTGCGCGAGCTCGAGGCGCTGGTCGCTTCCGGCAGCCGCCGGCCGCGCGACGCGGCGGTGTGGGCGCTGCCGTCGCTGGCGCCCGACCGGGCGCGGGTGCTGCTGCCGCCGCTCGTCGAGTCGGCCGACGTCGGGCTGCAGTGCGCGGCGATCGGCGCGTGGCTGCAGCTCGAGCCGTCGGCGGTGGTGCCGCGGCAGAAGCTCGACGGCCTGCTCGAGCGCGGGGCGGCGGCGCCGGTGGCGGAGCGGCGCGAGGTGGCCCGGCTGCTCGGCCGGCTGTCGGAGCAGGCGCGCGCGGCGTTCGGGCCGCCGCCGTCGGCCGCGGTGGAGCAGACCGTCAGCGTGGTGGTGACGACGCCGGCGGAGCCGCGCATCGCGGTGGTGCGGGTGCCTCCGACGAGCCGGCTGACCGAGGCGCTGGCGCGGCTGCTCGACGACGGCGACGCCTCGGTGCGGCGGCTCGCGATCGAAGCGATCGGGGCAGGGCGGTATCTGGCGCTGGCTCCGCGGCTCTTGCGCTTCCTCACCTGGCGCGACGAGCGGCGGGTGGCGCGCGAGGCGCTCGAAGCGCTGGGCGAGGCGGTGGTGCCGCTGGTGGCCGAGGCGCTCGACGATCGCAGCCGGTCGGCGTCGCTGCGCTACCAGCTGCCGCGGGTGCTGAAGCAGATCGGCACGCAGGCGGCGTTCGACGCGCTCTTGTTCTCGAACGCCGACGACGACGCGTTCCTGCACTACCGGGTGGGCGTGGCGATCGCGCGGCTGAAGGGCGACAGGCCCGCGCTGAACGTCGACAAGCAGCGCATGCAGGAGGCGCTGCAGCGGCGGCTCGACACGTACAACGCGCTGAAAGATCCGTGGCGCGACCTGAAGGCGGCGCTGGGCCCGCAGGCGCTGGTGGCGCGGGCGCTCGGCGACCGGCTCGACCAGGCGTTCGAGCTGGCGTTCCTGGTGCTGGGGCTGGAGTACGGGGAGCGGACCATGCGGCGGGCACACGCGCAGCTGAAGAGCGCGGACGTGAAGGGCAGGGCGTGGGCGCGGGAGCTGATGGATCACCTCTTGAACGAGGCTGAAGGCCAGGTGATGCGGCCGCTGCTCGAGGCGCACCACACGGGGCTGCCGCCGGGCGACGCGGCGATGGCGCCGGAGCGGCTCGCGATGCTGTCGGGCTCGAGAGACTTCGTGGTGCGGGCGACGGCGCGGGCGGTGGCGCGCAGGCGCGGGCTGTGGCCGATGGAGTACCGGGAGGACGACATGAGCGAGGTGACGGTTCGGAAGCTGCTGGCGCTGGAGGGGGTCGAGGTGTTCGCGGAGTGCGACGTCGACGACCTGGCGGCGATCGCGGCGGTGGCGCGGGAGCAGAGCTTCAAGGCGGGGGAGCGCGTGTACCGCGAGGGGGACCCGGGCGACGCGCTGTACGTGGTGATCGAGGGCGAGGCGGAGTCGCGCAGAGACGGCGAGGCGATCATCGTGACGCGGGCGCGGGAGGCGTTCGGCGAGGTGTCGCTGTTCGACGGGGCGCCGAGAGTGACCGAGGTGGTGGCGAAGGCGGACATGAAGACGCTGGTGATCGATCGGCGCGACTTTCTGGATCTGCTGGCCGATCGTCCGGAGCTGCTCACGGGAGTGTTCCGGGTGCTGTCGAGGCAGCTGAAGTCGCTGGTGAGCTCCCTCTCCCCTCGTCGGGGAGAGGGTTAGGGTGAGGGGCGACTCCTCCGCGGCGCTCAACGGAGCGCGTTCATGAACGCTTCTCCCACTTCACGACGGGCGGCGGGGGAGCATGGGCGAGGAGGCGCTCGAGGAGCCGGTCGGGGTCCTCGTCGATCACGAGCAGCTTCCCGAGCTCGCCGGGGATGAACCCGTCTGCGACGGCGCGCTGGATCTGCAGCAGCAGGCCGTCCCAGAAGCCGAGGACGTCGAGCAGGCCGACGGGCTTCTGGTGAAGGCCGATCTGGCTCCAGGTGGCGATCTCGAAGAGCTCGTCGAGGGTGCCGAAGCCGCCGGGGAGGGCGATGAAGGCGTGGCCGAGCTGCTCCATGAGGGCCTTGCGCTCGTGCATGGTGTCGACCTTGTGCATGGCCGAGAGGCGGGGGTGGGCGAACTCCTGGCTGGTGAGCCCGTGGGGGATGACGCCGGTGACGGTGCCGCCGTTGTCGAGCACGGCGCCCGCGAGCGCGCCCATCATGCCGACGCCGCCACCACCGTAGACGAGCTGGAGGCCGCGGCGGGCCATGGCGGCTCCGAGCCGGGCGGCGGCCTGCTTGAAGGCGGGCTTGTTGCCCTCGCGGTGGCCGCAGAAGCAGGTGATCGCGCTGATGGTCATTCGCGCCGCGGTTCGTAGCATGGGGCAGCCCGACCCATCTGCTTCATCACCGCTGATCAGCGGCGGGAGCGCACATTGCCGCGAAGCCCGCGAACCTGGACAATGCCGTTGTTTCCGTTCGGTAACGCCCAAAGGGGAGGTCGGACGTGCGGTGGGTTTGCCCAGCCCTCGCAGCAGCTCTCGCTTTGCCTGCGGCGGCCGATCCGCTCGGTGACGGCTACGCGTGGCTGCGCTCGCGGCAGGACGCGCGAGGCGCGTTCGGCGCGTCGACCGGAGAGAACGAGCTCGTCGCCACGCACGAGGCGCTCGAAGCCTTCGCCGCGGCCGCGCAGTCGCAGTCTCCGGAGGCCGAGAACGCGCGGCTCTTCGTGGCGCTCAGCCACTTCGCGGCTGCGAACGAGCTGAACCACCGGCGCGGGATGGCGCTGGCGGGCACCGCGTTCTCCTTCACGCCGCCGGTGGACTTCGCGCACGCCGACGGCTTCGAGGCCCTCGACGCGTGGGCCGCCGCGTGGACGCTGCTCGAGGCGAACCGCAACGGCGGAGCCGGCCGGCCCGAGGTGCGCGCGCTCGCACGCGAGCTCGCCGGGCTCGTCGCTCCGTCGGGCTGCCTCGCCGTCGCCGACAACGAAGACGTCATCGAGCTGAGCGCGCTCGTCTCCAGGAGCTTGCGGCCGTTCGCGGCGGAGCCCGGTGTCGCGGGCGCACGCTCGGCGCTGCTCGCGTGCCTCGTCACGAAGCAGCAGCCAGGCGGCGGCTTCGGCGACGTGCCTGCGACGGCCTCGGCCGCGCTCGCGTTTCTCGAGGGCGGCGCGAGCTTCGCGACGGCGCTCGCGGCGGCGCGGGGCTACCTGCTCGCGTCGCAGTCGAGCGACGGCAGCTTCGGCGGCGTGCGCGCCACGGCGCTCGCGCTCCAGACGCTCGGCGACGCGCCCGACTGGCGCTTCCCGCTGCAGGTGTCAGGGCGCTCGCTCTTCAGCCTCTCGGCGTTCGAGGTGAATCGCGGCGAGCCCGTGACGGCCTTCCTCGACATCGTGAACGCCTCGGCCAGCGCGGCACCGGCGACGACGGTGCGAGTCAGCGCGAGGCCCTCGGGCGGCGGCGCCGAGGTTGTGCTGGGCGACTTCGGCGTGCCTGCGCTCGCGGCCGGCGCGGCGACGCGGGTGAGCGCGCCGCTCTCCACGGCTTCACTCAACGGCCGCTACGAGCTCGTCGCGACGGTGGACCCGCTCCTGCTGTTCGCCGAGCTCGACCGCACCAACAACTCGGCCGTCGCGGCGCTCAACGTGCGCGCCGACGCCGACTTCGCGCTGACGAGCACCAGCATCCGCTTCACGGCCGCCGGGCCGTCGAGCGTGAGCATCGAAGTCACCGTCAGAAGCCTCGGCGCGGCGGCCGCGGTGCCCAGCACCGTCGACGTCTGGAAGGGAGCGCCGGTGAGCGGCACCCTGCTCGGCAGCTTTACCGTGCCCGCGGGGCTGTCGTTCAACCAGAGCTTCACCGGCAGCATCTCGACTTCCACGGCAGGGCTGTCGGGCTTCACCGCCGTGTGGGCGCGCGCCGACGCGGCGGATGCCGTGCCCGAGTCCGACGAGACGAACAACGCAGCCGTGCGCTTCTACGAGCAGGGAGCCGAGAGCCCGGTCGACGTCGGCTTCTTCGCGGGTGACGTACCCTCCGTCTCTGCGCGGGTGAACGTGCCCGTCGACGTCAGCGGAGTGGTGCGCAACTTCTCGAGCTTCGACGCGAACCGGGTGCTCCTGGTGGCGAAGAACGGCCAGGGCCAGCGCATCGCAGCCGTCGAGCTCGCTTCGGTGCCGCGGCTGTCGGTGACGCCCTTTACCCTGCGGCTCAGCTTTCCCAGCGCGCAGACCCACAGCTTCACGGTCGAGGCCGACCCCGACGGCGCGCTCAACGACACGAGCCGCAGCAACAACGCAGCGGCCTCCTCCGCCTCCGTGTCGAACGGAGCGAACATTCGTCTCGCGTCGGTGGCGAACAGCAACGCCGACGCGACGGGCGGGACTCCGGTCCTCATCAGGGCCACGGTGCAGAACCAGGCGAACGTCATCCTCGAGGCGATTCTCGAGCTCACCGAGCTGTCGACTCCCGGCGCGCTGACGCGCCTGCGAGTTCAGCTGGCACCGAGCGAGTCGCGAGAGGTGGTGCTCGGCAGCTACCCGACTCCGCCGGGCCCGGGCGTCTTCCGCGTGTGCGCGGACCCGGAGGGCCTGCTCGACGAAGACAACGAGAACGACAACTGCGCGGAGACCGAGACGGGCACGGCGAGCTTCCAGCCGAGGCTCGCGTCGCGAGACATCTCGCTCTCTCCGGTCGGCGCGGAAATCGGCGAGGCGGTGCACGCGACCGCGGTGGTGCGCAACGCCAACTCGACGCCCGGCGCGTGCAACGTCGAGTGGTGGCAGGGGCCGCCGGGTCGCGCGCGCTCGCGCCTGCTCGGCACCACCGCCGTGCAGGTGCCCGGCAACGGCAGCGCGACGACGTCGTTCGACTTCGTGCGCGGCGAGGGCGTGCCCGAAGTCTTCGTCCGCACCTCGGGGCATCGGCCTCGCTCCGGCAACACGACGCCCTTGTTGAGCCTCGCCGGTCGTCACTTCTTCCTCGAGGACATCGTCGACGTCGTGGTTCCGCCGTCGGTGACGACGCGCAACGAGATTCGGACCGTCGCAGTTCGCAGCGGCCGGCTCGACCCGCTCGATGCAGTGCCCGAGCTCGCCGTGCTCTACCGCGACAACGGGACTCCGCCGCACTACGGGCTCGCGGTGCTCGGGCGCGGAGGCGATGGGCACTACGCCGTGCGCTGGCGCTTCGAGCTTCCGGCCTCTCCGGACTACGTGCTGCACGACGTCGTGCTGCTGGACGTCGACAACGACGGCGACGGCGAAGTCGTGCTGATGACGAGCACCAACAACCTCTCGTCGGTGCCGAAGGACATCCAGATTCACGTCTTCGCCCACGACGGCACGCCGGTCCGGACGATGGCCTGGTCGACCGCGCTGACCGGAGTCTTCGAAGGCGCGGAGCTCGGCCTGGGAGACCTGAACGGCGATGGCCTCGTCGAGGTGGTGACGAGCGACGACACGCTGCGCGCTTTCACCCTGGCGACGGGCGCGCCGGTGCTCGCGGCGCCGCTCCCCTTCGTCGCGAACGTCGGCTCCTTCAACCCGCAGACGAAGGTGGTGGACGTCGACGGCGACGGGCAGCTGGAGATTTTCTCCGACACGTTCACCGCCACGCAGGGCCGGCACCTGTACTCGGCGAGCGGCACGCAGCTGTGGATTCGCTCCGGAACCTTCGGCATCGGAAATGTCGCGCTCGCCGACCTGGAGCTGGATGGCCTGCCGGACGGCGCCGAGCCGTTCGGCGACTACACGGAGCTCTTCACGCTCTCGTCGCCCAGCACCATTCGCCGCACGCCTGCGGGTCCGTTCGACCTCTTCGAGCAGAACGCGGTGGGCGCGCTCCGGCAGGACGGCCGCCCGTATGTGCTGGGCGGGCTGTGGGGACGGCTGCAGCCCGCCGTCGGCGTCACCGCGTTCAGCGGCGACTTCAAGACGCAGTGGCTTTACGACACCACGCCGCCCGGCCAGCGCTCCAACAACCAGTCGGTTGAAGCCGTGGTGACGCTGGCCGACGTGATGGGGCTCGGCCGGCCACAAGTCATCGTCAGCCAATGCGCAGACGTTCTTCATGCTCGACGGCCGCGACGGCCAGCCGATTCTTCCCGTCGACGAGGCGAGCACCGTCTCGCCGTGCAACACCGGCTCCAGCGGCGGCGCCGGCACGCCGCCCGGCCCCATCGTCGCGAGCCTCACCGGCGGAAGCACGTCGCACGTCATCGTGCCGCACACCGGCTCCGCCAACTCGCTGCGCGACGACGCGCCGTCGTACCTGCACGCCGAGCTGCTCGTCTTTCACAGCCCGCGCTGGCGGAAGATGCCGACGGCGTGGCCGACGCGTTACCTGGTGAAGGGGCAGATTGACGAGTCGCTGCACTTCGCCGGCGGCGCCGCGAGCTACCGGTGGTGGACGACGCACAACACCTACAACCAGCAGTTCGACGTCGAGCCCGCGCGTCTGCTGCCCGACCTGCTCGCCGAAGTCCCGGCGCAAGGCCCGGCGACGCTGGGCCAGAGCTTCGCGATGCAGGTGACGGTGAAGAACGAGGGCGGCCTGCCGGCCTCGGGCGTCACGGTGCAGCTCTTCGAGGAAGGGCAGCTGCTGGGCACCGCCACTGCGGCGGGCCCGCTCGCGGTGCGCGGAGGAGCGCAGACGGTCTCCATCGCCTGGACGCCTGCCGTCGAGGGCCGGCACACGCTGTGCGCAAGGGTAAACCCCGCCGGCGCCATCGAGGAGTCGGGCGCCGAGAACAACGAAGACTGTGCGACAGTATTCGTGCGGGCGCCCGCGGCCGGCTGCGACCTCGTCGTCGAGGCGCCCGCCGCATTCCCTGCGGCCGCAGCGCCCGGCGACGTGCTCACGTTGCACGCGACGTTGCGCAACGCGGGCACGACGCCGTGCCTCGCCAGCGTGCTCGAAGTCACCGATGGGCCCGCGTCGAACTCCGTATTCCTCGGCGCGGCGCCGGTGCCGCTGCTCACGCCGGGCGCGACGTTCCTCGCGTCGGTGAGCGCGGTGGCTCAGCCGGGCACGCACCCGGTTCGCTTCACCGCCGACGTGGCTTCGAGCTCGCTCGACGTGGACACCTCGAACAACGTCGTCGTGCTGCAGGTTGCCGTCGGCGCCGCGACGCTGCCCGACCTGTGGGTCAGCTCGCTCGAGCTCGCTCCTCAGCCCGTCTTCCCGTTCGAGACGCTCACCGCGACCGCGGTGGTGAGAAACGGCGGCGCCCCGGCGCCGGCGTCGCAGGTGCGCATCGGCGGCATCGACGTCGAGGTGCCGCCGCTGCCGGGCGGAGCCGACGTCGCGCTCGTCGTGACGCTGCCTTCCCCCGCGCCCGCGCTGGTGACTGCGAGCGTGGACCCACAAGGCCTCGTGCCCGAGTTCGACGAGGCGAACAACGCGCTCACGGTGCCGGTGCTCCAGGCCTCGCCTCAGCTGCTTGCGTCTGCCGCGGCGAGCCCGTCGTCAGCCGGTCCCGACACTGCCGTGGGGCTCGACGTGACGCTGCTCAACTCCAGCACGAGCGCGCGAGAGCTGTCGGTGTCGGCTGAAGTCGCCACGGCGAGCGGCGCCACCGTCGCTTCAATTGCCGGAGCCACTCGAGTGCTCGCCGGCCCTGGGACGACGGCCTTCACGCTGCCCTGGAATACAGGGCGGCTGCCGCCCGCCGGCTACCTGCTCGTCGTGCGCGCCCATGAAGCTGGCCGGCTCATGGCCGAAGCGCAGGCTCCGTTCACCGTCCTCTCGGAGCTCGCGACGAGCGCCGCCGTCGCCGTGGACCGCGGCACGTACGCACCCAGAGAGACGGTCGTCATTCTGGGCCGCGTCGAGAATGCGTCGCGCAACACCCCCTCGAGCGGAGCGGTGGCCACCGTTTCCCTGTCCGACCCCCTCGGCGTCGTCGTGCAGTCCTCGACGCGACCCGCTCCGCTCTTGCCGCCGCTCGGACACTTCGACTTCTCCGACGCCCACCGGCTCTCGCCCATGGCGCGCGCCGGCACCTACCAGCTGACACACGAGGTACGCGACTCGAACGGTATCCTCCTCGCATCGGCGAGCACCACCTTCCAGGTGGCGGTGGTGCCGGCTCTCAACATCACGGCCGTCACCACTGTCGCGCCGGTGTTCGCGGTGACGCCGCCGCTGCCGGTGCGCGTGGAGCTCACCAACACATCGAGCGCCGGCCTGCAGTCGGGCGCGCTCTCGGTCGAGCTGTTCGACATCGCCGGTGCGATGCTGCTCGCGCCGGAGTCGACCGCGGCGCGGGCGGTCTCGGTGCCGGTAGGCACCACGCGCATCGAGGACTTCCTCTTGCCGACGACGGGCATCGCGGTGGGCCCCAAGCTGCTCGTCGTGCGCCTCGACGGTGTCATTCTGCAGCGGCTGCGCGTGGAGGCGGTGGCGCCGACGGACAACGAGCCGCCGGTCATCGAGGTCGCGGGCGTGTTCGATCTCGAAGTGACACGCTTCGACGTCACGCCGGTCATCACCGTCGTCGACGCGAGCGCCTTCACGTCGGCGGCCACGCTCGACGGCGCGCCCTTCGTGTCGGGCACGGCGGTGACCGCCGCCGGCGCTCACGTGCTCGAGGTGGCTGCGACCGACGTCTTCGGCAACAGCGCCTTCAAAGCCATCCGCTTCACCATCGACAAGACGGCGCCGTCGCTCACGCTGCACGGCCCCGCGGACGGCAGCTTCCTGAATGCGCCGGTGACGTTGCCGTGGACTGTCTCGGACGCGACGGCAGTCACCGTCGAGGCGACCTTGAACGGCCTGCCGCTGCAGTCCGGGGACACCGTCTCGGCCGAGGGCGTGTATGTCTGGCAAGTCACCGCCACGGATGCCGCCGGCAACGTCACGAGCGAGAGCCGGCAGTTTGCGTTGGACTTCACGGGGCCGCTCATCGACATCTCCGGAGTCGGCGATGGGGAGCACCGCAACGTCCCGCTCGAGCTGAGCTTCACCGTCACCGACGCGAGCCCCGTGGTGGTGCTCGCTACGCTCGATGGGGCGCCCTTCCAGTCCGGCGACACCGTCTCGACCGAGGACAGCCACACCTTGACGGTGAGCGCGACCGACGCCGCAGGGAATGTGACGACGCGGAGCGTGAGCTTCACGCTCGACTTCACGCCGCCTCTCCTCACCGTGAGCGGCGTCGCGGCAGGCGGCGTCTACGCGAGCCCGCGCACCATCACCTTCAGCGCGGCGGATGCATCACCCGTCACCGTCACCGCGACGCTGGATGCGAGCCCGTTTGCGTCGGGCGACACGGCGGCAACTGAGGGCGCGCACCTTCTCGTCGTCACCGCAACGGACGCGGCGGGCAACTCCACGCAGCGCACGGTCAGCTTCACCATCGACACCAGTCCGCCGCACATCCTCATCTCCGGCGTGACCGAGGGCGCGACGGGCCCGAGCTTCACGCCAGTCGTCGCCGTCACCGACGCCACCGCAACGAGCGTCGTCACCACGCTCGACGGCGCGGAGTTCGTCTCCGGCACGACGGTGACGGCGCCGGGGGCGCACACGCTCTTCGTGCTCGCCACCGACGCGGCAGGAAACAGCGCCACGGCCACCGTGCATTTCACCGTGGTGGCGGGCCCCAGAGAGCCGGTGTTCCAGTTCGGCGCGTGTGCCACCGGAAACCTCACCATGCGGAACAGCGCGCAGACGACCGGCGGCGTGGCGGCGAACGGCTCGATGACGCTCGAGAACGCGGCGCTGGTGCTGGGCGACGTGGTGGCCGGAGGCAACCTCACGCTGCGCAACTCCGCGCGCGTCACCGGCCGCGGCCGGTACGGTGGCGCGCTCTCCATCGCGAACGCGCCGGCAGTACAGGGCGGCGCGTCGCAGGCAGCGCCGGCGCCCTCGCCGTGCCAGTGCAGCTACGACGTCGGGGCCGAGCTCAACGCCGCGGCCCAGACGAACGACAACGCCTCCATCGCCGGGCTGCTCAACGCGCAGGGCGCGCTGGAGCTCACCAACGCCGCGAGCGCCACGCTGCCGGGCGGCACGTACTACTTGAGCTCGCTCCGGTTGAGAAACGCATCGCGGCTGAAGGTGGCGGTGGGGCAGAGCGCTCGGCTCTTCGTGCGGCACAGCGTGCACGTGGAGAACGCCTCGACGCTGGGTGGGATGCCGCCGCAGTCGGGCAGCATGCTCGTCGTCAGCGGCGCCGATGCCACGGATGGCGGAGTCGTCGAGCTCGAGAACGCCTCCGAGGCGAGCTTGCGCGTCTACGCGCCGCGGGCAGACGTTCGACTGCAGAACGCCGCGCGGCTGACGGGCGGCGTGGTGGGCCGAAGCCTCACGCTGCAGAACAGTCACCGCCTGACTTCCGACGCCGTCACCGACGGCGGCATTCCGCTGAGCTGCCCATGAGACGCGACTCGTTCTGGTTCCGGGCCGTAGCGGCGCTGCAGGCGGCGCTGACAGCGTCGTACCTCGCGATGCCGTCGCCGGCGTGGGCGGCCGCCGAGCGCCAGCAGGCCGAGCGCCGGGCGCGGGCTGCGCAAGCGCTCAAGGTCGACGTGAAGCTGCTCGAGTCGCCGGAGGCGTACCGGGCGGGCGAAGCCGCGAAGGCGAAGCTGAAGCGAGCTCAGGCCATGGAGGCCGCGCGCGCCTTCGCGAAGTCCGACGCGCAAGGAGCGAAGGCCGCCGCCGCGCGACAGGCCGCGCTCGCGCTGGAGGCGAAGGCCGAGCCTCAGCGCCTGGTGCGCCGCGCCGCGCTCGCAGAAGCGAAGGGCAAGAGCGGTGCGGCGCTGAAGGCCGAGCTCGTCGCCGAGTCGCCGGGCTTGAGGAATGCGAAGCCGCTCAAGAGCCTCGCGGCGCCGGCCCGGGAGCGCAAGAAGCTCGAGCCGAAGCCGCCCGCGCCGAGGCTGAAAGGCGCGACCGGCGCGCTGACGCCGGAGCTGCAGACGCTCTACGCGTCGGTGGTGGACGAGCAGGCCGGCGTCCTGGGCGACGACGGCGAGCTGCTCGGCGTCGACGAGGTGCTGTACGGGTACCGCAGGCCGAAGCCGAAGTGGCAGCTCGCCTCCATCGCGTCGGACCTGAGCTTCCCGCTGATGGGCGCGCTGCCGGGGCCGACGTCGGACGACCTCGCCGAGGGCCCCGAGACTCAGCGCACGCCCGAGCTTCAAGCGCTGGCGACGCAGCTGGGCGGAAGCCCGCTCGCGCTCTACAACCACGTGCGCACCACCGTCGTTCCGCAGCTCTACTTCGGGAGCAAGAAGGGCGCGCACGCGACGCTGCGCGAGAGGTCCGGCAACGACTTCGACACCGCCTCGCTGCTGGTGGCGCTGCTGCGCGCCGCGGGGACTCCTGCGCGCTACGAGCACGGCGTGGTGCGTCTGTCATTGGCCCAGGCGCAGGCGTTGACCGGCGCGAACACGGTGGAGCACGCGTCGTTCCTGCTCTCGTCGACGGGCATTCCGTCGTCGGTCGACGGCGACTCGGTGGTGACGGAGCGCGTCTGGGTGCGCGCCTACGTGCCCTACGGCGACTACAAGGGCACCGGCCCCGGAGGCTCGGCCTTGTGGGTGCGGCTCGACCCGGGACTCAAGGCCGTGACGTGGAAGCCGGCCGTCTCTCTGCGCGGCCTGGCGAGCTTCGACCCGGCGGCGTACCTGGGCTCGGCGACTTCGAAGACGCCGCAGCAAGTCTTCGAGGAGCAGTTGCTCGCGGCGGCGAAGGCGCAGAGTCGCTGCAACAACCTGAACGACGCGCTGACTGCGCCGCGCCTCGTCGAGAAGCCGCTCGAGCTGTTGCCGGCCGAGCACCCGGCGAAAGTGCTGTCGAGCGTGCTGGTATTCCCTCATGCGCCGGCGGCGCTCTCGTGGCAGGCGACCGTCTCGCTCGAGGGCGCACAGTCGCGCACCTTCGCCGTCGCCGAGCTGCAGTACCGCAACCTCGCCTTGAGGTACGTGGGCAGCACGGCGGCGGACGAGGCCTTCATCCAGGCGGCGGGAGGGCTGGTGAATGTCGCGCCGTTCCGCGTGATGGTGCGCGGAGTCTTGAAGCTCGACGGCGCGGAGCAGGTGCGCTTCCCCGAGACGCAGCCGGGCCAGCAGCAGCTCTTGACGGTGAGGGTGACGGGGCCGCACGTGCCTGCGTCGTCGATGAATCACCGCATTCGGGCGGGCAGCGTGTACGCGCTGAGCCTGACGGCGGGCAACGTCGACCCGGCCTACGCCGGCGAGCTCAAGGCGCTCGTCGACGGCTCGGCCTCTGACGACAACGCCGAGGCCGCGGGCCGCGCGGCGAACATCTCGTACGCGGCGCGGCAGCAGGCCGACGCGACTCGGGCGTTTGGGTTGCAGGCGCACGTGGCATTTCAGGACGTGATGGAGAGTATTGCCGGGCGCGAGCTGCTCGCCACGGAGTCCTTCGGGCTGCCAGTCGCCTTGAGCCACGGCCTCTACGTCATCGACGTGCAGCGCGATGCGCTGACTCCGGTTCCGATGGATGGGAACGGCGGTGCGCAGTCAGCGCTGCTGCTGCTCTCGGGCTTTCATGGCAGCGTGCTCGAGCAGCGCGCGTGGGAGTCGGTGTTCTCGAATCGCGCCATCGCCGCGGTGCCGGTCATTCAGGAGGCGAGCGCGCAGGGAGTGTCCGTTCTGACGTTCAACGGTGGCGTCGCGACGGGGCTGACCGGGTACAGCTCCGGGGCGCTCACCGATGTGAGTCAGGCGCTGGCGGCGGGTTGGCGCGTCACCATTCCCCAGCGGCCGGTGACGGTGCCTGGCTACGTCGGCGTCGAGGCGTACATCTTGTTCAACCCCATCACGGACGATGCGGCGTATGTCATTGGCCGTACCAACGGCGGTGGCACCAACGGGCCGGGGACGAGCTCGGGCCCGCCGAACTGTGCTTGCCCTGATGAGCGGTCCGTTCGCAGCTCGGTCAGCCTCGCGAACGGGCGCTACCGCACGAGCTTCACCGACTTGACGCTACCAGCGGTAGGGCTGCCGATCGTCTTCAGCCGGCACTACGCGAGCGACTTCCAGGCGCTGACGTCCCTCGGCGTCGGCTGGCTACACAGCTATGCCGTGTTCCTGCGCGCCGAGCCGAACGGCGACATGACTTTCGTCACCGAGGACACGACGGAGGTGCGCTTCGTGAGGACGGGCACGAGCTTCGCGGTGCCGGTGGGTTGGTACTACACGCTGACCGGGCTCGCTGGTGGCGGCTTCCGCGTGCGCGCGAAGGACGGCTACGTCTGGGAGTTCGACGCCGGAGGGCGCCTCACCCGAATGGCAGACACGTCAGGCAATGCGACGACGCTGGTGTACACGGGCGCGCTCTTGACGGCCGTGAACGACTCGTCGGACTCGGCCGCGCTGACGCTCGCGTACACAGGCAACAAGCTGACGTCGGTGACGGACCGCGCGGGCCGCAGCGTGAGCTTCGGCTACACGGGCGATGACTTGACGTCGGCGGTCGACGTGCTCGGGAAGACGGAAACCTACGGCTACGACGCGCGGCACCTCTTGACGTCGCGCACGGACCGGCGCGGCGAGGTGTGGCGCAACTTCTTCGACGTCGTGCGGCGGTGGAGCAGCAGCCTCGAGCCGAACGGCGCCACCGCGCACGCCACCTACGACGTGGAGCACCTCACCACGGTCTACTTCGACAAGACGGGCGCGGCGTGGCGGCACGTGCACAACGCGGCGGGCAACCCCATCGAGCAAACGAATCCGCTCGGCGAGACGACGCGCTCGACGTGGGTGGCGCAGCAGCGCACCCTGGCGGTCGACGGCCGCGGCTTCGAAACCACCATGACGTACGACCCGCTCGGCAACCTGCTCACGCGCCGCCACCCCGACGGCCGCGTCGACACCAGCACGTGGGACACGAGCTTCTCGCATCCGTTGACGCAGGCGAGCACCGGGCTGCCGACGGTGGTGAATACCTACGACTCGGCTGGCCGCCTCAAGACGCGCCGCGCCGGGCAGCCCGACACCACCTACAACTACGACGCCCGCGGACAGCTCGACAACGTCGTGGAGCCGGGGCCGGCGACGACGGTGTTTCATCACGACGCTCAGGGCAACATCGACGTCATCACCGACGCGACGAGCCGCGTGACGCGCATGGGGTTCGACTCGGCGGGGCACCTCACCTCGGTGACGGACGGCAACAACAAGACTCGCACACTGGAGGTGGACGCCGCGGGCCGCGTGAGGGCGCAACTCGACGCGCTCAACCGGCGCACGGAATTCACGTATGACGACAACGGCCACCGGCTCACCGTGAAGGACCCGGAGAACGCGCTCACCCGCTTCGACTACGACAAGGTGGGGCGGCTGACGGCGGTGACGGACGCGGACGGCAAGGTGACGCGCACGGAGTACGACGCGGAAGGGCGGGTGACGGCGACGGTGGACGCGCGCGGCAACCGCAGCACGCGGAAGTACGACGCCGCGGGGCGGCTCGTCGAGACGGTGGACGCCTCGGGCGCGGTGAGCAGCACCCTGTACTGCGGCGACGTCGCGACGCCGTGCTGCGAGGTGGACGCGCTCGGGCACCTGACGACGCGCGAGTTCGACGACACGGGCCGCGTCACGAGGCTCGTCGATGCGCTGGGCCGTGAGAGCGTCACCCAGTACGACACCGGGGGCCGCGTGCTGCAGGAGTCCGGCCCCGGTCGGCCGCTCACCCGCTACGAGTACGAGTCGGGGACGGGCCTGCTCTCGAACGTGATCACTCCGGCGCTGACGGTGAATTACCAGTACGACACGCGGAGCAATCGGCGGCAGGTGCGCGCCGGCAGCCAGGTGACGACGTACACCTTTGACTTGGCGAACCGCCTCGAGACGGAGACGAACCCGCTGCTGAAAGTCACGCGGTATACCTACGACGCTGCGGGCAACCGGCGAACGAAGCTCGACGCGAACAACCACGTCACGACGT